>Ga0163144_10028227_pt1 | contig 10833 bp, 8 predicted proteins | sample OliLak19BULKMAT1_FD_123175 | JGI IMG/M metagenome (GOLD analysis project Ga0163144, IMG submission 123175) | Freshwater microbial mat bacterial communities from Lake Vanda, McMurdo Dry Valleys, Antarctica - Oligotrophic Lake LV.19.BULKMAT1 | ecosystem: Environmental > Aquatic > Freshwater > Lake... | reverse complement strand
TCAAAGACGTGACCGAGCGAATTGTGGCGATTGTGTCACAAAACATGCTGCGGCCCGATTTGGCGGCGGAGATTGACGTGGCGGGCGAGCCGGTGATCCTGCCGTCGCGGGCGGCCACGTCGCTGGCGCTGGTCATCAACGAACTGCTGCAAAACGCGCTGGAGCACGCCTTTGTCGGCCGGGCGCAGGGCACGGTACACATCACCCTGGGGCAGGCGCGGCACGAACTGGTGGTCACGGTCAGCGACAACGGCGTGGGGCTGCCGGCCGGAAAGCCGTCGAGCCTGGGGCTGGAAATTGTAGAAACGCTGGTGCGCGACGACCTGCACGGGCGGCTGACGTTCAATAGCACGACCGACGGCACGCAGGTGATCGTGCGCGTGCCGCACAGCACGGAGGCGGAGTAGAGGCGGCCATGAGACGGCTAAAGATTCTGGTGGCGGACGACGAGGCCATCATCCGCATGGGGCTGCGCACGATGCTGGCGGCGCTGGGCCACGAGGCGGTGCTGGCGGCCAACGGGCGCGACGCGCTGCAATTGGCGCGCACCACCCGGCCCGACCTGGCGCTGCTCGACATCCAAATGCCGCTGACCGACGGGCTGGAGGCGGCCAAGGTGCTGGCCCGCAAACAGCCCATGCCCATCATCATCCTGACGGCCTTTAGCCAGAGCGACCTGCTAGAGTCGGCGGCGATGCTGCCGATCCAGGGCTACCTGGTCAAGCCCGTTAGCGAGCGCGACCTGGCGGCGGCGATTGAGGTGGCGGTGGCGCGGTTCGAGGAGGCGCAAGTGGCGGCCCAGCAGATTGCCGAGCTGCGCGAGAGCCTGGAAACGCGCAAGATGGTAGACCGGGCCAAGGGCCGGCTGATGGCGGGCGGCCTGACCGAGAACGACGCCTACCTGGCGCTGCAGCAGCAGGCGCGCGACAACCGCATCAGCTTGCGGCAGGCGGCCGAGGCAGTGCTGGGCGGGCCGGGGCAGGGGTAGACTGGGGGGAAAGAGCAAAGAATAGAGAAAGCGAAAAGAAAGAGATAGGGCGCAGGCACGGGTATGGTCGGCGGCGGCAACTTGCAAGCCAGCTGCGGCTGCGAAAATTGGGGCTTGATTTTAAAAACTACATTGTGATATAGTTCTCATGCCGTTCGGGTTTGCGGCAAATAACCAGATATTGTCCCGGCCACGACGCCGACCAGAGCATGCTTACATGCGCTGTTCGGCGTTTTTTGTTATCCCAAACAGGAAGCCCCACCACCCATGTTCGCTACCGCCGTCGCCGGCATGCTAATGGCCATCACGCTGAGCGCCCCGCCCGGCCCGGTGGCAATGGAAACCGTCCGGCGCGGGATGCGGGGCGGCTTCCGGCCGGCGCTGTACGTGCAGCTGGGGTCGGTCATTGGCGACATGACCTGGTGCGGGCTGGCGCTGGCTGGCCTGGCCCCGCTGGTGCAAGTGGCCTGGGTGCGCGTGTTGCTGTCGGTGGCGGGCGTGGGCGTGCTGCTGTACCTGGGCGCGGCCGGGGTGCGCGACGCGGTCAAGAGCAAAGGCCCGAGCGTTGACCTGACCAAAGCGCCGGACCAGCGCGGCGCGTTCCGCAGCGGCGTGGCGATCTCGATGGCCAACCCGATGGCGATTGGCTACTGGATCACCATCGGCGGCACGCTGGTGGCGGCCGGGATCGCCGGCACCTCGGCCGCCCAGACGGCGGCCTTCTTGCTGGGCTACGGGGGGGCCACGCTGGCCTGGTGCTTTGTGATGGCCCTGGCCGTGCGCTGGGGTAAACGGCTGTTGAAGCCGATCGTGTTTCGCTGGGTGACCTTCGCGTGCAGCGCGTCGCTGTTGGTGTTTGGGGTCACGCTGGCGTGGACTGTGTTTCAACCGCTCCTGTCTTAAGAGCGGCGTTCTAAAAACAAGCGGACATTTTGGCGGGCCACGAGGCCTTTTCCCGAAGACGGGCTGCGGGAAGCAGGCTTCGTTGCGTTAGGCACAGCGCTCACGAAGGAGCAACTTATGAGCAGCACGGATAGCAAGACTATGACGTCGGCCAAGGAAGTTATTGATTTCGCCAAGAAATCGGGCCTCAAGATCGTAGATTTCAAGTTTGTAGACCTGCCGGGCACCTGGCAGCACTTCAGCGCAACCATCGAGGAGCTGTCGGAAGAGGTCTTCAACGAAGGCATCGGCTTTGACGGCTCCAGCATCCGGGGCTTTCAGGCCATTCACGAGAGCGACATGCTCTTGTTCCCCGATCCGACCTCGGCGATTGTGGACCCGGTGTGCAGCGTGCCGACGCTCAGCCTGACCTGCAACGTCTTCGACCCGCTGACCCACGACCCCTATAGCCGCGACCCGCGCTACATCGCGCAGAAGGCCGAGGCCTACCTGAAGAGCACCGGCATCGCCGACACCTCCTACTGGGGGCCGGAAGCCGAGTTCTTCATCTTCGACAGCGTGCGCTTCGAGCAGAACCAGCACAGCGCCTCGTACGCGATTGACTCGGACGAGGGCATCTGGAACAGCGGCAAGGGCGGCGACCAGCCCAACCTGGGGCACCGCCCGCGCTGGAAGGAAGGCTACTTCCCGGTGGCCCCGGCCGACCAACTGCAAGACTTCCGCTCAGAAGTGGTGCTGAAGCTGCGCGACGCCGGCGTGCCGGTGGAAGTGCATCACCACGAAGTGGCGACGGCCGGCCAGTGCGAAATTGACATGCGCTTCGGCGGCCTGGTGACGATGGCCGACAACCTGATGGTGTACAAGTACATCATCAAGAACTTCGCCCGCTCGTACGGCAAGACGGCGACCTTTATGCCGAAGCCGCTGTGGGGCGACAACGGCTCGGGCATGCACGTGCACCAGTCGCTATGGAAAGACGGCAAGACCCTGATGCACGACAAGGACGGCTACGCCGGGTTGAGCCAGCTTTCCAAGTACTACATCGGCGGGCTGCTCAAGCACGCCCCGGCCCTGCTGGCGCTGGTGGCCCCGACCGTCAACTCGTATCACCGCCTGGTGCCGGGCTTTGAAGCCCCGGTGAACCTGGTGTACTCGCGCCGCAACCGCTCGGCGGCTGTGCGTATCCCGATGTACAGCGACAACCCGAAGGCCAAGCGCATCGAGTTCCGCTGCCCCGATCCGTCTTGCAACCCGTACCTGGCCTTCGCCGCGATGCTGCTGGCGGGGCTGGACGGCATCCAGAACAAGATTGATCCGGGCGATCCGTCGGACTACGATCTGTTTGAAGCCAGCCACAACGGGCACGGCAAGCCCAAGCAGGTGCCCGGCTCGCTGCCCGAGGCCCTGGCGGCGCTGGAAGCCGACCATGAGTTCCTGCTGGCGGGCGGGGTGTTCACGCAGGACGTGCTCGATACCTGGGTGGACTACAAGCGCACGAAGGAAATTGACCCGATGCGCCTGCGCCCGCATCCGTACGAGTTCTACCTGTACTACGACGCCTAAAGCGCACTGGCGCGCTTCGCGGCGAGCAAACACGAGCAGGGCCGAGGCATCGCCTCGGCCCTGTTGTTTTAGCGGCCCCGTGGCAACGGACCCAGCACCTGATTCTGGGCAGGTGTGGGGCTTCGCCCATAATCCGCTACGCGTGAAGCGGATATGCAGCGGGATAGTGAGGCCCAACAGGTTAGTGCCTGCTTGAAAGGCAGCGCACCCGGTTCTTGTCAGAAATCCCAATTGCGGGCGGGGATTGTCGGGCCATTTGCTGGACTTAAGGGCGCGGTCGCTTTGGTATACTGACGCGGATGATTCCTCCCACTGATCCGCTACAAACACAGACACCGGCTGCCAGCCGCGCGCGCGCCGACTGGGCGGCGTTTGATTTGGTGATCTTCGATTGCGACAGCACGCTGGCCGATGTGGAGGGCATTGACGAGCTGGCCCGCTGGCAGGGGCGCGACGCCGAGGTGGCGGCCCTGACGACGCAGGCCATGAACGGCGAAGTGCCGCTAGAGGCGGTCTACAGCCGGCGGCTGGACCTGCTGCAGCCCACGCGCGAGCAGATGCGGCGGCTGGGGCAGCTTTACCGGGAGCATTTGCTGCCGGGCGCGGCCGAGGTCGTAGCGGCGCTGCTGGCGGCCGAGCGGAAGGTGTTCATCGTCAGCGGCGGGCTGGCCGAGGCCGTGCGCGACCTGGGCGTGGCGCTGGGGCTGCCGCCCGAAAATATCTACGCCGTGGGCACCGATTACGACGAGTTGAGCGGGCGTTGGTGGGAGACTTGGAAGCACCGGCACGGCAACCCGGACGAGCGCTATGCCGGCCACGACGGCGGCCCGCTGACGATTGGCAACGGCAAGCTCGAAATCATCCGGCGGCTGCGGGCGCAGCACCGGGGCCGGGCCATGCTCATCGGCGACGGCACCTCCGACCTGGAGGCGCGGGCGGGCGTGGAATTGTTTGTCGGCTTTGGCGGCGTGGTCAGCCGCGAGCGCGTGGCGGCCGGGGCCGAGGTCTTTATCCGCACGGCCAGCCTGGCCCCGATTCTGCCGCTGGCGCTGGCGCGGCCGAGCCTGCCGTCGCCGGCCGCCGAGCGCCCGGCCCTGGCGGCGGCCTACGCCGAGGGCCTCACGCGGCTGCGAAGCGGCGAAGTGGTCTTTGCCAGCGCCGCCACGCGGGCCGCGCTGCTGCGCCGCCTGACCGACAGCCACTCGAGCTAACCCACCGATGGATCACATCCTGATTGCCGACGAAATCCTGCCGGAAGGCGTGGCGCTGCTGCGGGCCGCGCCCGAGGTGCAGGTCGCCGACCTACGCTTGAGCCGGGCCGAGCTGTTAGAGCACATCGCCGACTACGACGCCGTCATTACGCGCTCGGGCACGGCGGTGGACGCCACGCTGATCGAGCGGGGCACGCGGCTCAAGGTCATCGGGCGGGCCGGGCTGGCGCTGGACAACATTGACATCGCGACGGCCACCGAGCGGGGCGTGATGGTGATGCACACGCCCGAGGCCTATAGCCTGGCGGCGGCCGAGCACACGCTGGCGCTGATGCTGGCGCTGTGCCGCAAGATACCGGCGGCCGACGCGGCCATGCGGCGCGGTGAGTGGGTGCGCGAGCAGTTTACCGGGGCGCAACTGCACGGCAAGACGCTGGGGCTGGTGGGGCTGGGCCGGGTAGGCCGGCTGGTGGCGGCGCGGGCGCAGGCCTTTGGCATGGCGGTGCTGGCCTACGACCCCTACACCAGCGACGAGGCGGCGGTGCGCCGGCAAGGCATTACGCTGGCGACGCTGGACGAACTGCTGGCCCAGGCCGATTTTGTGAGCCTGCACGCCGAGCTAACCGTTGAGACCAAGCATTTGTTGGGTGAGGCCGAGTTGGCGCAGATGAAGCCCGGAGCGCGGCTGATCAATTGCGCGCGTGGCGCACTGGTGGACGAGGCCGCGCTGGCGGCGGCGCTGCGGGCCGGGCGGCTGGCCGGCGCGGCGCTGGATGTGTTCGCGCACGAGCCGCCGGTGGACAACGCCTTGAGCACGCTGCCGAACGTGGTGCTGACGCCGCACCTGGGCGCGAGCACGGCCGAGACGCAACTGGCGGCCTCCTTGCAAATTGCGCGGCAGGTGCTGGGCGCGCTGCACGGCACGGACTACACGAACGTAGTCAACCTGCCCTTCCCGGTCAACGCCGATTTCGCGCGCGCCCGCCCGTACCTGCAACTGGCCGAGCGCATCGGCGCATTGCAGCACCAACTGGCCGAGGGCGTAGTCGCCCAGGTGGAGGTAGAGGTGAAGGGCGCGGACATGGCCGGGCTGGTGAAGGCGGTGGCGGTGGCGCTGCTGAAGGGGCTGTTGAGCCACCGGCTGACGGGCGCGGTGAACTATGTGAACGCGCCGGTGCTGGCCGGGCAGCAGGGCATTACGATTGCGCAAGCGCGCGGGCTAGACACGGCCGACTATGCCAACCTGATCTCGTGCCGGGTGCGCTGGCCGGGCGGCGAGCGGCTGATCGCCGGGACGCTGTTCGGCGGGGTGGAGAGCCGGATCGTGCAGCTTGACCAGTTCCGCATGGATGCGCGGCCCCAGGGGCAGGTGCTGATCATGCGCAGCCGCGATGTGCCGGGGGTGATCGGCATTGTGGGGACGCTGCTTTACCATTACGGCGTGAACATCGCCGAGTGGCGGCTGGGGCGCGACACGCCGGGGGGCACGGCGATGTCGTTCATCAACCTGGACAGCGTGGTGCCGGCGGAGTCGCTGATCGCGCTGCGGGCCTTGCCGCAGGTGGTGGATGTGCGGACGGTGTGGTTGTAGGGGGCAGCGATAGAGGTCGGAGGTCGGAAAGGGCGGGCAGCGAAAATAAGGACGACCCGCCTGACCATTGGGGTCAGGCGGGTCGTCTGTGTTTCGGGTGGCAGGCTAGCGGGCTACGGGTGGCGGGGGGCCACGCGGTGTTGCGACTGCGGGCGGGCGCAGGACAGGTAGATGCCGGCCGGGTTGTCGGTGATCAGGTAGCACTGCGGGCCGGTGAAGTCGGCGCGATTGTCGGGCGTGGCCGTCGCGCCCTGCACTTGGTTAATCGAGGGCGTGGGCGTCCAGTTGATGGCGTTGAATGTCACCGGGCCGGACAGCAACTGCCAATTGCCACCGGGGTTCTGGCAGGCGCTGTAGGTGGAGTAGCAGACGTAGAACCGCACCTGATACGTGCCAACTTGGGTGACCTCCCACGGCGTGTGCTCATTGCCGCCGTTGTCGCCCACGTGGTCTACGTGGCGGCCGGCGTCGGAACTGCCGGCGCAGGGAATACCGGCCGGGCCGTGGCAGCCGGCGAAGATTTGCAGCACGCCGCCGGGTGCGCCCGCGCCGTCCCAACTGGTCTTGAACGGCATGTCGGAGTTGTCCGGCCGCTTGGTGGTCAGGCCGAGGATGCCGAAGTTGATGGTTTGGCCGGTGGGGTTGAAGATCGACTCGTACAGCCAGACATTCTCAATAAAGGTGGCGTAGCTCGGCTTGGACGGCTCGGTGCGGGCGAGTTGGCCGCTCAGGCCGGTGGCGCCGGGCGCACCGGTGGCCGTTTTGGTCGGCGTGCGTGTAATGGTGGGCGTCACCGTGGCGGTCGAGGTGGCCGTGGGTGTGCGCGTGGGATCGCGCGAGATGATGGGGAAGCGGATCGGCCCCGGCGGCGTGGGGGTCTGGGTGACGGTGGGGCTAGGGGTTGAGGTCGCGGTCGCCGTCACCGACGCGGTGGCGGTGGGGGTTTCGGTATCCAGACCCAGGCCCGAGGCATACGACGGGTTCGCGCCCGTGGACTGGAGCGACAGCAGCGTGCCCAGGAAGATGAGGCCGGCGAGAGCGACGAAGACGACTTTGCGCATTCTACACTCCTTTTACCAATGACCCGACGCGGCTGACACGCGGACATTATAGTCTGACAGGCTGAATTGGCGGAAGAGGGAGGCCGGTCAGGGGCAGCGGCCGTGACGCAAGATTGTGTCCGGCCTATCTGTTTTATCCAGGGTGACGCTTCGCGCCTCACCCCCGCCAATTCCGCCTTGTTAATATAAGGTCATGTGCGGGGCTTCGGACTGACAGGGTCAGAGGGGGTTGTTCAGGCACGCGCAGGGTGACAGGCACCTCAGGCGGCGGGGCGGTTGAATTGCCAGGCCCAGACGGCGGGCAGCGGCGCGACGAGGCCGACCACAAAGCTCAAGACCATCAGCAAGCCGCCGAGCGCCACGATGGGCGGAAGGAGCACGCCGAGCGCAGTCAGGGCGGCGGCCAGGATGAAGAGCACCACGGCCACGGCGGCGATGGCGGCGGTCCACTGCCAGCCGAGGCGCTGTGAGGCGCGGCGTAAACCGGAAATCTGGCCGGTGTGGGCGTTGAGGTGGACGGCGTGCCACGCGCCGGCCTCGTCTTGGTAGGCGGTGGCGTAGACCGGCAGCAGCAACTGGGTCCAGTGTTGGCCCTGATAGCTCACGGTCAGACGCATCTGGTCCAACTGCTGCGCCCCGGCGGCGGCTTGCAGGTCGGCGGCCACCTGCTCATCGAGGCGGGCGCGGGCGAAGGGCCAGGCGGCCTCGGGCGTGAGGCTGGGCACGCGCACGGCGGCGGCCTGGATTGCGCTGGGCGCGTAGGGCTGCGCCGCCGCCAGCGGGAATTGGCCCAGGCGCTGCAGCAGGCGGGCGTGGTCTTCGAGCGCGGGCGCGGCCACGTTGGCATAGGCGCGCTGCACCTGACCGGCGCGCGGCTCCCAACGCGTGCGCGTCTCGTGGACGTGCTGCGTCACCCACTGGCCGGATTTAAAGTTCTCGTTGGTGCTGGCGACCTGGTAGGCGTAGCCGGCCTGGGTGAACCACGCTCCCACGACTTCAGCATCCACCAACCACATCGGCACGTACATCGGCTGAAGGCGCTGCTGGAGTACCGGGCCGCTCAACTCGGCCGGGCGCAGCCAGACACCGCGCGCCCAGCCGTCTAGGGCCGCGCCGGCTTGGGCGGGGGTCAGGCGAAAGGGCAGCGCCAATTCGGGCGGCTCGGGGCGAACGGGCGCGGGCTGGGCGGTCAGCAGCGCGCCAGAGCACGCCGGGCAGCGCTGGCCCAGGCGCTCAGGCGGCACAAGGTGAACCAGCCCGCAGTGCGCACAGCCGGCCGGCTGCAACGGTGCATACCAGGCGGCCTCAGTTGGGGCGTTGGCCGAGGCGGCGGTCATGCCGCCCCCGCTTGCATGGCCTGCGATACGAGGTAGGCCGAGAGCATCAACCCGGCCAGGAACAGGCTGCCGCCCAGCACCAGCAAGAGGCCGCCGAAGCCGGCGGCCAGCAGCAGCGGCAGACCGAGCAGCGACAGCAGCGTGCCGGGGGCCAGCAGCGCGGCCACGGCCAGCCAAACCTTGAGCCAGGCCACGGGCTTTTGGCCGACCACCGCGCCGGTCTGGCCGTTGATCATCAACTGAAAGAGCCTGCCGCCAAACCAATAGGGGGCCACGTAGACCGGGGCGAGGATGTAGCGCCAGACTTCAGCGTCGAAATCGGCGGCGACCGAGAGATTGCGGACGTGGGCCGAGGCGATCTGGCCCTGGCAGGCTTGCCGGGCGGCCTCGCGCATGTAGGCGCGCGCATTCTCCCAGGCGGCGGCCAGCGGCCGGTCGTAGGCCTGGGCCTGCCAGCCGGCCAGGAAGGCGGGGTCGTAGGCGGCCAGGGCGTTGAGGTCAAAGGCGGCCACGCGGCCGAGCAACGTGGCGCTGACCTTGGTGGTGCCCAGCTCCAGGTGGTCGGCGATGGGCAGCGTCACGCGGCCGTCTTCCCAGCGCCACTTGATCTCGGTGACGGTGCGCCAAGACTTGGTGTCGCTGTCGTAGACCTGGCGGCTGTGCTCGTAGCCGACCTCCGCCCGCCAGTCGGCCACGACGCGCGCGCCAAAGGTCCAGAACGGCAGGTACAGGCCCTTGAACTGGGCTGAGCCGGCGGCAGCGGCCAAACCGGCGGGGTGCATCCAGCCGCGCCCGAGCCATTCGTGCGCCAGGCGGGCACAGGCGTCTAGCTCGATCTTGAACGGGATGAGGAAGCGCGGGCGCAGTCCGTCTTGCGTGGCGGCGCGGGCAACCACGCGGGTGGAGCCGCAGAAGGCGCAGGTGGCGCTCAGGTCGTTGGGCGCGAGCGAGAGGTCGGCCCCGCAAGCGTCGCAGTGCAGCTCGCGGCGCTCGCGCCCCCAACCGCGCGCCTCGCGGTCGAGCACCTCTACCGTGAACTCAGTGCCCTCGGCGGCGCGGCCAACGACCTCGGCCTGAAAATACTGCTGCGTGCCGCAACTGCCGCAGGTGACGCCGGCCGCGCCGGGATCGTAGGCGGTGCTGGCGCCGCAGCGCGGGCATTGAAAGAGGTGCGAGTCCGGGCCGGTCTCGACCACGGGCGCGGGCGCGAAGACGCTCACACCCGCGAGCTTGGACTCGACCGGCACGTAGCCGGCGGGCGGCTGCCAGGGGTCGAGGGCAGTGTTGGGGTGAGAGAGAGTCATTGATGTAGTCTACGTAAGCGGCGCGGGCAGGTGGCTGGCGGGCGGCAGGGGCTGGTTCCAGGCGGCGGGCCAGACCACCGCGCCGCCGGCCGCCACGCGGGTGCGAATGTCGGCCTGGGCCGCGGGCGACTGCCACCAGGCCTCGCCGCCGAGGGCGCGCAGGTGGCGCAGCCAGTGGGCCACGCGCACCTCGGCCAGCACATAGCCGGCGGGGTAGATCGAGAGCGCGGCCGTGAACGGCTCTAGCCGGGCGAAGGCGGGAGGCATGAGCACACCAGTGAAGGCCTGCATGTGGGCGGCGTGGCGCTGCTCGACGGCGGGCCAGGGCAGGGCCTCAAGCCAGGCTTCGAGCACGGTCAGCGCGGAGGCGGCCAGCCACGCGCCGGTGAGTAGGCGCTTGAAGGCGGCAAAGTCTAAGAGTTGGGCGAGGGCCGGGCCGGTGAAGCCGAATTGCTCGGCCAGAAAGCGCGGCTCACCCAACAGGCACTCGAACAGGGTCGAGAACGTCTCGTGCGTGCCGGAGAGAATCCAGTAGCGGTCGAGAAACGAGCGGCCCGCGTCAATGCCGGAGAAGTGCGCGGCGTGGCCGAACTCATGATAAAGCATGTCCACGAGGTGGTGGGCGGTGGCGGTGCGGACCGAGACGCGCACATCGCCCGGCACTTGGACGGGGAAACAGAACGCGCCGGGGTATTTGAGCGGCCGGTCCTCCACGTCCACAGCGACGGGGCGGAGGTCGAAGCCCAGGCGGCTGAAGGCGGCGAGCGTGGCGGGCACGGCGTCGGCGGCGTCGAACAGCGGCGCGGCCGGGGCGTACATCAGGTTGAGATACAAGGCGCGCAACTCGGCGGGACCGGCGGGGCGCGCAAACACCT
>Ga0163144_10028226_pt1 | contig 10833 bp, 9 predicted proteins | sample OliLak19BULKMAT1_FD_123175 | JGI IMG/M metagenome (GOLD analysis project Ga0163144, IMG submission 123175) | Freshwater microbial mat bacterial communities from Lake Vanda, McMurdo Dry Valleys, Antarctica - Oligotrophic Lake LV.19.BULKMAT1 | ecosystem: Environmental > Aquatic > Freshwater > Lake... | reverse complement strand
TTAACAAAGCCTACTCCCACAATGGCTGCAAACTGCATGGGGGTTCCAGCCAGCCACATGAGCTCCCCGCGTTCAGCATAGGCCATGAAGCACGAAGAAGCGACAGTCTCTCGTTCTGCCTCGGTGAGTGAGTTCAAGATAGAGCACGAGGCGAGTATGGAATGGGTCGAGGGTTTTTCTGGAATGCTCACCATCTCTGACCTTACGGTTGAGTCACCGTGTGCCATAGGTTACCGCCATTTGTTTCTTTGCCAATAAGAGTTTTAATATGTGGGTTGCCCACAGAGCCAATCCAACGAGTTCAATGAATCCCGTGAACCCCATCGGTTTGAAGGCGAGCGGCGTGAAATCGGTGGCGACCTCCAAGCTGACCCTGGCCGCGTTGCCGATATTGAGAAGCCAAAATGTCGGCCACAGTCGTGGCAACAGGCTCTCCTCCATTCCCATTATGTTTGGAACAATCCTTGAACTGAACCCAATAATCATTTGCGAAACAAAGCCCACAGTGACCGCATGCCGGACAGCTCCGGTATAGGCATGGGAAAACGGCAAACCAAGGGCCTGGAGCACTCTTGGTTCAAGCACCATCATCAGTCCCGCAACCACGAGCCATACGAACGACGCTCTTATGAATTTGTGTGAACGCATCCGACCCGATAACTTTCCAAAGACACCCGAGGAGGCCACGACAAAAACAGCTCCAAGGCACAGTAGGCTCCCTCCAAGGAAGTACATCGCACCCGTACCGGATTGCATGCCACCCCGGAAGTAAAGAAGCCAGCCCAGGGTTTTGCACAACAAACCTATCGTCCAACAAACGAATCCGGCGAGACCAAAAGCTGGCAATGCTCGACCCGCTCCGAGGCATTCGTGGAATTTTGCGAGGCCAACTCCAAAGATCATCGACGATACAAATCCAAGGAACTGCAGTTCACGCAAAGGAGCGAACCACTCGGCGACGAACATGATTGACGAAGACTTGTCCGCCTGGTGCGATCCAGCGAAGACAAATGGTTCTGCAAGAGCTACAGTCAAGAAGCAAACGAGCGAGAGAAAAACGAACGATGTCTGCCAAGTCAAAGGTTTGTTCTTGGGGTGAATAAATGCTCCCTCAAACGGGGCTGGATTGTGCCGTGAGACGGAGGGGGTCGTGTGCTCCTGGCTTGCCCCCTCGCGGTTGACTTGGCTCACCGACTCGGCCTTCGGAGCTTCGGTGAAGGGTGCTCTCCCCAAACACCACGCACGATCATCGGCGAATTGGGGGAGGATCGTGTCTCCGCCGCTCGTTCTCAACACGACGAGATTCGAGCCGTCCGTCACAGTTGGGCGGTATCGCGTCAGTGCCGTGTTGGCGACGAACAGGATCACGGCGACAGCTTGGAAAATTGCCGAAAGAACCCCCACATTTACCCAGAGCGAGCTACCGTTTTGGGCGAGTGGCTCCGCGAGGAACCTAAGGAGGATCCCGATTGACATGAGACCAAGAGTGGCCCACGCCAGCCTATGGAAGAGTCGCTGTCGGGCCACGGTCGGGGCGTGGTGTTGAAGCGAAAACCCCATGATAAAGAATCCGACCCAGCCGTAGAGTTGCGAATTCGCATGGGCCAGAACATGGGGTGTCCAGGTGCTAGCAGTGTAGTTCCCCCGAATTGACAGGCCCAAGAGTGCAAGGGCACCGAGAAGGCATCCCGCAGTCATGACTGTCAGCACTCCACAAATGAAGAACGGACGATAAACGGCGACCTTGGCGCAAGATTGCTGGCGCGCTTGTTCCGCAAGCTGTCGAGCAGTGGACTTGCCTCGGACTGATACACCTTTGGCTACCATGAACCAATGGTTGACCGAAGAAATGACCTAGGACATGATCGCTGTCATAGCTGGGACCAAAAAAGAGACTGAAAATACGATTTGTGCACTACAAAGTGCGCGGAGACACTACGAATGGCAACCAGGCACGCAGTACCCGGGAGACAACCCTCCAAGAAACTCACTGGAGAGGCGAAAGTCATCAGGACGACGGACAGTCCGAACTGCACCGGTGCCTGTGGCTGGTTGGCGACCGTAGTGGACGACGTCATTGTCGACCTCAAGCCTGCTGCGGACTACGCGGACGAAGAGTACAACCCTCGCGGCTGTCTTCGCGGTATGGCGATGACCCACATGATCTACGGGCCAGATCGAGTGAAAAAGCCCATGATCCGGGTGGGAGCCAGGGGCGAGGGAAAGTGGCGGGAGGCGAGCTGGGACGAGACTCTCGACCACATCGCGGGCCACATGAAACGCATCCGCGCAGAGCACGGTGCCGACCACATGCTCCTCTTCAATCAGGTCGTTGGAACCGGGTATCTCCAAAAGGGCGCACAGATCCGAATGGCCTCCGTCTTGGGCATGAGTTTCGCAACCGCCTACGACTTCAACGGCGACATCAGCATGGGCTTCACTCACACCGTAGGCATCGACTCGGTCGAGTGTGAGACCAAGAGCTGGGCCAGTGCAAAATATGCGATCCTATGGTCAAGCAACGTTTTTCAAACCAGGATTCCAGACGCCAAGTTCCTGACCAAGCACGCCAAGCAAGAGAACAACTGCAAGATCGTCTGCATTGACCCGAGGTGTAGCCAGACCGCAAAGGGAGCAGACCTTTGGGTTCCCATCAGTCCAGGAACCGACTGCGCGATGGCGATGGCCATGTGCTACACCGTCATCGAACAGAACCTGATCGATTGGGAGTTCCTGAAGACTTTCACTGATGTCACTACTTTTGTACGGTCCGACAACGGGATGCGGCTGAGAGCCAGCGATGTCGGGCTCGGGAAAGAAGATCAGTTCGTCGTTTGGGACGAAGCCACAAACGGGTGGTTCGTCATTCCGATGGACACTCTTGGCTTGCCAGACGCTCTCAAACCCTCGTTCAGAGGCGAACGGACGGTCAAAATCGGCGACCAAGACGTGGTCTGCAAACCAGTCTTCCAGATTTTGGAGGACACGATCATGCGGGAGGAGTATCGGCCCGAGAACGTGGCCAAGGTCACCGATATTCCCGCCGAGACCATCCGACAGATCGCCACAGAGTACGCGACGATCAGGCCCTCGTCAATCGTGATCGGTATGGGACTGAACCACCGGTTGCACGGTGACCTGACAATCCGGGCGGTATTGCTCTTAGCCTCGCTCGTCGGTGCTCACGGAAAGCCAGGTGAGTCGGTCAGCATCTACTCGGGCCAGCACCACTTCCGCATCGACGTCAGCTCTTGGTGGTTCCCGGACGGGATTCGGCCAAAACCATGCCCCATGCACTATTTTGTGCTCGGCGGGCCTACCGAGACCATGAACCCCAAAATCAAGTACCCGAAAGATGGGTTCAAGGCGCTTTTTTGCTCTCACGCCAATCCGCTCGTCACAGAGTTTTCCGACCCGATTAAGGAGACAATCGACAAACTCGACCTGTTCGTGGTCTTCGAGTTCTCCATGTCGCCCACTGCGGAATATGCTGACGTCGTCCTTCCGTGTCCGACATATTGGGAAAAGCAGGAGCTCGTAGGCACTGGTTGCCACCCGTATCTCCAAGTCCAGCAAGAGGTCATCAAACCGCAGTACGATTCACGGACCGAGTTCTGGATCGTGAATGAACTCATGCGGCGAGTTGATCCCGAACTCCACGATAAGTACTTCCAGGTCACCGAAGACGAGGCTCTGACGCTCCTTCTGGAAAACGGAGGAAAGGAATGCGAAGGGATAACTCTGGAGCAACTCCGGGCCGGGCCGGTCAGGCTCAACGTCCACAACCCGGAGTGCGGTTGTGACGAGCAGTTTGGCGAACTAAAACCGTTTCCTCCCCGTGCGTATCCCTTCCCCGAAGGCGCTCAGGTCGAATTCCTCAAGACGCGGCGGATGGAGTTCTACAAAGAGGAAGAAGTCTTCGGACGACTTGGCGAACGCGTCCCGATCTACAAACCGGCCTTCTCCCATTTGCCGCCAGAGAACCAAGCCTTACCCCTGTGTGTCGTGACTCCACACAGCAAATGGAGGGTTCACTCGACGCACAGCAACAACCCCGTCCTTCTCAATCTCAACCGCCAAGCGGTCGTCGAGCTCAACCCGATTGACGCGGATGCTAGAGGGATCGCAGACGGCGACATGGTCGAAATTTTCAACCACTTCGGCGGTTTCAAACTCTGGGCTCTGATCACAGAAGCGATCAAACCGGGTGTGATTTGTGTTGACCACGGATGGTGGGACCGCTATCTTGCCGGAGGGAAGTACCACAGCGTCCATACCCACCAAAAGATCAAACCGTCCCACGAAAACTACTTCTTGCCTGCGGTCTACGCCCCTGGGCAGCACTGGAAAGACACTCGAGTCGATGTTAGGAGAGTGAAGTGAAATGGCACGCTACGCTATGCTCATCGATCTGACAAGATGCATAGGCTGCGACGCCTGTACTGTCGCCTGCAAACAAGAAAACGGAACTCCCGCAGACATATTTTTCGCGAGAGTACTCAACGTCGAAACGGGCAAGTACCCGAACGTCAAAAGACTCTACATCCCCGTCTTGTGCAACCACTGCGAGGATGCGCCCTGTCTCAAAGCCTGCCCGAACAAAGCGATTTTCCGCAGACCAGACGGCATTGTCCTCTTAGACCAAGATCGTTGTCGCGGCACGGGCGCCTGTGTGTCCGCATGCCCTTACGGAAACATCGTCCTCCACAAAGAGGAGGAAGAGTGGTACCTAGACGAAAACGAACCCTATGAAAGGGACTTCGTCAAGCCTCGACTTCAGAAGAGCGTTGCCCGGAAATGCACTTATTGCGCTCACAGAGTTGACGAAGGGTTGAAACCGGCCTGTGTTGTGGCTTGTCCGACGACCGCAAGAATCTTTGGAGACTTGGAAGACCCAGGAAGCGATGTCTCGACTTACATTGAGCAGGAAAAGGACAACACGGATCGAGAACCGTTTCATCTGCTACCGGAAGCCAAGACGAAGCCGGGAGGCATGTACTTGGGAACCATGGCTCGCCAAGACGTAGCGACCCTTGGTGGCCGAGCAGAAGCTGAGGTTTTTGTGCCGGATGAATCAGTGCCCTATACAGAATGGAAGCACGTCAAGGAGGCATCGAAGTGAAAGAACGCTTTATCGTATTACTGCTTGCAATCGCACTCAGTATCGCAGGGTTTGGGCAAGAACCGATGGCGACTGCCAAAAGAGACGTTTACGGATCATCGTCATGCATGGGTTGCCATGGCATGAGCGGAATGGGAGGACTCGGTCCACCCCTGGCCCAAATGAAGATCGCTGACGAAAACTTCCAAACGATCGTTCGAAAGGGCCGGGGCATGATGCCAGCTGTCGATTCGTCTGTTCTCAGCGATGAAGATCTGCGCGAAGTCCAGCGCCAAATCCAAGAATTGCCATGGGACGAAAAACAAATCCCTATCGCTTTTCGGGTCGGAAGCTTCCTTTCAACAAAGAACGTCAGCCGTATTTTCATGGTTGCCGGCATTTTGTCGCTCCTCTTATCAATCAAGGTTTTGTGGTACTGGGTCAAGCTTGCACGACTTCGAGAACTTACACCAACCCTGAAGAAGTTTGGTTGGTTCAGGGCCGCAGGGATATTCGTCCGAAGTCTGGTCATAGATGGCTTTTGCGTCGCATCGCTTTGGCGAAAAGACAAGTTCCGTTGGGCGATGCACGGGCTCATGCTATACGGCTTTCTCGGGCTGGCGCTCGCCGACATCTTGATGCAGGTCAACGACCCGTCCCGCGCAAAGCTACCTCTAGATCATCCGCTCAAGATTCTAGCCGTCCTATGTGGTGCGTCGGTCATCACTGGCCTGATCTATGTCTTGTACCGATACAAAACGGACAAATTTATCGATAACGGAGTGACACTTGGGCGGGACTTTCTCTTCGTCAACCTCCTCCTCCACTCGATTTTCAGCGGGTTCTTGACTGTGGCCCTTAGTCGCTCGGGAGCCTTTACCTGGGTCATGCCGATCTACATTTATCACCTCGTCACGGTTTGCGCTCTCATCGTCAGTATGCCTTTCACACGGATGAACCATATCTTCATTGTTCCCGTGATGGCGGGCATCACAGCGGTCACCGATGCGGTGGTCAAGAGTCAAGTCGACATCGGCTTTGTCCGCGAACCCTCGCCAGGAAGGCACCATAAGTCGATGGCGATCGCAACGAGCGTGCTTGAAAACGTTGACCCAGAGAGGACAGAGGACTTCAGGCTGAGGTATTTCCCATAGGATCAAGCTTCAAAAGAACAGGAGAAAAACATGTGCGAAGGCAATTGTAAAGACTGCGAGAAAAGCGAAACGGAACACGACAAGGGACGGCGCAAAGTTCTGTCCTGGTCTGTCGGGATCATCAATCTAGCTGTCATTGCTGGCATTTTTGCTCCAGTGGCTGGATTCATCGGTTCGCCACTGAAGAACAAGGCAAAGGACGACTGGATTGATGTTTTGGGAGAAGATGAAATTGAGGTCGGTGAAACCAAAGAAGTGAAGTTCAAGACCATGGTCGAAGACGGGTACCAGACAATCCAACGTGAGTACGTCGTCTTCATGCGCCGCTACCCAGACAAGATTGTCGTTTTCGATCCCTCATGCACTCACCTGGGATGTCGAGTTTTGTACAAAAAAGAGCAAGGAAGGTACCTATGCCCCTGCCACGGTGGAGTTTTCGACGAAGACGGGAAAGTCGTCAGCGGGCCACCACCACAGGCGTTGGTCAAGCACGGCGTTCGTGTCGAGAACGGTCGAATACTTGTGAACAGGAGGGCTGGCATTGGCGCGTGAAGTCCTTTCCCCGGAAGAGCCGGTCGTCCGCGAGGTCGACACAACTCAAGAAGAGCGGCTGATCGCAGATCGCCCGAGCCTAAAAGACTGGACAGACCTGCGACTTGGCTGGTGGGGGTTTGTCCGAAAGAACATGGACGAACCGATGCCTGCAGGGGTTGGTTGGTGGCAAACCCTTGGCAATCTGCTGATGACCCTATTGGCCTTTCAGTTCACAACGGGAGTCGCTCTCGCGATGTTCTACTCGCCTGGCACCGAGAGCGCGTACCTTAGTGTCAAGCACATCAATGAGGGGCATCCGGTCGGCCTGTTCGTTCGCGGACTGCACGTCTGGGGATCGACGTTGATCGTGATTGCCACCGTCCTTCACTTGTTGAGAGTCTTTTTCTGGGGATCGTACAAGAAACCACGCGAGCTGACCTGGGTGATGGGAGTCATGATCTTCAATGTCATTCTCGGTTTTTCGTTCACCGGCTACCTTCTCCCTTGGGATCAAAAGGCGTATTGGGCGACGACGGTCGGCACGAGGATCGCCGCCACTATTCCCGTCGTTGGACAAAGCATGATGGTTTTGATCCGTGGTGGGGAAGAAGTTGGCGCCCTCACCCTGACTCGCTTCTATGCCATCCACGTCATGGTCTTACCGGCCCTCTTGATCGGGTTCACTGGACTCCACCTTTACCTAGTCCGGCGGCACCACATCGCTGGACCCGTGGTCCCCGTCAAGGGTCCGCCCGTCAAGTTCTTCCCGAACCAACTCTTCAAGGATGCGATCGTGGTCTTGTTCGGGGTGGGACTGCTCGCTTATATGTCTCTAGCTATGCCACCCGGCTTGGATGGGATTGCCAACCCGGCGGGCACCGACTTCGCCCCAAGGCCCGAATGGTACTTCTTGGGGATGTACGAACTGCTCAAGATCATGCCAGCGGGTTGGGAGGTCATCGCGACTGCGATCATCCCTGGTCTTGTCACGATGGGAATGTTTCTCGTGCCGTGGATCGACCGAGCCGAGTCAAGGCACCCTGCTTACAGGCAGACTATCATCATTGCCGGTATAGCCGTGATCCTCATGATCGGCCTGATGACCCTGAAAGGAGTTCTGGAAACGCCACCAGAAGGCGGTCACCAATCGAAACCCCCTGATGTTTCGGCAACAATAAAGCAATGAACGAAATTGACGATTCTTCAGCCTGGTTCGCCGGGCCGAAGGCGGAAAACGCGGACTGGTTCGAAGCGATCCTGGGACGGATCGTCCAGGACTATTACTCATGGAGGCGGAATTATTTCCCCGAGGACGGGCTCGTGGTCGATTCTCACACGCGACGAACGGGAGAAGGGTTTCGCGACGAATTTGAAGACAAACTCATGGAGCTTCTGGCGAGGCTCAAAGGCGATTTTCCGTTCCACAGCCCACGGTATGCGGCGCACATGGTCGCTGAGCAGACACTCCCGAGCATCGCCGGTTATTTCGCCGCGATGCTCTACAACCCCAATAATGTTTCCCGCGAGTCAGCACCGATCACCGTGCGCTTGGAATTGGAAGCCTGCCGGATGATCAACGAGATGCTTGGCTACGGGGATGCAAGTTGGGGGCACCTGACCGGTGGCGGCACGGTCGCCAATATCGAGGCCTTGTGGGTAGCCAGGACTGTCGCCTACCTGCCAATGGCAATCCAGGAAATGCGCGAGGCTCTTGGTCTTTCTGAGACCGCCCTCGCCAGAAGCCCACAGGACGCACTTCAAGGGTTCGCCGACGTTTTTCTCGAAGCGGAGCAGAAGGGGACGTCTTTCCACGAGATCGTGTCGACTTATCTCAAAGCCGGGCACTGTGTCGTCGAGCGAGGGCTCCACCACGTGGTCAGCCTCGACAATCGCAGACCTGTCGTCTTGGTCCCCGAGTCCCATCATTACTGTTTTGAAAAGGCCATGGACGCTTTGGGGATCGGAAGGTCCGGCTTGGTCTCGGTCAGCGTCGATGCTCACTTTCGGATGGACGTCGCTGATCTGGAAGCAAAACTTGCCGAAATCGATGGTCAGGGTGGCCGGGTTCTTGCCGTGGTCGCTGTCGTGGGCACGACCGAAGAAGGGGCGGTCGATCCCGTCGACGAAATCTTGGATCTAAGAGAGAAGAGGAAAGCGGAAGGGAAAGAGTCTTTTTGGCTTCACGTCGATGGCGCATACGGAGGCTACCTACGCACTATGACCACTCCGGGGCGCATTGGACTGGGCGAGCCATGGACCGACGTAAGGATCAACGGAATCACCACGCGTTTACCTTTGACATTGCCAGAACACTCTGCTTGCAACGCTCTTGAACGCCTGGGCGAGGCCGATTCCATCACCATCGACCCGCACAAACTTGGCTACATTCCCTATCCGGCTGGCGCGGTCTGCTTTCGCTCCGACCTTGTGAAGCCTCTGCTTCGCCAAGAAGCCCCTTACATCGGCGACGGCGCGGGCAACCCAGAGACCGAGCGCCACGCCGAGAACATCGGTCTTTACATTCTGGAAGGGAGCAAGCCGGGAGCGGCGGCAGCCGCCGTTTGGCTCAGCCATTCATTGATCAAACTGGACACGAGCGGGCACGGGCGGTTGGTCAAGCAGACGGTTCGTAACGCCTGCGAACTCCATGCCTTGCTTGAACGGTGGCCCGAATGGCATCCCACATCCCCGGTTCGAGCCGTGACTCTGACTTCTCCTGGTTCGAACATCGTCTGTTTCGCCTTTCGGCCCGTACAGGCCGGCGTTTCCTTGCAGGACATTAATCGCCTCAACCGGAGTCTCTACGACCAATTCAACGTCGAAGAAGGGAGCGGCCGTCGCATTTACGACCAACAGTTCTTTGTGAGTCGCACAACTATCAAGCCCTCCCAATACCGATTCGCTACTGTCGCACCGTTCCTGGATCGACTGGGAGTCACAGAGGAAGAGTATCAGACCGAAGGCGTGTTCCTCTTACGTTCTGTCTTGATGAACCCATGGTATGAACAAGCCAAGACAAAGGGCCGTCACTTCTTGGTCGAAATGGTGGAGGAATTGCACAAAGTGGCGGAACGTGGCTTGAGCACTAGGGCAAAGGCGACGCAAGCGGACATATAAAAAATTTGGGCCCGTTCGCTCAACCTTTTCGGTGAATCGCCTGTTATAATGAATGTCATAACGAGAACATCATGTTAGAAGTTAAAGTGACACAGATTGGCAACTCTCTCGGCATCATTCTGCCCAAGGATGTCATTTCTCGGCTTGGGGTCGGCAAAGGTCAGACCGTTTTCCTCATCCTTGAGCAGGACGGTGTTTGTATCACCCCGCTTGACCCGAGGATTGCGAATCAAATCGCAATGGCCGAAGAAATCACGAATCGATATCGGAACGCACTTAAAAAGCTCGCAGAATGAATATCGAGCCTACATGGGTCGAAGGCACAGCAGTCAGGCTAATTCACAGGCAACAACTTGCCAAGTTCGGCGGACTTACCGGCATTCGCGATGAGGGGATGCTTGAGTCGGCCTTGGCTCGGCCGGTCAACGCTTGGCACTATGAGTCGTTCGGAATCCTGCGACTGGCAGCTGCATATGCGTTTGGGATAGCACGGAACCATCCGTTCGTAGATGGCAACAAGAGGACGGCGTTTGTGGTCTCGGTTCTCTTTGTCGAACTCAACGGATTTGAGTTTTGTGGTTCAGAACCTGAAGCGGCTGTGACATTTTTGGCCCTAGCGGCAGGAGAATTGGACGAAAACGCCTTAGCCGAATGGTTTGAGACGAACTCGGTACAAAAATGACACTTCAGCAAGGCTTTTCGGCACCCTTCCTAGTGTAGAACCACCAGTTGAGCACCACGCACACCGCATAGAAACCAGCAGCGAAATAGAAGAAACTGGTGGGCTGTCCCGTGGCTGCAATGATGGCACCGAAGGCGACGCTAAAGATGAACGGTCCATAGGCAGCGATTGCCGATGTCCACCCGATGACTCCACCCGCTTGGCGAGGTGGGAAGATCATGGGCATCTGCTTAAAGGTCGAGGCG
>Ga0163144_10028225_pt1 | contig 10833 bp, 9 predicted proteins | sample OliLak19BULKMAT1_FD_123175 | JGI IMG/M metagenome (GOLD analysis project Ga0163144, IMG submission 123175) | Freshwater microbial mat bacterial communities from Lake Vanda, McMurdo Dry Valleys, Antarctica - Oligotrophic Lake LV.19.BULKMAT1 | ecosystem: Environmental > Aquatic > Freshwater > Lake... | reverse complement strand
GCCGGCTGGTCGCCGGCTTCGATCGGCGTGAAGAAGTTCTTCTTGAACTCCGCCTGGGTTCCCAGCAGGCCGGGGTTGAGGAACTCCATGATGGACCAGAGATCGCCCACGTGGTTCTCGACCGGCGTGCCGGTCAGCGCGATCCGGTAGTCGGCCTCGAGCGCGCGGGCCGCGCGCGCCTGGAGCGTCTGAGGATTCTTCACGTTCTGCGCCTCGTCGAGGATGACGCCGCCCCAATGGATCTCGCGCAGCGTCTCGAAGTCGCGCGCCAGCAGGGAGTAGCTCGTGACCACGATCGCGTGCTTGGCGACGCTTTTCTTGAACGCGGCCGCCTTGTCCCGGTCCACGCCGTGATGGACCAGGATCGACAGGCCGGGCGTGAAGCGATCCGCCTCTTTCTTCCAGTTCGAGACGACGGACAGCGGGCAGGCGATCAGCACGGGCCGGCGGACCCCGGCCTCGCGGTCGCTCAGGATCAGGGCCAGCGCCTGGATGGTCTTGCCGAGGCCCATGTCGTCGGCCAGGCAGGCGCCGAGGCCGTATTGGCGCAGGAACGCGAGCCAGGAGAAGCCCCGCACCTGATAGGGGCGAAGCAGGCCGGCGAAGGTCTTGGGCGGAGGAAGCGTCTCATAGCGCGCCTTGCCCTGGATGCGGTCCAGGAAGCGGCCGAGCTCCCCTTCGGCCCCGACCTCCTGAATCTCGAGGCCGGACGGAGCCTGCGCGCCGCCCAGGGACATGCGCACCAGCTCGCGGACCGTGGATTTTTCGGTGGTCTTCCAGAACTCCATCGCGGTACGGATCGCGTCGCCGTCGGCTTCGACCCATTTGCCGCGCAGGCGCACCAAGGGCTCCTTGAGGTCCGCCAGCGCGTCGAGCTCCTCGCGCGTCAGCGTCTCCGCGCCGAGCGCGACCTCCCAATCCAGCCGGATCGCGTCGTTGAGCGAGAGCCCGGAGGCGCTTTGCATCCCGGGCCGCGACGCCTTGGCCCGCGCCGCGAATGCGGGCTTGGCGCCCTTGCGAATCCACCAGGCGGGAAGCAGAACGCCGAAGCCGGCCGCCTCCAAGGCGGCGGCGTGCAGCGTCAGGAACTCGTGGGCTTCCTTCACGTCGAGCTCATAGCCGTCCTGGGCGCCGGGCTCCAGGCTGCGCCTGATGTCGGGGCAGATCCGAGCCGCGTGGTCGAGGGCCGCGAGCAGCTTCTCCCGATGCTCGTAGCTCTCGCGTCTGAGGATCTTCGGCGCCCCGGAGCCGGCGCCGAGCGCGAAGCCGGGCGGCAGGAGCAGGCTGGGATCGCTGGTCGACTGAAGATGACAGCTCACCCGCCACGAGCCTTTCGGAGTCTCGGGCTCCTCCAGCCGAAAGCACAGCTTGAACGGGCCGGCGGTACGCTCCGGAATTCTGGGGGAAGGGCGGCCCGCGGCGTTCAGCTCGCGCCGCATCAGATGGCCGGCGATGTCCCGGATGAATTCGGAGAGCGGGCCATCCGGAGCTTCGCCCCCCGGAACGCGCGCCGCGAGCTCCCGGAAAGCCTGCTCGTCGGTACCGGCATAGATCGGCTTCCAGTAGGATTTGAACCTGTTGTTTTCCAGGGCGTACCCCTGAACGAATCTCTGCCGGACCACGAGCGAGGCGCAAAATTCCAGAGCGGCGGTCCAGAAGGCGAGATCCGGGCCGATCAGCGCGCATTGAGCCGCCGCGCTCTTGCCGGCGCCGGCCGACAGAAATTCGACGGCCTCGGCCGCTTCGAGAAAAACGGCCCGCTCGGATCCGGGCCCGAGGGCTTCGAACCGCAGCGGCCTGTCGATGCCCGCCGCGCGCAGCGCCGCCGCCAACGCCTCAGGCTCGGCGTCCTTGACGTCGGGAGTTTCGCCCCGCACGAACAGGCGCCCGCGAAGAAAACCGGCGTGGAGAATAAGCACTGCGGTAATGATATATGTTCCCCCCTTCACGAAGGGCCTTCGCGTGTCATCAAAGCTTGATGCCGTCTCCATCGCCGGCTCCGCGCGCGGGGGCCACACTCTCGGCATGGATCAAGATCCGCGGATGGCGATGCGCATGCGCGCCGACGAGGCGATGACCGCGGCGTTGGCCGCCGGCGAAGCGTCCACCTTGGCCTCGCTCATCCACGAGACGATCGCCTCCATCAAGCTCGTGTGCGAGGACGAAACGCTCGTCCCGCGCGACAAGCTGGTCCTCCTCGACGACGCGCTGCTCCTGCTGGCGTCCGTCAAGAAGCTCGTTAAAGGGGCGCAAGCGCCCCCGCCCGAGGCCGTCATGGAGGTCCTGCGCCGCACGAACGGCCTGCTGCGCCGCTACACGCGGCTCGTCCGCTAGCGCTTCTTCTTCTCGAGCGCGGCGCGGAACAGCTCGGCCATGGGGCTGGCGGGCGCTTCGCTGTCCTGCCGCCGGAGCCACTCGTCCGCGTCCTTGTCCTGCGGAAGATCGAGCGAGATGCGCCGCTCGCCGAGCTTGACCTCGCCCACCTGCACCGAGAGCGCGCCGCCGACCTTCTGCCGGTCGAAGTCGAAGTCCGGCCGGTCGCTCGTCTTCGACTGATGGAGCAGGCCGACGACCCCGGGCTCGAGCTGGATGAAGAGGCCGTAAGGCTCCTTGCGCGTGATCTTTCCCTCGACGACCTGGCCGGCGGCGTACTTGCTCCACGGATCCTGGACGGCGGGCGCGGCGGGAGTCGCGGGACGCTCGGTGACCTGCTTCAGAGACAGGGATAGCTTCAGGCGGCCGTCGACGGTCTCGCGCTTGAGGAGCTTGACGGACACGGACTGGCCGGCGGTCAAGATCTCCGCGGGAGATTCGATCCGGGACCAGGCGATCTCGGAGACGTGGAGCAGCCCCTCGACGCCGGGCGCCAGTTCGACGAAGGCGCCGAACTTCTCGAGCCGGACGACGACGCCCGTGACCACGGCGCCGTCCGGGGCCGCCGCGAGGAAAGCTCTCGAGGAACGAGCCTGCTCCTCTTCTAAAAGCTTGCGCCGGGAGACGATCACGTTCCGGCCGTCCGCGCCGAACTCCGTGAGGACGAACGTAAAGGTCTTGCCGATGAACTCGTCGCCCGTGCCGACGCGCTTCGTGTCGATCTGGCTGACGGGGCAGAACGCGGTCTTGCCCTTGACGCTCACGCGGAACCCGCCCTTGCACGCCTCGACGACGCGGCCCTCGACGGGCCGCTTGAGCTCGAACGCCTCCTTGAGATCCTGGGCGATGTTCTTGTCGGTGGGGTTCTTCGACAGGCGGATCTGCCCGGAGCGGACGGACGTCACGAAGAGGTCGACCGTCTCCCCCGCGCGCGCGGAGCAGGCCCCGTCGGCGCCGCGGAAATCGGCGGTCGCGACGACGCCCTCGCGGCCTGGCCCGAGCGCCACCTGGGTGTCCTCCAGGCCCAGCGCCAGGATCTCGCCGCGCACCCGGTCGCCGACCGCGAACGTCTTGTCCGCCGCCTCGAGCGAAGCGCCCAGCAGCGCCGAAAAATCCTCGGTCGAATCTTCCTCGTGATTCAGCATGAGTCAGATTCTACCACGGCTAGAGGTTTCGAAGCCGCCCAGCGATGTCGCGCGCGTACGTCAGGAAGCGCTGATAGAGCGTGGCGGGAGCGCCGGCCGAGACCGCGTCGCGCATGGTTCCGCGCTCCTGCGCCGAGACGATCGCGACCTGCGCGCCCCGCTCCGCGAGGCGGGCCGCCAGCATCTGGGTGCGGCCCGAATCGTAGACGGCGGCCAGGCGCGACGTCGCGTCGAACGACAGGTAGAGGTAGCGGTCGCGCAGCAGCGCGTCGGCTTCCTCGGAGGCCGCGAGCGCCGGCTCGAGAGGCTCGTCGACGCCGTACCGCGACGCCAGCGCCAGCGCGCGCCGGTCGGTCTCGAGCGCCTCCGCCGCGAGCGCGCGCGAGAGGGCCGGGCCCAGCGCCTTCGACGCGCGGCCCATATCGTCGATCTTGATCCCCTGGGCCTCGAGGCGCGCGATCACCGGCTTGAAGAGCCGGAGGCTGCGCTCGAGCGCGGCCAGGCGGCCGGCCGGCATGACCGCCGCGTCCGGCTGGCGGCGGAAGCGGCGAAGGCCGTCGAGGTCCTCCACGCGCGCGCGGGATAGGGCGTGAACCTCGTTGATCCGGACCTGCAGGCCTTTGAGCGCCTCGCCGTCGAAGCCCTTCGCGACGGCGAGGCCGGGCCCGGAGAGCTCGCCCAGCGCCGTATCGAGCGCCGGAGCCCAGCGCAGGGACACGGCGGCCTGGGCCGGGACGCTCAGCGCGGCGAGCAGGAGCATGACGTGCATATACTTAATATAGATTTTATGACCCCGGCGTGCCTGGGTCCTTAGCCTCGAACCGGGTAGGCCCTAGAGCGAGCGCAGGGAGGCGAGCTCGGCCGCCGACGGCTCGAGGGCGAGCGCCTCGAGGTCGTCCTTCATGTGCCGCGGGTCCGTGGTGCCGGTCAGCGGAAGGATGCCGAGGGAGACCGCGAAGCGGAAGACGACCTGCGCGGGCGAGGCGCCCAGCCGGCGCGCTATGGCCGCCGTCGCGGGATGGCCGACGATCTCGGGGTTCGCGGTCAGCAGCGAGAAGCCCTGGTAGACGATGCCGTTTTCAAGGCAGTACTCGCGCACGTCCCGGTCCCAGCCGCGCGACGCGTAGCAGCGGTTCTGCACGTACGCCGGCCGCAGCTTCGCGCCCTCGAGCTCGCGCAGCTGCCGCAGCCCGACGTTGCTGATGCCGATCGCCTTGGCCTTGCCCGACGCGTGAAGCGCCTCCATCTCCCCCCAGACCTCCCAGTCGGCGTCGTCGAGGACGCCCGCGCCGGTGGGCCCGTGCACGAGGAAGGAATCGAGATAGTCGGCGCCGAAGTGCTTCAGCGAGCCGGCGAAGGAGTCGCGCACCTGCGCGGAGACCGGGGCGTTCGGATCGTAGGGCATGCGGTGGTCCTGCCCGTCCGGGGAGGTGTACTTGCTCTGCAGGAACAGCTCGGCGCGCGGCAGGCCGCTGCCGCGGGTCGCGGCCCCGGCGAGGTCCTCGCTGTAGTGCTTCTTCTGGTTGGCGGTGTCGAACGCGCGATAGCCCGCGGCGAGCGCCTTCGCCGTGAGGTCCGTGGTCGCGTCCTTCTTCCAGGCGGTTCCGTAGATGATCGCGGGCGGCTTCATGCCGCAGGATAGCATTCCGTACCCGTAGAACTCCTCATAGCCCCGGCGAGCAGCGCGGGCTATGCTGTGGTGCCTGACAAAGAAAATCTCCAGGATTCACCTCATCATCAATCCCGCCGCGGGCAAGGGTGAATCCGCCTTGCCCGTCCTCAACGCGGCGCTGAAGGAAGCGGGTATCGAGTGGGAGGCGTCCATCACCCACAAGGCGGGCGACGCGATCCGGTATGCCGAGGAGGCCGTGAAGAGCGGCGTCGACGCGGTCGCGGTCTACGGCGGCGACGGCACGATCATGGAAGCGGCCTCGGGCATGATCGGCTCGGGCGTCCCTTTGGCGATCCTGCCCGGCGGCTCGGCGAACGTCCTGGCCGCGGAGCTCGGGATACCGGCCGGCCTCGCGGAAGCCTGCGGCCTATTGAGCCGCGGCTCGAGGAAGAAGATCGACGCGGCCGAATTCGGCGGCCGCTATTTCCTGGTCGGCGCCAGCGTCGGGCTGCAGGCGGAGATCGTGAAGGGCGCCGATCGAGCGGCCAAGAACAGGTTCGGCCTCTTCGCCTACGTCTGGGCCGCCGTCGCCGCGCTGAAGAAGGCGAAAACGACCGTCTACCATCTGACGATCGACGGGCGGGAGCATGAGGTGCGCGGCGTCACGTGCCTGATCGCCAACACGGGCAACCTCGGCTTCAGCACGGTCAAGCTCGACAAGCACATCGACGTGAGCGACGGGCTGCTCGACGTCGTCGTCGTGCGCAAGGCCGATCTCGGGCTCCTCCGGCTTCTGGCGATGACGCTGCTCAGGCGCGAGCGGCCGGACGATCTGGAGCTGGTGCGGCACTGGCAGGGCCGTGAGATCGGCGTCTCCTCGACCCCTCGGCAGGCGATGCAGTGCGACGGCGAGATGCTCGACGACGCCCGGCTCCTGATCAAGGTCGTGCCCGGAGCGATCACCGTACTGGTCCCCGATAAATGAGATTCCTCGGCCTATTCCGCTCCAAGGAGGTAAAGCGCGCTCCGGTCAAACGCATCGCGCTGGCCGCCGCGCTGCTCGCGCTGCTGGGCCTGCGCCTATGGCTGCCCGACCTCGTCCGGGACTACGCGAACCGGCGGCTCGCGCGGAATCCGGACTACCGCGGGCGCATCGACAAGGTCGGGATCAGCCTCTGGCGCGGCGCGTACCAGCTGAGGGGCCTGAAGCTCGAGAAGCTCGACGGCCCGCCGGTGGCTTTCTTCTCCTGCGAACACGTCGACATCTCCATCGAATGGAAGGCGCTGCTGCGAGGATCCGTCCGCGGCAAGATCGCCCTGCACCGGCCCGTGGTGAACTTCGTCAAGGGATCGAGCGCGGACAAGCCCCATCAAAGCTGGCAAAAGACGCTCGCGGAGCTCATGCCGCTCACGATCGACCGCCTCGTCGTCACGAAGGGAGAGGTGCACTACCGCGATTTCGAATCGACGCCCCCGGTCGACCTTACCGTCGGCAAGATCAGAGTGATCGCGACGAACCTGAGCAACGTCAAGCGAAGAGGCAAGGCCTTGCCCGCCGACGTCCAGATGACGGCGGTTTGCTTCGACACCGGAACGTTCGAGCTCAGCCTGACCTTCGATCCGCTGAAAAAGGATCCCACGTTCGAGCTGAAGCAGACCCTCGAAGGCGTGCAGCTCACGAAGCTGAACGACTTCTTCGAGGCCTACGCGAAGTTCAAGCTCAAGGCCGGCGAGTTCGGCCTTTACACCGAGATCGCGGCGAAGGACGGTGCATTCGCGGGCTACTCGAAGCCGTTCTTCAAGGACGTCGAGATCGAGAAGAGCGACCGGAAGGGCATGAAGCGGGTCTGGGCGGGGATCGCGTCGGCCGCCGCCCGGCTTCTGTCGAATCCCAAGGAGGATCAGGTCGCGACGAAGATCCCGCTCCAGGGCACCTTCGCCAAAACGGACGTGGACGTATGGACGGCGGCCGGCGGCCTGATCCGGAACGCGTTCGTCCAGGCCTTGATGCCGTCGCTCGACGGAAGCGTTCACATCGCCGACGTGCCGTCCGCCAAGAAATAAATCATAATAGGCGGATGAAGCGCCTCTTACGGGCCGCGGTCGTCCTCGCGGCGCTCTGCGCCGGGCCCGCTTCCGCGCTCTCCCTCCACCTCTCGAAGGACGGAGGCTTCGCGCTCTCGCTTCCCCCGGGCAGCGAACCCCGCTCCCTCCGGGGCCTCAGCCTCGACATCATTGGCTGGCAGCGGACGGGCGATCACTCGTCCGGCGGAGCGATCTGGAAGCTCAACCGGCGGGTGTTCGAACGGTTCGGAGGCGAGGCCGGGAAGGCGGCCGACGTGCTGCGCGAGAAGCATCGCTGCGGCGAGCGCGCCTGCGCGACCACGCCGACGCGGCGCCGTCCCGTGGGCCGCGACGGCGAGCTGGCCTACTACGAGCTGCGCGACCCGAGCGTCCCGTCCGACCGCGGCGTGCTCGCCGGGGTGCTGCGCCTCGGAAGCGAGTTCTACCGCGTGCAGGCGATCAACTACGCGCCGGCGGAGCGCGCGGCGCTGCTCGACGCGCTCGAGTCGGCCCGAGCCGCGCGGCCCGGGCTCGAGGCCTTCCCGAGCCCCGAGCCGGACTTCGAGAACTCGTCCCCGGACTGGGGGCTGTCGTTCTCCGGGGAATCGGACGCCTCGTTCGAGCAGGACTCGCGCAGCGAGCGCGAGGCGCCGCCGCCGCCTCCCCCTCCCGCCCCGTCTGAGCCCAAGGCGCCTCCGCCCGCGCCCGTGAAGCGCGCGCCTCCGAAGCCGCCCGTCGCCGCCGCCAAGCGCGCCCCCGAGACGCTGCCGGCGATCCCGCTGCCGCCGGTCCGCGGGCCCGTGCCCGAGGGCGAGGCCGACTACGAGGAGCTCGACGAGAGCAAGCTGCACGATCCGATCCCGGACCTCATCGAGCTGCTGCGCTCCAAGCGTCCGCGCATGCGGGCCCGCGCCGCGGACGCGCTGGGCCAGCGCGGCGAGCCGGCGGCCGCGGCCGTGCCCGCGCTCACGGCGGCGCTCGGCGATCCGGACGGACGCGTGCGGGCGAGCGCGGCGCTGGCGCTCGGGAACATCGGCCCGGCCGCGCGGGGCGCCGTGCCCAAGCTGCGCGCGCTCGCGAAGGACCGCAGCGCCGACGCGCGCGCCAGCGCGGAGACCGCGCTGAAGGCCCTGGAGAAATGATGGAGATCATCGACGTCCACGTCCACCTCGCCGCGCTGCCGACCGCAACGAACGGCTGCCTGCTGTCGAAGCACATGCTCGAAGGCCCGCTCGCGCGGGCGATCGCCTGGTCGCAGGGCCTGCCGCTGGATCGCCCCGAGGAGGCCAACGCGCTCTTCGTGAAGAGCTTGACGGACAAGCTCGCGGCGTCGACGCGGATCAAGCGCGGCGTGCTGCTGGCCCTCGACGGCATCTACGGCTCGGACGGGCGCCTCGACGCGGAGCGCACGCACATGCTCGTCTCGAACGACGCGATGTTCGACGCGTGCGCGGCGTCGGGCGGCCGGCTGCTGCCGGGCGCGTCGATCAACCCGGCGCGCCGCGACGCGCTCGACGAGCTCGACCGCTGCGCGGCGCGGGGCGCCGTCCTGATCAAGGTGCTCCCGAACGCGCAGGTCTTCGATCCGTCGGAGGAGCGCTTCAAGGCCTTCTACCGGGCGCTGGCGCGCCATGGGATCCCGCTGCTCTCGCACATCGGCGTCGAGTACAGCGTGAAGGCGCGAGACCAGTCCGTCGGCAACCCCGAGCGGCTCGAGCGCGCGCTGAACGAGGGCGCGACCGTGATCGCGGCGCACGCGTGCAGCTCGGGCCATGTCATCGCGCAGCCGCACGTCGAGACGATGCTGCGGCTCGTCCGCGAGCAGCCGCGCTTCTTCATGGACGCGTCCGCGCTGACGCTGCCCAACCGCGTGGGGATGGCCCTCAAGCTGCGCGCGCATCCCGAGGTCTTCCCCCGCCTGCTGTTCGGGACCGACTACCCGCTGCCCGTGCTGTGGCCCGGCTCGAACCCGTTCGACAAGCAAGCGGCCGCCCTCGCGGCGCTGGGCGTGCGCTGCGAGGGCGACCCGAGTCTCGTGCTGCGGCTGAATCCTTAGCTTAGCCTTGGGTTAGAACTTGTAGCCGACCTTGAACAGCAGGTCGAGGGTGCGGACGCTCGAGGCGCCGATCTCGCTCGCGCGGGTGTTGATGTAGCTGTAGCGCAGCTCGGCGCCAGCGAGCCAGGACTCGTTGATGTCGAGGTCCGCGCCGCCGGCGAGGGCGAAAGCCAAGCCGCTCGAGCTCTCGTCGCGGTCGTAGCGCGGGTCGCCGAAGCGGATCTCGCGCTTCGCGCCGCCGAGGCCCAAGCCCAGAAGCGCGTAGGGGCGGACGTCGCCGTCGGGCATAAGGTCGCCGCGCGCGACCGCCAGCAGGGTCCAGGCCGAGGAATCGACCTCGCCGGTGCCGTGGCCCGTGCGAATATGCCGCTCGCCGAGAGCCTTGAGGTTCAGGTCGCCGCCGAAGCTCAGATTCGGAGCGAACTGGTACAGGTAGCCGGCCCCGATCGCGGGACCGGTCCTGCCGAACCGACCGTACTCGCCGTCAATGGTGTTGTAGCTCTGCGGGCTTGCCGCTCCGAGCTGGAGCGCCAGCTGATGCGTCCCCGGCTTGACGGCGGCGCGGGCGCTCACGCACGTCAGCAGCAGGCACGTCACGAACATCGCGGTCGATCGTTTCATTTAGGGTTCCTCTCTGCGGCGAGTTTAGCGCGCCTGGACGGGCCCGTCTATCCGGAATTCCTCGAAATCGCTCGGTAAATGTACGGATAAATAAGGGGTAAGTCATTGACACCAGTCCGTTGCTGAAGCAAACTATCTTCATGAATCGAGCCACCCTCCCCTTTATCGCGAGCCTCGCCGCCGGCCTTTTTCTCATTACGCTCCCGGCCGCCGCCGGCCCCAATCCCGACGTCCCCAACGGCCTGCCGTGCACCGATGGGCCCGACTACCGCAACCGCATGAAGGGACCCTGGGACCCGGGCCGCTACGACGGCGACCCGATCGGCATCCGCTATTCCCCGCGGTGGGACATCTTCTACCACGCGCAGTGCACCGATCCGGGCGCTCCCGGCGCGCTGAAGTCGGTCCTCGCCGCCGTGCTCGAGGACGGCCTGATCACCAAGCCGGGCTGCGACAACGGCCGGGCGATCCGCTGGGACTCGAACGGCGCCCTCCACCTCTGCTCGGACGAAGCGGACTCCTACGTGCGCATCGAGGGCACGGGCGCCGACGCCGTGTGGGTCGTCGGCTATTACCCGAACGGCGGCACCGGACCGGCGCCGTCGCCTTCGCCGTCGCCCAGGCCCGGCCCCGGGCCCGCTCCCGGGCCCAGGCCCGGCCCGTCGCCCAAGCCCGGACCGAAAGCTCCCGGCGGGAAGTTCGTCAAGTACGCGCCGACCGGGCCGACCGACTATATCGTCGGCGACGACGACGTGACGCATTGCCCGGCGCCCGACGAGACGCATCCCTATCGCGACCTGATGTTCGGCTTCGACCTGAGCCGGCTCGAGTCGGCCGCTCATACTCCGAAGTACGCCTTCGCCCTGCTGGCGCAGGACCTTCCGCCCACCGACGCGTGCATGAGGGTGATCGCCTCCGTGCTGGGGCCGACGATGGGCTGCCTGGACCGGCAGGACAACTTC
>Ga0163144_10028224_pt1 | contig 10833 bp, 7 predicted proteins | sample OliLak19BULKMAT1_FD_123175 | JGI IMG/M metagenome (GOLD analysis project Ga0163144, IMG submission 123175) | Freshwater microbial mat bacterial communities from Lake Vanda, McMurdo Dry Valleys, Antarctica - Oligotrophic Lake LV.19.BULKMAT1 | ecosystem: Environmental > Aquatic > Freshwater > Lake... | reverse complement strand
GGCGGCAGCAGCCAAACCTCATCCACCTTCCAGGGTCGAAAGCTCTTCGTCATGCCGACCAGCGAATCACCGCCCGCCACCTCTGTCGAGCAGTTTCACCCATTACCGGGACAGGCTCCTAGGTCAGGTTTATCGAGCATTCATAGGGCAATTTTCCCAGAAATAAATTATTAAGGCGTTGGACATCATCATTGGTTTGCATTTAAATGAGGGGTCAAAAAATGTTTAATGTTCAATTGGTTATTTTTCAGTTAGCGTATTCCATATTTTGATGCTTTATCGAATATTTATTTCATTCCATTCTGAATTTCATGGCGCCCTTTCACAATAAAAAGATCAAGAAAGTTGGTTTGATTTATAATCGGCAGATTCAACATCTGCAGCGAACACCGCCATGATCCTGGAAGGTTTATGGTGGTGGGTTGGCAGATCAGGGACAACGGCTGATGCTGGTGGATCGTACGATCATTGCGCTGCGCCGGCGTGATGGCTGGAGCCTACGCATGATCGATACTTTTAAAAAAGCTCCCCCGCCACGCTGGCAGGCATCGCCCAGGACCAGGGCATCGGCCGCGATGCGATAGAGGTCTGGTTCGCCGATGAGGCCAGAATTGGCCAAAAGAACAAGATCACCCGACGCTGGGCGCGGCGCGGCACCAAGCCTTCGGCGGCGCAAGACCTGCGCTACGCATCAACCTATATCTTTGGTGCAGTCTGCCCGCGCGAGGGCACCGGCGCCGCCCTGGTCCCGCCCTTCTGCAACGCCGCGGGCATGAACCTGCACCTGGCCGAGATCAGCGCCACGGTGACACCAGGACGGCACGCGGTCCTGCTGCTCGATCAGGCTGGATGGCACATGTCCGGCGAGGTCGCGGTTCCGAACAACATCACCCTGCTGCCGCTGCCGCCCAAATGCCCCGAGTTGACCGTCATGGAGAACGTCTGGCAGCTCATGCGCGGTAATTGGCTATCCAACCGGGTATTCACCGACCTTGACGTCATCACCGGCCACTGCTGCCATCACTGGAACCGGCTCGTGGATCAGCCATGGCGCATCATGTCTATCGGCATGCGCGATTGGGCGCATCGGTTCTGATAAATGGGATTTGGTACCAGACCCTTTCTCCCGCCTTGAGTGTCTGTCGGCAGACATCTTGAATCCGGTGTCAACGCCGGAGGAAAACTACATCACGGGTGATGGCAGCCAGGCGCCCCATACGGGGCGCCTGGCTGCGTAGCGATCATGCGACGGGAGGGCTGTCCGGTGCTTCTGCTTCGCGGGCGGTGCGCTGACGACGCTTGCTCTGCCTGAGCCGGTAGCTATCGCCGTTCATTTCCAGAATGTGGACGTGGTGGGTGGCGGACCCGACCATACAGCTCCACGAACTTCATCCCCCAGCCCCTTGCGCCAAACGCAAGGAGCTTCACCCCGATGCAATGTTATACCGGCGCAGCCAGACTGCCCGGCCGCTTCAGTGAGGGATTTTGTCTCCGGCGCTTACAGTTCGCGGACAGACAGTCAAAGTCCAGCTAATGAAAGCGATGCGGAAGAAGCTCAACATCCACGACAGCAGGTGGCACTTCCATGGACACCCGGGGATCTGCAAGACGTACCCGCGGGTCGGTAGCTTTGAGCTGACGCCACGTCGCCGCCCACGCATTCCACAGGCCGTAAACAACGCCGAATGCCAGAAATATCGTGACGTATCTCAAATTCTGCCGAACCAGATCAAGGCCACCAACGACGATATTTTGCGAATCCGCGACCAGCGAGTTCGCCCAGGCCCGGATTCTTTCGGCGGCAGTGCGGCTGGACTGCGAAGATGTCAGGGTGTTCGCCTGCTGGGCCGGGACCGTGCCGCGCAGATCAGCCTCTTCGCTGAGCGCGTGCAGGAGCGACTCGATCACGGCTGTGGGCGATGCGCCTTCCCCGAAACCGGGCGCACCGGAGGGATTGAGGGACGTAACCGACACCAGGAGGCGGTCTACACGCTGTTGATTTGCTTCAAAGGCATCACGATCGGCCGCTGACCCCGTGACAAGATAGCTGCGCTGGCTTGCCTCTGTGTCCGCCACAACGCCCACCAAGGCCTGAGCATCGGTGTTGAGGACGACCGTAAGACGCGCGGAATGAATGGAGCCGGCGATGCCATCGACTGATGCAACCGTCCACCACAGAGCGGTCGCGAAGCAAGCTGCCATGGCAATGCCAGGCAGAGCGAACAGCGGTGCCCGGCGTCGTTGTTTTTGCAGTGCCCTTGCCTGGAAACAATGTTCACGCTCGCGCGCCTGAAGCGAGGCGTTATTCAGGGCGGCCGCAATCCTCAAGTTCTGCTGGATCAATTCGAAAAGCGCTGGAATCCCTGCATTTTTGGATAGCACTGCGTCAAACGAGGAACTGCCGTTCGCATTTTCGCAGTCATTCAGCAACTCGGCTGCGGCGGTCACGGCAATGAGGCGGGGGCGGTTAACGTTGCCGGGCAGTTCCTGCAATAGCTGCGCTACTGCCCGGCCGTCTATCTGAGGCATATTGTAGTCGAGGATTGCAAGGTCGTATTTGCCCGTTCGGAGACTGCGAATGGCTTCCAGCCCATCGCCGACGGTGTCCGCCGTGTAGCCACGATGCCGCATCGCAGCAACGAGCACCGCAGCCTGCACCTCGTCATCCTCGGCAATCAGGATCCGCTGCTGCATCACGGGCGTGACCTTCCTTCGATACGATCGGCTTGATACTAGGGGGGGAGTCCACAACCGGTCGTTAAGGTAGCCCGTCGGCGGTCCCGCTTTGGCCGACAGGACCGCCTCCGCCGTCGCAACCGTTCGCCGCCAGGTCCGGCAACGTCGACCCCGACAGACTCTCCTGCGGCCTGACGGGGGCATGGCCCAAGGCGGCTGCCTGCTGATCCGCGAACACGATCCGTGTCGGCCGTTAAACGAATAGCAAGGCTGACGATGTATGCGTCGAGGTAGGCTGCGCCTGATTGGAGCGTTTGGTGCCACTCATCGATCCGCCACGGGCAAGCTGGCTGCGGGCTTCCTGGACCAGCCTCGGTATGGTGTTGGCGGGGCTGCTGGTCCTGGGACACCGGAGTTGGCCCGCATGGCGCGCGCGCGAAACACAAATCCACGAGACGACGATGGCGCTGAGGAACCTTGCGACCTCGCTGCTGCGCCATGTGGAAAGGCGCGCGACGACGCAGACCAGGCGAGCCGCGCGAAGTCGCGTTTTCTGGCGGCGATCAGCCACGAACTCCGTACGCCGCTCAACGGCATCCTTGGCTGTGCTGAACTGCTGCGCATGGAAGGTGGGCTGGACGAACGCCAAGCCGCGCGGGTGGAGGCCATGCTTGGCGCAGGCAGGCACTTGCTCGATCTCATCCGGAGCGTTCTCGAACTTTCCGAGATCGAGATCGGTCGAGGCGAGAGTCGGAAAGCTCCGGCCGTGCTGCGCAGCATAGCCGAGGGCTGCCTCGATCTTGTCCGTCCGAAGGCAGACGATAAGGGTCTGGCGCTTGGTTTGTTCATTGAGCCGGGGCTGCCGAGCCAAATCGTGAGCGACCCGACGCGATTGCGACAGGTGCTGGTCAACCTGCTTGCCAACGCCGTGAAGTTCACCGCGCGAGGTGGCGTCGACCTGCGCATTCTGAAGTCCTGCTGCGGTGCGAAGCTGCGGTTCGAAGTGGCGGATACCGGGCCAGGCATTCCCGCTTCAGAGGTGGGCCGCCTTTTCAAAGAATTCGAGCGCCTCGAAATCGATGCATCGAATAAAGTGGAGGGTGCCGGGTTGGGTCTAGCCCTGGCGGCGGGGATAGCGTCTCTCATTTGCACGGATCTCGGCTACGAAGACAAGCCCGGCGGGGGCAGCGTGTTTTGGCTGGAGGTATTGATCGATCCTGTCCCGTCGGACCAACTGGCGCCTTCAGCCGCCAGGGGTCTCGACCGGAATGCGGCACCCGGCTTTCGTGCGCTGCGCGTGTTGGTGGTCGACGATGTCGCGATGAACCGCGATATCGCCAGCGCCTTCCTGCAGGCGGCGGGGCACAGCGTTCAGTGTGCGGAGAGTGGTGCCGCGGCGCTGGAAGCGGTCACCAGCGCGCATTTCGATGTCGTGCTGATGGATGTGCGGATGCCGGATATGGGCGGGCTGGAGGCCACGCGCCACATCCGCGCGCTGGACGGGGCGCGCGGCAAGGTCGCGGTCGTGGCGCTGACGGCGCAGGCGTTCACAGAGCAGGTGCGGGAGTGCCTTGAGGCAGGCATGGACACCCACTTGAGCAAGCCGTTCAGCAAAGAGGCGCTGATCGCGATCGTAGCCAGCGCGTTCGAGGCGGCTCGTGCGCGTGTCAGGGCGTGCAGCCCAGTGCCAGGCTCCGAGCTGAGCGTCGTGAACCCGACCAATTTCGCGGTGACGGCATCGTGCCTTTCGGCTGACGCCGTGGCGGCCCATCTGCGCACCATCGCCGGACTCTGCGAGACGCTGCTGCGGGACCTCGACAGCCAAGATGCTACGGGATGCTTTGCCGCCAACCAAGCCGACGCTGCGCATACGCTGGCTGGCAGCGCCGGCCTCTTCGGCTTTGAACGCCTCTCCAAAATGGGCCGGGAGTTTGAGCGTGCGGTGCAGTCCGCCGCGCCCGGCGTGCGGGACCTGGCGGATGGGCTTCGCGCCGCGATCGCCGCCACCATCCAAGAGATTGAGGCCAACAGGCTCCATGCGGTCGAGAGTTGATACGACCCGGCGGCGGTCTGCAATCTCTGGGCGATCTTTACGGCGGGATGGCAGGGGAAACTCCTCAGCCTGACGCTCCTGGCGCCAGATCTGGTTGAGGCGAATTTGGCGGGCTTCTGCGAAGCCAGCCTGACGACGCTACTGCGGCCTCTACCCGCACCGCGGTACCGTCGGCGAGCACGATCTCGATGCACTCGTTTGGTCGCTCGTCCGGTGCCAACGCCGGCTGACAACTGGACTTGCCCCGCTTTTGTTGAGAGGCATTGGGTGCAGGCGAAGTAGCCGCTTTGGCTGACACCAAGGACGCGGCAAAGGCGGTGCAGGGGGAACTCCTTCTCCGCCTCATCGACAAGCTTGAAGCTCACCGACTTCCCTCCCGGGCGAAAAAAGCGGTGGCCCGCTCCAGGATGTCTCGCTCCTGCCGGAGGACCTCGTTCTCCCGTCGCAGCCGCTTCAACTCCCTCGCCATGTCAGGCGGCGCCGACCCGACTGGTGCGTCCGCCGCTCGGTCCCGGCTGCGGCCGATTTCAATCGACGGCAGACCATCCGCGCCGGCCCGTCCGTGGCGTATGCGCAGGTGGGTGTATTCGGCTTCGACGGGCCGATCGATCTGCAATCGCTCCGGCTCTACGGGCTGCCGGAGGCGGTACCCGCAGTATTGAACGGCACGCCGTTGCTCCCGCAATCGGGGCAGCGGGAATTCGCGGCGGAGGTGTCCTGGGACCTGCCGAGCCTGGCGCCGGGGGCGACCTCGCTGATCGATGTCACGGTCAGCGGGGCACGAGCGGGTGATCTGGCACAGGCGTCGCTGGTGTCATCGACACGGTTCATCGAGCTTGGTGCCGCGGTGTGGTCGAACAACACCGTGCGCTTGATGGCGCGGAACATCTCGGGCGCGACGTTCGATCTGGCGGCGGCGACGCTGTCGGTGGGGGTGATGAAGCGGCGGGTGGCGTGATCCTGGAAGAGCGTAATTCTGGGACGAGCAAGAGGCGACAACGATGATAGAGATATCTTGCAACGCTGATCGGCCAGCAGGTTAGCCGGGAGCGCCTCCCCAGGTAGCCCGGGAGGCAATGTAGGCCAGTCCCTCACTCCGGAGAAACCTGGCCAGTGAGGCGGAGGAAAAGGTTGCACTCGCCCGTGGCGAAGGGGCAGACGCGGCTCAAATTTGGCTCAGACAGCAGCGCGCCTCAGCGCAATCACATTCCCGGCCTCGGCCTGACGGGCGCCCAGCCAGTCGCGCAGGTCGGGCGCGGACATGGCGCGCGCGTAAAGCCAGCCCTGGCCCATTTCGCAGCCGAGTTCGTGTAACTCGCGGGCCTGGGCCTCATCCTCGATTCCTTCCGCTACAACGTGCATGCCCATGCTGTCGGCGAGGCGGATGGCGCCTTCCACGATCCGCTCCGCCCGGCCATCCATGCCAAGATTGCGGGTGAAGGTGCGGTCCAGCTTGATCTCGTCAAGCGGAAGGCGAAGCAATTGTGCAAGCCCCGAGGTCCCGGTGCCGAAATCATCTAAGGCGAGCCTGGCGCCCCCACCGCGCAGCATGGCAAGGCGGCTGATCGTGGTCGCAGCCACGCGTTCGAGCAGGGCATCTTCGGTGATCTCAATGGTGAGGGCATCGAGATCAAGGCCGACATCGGCGCATTGGCGTTCCAGCCGCTCTACCACGCCTTGTTGCAGCAACTCCGCTGCCGAGAGATTGAGGGCAAGACGCCCCGGTTGCAGCCCCTCACGCCGCAGCCCCACATAGGCGGCCAGGGCATGGCCACGGGCCGCATCGGAGATCTGCGCCGCAAGTCCGGCGCGAGCGGCGATGGGGAAGAACTCGTCAGGCGGCACCTGGCCGAGCTGCGGGCATTGCCAGCGGGCCAGAGCCTCCACCGCGACAACGGCGCCATTCTTCAGGCTGATAATCGGCTGTAGATGCGCGGTGAGGCCGGGCAAGCCTCCACCGGCAATCTGTGCCAGGGAGCGGATGATGGAGGCCTCGCGCTCGGCCCGCACGGTATCCGCTGGGGTGGCGCGGCCGACGCTGCCACGCGCCTTGCGCTTGGCGCGGATTAGCGCCTCATCGGCGGCGCGCAGGATGGCTTCAGGTCGGTCGGCATCCATCGGGGCCATCGCGACACCGAGGGTGGCGCCAAGGCGCAATAGCCGGCCCTGATGCGAAACCGGAGCGTGCAACGCATTGCGGATGCGCCCAGCTGCCGCCAGCGCCGCTTCCTCATCGCTGAGGCCATTCAGAAAGATCACGAACTCGTCGCCACCGACACGGCCTACCATGTCGCCATGGCGAATATTGGCCTTGATCCGTTCCGTGGTGACGCACAGCACGGCATCACCGGCGGCATGGCCTTCCGCGTCATTGGCTTCCTTGAAGTAATCTAGATCCACCGCGATGACGGCGAGAGACTCGCCTTGCGCCATCGAGGTGGTCAGGGCGGTGGTAATGGCGCGGCGGTTCATAAGGCCGGTCAGCGGGTCGGTATCGGCCTCATGGCGCAGACGCCCGGCCAAGGCGGCGGCGCGGCGCACCAGGGGGCGGAAGACGACCAACGCCTCGACCAGCATGAGCAGCAGCGCCGCGGCCACCAACAGGAGATGAATCTGGCCGACATGGTGGACCTGCGCCCGCGCCGCGGCTTCATGCAGCCCGACCGCCTGGTGCAGTTGCGGCAGCAGTGGGTGCAGTGCGATCGCACGGACACGACGCGCCTGTTCTCGGCCTTCGGGGGAGGAGACAAGGCCGGCGGTCAGTTCCAGGAACTGCGTCACCGCGTGATCGAGCGGCGCGCCCTGGTTGAGGTAATGCGCCTTGAGGGCTGGGGTTCCAGTTTCGGGATGCATGGCATGGCTGAGGAGAGCCGCATGACTGGCCGCCATGCGCGCCGTTGCCAGCGCCACTTCCTGCCGCGCGGTCGCGTGGTCCGGGGCGGCAGGATCCACGGATGCTTCCGCGAAGGCCGCGATGCGTTGCGAGAGCATGCGCTGCGCGCCCGCCTGGTTGATGATCGCCGCGTGGTCCGACTGGCCATGGAGCAGGTTGGAGATGATCCAACCGCCGCTGATGGTCAGCAAGGCGAGGAGGCCGAGACCCAGGACATATCCCCAGGTGAGCCCGCGGCTTGTGGCGGCAGCGACGTCGCGCGAGAGCTGCGACGGGAGGTCCCGCAGGCCACGCGGCCTGCCGGGGTCGGCGCCGCCCTGAATGGGAAGGTCCTGGGGAGCGCTTGGTTCAGCCATGACCCCATTGTGCCTATGGCGAGTTTTTTTTCCACTAATTTCGGTTCAAGAACAGCCGGACGTTCGGGGATCGGCTGTCTCATTGTCGTTGTTCCGTTCCGGCGAGATGATCGAAGCGGCATGCGGCCCCAGCACTGCGAAAGGATCGGCGCCTTTGCTGGCGGCTGGATCGAGGAGCGTCTCGGTGCGCGCACCACCGTGCTCTGCGGGCTGATCGCCCTGATGGTGCTGGCCGGCGGCATGTTGCTGATGGAGAGCAAAGCGGCTTGCTGGGTGCTGGGCGTGATGTTCGGCCTGTTCTTTGGCTCGACCCGGGCGGTCAGCCGCAGCCTAATGGCGCAGTTGGCTCCCCCGACAGTAGTCGCTGCGTATTTCGGGCTTTTCGCCATCTCGGACCGCGCAACGGAATTCCTCGGCCCGGTAACGCTGGCGCTCGTGACCGACGCGGCTAATAGCCAACGCGCCGGCATCGCCGTGGTGCTGGTGATACTGGGGGTGGGGGCGGCGATCCTGGCCAGCCTGCCGCGGCAGGTCGCGCCCCTCACAATCCGTTAACGGGAGCGGATGAAAAATAGTGCCCGTCAACCATCAGGCTTGAAACCCACCCGATGAAATCTCTCAAGATCACGCCACTCCTGCTTGGCCTGTTGATGGTCGTCGGGCTGCTGAGTGTCGGCTCCACCATCTATGGTGCCATCTCCCTCAACCGATCCAGCGCATCCCTCCAGGCATTGAAGCGCGAGACCATGACGACGCTCGTGCATCTGAAGGCCCTGTCGGACGCCTATGCGGTGAGTGTCGTAGACGCAGCCCACAAGGTCCGTAATGGCAGCTTCACTTGGGCAGAGGGGGGCGCCGCACTGAACCAGGCCCAGCAATCCATCCGTACCGCCTGGACTGCGTTGCAGACGCTGGGCCTTTCGGCCGAGGCGCTTCCCCTCATGACGGATGCCCGGGAACGGATGCAGCCGGCCGATGCGCTGTTCCAGGATCTGGTGAGTGCCGTTCGCGTGCAGGATCGTGCGGCGCTGGAGGGGCTCGTGACCGGGCGCCTCTACACCATCATTGATCCGCTGACCGAAGCCATCGGCGCGATCCTTGATGCGCAGATTGCCGATGCGGAGCGCCTCGTTGATGGTGCCGCTGGCGATGCCGCTGTTGCTGCAACGATGCAATTCGCCCTGGCTGCGCTAACCGTGCTGCTGCTGGCAGGCGCCGGGGGTTGCGTGCTGCTGCGCGTGAGCCGGCCGATCGCGCGGCTCACGCAAGCGACGCAGGCGCTTGCGCGCAACGATCTCGCCGTGACGATCCCCTATGGTGAGCGGGCGGACGAGGTGGGGACGCTGTCGCGCGCCGTTATTACGTTCCAGGAGGGGCTGCGCGAGGCCGAGGCGCAGCGCGGCGCGGCCGCTGGCATCCGAAAAGCGGCTGATGTCGAGCGCAATGCGGCGCTTTGCGCCATGGCCAACCAAGTCGAGACCGAGGCGGGCGGCGCCGTACGTCTCGTCGAGGCTCGGATGGAGCAGGTGACTGACCAAGTGGCCGCCATGGCCGCCGGTGCCGAGGGCATCGCGACCGAAAGCGCCTCCGTCGCGGAAGCGGCGCAGGTGGCCCAGCAAAACGTGCAGGCTGTTGCCGCCGCGACCGAGGAGCTGGGCGCCTCCATTCGCGAGATCACCTATCAGGTTACGGGCGCCAGCGCCTCCACCCGCCGCGCCTCGGAGAAGGGCCGTCAGGGCAGCGAGCGCATTGGCACTCTGGCGCAGGAAGTGGACCGCATTGGCGGCGTGGCCCGGCTGATCGCCACCATTGCGGCTCAAACCAACCTTCTCGCCCTCAATGCGACCATCGAAGCGGCACGCGCCGGCGATGCAGGTAAAGGCTTCGCGGTCGTTGCCGGCGAGGTCAAATCACTGGCCGCGCAAACATCTAAGGCCACAGAGGAAATCGCGCGCCAAGTGCGCGAGATCACCGTGGCGACGGATGGCGCTGTCGAGATCGTGCGCGAAATGGTGCACGCCGTCGCCGAGGTGGATGAGGCGGCCATCGCCATCGCCGCTGCTATGGAGCAGCAGGCGGCCGCAACGCTGGAGATCTCGCGCGCCGTCTCGGAAACGGCACGCGCCGCGGATTCGGTCTCGGACCGGATCGCGATCGTCTCCCGTGAGGCAGAAGCAGCGGGGTCGCGCGCCGAGGCAGCGCGCGACGGCACGGTGGAAGCGCGTGATGCGGTGGCGGAGCTCCGCCAGGCGCTGGTGAAGGTGGTGCGCGAGGCGACGCCAGAGGTCGACCGCCGGGTGGAGCCGCGCTGGCCGGTTCAGATCGCCGCCTCGCTCGATGGGATGGGCTTGGCCGCGCCGCGGCAGGTGATAGTGACGAATATCTCGGCCGGTGGCTGCGCCGTTTCGGGAGCGGGTGAGGCCAGCGGCCAAGGCCGGATTCGCCTGGATGCGCTGGCGCCGGGGTTGGTGCTCGCGGTCGAGGTCATGGTGGGTGCCGAACCGGGCCAACGGCGCCTGCGTTTCCCGCACCCGGATGTGGCCGCACGGAATAGGCTGACGCTGGCCCTGGAGCAGAGAAAACACAAGGCAGCGTAGGCAGTTTGGACGCGGTGAGGAGCGCGCTGGGCGATGGGCATCAATTGGATACTATCGCTTATGGCGGGATCTTGCTGACAACCTCGCGCTTGCCGTTGCGACACAGAGACCGTTTGCACCGAGCCGCACTCCCTCCGCCAGTTCCCATACGAGGCGTGCTCTCCGCCAGACTGACCGCCGCGCTGAGTGGCAGGTTTCCTGGGGTTTTCTGGGCAGACCTGTTGACTGGCCCGACGCGAAGAAGCCCGAAAATCGCTC
>Ga0163144_10028223_pt1 | contig 10833 bp, 7 predicted proteins | sample OliLak19BULKMAT1_FD_123175 | JGI IMG/M metagenome (GOLD analysis project Ga0163144, IMG submission 123175) | Freshwater microbial mat bacterial communities from Lake Vanda, McMurdo Dry Valleys, Antarctica - Oligotrophic Lake LV.19.BULKMAT1 | ecosystem: Environmental > Aquatic > Freshwater > Lake... | reverse complement strand
TTCCATACTACTTGAAACCTTCAGACAACTCCAAAGATCATCTTGAGCTAAAGATTCATGGCATTTCCAACGTGCTCCATCACGCATATCACTATTCGCAAGTCGTGCCGCATCGCTGAGGCAGGACATAAGACCGCGATTGTTAGTTGCGAAAAATGGAATCTTGAGTCCAATAAGTTGTGATGTTTGGGAGTTTGACCCTTGTTGAGTCAGGATCTCTTTCAGGATTACTTGCGCACTTGAGTAGAATTCATAGGCTTCTTCAGTGTTCGAAACTTGTGACAAGTGCTGTATCACCACACCCTCATCATTCACGTTCCAACGATTTTTGAGAGCCTTTAGGATCTCTCTGCGACGTGAAGAGGGAAGATGTGCAAGATCCATATTTTTGAGCCATGTTTCAAGTCCAGTTCCCCAAGTCTTAAAACAGCTCAAAATATAGGGCAGGTACTCAGATGAGAGTATCTTGGGATCTTGAACCCAATTGGGCGAGAATGAGATTTGAGGATTTCTCTGTGCAATGTCACATACCTGATCGACCACGATTTGATCGATATTGTTTTTTAGAGCTTTTTCTATGAGATAAGTGAGCGACTGTTGCGCTTGAGCTTGTGTGAACAATCCTAAGTAAGCTGCCACATTATAAATACTGCTTTTGATCGACAGTAGATCACTATGTTTTTTGAGACTTTGATTGAGCACCTCCACAAATTCGTTGGCTGATTGAGGACGGGTACTACGAGCCTCTTCATAGGCTTCCTTTAATTCAGGGCTAGGCGCATAATCTCTAATATAGTCAAAGAATTCACGAGTTCGATTTTGTAGAAGCACACTCCTCATGGCACTTTTCTTTTCGTTGGATCCACCAAATCTAAGATCACACGAGGTTTTGAAAAGTTCCTGTGTGAGATCTGATTTGGGATTCTGAGCTCGAATCGAAAATCCTGAAAAAGCATTACCCAGTTTACGATTCGGGGAATGGCCTAAGCCTGAAAGATGAGACGAATAATTGCCTACAGAACGCAGGTATTGATCAAGTTTAGGTGCAGCCACTGCTCCCAGCGGACCTGTGCCATCAAAACCATAAATTTTCTCGGCACCATAAAATGCAAGCATCGACCGCTGGGCCATCGAAAAACCTTCGTTAGAATAACGAGAAGTCACAATACGTTCCGCAATATCAGCCGGAAATCCATCGCTCACGAGAACTCGAAGATAGTCTTGAGGAGTTCGATGATCGGCTTTCTTGCCTGCAAGCGTATTGCAGCCCATGAGAAACACTTCTTTAGGATTTCTTAGAATTCCGTCGCAGCTTCGCTGGCAGGATGCTTTTTCGATGTCTTCAAGTTTCAGAATGGGGGATGTTTTTTCGCCAAAGAACAGTCCACCGAAGTGACCCGATACGACTAGAACATCGCATTGGACTCCGCTCTTACAGGCATTTCTAAACCAATTAGGGTCTTTTGAGTTGGGTACGAGTTCGACGAAATTAAACCCTTGAGAGGCGAGACGGTTCTGGAATACTTGAATTTCATTTTTAGAATTAAAAGTCATCGAACAAACCGTTTTGGCTTGCGATGAAAGTGTGAAGAAACTCAGAAACAAGAACAACTGTGATCTAAGATTCTTCACAAAGGTCTAGTATCCCATATCCGCTCTAATGGCGTTGATGAGTTGATACATCCTATCGAATTGGGTCGAACTTGTTTCACCAAAGATCGCCAGACTCAAGCCTTGGCTCTTACATTTAGGAAAGGGAACAAATCCGATAATCGTTCTTCCTGCGGCTTGGGTTGAGCCTAACTTGGTCATCTGCCAACCTGTATTGAATTGAGGGAGTCCTCGACGAACCATTTCTTTTTTGAAGTTTCCATCATTCATAATTTTTCCAACGAGCCGAGCCATGTTGTCAGCTGTTGATTCTTGTGTACGATTGGGGTCATCTGCAAAAGCATATTCATCGCTGTAGTCCGTGAGACCCGCAGGGTTCTGGAAATAGGATTTGAAGTTTGTTTCACCAGCAAGCAGCTCTTCAGAAATCTGATTCAGTGTATTCATGAAGACTCTTGAGGATTGATGTGATGAAGAGCGTGAAAGTGCAAGGGCAGCTCCATTTGAGCTTTGAGTCATTAATGTTTTTAAGAGATCATGGGCAACTATCGATTGACCCAAACTAGGGGTTTGACCGTTTGAGTTTAAGACCGCTCTCCCACCTTGAACATCGTAATTGAGATCGCTTGAATTCCACACGACTCGATTGTTTAGGCCGCCCATTCTATAGGCCGTATAGGCTGTTAGGATTTTTTGAATTGAGGCTACGGCTTGTGCTACATGCACGTTCTTGGAGTAGACGGTCTTTTTTAAATATCCTTGAGCATTGATCTCGTAGAATGCGGCCGCTGAAGCTCGTCCATTAGATCCTCGAGGCACGTATTGCGACATCAGTTGATCGACACGCGAAGAACTCAAGTTGGATGAGCAGGCATCGCCCGATGGTGGCTTAGAGCCAAATGCAATCGCATAAGACGAAGAGTTTAGAAATATAATCGTCGTTAAAAATAGAAAAAACCGACCCATGTTGAATGGATCGGTTTTTTTAGAGAATTACCTAAGATGTTATTATATTGACGCTTTATGGGGCTAGGTGCCTCATTCAAAAACAAGACCGTGGTTGTCCACACCTTTTTCGAAGTAGTTTCCAATGTCTCGATACGGCAACGAAATGTGCATGTGTCCAGAGTGCTTAAATCCACTTCCAGTGTGGTGTAGATTCTTGGAAATAATTCCACCCTCTCCAGCGGTCATACAAGCACCAAAAGTTCTCCAAAAACGACTCTGGGCAGTTTGTTCGCTTGTGGGAGTTTGAGTGCTCTTGGTCATCTCTAAATTCTCTGCGTAAGAAGCGACGTTGTGTTGAAGTATAAATGACGTGTTGTCTTTTGTGGTGACACGAATATGGGAGATATCGATAGCACGCATTGTGAAGGCTGAATGATAGCTTCTCGAAGAATGTCGTTCATCTGCAATTATTCCTTGATGCAAAATTTCAATAGATTTGAAGTTTTTCAAAATATCAGAAATTTGCTTAGATGCTTTGTCGTTTGTACGTCCGATGGCTGTACTAATGATTCGATCAACTTCCAAGGGATCTGATTTGGAATCTAGGCGATAGAGAGAGTTATTAACTTCTTGTTGAGCGTCCTTTTGTAAACCAGTCGCGACACATTTTGCGAAGTTATCGTTTAGAAACTCGACAAATTCCTTCGAAACATCACGTTTCGTGCAAGGGACGAGGTCATCTTTATCTGTCGGCCATTCAACAGTTTTCATGTTGTCGTTGTAGGCCCAAGTCACCTGGCCTTGGAGAGTGCTTTGAGAGTTGCCACACTCATCCCATTTAACGAGTGTTTCTTTGATATCGTTTAGATTGGGGTCAGTCTCGTGAGTGATAATGCGTCCCGCAGCATCAGTAACAAGCGCGAATTTTGTTGGGTCGCTAAATAAATCAGCCTTTAGCGTACCAACAGATAGTGCAATTAAACCTGTCGTTAAAACAAAAACTTTCTTGTTGTGTTTCATATCTGTCTCCTTAGTTTGTTTTTTTCATGGCATTCATGGTGCATTCCATGACCTTCTTAAGGTTGTAGCCAACCGAGTTTCTAAATGGCCCAAAGTGGGAATAGATTCTTCCACCGCCAGCGCGAGCCACTAAACTCACACAACGATCTTTGGGTTTCTTGATGCGATTGCCAATAAGATTGCTGAGATCGACACCAGTAGTGTTTTTGGTATTCACTTGAGAGTTGAAAGATTGAACGATTTTTTGAACACCACAAAAGGCATTCACAGATTGTCCATGTGAAGAAAATGCCGTGAAAACAGATTTTGTAACTAAACGATCGATCTCGCAGGAGTTTCGGCTGATCAATTCATTCCATTGGCCCACACATGGAGAAATGTTGCTCACGGGATTTGCGTTGAATTGATAGAGTCCAACTACAGGCCAAGTGGGATACCTCGCTTCGAGACTCGCCAAGAGGCTGTCAGAGAAGGTTCCATTCTTTTTGGCTGCAGCCATTTCAATGTAATATTCCCCACGACGATCGAGTCCGAAGAGAACGCCATTTGGTTTTACTGCGGATTGAGCCGAGTGATTGTAGAAGAAATTCGAAGTGCCGGTTCTTTCTATGAACTGGGAGAAAGCATCATGAGAAGCATCCTTATGGGCGGTGTCGAGAGACTCTGCATAGGCAAGACAGCTCATGAGTGTTGTCCATTGCCAAACAAAATTCTTTAATTCTTTCGAGTCGCCCTTGAGAGCACGGTCTCTGGAAAGGTTAGATGTCTGAGTAAAGTCTTTCAAAAATTTGATAGCTTCTTCGTCGGGAACATGGCTTTCTCCGAGAATGGCTGCGATTTGATTCCGGTCTTGTTCACAAAGGGGATTGCTCAAAAGACCAACGGGATCAGTTTTTCTTTCTTCAGCAATTCCGTAACCCTCTTGAATGTAGATATCTGTTTTGATAATTCTTGAATCAAGTGAAAGTCGAACGGCGGATTCAATGGCACCACCAAAAGTTTTCGGCTGATTTTTTTGACTAAGGCAGGAGTCGATATCCTTCTGTTCTCTTTCATCGGAAAGAGTGGATTTTTTCCAAACAACATCCGCGCCAGATTCTTGAATCCAGTTGAGGTTTTCAGCTTTTTTTAGAAAAGTAGTTTGTGCAATGCCTGCTTTGGAGACAAAGATTGCTGCAATAATAAATGTATATTTTGAGTAATTCATTTTAAATTCCAATCTTTCTTATTCAATGTAACGGCCGTTGATTCCATCCATCCATTCGCCGGGAGGAACCGCAATGATGCCCGAGAGATAGCTTTCACCTCGGAGAAGTCCGAATTGATTCAAGGGGCGAATTTCAATGTTGGTTTGGTCGGAGGGATTGCGTGTGCTGTGAGATTCAATCACCATGCCGTCTGATCCCATGAATACGTGGTATCCGCCGTTGGCAATTCCAACGAAGAAAGGAATCTTGCGGAGGATTTCTTCAGCCTTTATGTTTCGAAGGGTGATGCGGGGATCGGTCGGACGGTAGTTGAGTGCGAGGTAGTCCACGGGAACTCCTTCAAAGACCTTACCGTAGCTCAACACGTCTGGCATATAGCCTTTGTTGTCTCGAGCCATTGCGTAAGCCCATTGGTGGTGGTCTGCGTCTTTAGATGCAGAGGCTACTCTGGTTGTGGGATTCTTGGCATCTGGACTCCAGAAAATAATCTTCCATCCGTCTTTACGAAGTTCGTTCAATAGGTAAGTTCCTTGGCCGCTGTTCTCGCGAACAATTGCATCGATCTTGTCCCATTGTTTTCCGAGTCCTGATTTATTGTATCCATAATTAAGATTGCCAAGTGCGAAGCCAATGCAGCTTGTTTCGGTGGGCATCGCTGGAAATGTTCCAGGCTTTTTGTTTTGAGCTAGATAACGTGCTTTTTCAGCAAGCGGCATTTTTGCATAGGACGAATTAGGTCCGTACATCGAGCCAATTCCTGTTTTTGCGAACGAATCTGCGTGTCGTTCGATATATTTAGAAATAGAAATTCGTGAATTTTGAACAATGTTGTTCCATTTTCCTTTGAGTCCTGTGTCGGAAACTAAATGTGCTTCACCAAATATAGTTTCTAGATCAGTCTCTCGGTTTCTAATGATAGGTCTAAAGGAAAGAACTGCTTTTCTATATTCAGTATCTGCGGCGTTGAAATTAGATAGTGGGGGGGCATGAAACAAAAATTCGGATCCTACATGGCTTGTTCGAAGGCCCTTTTTGAGAACAAGTCCGTCATCTTCACGGCGCGGTGTGAACGAGTATAGCTGATAATTACGAACAACATTCTCCGCCTGACGACTTTGCGCGGGTTCGTTGTTGATCGCATCATTGATTGGGTCGATTCCTGCAAGGAGATCAAACCCTAGAGAGCTCTTACGGAAGTCGCTCAGTAAGTTCTGACGTATTTCAGGTGATTGATTTATGGATCGAATCAGATCTAAAAATCGATGTGATGAAGAATTGAGTTCGAGAATATATGAGAGCGAATCATGTTTTGAACGGAAAGTACCTATAGATGAATCCACGTCAACTTTTTTACGCATTGTAAAACGGATTGTGTAGTTCTCACCAAAGTAAGCATCGACATAGACGCTGCTAAGAATGCCAAGACCGCATCTGCGATATTGCCCCATCATCAATTGTTGGGCGATGAAGTTGTCGGCATATTTGTATGCTGCTCGTTGTTTCTTTTGAGCCACATCGTAAATCGGACAAAAGAGTTTTGCCTCAAACACGGATTTAGGATTGAACACCATATTACGATTGGAGTATGCGGTCTCTTTTTTATCAACGTCGTAGAGAACTGTTGCCGCCAATTGCACCCGTTGCAGAAATGAAGCTGGGGAATCTTCATCAAAAGCAAGAATGAGACGATTTTGCTGGGCGAGCTCGAGCGAATCGAATGCGACATTCGAAGATTCAAGGAATGAATCCATCGATGTTTTTTCGCTGGCTTGAGCCTGAGTTGTCGAAAGCAGCATTAAAGCTACAACGGCGAAGGAATAGAAAGCTCGAAAGCTTAGTTTTCCAAAAGGTTTTAAAATAGACAGACTTTTACTGCGGTGCGGCATGGGTCGTCTTCTACTCCTGGTGCATCGAGTCATCAACCTTTTTTTATTGGATTTTTCCGAATTCCATCCTTTTTAAGATTAGGGGGAAAAGAGCAATAATTTCAGTTATTAGACAGTACTGACGAAGAAGTTGGATGAGAAATCCGACTCCCAAAACACTTCGTTTTTCGAGCTCTCTCTTCTTTTGGGCTTTCCTGACGTCTTCGGGGGCCTCGGCCTTTGGCTCGAGACCACCCTCCCCGACTCCCCCAAGCCGCCCGAGGCCCAAGCCACCAAGCACCAAGCCACCCGTTCAAAATCCACCCAGCGAGGGTGAAGGTCCAGATTATTTCGAAGTTGGCCGCCAGATTGATTCGTCTTATTCACGGAGTGAACTCACTCGAGGGAGAGCGCCTGCTTCGCATTCTACAGACTCCTGTGTTTTAGATTCGGAAACAGACACTTTTATCGAAGGTGTGGGGTGGGGAATCGAGGAGGCATTTACGGAAGCTCCACAAGAACTCGATTACATCGCAACCTCTTCCTGGGATCCTTATGACATTTACCCAACGAGTTCTGGTCATCATGTGAGTCTTTTAAGTCAGCCGGTGTGTTCAGCAACAGCCGAATCGCTCCGTCGAAATATGTCCACTACGAGTCGTGCTGCAAATATGCCGACAAGCTCGACAATCTCCAGGATCAACACTTTTTCCTCTCGTCACAACTCTCTTAGGGCTAAGGCACAAAAGGGCGACAGGGAGGCTCTTGGTGATTTGAAAAGACATTGGGCCAAATTTATGGGGTGTCTTTCTTATGTAGAATCTTTGAGCGACCCTGATGTGCCTCGGTCTGACAAATTAGTTCGAGAGTACGCTCCAAGTGACTACCAGCGTCCACGTGGAGTTAATTTTTACTATGATGTAGGCCAGCCTATCGAGTCAGCACTAAACATTGGTTTGTTTCAATTTTCTCCGGGGTCTTCAGGAAACATTCAAGGCTGTATTCGCCGATGGAATAAATTTCATCCCACTTGCCAAGTTTCACCTCGTTCAAACAATGATGAGATGATTCGAATTCTTGGCAGCTCTCGTCAGGCCTTCAACTCTTTCTGCGGAAGCAATGCGATTCTCAACACTTTTTATATTCAGGCGAACACCGACAACTCCTATCGGACCGACGCTTCGAATATCAATTCAAATGGATCCATGAAGCAGCCAAAAGATCGTTGTGTGAGTTTGCATGTGAGAACGGGCCGAAGTTACAATCATTTCGGCCCATTTCATAATAGTACGGGAAGCAATCTCGACAAGCTCATGAGCTGTGTCGTGGACTGAATTTTACCAGCGAATTTTTTTCTGTAGATCCTTTAAGCTGGGTTGGAAACTGGCTTTAGGAAATCTAGAGTATTGAAAATCACGACGTGTCGCATCGCTGAGCCCATCCATGTAGTCAGATAGCTTTGAGTAAGTGATACAGTTTACTTCGGGAAGTTCACAAACAATTTTTGCGAAATGATAAAGAGCCTTGTTGTAAGCACCCCCACGATATTTTGTGAAATGATGACCGATGTGAACAGGGGCACGATTGCTGTTGTAGTTGTCTGAAAAATACTTCAGGTAGGAGAGAAGCATTATGTAGGCATCTCGGTCAGCACCCTCTATCGATTTAGGGTAGAGTTCTGGACATCCCTTATCTTGGAGGAAGCAAAAATTATAATCCATAGACATCGTTCTAACTGGATTTCCATTGCTAGATTTCAATCCCACCACTTCAATGAAGGCGAGTCCAAAGTTCCAAATGTTTGTTCCCGTGATTTTATATTTCTGCGGCCAGTTGTCTTGTTCCCATCCAATATTCGTGTCGGATGTGTCGTATCGAAATTTGCGTTTGTCCAATGTTCGAATGAGAGATTCATTGCCTGAAAGGTAAGGCGCACGGAACCCCATCAAATCTTGTGAATTGAAATTAAGTTGAATGGACCGATCACCATTGAGTTTTCCGACGTTATCAAGAATTTCATTGAATTCATCGAACTCGTGCTCCCACATGTCACGTGTCCATTTTTTTGCATTGAAGTGACCCACGGCATGCGAAGCTATTTCGTTTCCGTTTTGATGTGCCAAGTTGATCAGGCGAATGCGTTCCTTCAAATCATTGAGCGACCCACCAAAGTTGACATTGCTCTCTCCTTCGGTGGAAAAGCTTCTTCCTTTTTGGAGGCGACGTGCTTTTTCGACAAAGGCTGACCACTCGGGGTTGCGGGCGACATCATCAGATTCATGCAGTTTAACACTGGGGTTGACGTAGAGGTTTGCTTTGTCCTCAGTTAAGAGGGCCGTTCCGCTCACAAAGAATGTGAAGCGAAGACGGTTTTTGTCGATGCGATTCATCTCACCGAGAAACTCATGCACTTCGTTCCATGAATCGTTTGGATTGCATCCATCGAAAGCCAGCAAAACGTTCTGAACGGGGCGTTGGGATTCGGCTTTTAAGTTTGGGACGGTGCATAAAAATATGCCAAAACTAAGAGTCTTTGAGACTCGACGATAAAAATTGGAAAAACACAAGACTCACCTCCATATTGTGTTGACGCGTAACATAAAAACTCTTAGCCGAAGAGTATGAAGAAAGTCTATAAAATTAGTGCATTGCGTCAATTTATTATCTTAGGATCCCTTTTGGGAAGTGCTCAGGGTGTTTTTGCTCAGAGTTTCAAAGGATCCTTCTCCGCTTCAGAGAGTGAAGTGAAATGGCATGAAAAGGAAACCAAAAGATTCACAAACATTGCTCAAGACTGTTTAGAAACTAGCTATGCTCATCACGTAGATTTTTTCAAACGCTACGGTATTTCTCCCTACTACGGAAGTAATACTTGGTTCCGCCGCGCGAGTACTGCCGACAAACGCGCATTCCTAAAGAAAATCGGAAAAAACCCTGATTTGGTCAGCCAAATGGAAATTACAAGCTGTGTTGGATTCGCAATGAAATGCTACCAAAAAGCTTTCGAGGCAACGGGCCAAGGAGCTGTTTGGCTTCGTCTTAACTCTTACATGGGCAAAAATGATTACGATGGATCTGCCATGATCGAAGCACTTCGTAGTTTGGGCTGGTACGTAATGTTCTGGAACCCTGACCCTTCTAAGAATGAGGCTTGGGACCGTGACGAGAGAGCGCGCACATCTTCCAATAATGGAAGTTGGGGCTACCACGCTTACCGTTATGCAACCGTAACAAAACAGAAAAAGTATTACAAAAACAATATCGACGATGCTCATACAATGGTCGGTTTTGATGATCGTCCTCCCGCATCTTTCCGCAGAGCTCGATTGTTTCTTGGTGTCGCTCATACCGGATACCATGTTTTCGCAGGTTTCAAGGGTTATGTGATCGAAGGTCATAGCACGCGTGACATTCGCGATTTCTCAACTTTGGAAGTTGGCGACTTCAACCCCCTAGCTAACGGTGGCGCACCTCATGGACTCTACCGTTCAGGTTTGGTTGCAGTTCCTCCTGGCGAAGAGCCCTGATTCGTCGATTCAGTTTAGGTCTAGACATCGATAACGCATTGCGCTATCGATGTCTGTCACATGTTAAAGGAACTTCTTGATTTATTTGCCTCTTGGAATATCCCTTTCAAGAATTCCTCGCTTCTTGAGGAAGCTCTGGTGCACTCTTCTTATGTGCACGAAATCCGAAACTCTTCCGGCGTCTTGATCAACTCCAATGAAAGATTTGAATTTTTGGGAGACAGTGTCTTGGGCCTTCTTGTTTCTGCTGAATTGATGAAGAAAGCTCCTAAGGCATCCGAGGGTGAACTCTCCCGATTGAAGTCGATCTTTGTTTCGGAGAAGTCGCTTTCCATTCGGGCGCGCGATCTAGACTTAGGCCAATTCTTGAAAATGGGGCGGGGTGAATCACTTCAGGGTGGGCAGGATCGAGACTCGGCACTGGCTGACATGCTCGAAGCTCTCCTAGCTGCTGTGTATCTTGATCAAGGCTTGGAAGTGGCTCGTGTTTTTTGTTTGAAGGTCATGCTTCCTAGGCTCTCTCTCGAAGGAAAAGAGTGGGAGAATTTGGAAAAAACGCTTCTTGAAAAAGATGCGAAGAGCCGACTTCAGGAACTCTTTCAGCAAAATGGATTGGGCACTCCACGCTATGTTTGTCTCAACGAAGACTCTGTG
>Ga0163144_10028221_pt1 | contig 10834 bp, 10 predicted proteins | sample OliLak19BULKMAT1_FD_123175 | JGI IMG/M metagenome (GOLD analysis project Ga0163144, IMG submission 123175) | Freshwater microbial mat bacterial communities from Lake Vanda, McMurdo Dry Valleys, Antarctica - Oligotrophic Lake LV.19.BULKMAT1 | ecosystem: Environmental > Aquatic > Freshwater >... | reverse complement strand
TACGTCGAACTCGACCTGCCCGAGCACTCAGGCCTGCGCCGCGACGTCGACACACTCGACCAGCTCGCCCAACTGGCCGCGCTCGCCGAGGCGGGTGCAGTGCTCATCGGGCCACGCACGCGCGCACTGCTCTGACCGCGCTCGGCTTCCGCACCCGCACCCGCAGCCATCCACCGCCCAGGGTCTGCTCGAGGCCAGCGAGTTCCGATCCCTCTCGCACCGCGGATTATGCAGAGCCAGAATACTCAGCGAGGCTCCGAGACCTTCTATAGAAGGTGGCTCGGGACATACCGAGATCGCGGGCGACCTGTGCGACAGGCTCTCCGGACTCAACGAGTTGCATCGCACTGCGAACCTGGCTGTCGGTAACACGACGGGGCCGGCCGCCAAGGTTCTTGCCGGCTGCGCGTCGTTTGCTGATTGAGTCGATGATGCGTTCGCGTTTGATGTCGTGTTCCATCTGAGCCAATGCCGCCATGATCGCGAACAGCATTGATCCCATGGGTGTGGCCGTGTCGACGTCGCCGCCGCCAAGATTCAGCACGCGCAAGCCGGCGCCGCGATCACGGAGGCCTTGGGCAAAGTCGAGCATGTTCTGGGTCGAACGCCCGAGGCGGTCCAGGGTGGTGATGACGAGCGTGTCGCCAGCCTCGAGTGCGTCGAGCGCGCGGTCGAACTGCGGTCGTGACGCACGAGCGCCTGAAACCCCCTGGTCGACGTACAGGTCATCGCGCCTTACGCCAGCGGTTAGAAGGTCTGATATCTGCCGATCCGTGGACTGCGGCCGGGTTGATACGCGGGCGTATCCGATTAACTTTGTCACGGCGCTCCAGGTGTCTCATAACTAGCGGTGAATACCAAGATCCAACAACAATGTAACGACACATAGTTATGAGAATCGCCGGCCGCGGGAACTCGTCGATCACCGCAGCCGCTCCGCAGCCCGCACGAAACGTCCGGCAACCGTAGGGTTTCAAGACTCATCGAAGGTCAGGTCTGGTTGCCTCGAAAAGGGTTCCCTTGACGACTCACTGTGAAGCGTTCCATCTCAGCGCACGGCCAATGCCATGGACGGCCTCCAGGTGTCGGCTGTTGGGGGCGAGATCCAACTGGTTGGGAGCTTCGGGCCACCGTTGCTAGGCCAGTGGCAGGGCCTCTACTTCACGCACCCCTGGAGAGCACGGCCGAAGTTCGATAGCGCTGTCAATGTCGACACGGCGTAAAAGACGACCTGGCTCCTCATGACGTCTTCCGCGGTGCGTGGCACGCCCTCTCTCGTAAGCACCCAGATAGCGGAGTTTTGAACGCCAACGTTGTCACCCATTACGTGACCCGAGACTGTGTTTCGAATCAGCCGAAGGGTTTCTTGAAAGGTGCCGTCGCCACGAAGTTCTGCCATTTGTTCTTTGAACTCGTCAACGGCAGCATCAAACATCGTCTCGTTGATTAGATGGGCACCCGAGTCGGAAGGGGTGGCCCGGGCGCTCTTTCGCATCTCAGCCTTCACCGCGTTTGTCACTTTGCCCACCGAGTCGTCTGCCTCCTGCAGAGTGAGGGCCAGGAATTTCTCTGCGGTCAGCCGATTTTGGGGGTCGAGCAGTAGGGCGCGAAGCATCACGCGCATATCGAAATCCACAGTTAATACGAAGAATTGCAACTGTGTGAAAGCCCGGTAGATGGCCGAGTCTCGTTCGAGTCCAAGCTTCACATTCCGAGCCGCTGCCTCGAGTGCGCGTTCCTGTTCGGGCAAAACCGCGTCGAACCCATCAGTGATTTGTCTGGCATCCGCGGTCATGCCGTTCCAACTTTCTAGCTTCATGTTGCGTACGCTTACCCAGATTCACCACTGGCGCCCAACGATAGAGTGCGGGTCAGTTTGGACCGTCTCCCAGGTGCCGCGTGAGTCGGTCTCAATGTGGACGTGCCTGTCTGCATCAACGTAGAGCCATCGAAGTTCCGAATCGCGGACTTCCCCACTGGTGATCAGCTTTACTTTTACGTGGGCGCATCCAGGGCCGCGTATGTCCACACTCTGAATGCTGTACTCGTCCAGTTTTATTACCTCAAAACGACTACGCACGTCACCGATGTAAGCCTTCATAGACTTGGGCTTCATGAAGTCGTGGAGGAATGGCGCGAGTCGACCGTAGTTCTTGGACTTCCACGCGTCGAGCATCGCCGATGTTGCCTGAACGACGGGCTCAGACATCACCGCATCAATGCCATCTTCTCCGACGGATTTGGCGCGAGGAGTCCACTCATCCAATAATCGTTGTTTCTCGCGCGTGTCAGCCAGCTTTGCAAGGGACTCGCGGAGCGTGGCAGTCGATTTTTCTGGCTTCTTTGCCTCAACGAGCGCCTGTGACCAGTCGATTAGCGCGAACAGCCGGTTCCAGGCTTTGGAGGCAACCACCAGATTGTCGAAGTTCGTGAGGTTGCCATGCATGATGCCGTTGCGGTAAAGCTCGTACACCGGCTCATCGCTGGTCTTGTTAAAGCTCCTGGTGAAAGACTTCTGTGTGGCTGCGAGACCCTGGTGATGGGCTGTCACGGAATTCCACGCAATGAGCTCCTCACTCTCACGCGTGTGCAGCCCTCGCCGTTGCTGTCCGACATCGTTCACGAATCCGTCCATCACGGACAGAAGAAGCAAGACGACCGAGTAGTACCGGCCCTCTTGATAGTCCCGGAGGGCTAAGTCGAGTAGCGCTGAACGAGGGCGCAGCTCCCGCACTGTCTGCGCCCGCATCACGTCAAAGCGCATCTTCTCTGCGTCCTGGTACTGGGCCATGACGGCCTGTTCTACAAGATCGCTCTCTCCACTTTTGAGCGCCGAGTCGAGACGTTCGAGATTTAGCGAACCGTGGAATACCCAGTGACGGTCGCCCAGCAAAGCGTAGAAACGCTCGACCGAGCTGACGATGTGCTCGAAGGTCTGTTTCAACTCCTTGAACTGCCCGCGTAGCGACGGTTTCAGGACAAGAAGCACTCGCATGGCAGCCATTTCACCCCGCATTTTTTGAAAGTCAGGGATGTCGTAGGCGCTCGGGTACCCCGTGGGAGGAGGCGGGTCGATGTCCCCTCTGCCGGGTTTCGCCTGTCTGGCCATGATGGTCCTTCCGCGTTACATCCATGTTGACAGCAGCTTCCGACATGGCGTGCGATGAGTGAAACCCGTGTCTTTTCGGAGACGGCTGGGCTCACAGCGGAAGGAACTGCTGTCAGCCTGGTTGACTCGGTGACCTGCCCTTCGCAAAACGCGTTCGGCTCCGCGAGGTCGGCATCTAACTGCACTGCCGTGATGCCGAGAACGCAGAAATATTTCGCGGAGTAGCGAAGAGCTAGCGCCCAAAGCCACACATTTGTCTCGTAACCAATCGGTCCCATAACCGCCGAAGTGAGACAGCGTTTTGAGACTCGTAGTGCGCTCGTTCTGCGGTGGTGGCATGGGGTCTCCCTCAAGGATCGTTCTTGAGACCTGACGCGGCGAGGTGGTTCGCCGGTTCGGGCCGGCAGCAGTCGGGTCAGGCGCACGGCCAAGGTCCCCGAGCTCATCATTGGCTTGATGAGTCTTTTCCCAAGACTCGAAAGCAAGCGGCATCGAACCGGGGACGGTTCACTGCTATCGGCCGGGGGCTGTTCGGTTGAAGGTGTGCGCCTTGACTCCTTGCCGCGTGCTCCTTCGGTATGAGGAGGCGATCCCATGTCTCCGTAGCTTGAGCAGACAACGGGTTGGTAGCTTGTGTGGGTGGATGCTCCTACGATCGGCCTCATCGGCACGTTGGCGGGCGTCGTAATCGGGTCTGCCCTCACGTTCGTGTTCGGACGCCGGAATGCGATTTCAGAGCGTATGCACGAGTCGCGGATCGATGCCTACAAGTCGTTTGCGGTCGCCGTGATGGAACTCCGGCGGGCGCTGGTGAATCGCTGGTTCGTGGAACAGGGCAACCCCGGGACGACCGGTGACGACGTGTATCCCATTCGCAGCGCTGCTTGGTCCGCGTACTACGTGGTACAGCTCGTGAGCCAGAAGAAAGCGATCACGCAGAAGGCCAAGGAGGCGTTGGACTTGATCTCAGACCTCAAGGAGGTGCCGGACCAGGCTTCCTTGAACAGCCTGGCCGAAGCCGGCCGTGCGGCCGTGAGCGCGTTTGTAGATGCTGCCCGGGCCGACATCGCTGCCAAGACCCGCGTGCTTTAGGAGCCGGGTCTTGCACCACTTCACGGACGCCCGCAGGTGACGAGCCCGGTAGAGGCGGCAACAAGGGCTGTCGCGAGCATGGGTGTGCCACTCCCTGACGACCTTGACGAGTTGATTGGCAAGCTGATCAACCCATGGGCCGCCGAGGACGTCGACGCACGATCGCACCCCGATCGCCTGATCGCGGCGTGGAGGGCGACCAGGAACGCTCAAGCCGACGAGGCGGTTTGGATCGTGCTCCTTATGGCGTTCCGCGAGGAGTTCGCCGTGAAGTCGGACGACCTGACCGCAGCCATCAAGGCCACCCGAATGAGCCCGTTCGGGACGAGGGTGGAGGTTGACCGGCAGCTCGGATCGCGTGCCTTTCACCTCGGACGCCGACTGATCGAGGCCGACCCGCGATCGGGGCCGGGCCGCGCACTTCTGCAACTGTGCGTCAGGATTCTGCGTGGCGCGGTCAACCGGGACGAGCGCGCCACGGATGCCACACTGCGCATGATGTACGGGCAGATCGCCACCGCCGCCCTGCACCTCGCCCGCGCCGACACAAAAGAGGAGGCGGCCAGAGACCTGAAGGTTGCGTTGATCAACTCTCGTCTTGCCGAGTCGCACGGCGACACCACCGCCGACCATTTCGGATATCAAGCCGAGATACTGCTCAGACAATTCCAGGACAACCGGGACGGTTCGCTGCTCGACGATGCGGGGAAGACGCTTAGGAACATCGGCGGGGAGCCGACCGTCCCGGCCTTCGCCGCGTCGGCTGAACTCGCGTTCAACCGGGCAGTCTTCGAGATCGGGCGGCACAAGCTCGCCGCAGCGCTTCAGTTCCTGCTGCAAGCGCACGGTGAGTACTCGCGCGCGCTTGAGATCGATCAATCGTCTGGCGTTCATGCGGGCTACCTTCTTGCCAAGCGCGGCAGGGCCTCGCTAATGCTCTACCGCCTCGGAGTGGATCCATCCGGCCGTCACGACTCCGTTTTCCTGGAGCGAGCTATCGAGGATTGGCTGGACCCCTGGGCGATCCCGCACCGACAGGACTATGAGGTTGCCGAGGCGCTGCTGAATCGTGCGCGCCTTCGCCGTGGTCGAGAAGACCACGTCGGCGCCGCGGCCGACTCGGCATTGGCAGTCGAATTTCTGGCCGAGGCCGAGCGACCCCTCACGGCCGAGAAGCTGCTCGCGGATCAGCTGGACGCGGATCTTCAGCGAGCCGAACGAGCCCGCGACATCGATCGCACCCTGGCGCTGCTGACCGGAGTCCCGGCTCTTCCGTGGAACAGTCCGATTCCGGCTGCGGCAGTGGCAAACGGGTGCAAGCTCCTCGTCCGCTCCCGACCCGAAGCGCAGTGGAGGCCCGTTGTCGCGGCGGTGCTAGATCGGGTCGAGGCAGACATTGACCACCCCGCTCTTACGGCAGCGGCGCGAAGCCACGTAGCAGGCCACGCCGCGAACCTCGCCAGAATCCTCACGAGGTCATCCGCTGATCCTGACGAGTTCCGGCGCGCGATCGCTCTCTATCGGCGGGGGATCGGCGAAGGTGACAGTGCAGCGGCTCCGACGCTGGAGCGCGCGGGTGCACTCGCATTCGATCTGGCCGAGCTACTGGCCCGCGCTGATAACGCAGAGTCCGAGGAAGCCTTCGGACTCTGGACCGACAGCATGGCGTGGTCAAGCGCCGCACTGATCAAAGCCGAAGACGGCTCCCGACCGGCGGCATTCGACACAGCGCGCACCACTCACCGTGTCGGAATGGCTGCGCTGCGCCTGTTCGCCCGAACACGCGACCCAGCCCTCCTCGAGGCAGCCCAGCGCCGTCTGGCCGAGGTACCAGGAGCCAGCCGGGAGACAGATACAGCGCGTCTGCTTGCCGAGGCAAGCACAGGCAAAGCGCCGGCACCCGCGACTGTCATCGTGCGACGGGCGGGCCGGCGAGCGTCCACCGGTGTGACGTCCGCCACCACAAACTCTCAGCTCGCGATCACGCCGATAGCCGCGGCTAATGAAAGCCCCGGTGCGCTAGACCCGATCGCGCAAGCATGGGCACTGCTGGACACTGCAGACACGAATCCGGCTGACCGCAGCGATCTACTGCTCAAGGTCGCCACGATCGCTGCGAACGACGCTGACTTCCCCTCCTCGACGCTCGGCGGGCAAAGTCGACCGGGCGCGCAGGGCGTGCGGGTCATAAACGACCGCCATCGGCTCCTCGAACAGGTTCTGGTGTTGAAACGGTCCACCCGCGAGGCGGCCGAGCGCGAATGTCACGCAACTACCGAGTTCACCCGATGGCTGGAACGCCACCACGAAGACGACGAGAGTACCTGCTGGCGGCTCCCGGAGCCGCTCGGCGTCGTGCCAGCCGAGGGAGACGAAGGCACCTATGTGATGCGCCGCCACGCCGGCCGCACCCTCGGCAGCCTCCTTATCGACTGGCGCGCCCGGGCAGGTTCCGACCCGACGTCCAAGTTCATCCAGGCCAGCAGGTTCCTGGCTGCCTTCCAGAGCTGGAAGCTCTCGTCGGAAAACTACCGGATCGCTGAGGCCGTAGCGGTCTTCGGCGATCTGCAACGAAGGCTGAACCGGGCAGCGGAAACGCTTCAACTGCGCTCAGCCTGTGCGACTCGGACCGCCGATCTGCTCGCCCCCCACTTTGCGGTCGACAGCGTGCTGCTGCCGAAGAAGGATGCCCACGCAGGAAACTGGATCTGGACACACCACGGTGAGCTGGTCCTCATCGACATCGAAAGCACCGCGACCCTGCCGGTGCTGCTCGAACTGGCCACCCTCATCGACGATCTCCCGCTGTTCGAGCTCGACGACGACGGCTGGCAGCAACGAATGAGCGCCGCGGCCGCCTACCTAGACGAACTCGAGAAGCACGGAGTCGGCACAGCGCTCGATCCGGCAGCAGTGCGATCCCAGTACGAAGTGATGTGCATCTACGTCGCCGCCGTAGGACTCGGCCGGCTGGCCAGAAAGGATCCCGGCACATCGTCAAGGACCGCGCGAGCAACGTTCGCGCAACGCGAGCACTACGAGTCAATGTTCACCTACCTAGCAAGACATGCAGGCGCGGACGACGTGCGCACCGCCGCATCCGGATGGCTCACCGCTGAGGTCGACGGGTCGACATTCCGTGCTGCCCATTAGGCGCGAACGGACCAGGCTATTTCGAGCTTAGATTCCTGGGCTGACATCATGGCGGGGTGGCAACGCTGATGGCGGTCGACAACCCGCCCTCGTCAGGCGAGTGGGGCCAACTGCTGGCCGCCCCGCGCATCCGCGTGAGGGAACTCGTTCGGGAGGACTTGCCCGACGGGCCTGGGGTTTACCTGTGGCGGCACGAGAATCAGGCGGCCTACGTGGGCATGGCGACGAGGTTGCGCGGCCGCGCTTGGAGCAAGCACCTCGGGGCTGGCGTCAGCCTCTCCGGGTCGTCGTTGCGACGGAATGTATGCGAGGTCCTGTTCGGCATCCCGCCGCATGTGACTGGGCGTCCCATGAAGCAGAAGGTGACCGCCGAGCAGGCCGCCGCGATCCGCGAGTGGCTGCTGGGCTGCGAGTTGTGCTGGTTGGCATGCATCTCGGTGCAGGACGCGGACCAACTCGAGCGCCGTCTCCGGCTCGAGTATCTGCCGCCCCTGAACCGGGTCTGACCGAGAGGCGTCGCAAGAGGTACGGTGCCTCCACCGCGGCGAGACCCACAGGCCGCTTAGATCCAGGGTCGCCCTACAGATCATCGGGCCGAGGGTGACGGGTCAGTGATCTGGGAGCAGAGCGACCAGCCACTCCAAGCGGGCGCGGAAGAGGAACTCGGCTGCCGGCAGGTAGGTCTGGAAGACCGAGCGGACCTCGGAGGGCAGACGCTGGGGTATTCGCCACGGGTATCGCATCTGCTCGGGCCTTCGAGCGCCCAGCGAGTAAGCGACCTCGGTGGTTCGCCCGATCAGGTCGTCGATACCCGTGGCGTTGAATGCCAGTTCAGCCAGAGTTCCGCGGATGTCGCTCCAGTTGTCTGCTTCGGTCGGTTCGGGGTCGGGATTGACGATCATGTTCGTCGCGCTCGTGAAGGCGCAGGTCGTGTGGTCTGGTGTGAACCGGTCAGGTGCGACGTAGACGCACTGCTCGAGAAGGCTTCGCGTGTCGCATAGCATCTCGAGCTCCGTGTAGGTGTGGCACATAGGCGCGACATAACGGACCACCCCGGAGTCCGTCGTGCGTGCCGCTAGTTGTTCGAGCAGTTCGTGCTGGGGGAGGCTGCCGGCGTTGTCGGTGCGATCCACGTGGAAGCGCCAGTAGGGCCCGCCGAGGTCGTCGAAGTACGTCGCGTGGGACCGGTGGAGATGGTGGGAGCGTTTGAACTGGAAGAAGACGTTGAGCGCCTTCGATGTCACGGCCGCGGTCGGGCTGAGGGTCGGGTTCCAGCCTTGTCTCGATAGGCCTGGAAGCGGCGAGGAGTGCAGGATGCCCCACATCGGATGATGTGGCGGGAGCCACCCGCCAAGATCGAACCCGACCTTCGCCTCTAGGACCTGGCCGATGGGTGCCAGCTGGATGCCCTCGTGGTCGCGGTGTGTGAGGTCATCTTGGAAGAAGACGGCGAACTGCGACTCCTCAAAACCTGGCCTCATGCCGTCTCCGATCGTTGGTTACACCCTAGAAGTTGAGGACGCGCGGAGGAGCACTCAATCCCCCAGCGTGTTTGGAGACATGACTCTTTGAAAGGATCGGCCTCATGGTACGTCCCAACACCTACCCGCGCGAGCTTCGCGAGTGCGCTGTCCGAATCGTCGCCGAGGTGCGCCACTGGGCCGGCAGGCTCCGCCGAAAACGGTCGTTAGACGACAGGTTTCGCGGCCCTCGCAAGCGCTGTTCACAAGCTGCTCGAAACTGCTGTTCACCAATCTGTCCGAAATCAACTCTGCCGAAAGCTAATCGTTTCGGTAGGGGTTCTGACACCGTTTTCGGCGCGAGGCCTCAGAACCGTCACGGACGGTACTTGAGTGCCCGCAGGCCGAACGAGGAGCGCGACATATCGGCTCCCCGCCGGAGATGCGCTCCGCAGCCGTCAGATTTAACCAGATCGGTCGCCGTGCCCGCGACATTACGGCGTTGCGAAGGAGATTGCGTAAATCGATAGCGACTCGTAATCCATATACGGGAAGGGGTTCGGTGTCTGTGAAGTGCACTCAACTGTCAGGATCGTCTCCTGAGACAGGCTGACCACCTGAGTGGCCGCGAACGTTACGTCGTTTGGCGGCAACGGAATGGCGAGGCTCGCTGTAGTCGCAAGAACTGTCGTGGGGCTGGCCGCATCTATCAGAGAACATGTGATTGCGGGGTTCGAAAAGAAAAAAGACGACAGCCCCACGCTGAACCCGACGAGCGCTGGTCCAGCGGGCACGGCGCTTGTCTGAGTTAAGAAGCTGTAGGTAGTGGGAGAGCTTTGAAATACCAGGCCATTAGCGGACGTCGCGCTGAAAGTAGGGGCGGAGGCCCCCGAAGCCCCGGTCGCTCCTGGGGTGCCCGCGGGTCCGATATCACCAGCCGGGCCCTGCGGTCCTGTGGCTCCTGTCGCCCCGGCGGCACCCACGGCACCGGCCTTCCCGGTAGCGCCGGTATTGCCCGTGGCTCCCGTTTGACCCGTGGCTCCCGTTTGACCCGAGTCCCCTGTCGGACCTACGTCTCCCGTCGCTCCCACTGCACCGGCCTGCCCGGTAGCGCCCGTATTACCCTCGGCAACAGGTGAGCCAGAGCGCGCCACGTGATCAGATGTGAGGGACGCGACCCCCCACGATGCTGCTGACGACAAAACCACTGCAACGACGACGGTGGCCGCGGCGAGAACGACCGAGCTTCGTGCGACCATATCGCATCCCCTTTTGGTGACAGCAAACAAATTTGTTGGATTCTAGCGGGGTTTCTGTTGTTGGAACGCCTACCAGCTTCACCCCCTCTTGGACGTTCGCCCGCCAGATTCCTTACGGTTCGTATCCCTGACCAGTCCAAGCTAAATTTCGCCTCGAGGTTCCGATCACCCGACCGGGACGTCGGCCCCATGCCGGCTGCGGTGAAGACTCGTGAGCGCGGCACCCAAAGTTTCGGTGGAATACTCCCGGACCGGGCCCGCAAGCCGGACGATCAGAGGACGCATCCCCGCACTCACAGGGATCGAGCTCGTTGCTGTCCGGAGGATCGCCGTTTAGGTGTCCCGACATTAAGCCCGATGAACGGCTGTCAAACGCACGAGCGGAAGAGGGCTTCGATCGGCCCGGTCGACCTATCGGTTGGCCGGGCCGTGGGAGGAGCATCTCGATCTGCTGCAGAACTGTTCGAAACCTCCAAGCCGAGGGCCGGAGCCGAAATTGGTCGTTTGCGAGCAGGTCGAGCGTCGATGGCGTGAGCCGCGAGAATTGGCCTCGGCGACCTGCTCAAAACTCGTCACCGTAATCAAAACTGCCGAAAGCTACCCATCGTCGTATTCGGCGGGAAGTGTGGAGTTGGTCGACAAGTGGCGGTGTTCTGTGATCGCTCGATGTCACGGTCGGCGGTAAATCCATCTTCGGTCCATACGGACACGAGGTGTCTCGCCGCGCCGCCAACGCCGGCGCGGCGAGACACCTCGTATCC
>Ga0163144_10028220_pt1 | contig 10834 bp, 9 predicted proteins | sample OliLak19BULKMAT1_FD_123175 | JGI IMG/M metagenome (GOLD analysis project Ga0163144, IMG submission 123175) | Freshwater microbial mat bacterial communities from Lake Vanda, McMurdo Dry Valleys, Antarctica - Oligotrophic Lake LV.19.BULKMAT1 | ecosystem: Environmental > Aquatic > Freshwater > Lake... | reverse complement strand
TCCCACGCGGCATGCTCGTACGCTTCCACCAGCGACAAGACCGCCGACAGCGGACCCACGCCGTGCAGGAGCGCATCACGCACATCGGCGCTCACGGGCAGGCGATCGAGCACTTCGTGCATGGGCAGGCCAAGCAGCACGTCGAAGCGCGAGAGTAGCCCCACAAGAAACTGCGCCGACGGATCTCCGCTGCGATTCGCCGCGGCTACCAGCTCGCAGAACCTGGCGCGCACCAACGCGTGCTTCACCGCTTCCTGCGCGATCGGACTGCGGGACGCCACGCCCGAGACGAGCAGAATCAGTAACCAGCGTGAGAGCGCCGCGCGGCCGAGCAACTGCACCGCATACGGGATCGACTCCACGCCGCGAAAACCCAGACTGGCCGAGTTCACGATGCGCAGCAACGCGTATGAGAGCGACGGATGCGAGCCGAACGCTTCGTCGAGTGCGCGTTCGCTGACCTCGGGATCGCTGAGCAGGTGCAGCAGATTCGCGATGGTCACCTGTTGCAGCGACAGCGCGCGTCCACCCAATGTCTCGGGGCGACTGAAGTAGTAGCCCTGAAACAGACTGAAGCCAAGCTTGGCGCAGAGCACCCGCATCGAGCCCGTCTCTACACGTTCAGCCAGCAACTTGAGCTTTGGATACCGACGCAGCGGCGCAATAAACTGTGACAGACTCAGGGCGTCGTGACCCAGCACGTCCACCTTTACCACCGACGCGAGCTCGAGCAGCGGTGCCCACGAGGCTTTTCCCTCGAAGTCGTCGAGCGCGATGGTGTAGCCCGCCTGCACCGCGCGGCGGCACGACTCCACGACCTGTTCGTCGGGGGTGATCGTTTCGAGGAGTTCCAGCACGACCTCTTTGGGGTCGAACACCCGATACAGATCGGCCACCAGATGTTCCCGACCCAGATTGACCCACGCCGGAGCGCCGGCCGTCAGGCGGTCGAGCCCGATGGACACCACCGCGTGCAGCGCCGTGTCGCTGCACATCGCATCGATCGAAAAACCGCCGGCCGAGGTGGAAATCGAGCTCGCGCGATAGAGCAGTTCGTACGCCACGCACCGATTGCCCAGGTCAAAGATCGGCTGCCGGGCGAGGCAGACGTCTTGAGCCGTCGGTGGAAGTGGCGACGTGGGAGAAACCATGCGCGGGAGTCGTGTGGAAGGCGACGACGGAAACCGCGAAGCCACGCGGCGAGTATTAGTTCAGCAGGCCCTTCGCGCTCGCGCAGTCGCGACCTGTTCTCTCAGGGAGTATCGTCACATGATGTCCAAAAGCTGCGTCCCATTTTCCTCGCCGGTTCACTGGCGCCTCCGGGCCCTCGGGCTGGGACTCGCGGCGGCGATCATCTCCGGTTGCGGGACGTCCGACGAGGAGTCGGCGTCACGGGAAGCGCTGTCGCGCGACCTGAGTCTGGCGGGCGCGGCGTCCACGACCACGCCGCCGATCGCGTTTGGCGACACCGCCGCATCGGAACCAGCGCCGACACCCGTGGTCGTCCCGGACGCGCCGCCGGTGGCCGCGTCGACACCGCAACGTGTGCCCGCGCCCCGTCCGCGTCCAGCGCCGCGCCCAGCGCCAACGCCCGTGCCCGAGCCCGAGCCCGTACCCGAGGTAGCCGCGGCCACACCCGCGCCCGCCCCGGCTCCTGCACCTTCGCGGCGCACGCTGCTGGGCAGTGGCGCTGAACTCGTGGGCGCAACCGGCGCCCGGGTCTGCAACACAACCAACCGCCCCGGTGGCCGGGTGGTCATGCGCTCGCGTCAGAGGTCACGGGGCCCGACGGATTTGTCTTCGCCGCCGGCACGCCGGTGTTGCTCGAACTGGCCAGCGCCACCGACAGCACACTCGTCTTCCGCGTCAAAAGCGTATCCATAGAGGGCGAGCTGTACCCAATTACCGCGTCGGCCCAGGTGAACAGCGAACTCGAAGGCCGACGTGTGAGCGGAGGCAGCGACAAGAAGAAGGTCATCGGCGGCGCGATTCTCGGCGCGATTCTCGGCCAGATGATCGGTAAGGACACCAAGGGGACCGTGATCGGTGCCGCCGGTGGTGCCGCCGCCGGAGCCGCGGCGGCACGCGCTACCGGCACATCCGAACGCTGCCTGCCCGCCGGTGGTTTGGTCCGCGTGGTGCTCGAGCAGCCGCTCATCATGACCGGACCGGGGCTGTGATCGAAGTTTCCAACTACAACAAGTTGTACGGCGACTTTCGCGCCGTACACAATCTTTCGTTCTCCGTGGCCCCGGGCGATGTGCTGGGACTGGTCGGGCCCAACGGCGCCGGCAAAACCAGCACGCTGCGCGCCCTGGCCGGCATTCTGCAGCCCACGAGCGGTGAGATCCGCATCAACGGCATCGACCTCGTCGCGGAGCCGGTGATCGCCAAGCGTCACCTGGCCTTTATTCCCGACGAGCCGCAACTCTTCGAGTATCTCACCGTCGTCGAGCATCTGCGCTTCATCGGCCGGCTCTACGGTGTGCGTGATGTCGAATCACGCATTGGTCCGCTGCTCACCGAACTCGAACTCGACGCCAAACGCGATTCCCTGCCCACCGAGTTGTCGCGTGGCATGAAGCAGAAGCTGGCCATCGCCTGTGGACTGCTGCACGACCCGGTCGCCCTCATGCTCGACGAGCCGCTCACCGGACTCGATCCGGTCGGCATCCGGCGCATGAAGGCTACCATCGCGGCAAGAGCCCGCGAGGGTTCGGCGATCATTCTTAGCTCGCACCTGCTGCATCTGGTAGAAGAGCTGTGCACCCGGCTGCTCGTCATCCGCCAGGGGGAGCGCGTGGCCTACGGCACGATCGCAGAAATCGTGGCCGAACGTCCACAGCTCGCCGGCCTGTCGCTCGAGGACATGTTCATTGCGCTCACCGGCGCGGACCCGCACTCGGCCGACGCAACGCCGAGCGTGATCACTTCCGCGCCTGACGTGTGAGTCGTTCGGCCGCGTCTGCCCTGACCTATCTCTGGCTCGCCATGGCGCGCAATCGGCTGCTCGCCCAGCGGGCGCAGCTCAAGCAGCCGCGGTACCTCGTCGCGTTGTTGCTGGGCGGCCTGTACTTCTGGTGGATCTTCCGCATGAACGGCGAGGGAGAGGACGCGCCCTTCGCCGCCTTCGGATCGAGCGGCGTCGGACCAACTGTGGTCGCGGCCGCCTTGCTGTTGCTCGCCGCGCGCTGGTGGCTCAGCAAGCCGGACAAATCAGCACTCGCCTTTTCGCCGGCCGAGGTGCACCTGCTGTTTCCGGCGCCGGTGTCGCGTCGAACGCTCGTGCAATCCAAGCTCGCGCGCGGACAGATCGCGATTCTGCTCAACGTGGTGATCTGGGTGGTATTGCTGCGCGGCAGCGGCGGCTCCCTTGAGGGCTGGCAGCGCGGCATCGCCCTTTGGATTCTCTTCTCGACGTTCACGCTGCACCGGTTGGCCGCGGCGTTGGTTCGCCTTAACGCGACAGATCACCGATCGGCCGGCTTCAAACGCTCGGCCCTGCCGACGCTGGTGTTCGTAACCATGTTCGGCACCATCGCTGTCGTGCTCTGGCAGGCACGTCCCGAGATCACGGCCGCGTGGGCGCTCGGGCCCTCCGCCGCCTTCGAAGTGGTGCACAGCGCGCTCGGTCAGCCGGTGGCCATGATCGTGCTCGCGCCCGTGCAGGCCCTGGTCGCGCCAGTGTTCGCGCTCTCGAGCGCCGCTTGGCTGCTCGCCGTGGGCCCCGCCCTGCTGGTGCTGGCCCTGCACTTTGTCTGGGTGGTCCGCACCGACGCGGCGTTCGAGGAGGCCGCGCTTGAAGCGTCGCAGGAACGTGCGAAGGCGCTCGCCGCCATGCGCGGCACATCGCTCAACACCAAGCGTTCCAAGCGAGGTGGCGTGGCGCGCATCTTTCCTTTGCCATCATGGGGACATCCAGCAGTCACTATCGCGTGGAAGAACATCGCGGCCGCAATTCGTGGAGGCGGTTGGGTCAGGCAGAACATCACCATCTTCGTGTTCTTTGCCGCCACGCTCGCGGTCTTTCAGATCGCGCTGGGCATTGACCTGGAGATCGTGGGGGTCATGACGTCCATCTGGGGTGTCATGCTGCTCGTGGTCGGACCGATCTGGACTCGATTCGATCTGCGACTCGACCTGCGCGACTTGAGCACAATTCGCACCCTGCCGCTGAGCGGACGGTCCATCGTGATAGCCGAGATTCTGGGCGTGGTCATACTCCACTCGATCAGCATCCTCGTCTTTCTTCTGGTGCCGACCCTGATGGCGTTACTCACCGCCGAGTCGCGCGCCACGGCCGCCGAGTTTTTGGGCGCGCCGTGGGCGATCGTGATCACGGTGCCGCTCGTGATCCTCTGCGTGAATCTGCTCACGTTCACCGTGCAGAACGGGCTGGCACTCCTGTATCCTGCGTGGGTACAGCTCGGGACGGATCGCCGCGGCTTTGAAGTAATGGGTCAGACCATCCTCACCTTTGGCATGACGCTCGTCGCAGGCGCGGTCGCGTTTGTCTTCCCAACCCTGATGGCGGCGGCGACCTGGTACATCGGGCGCGTCTGGATGGGGGCCTGGAGCATTCCTCTTGCGGCGACCGTTGCGCTGGTGGTGATACTCGCGGAGCTCATCCCGCTCTGGCTCGTGCTCGGTGGCGTACTGGAGCGCACCGAGCCTGGCGATGTACCTGGACAACGGACCTGACGCTCGACGCCGAGCGTTCCACTGATTCACGCGGCCTTTCGGTCGCCGCGTCCGGTGTCTAACCTGCACTGGACGCCGTCCCCCGGCGCTGACCTCTGGCGCCACCACCTCCGCGTTTATGGCCGACGACCCGCTCGATTTCACGAATAGCGACGATGACAACGAATCGCGCCCGGCCGTCTTCGTGACGACGCGCGAACCGATTCGCCTGTCCGTCTCCCGGCTCGAAGATCCGCGCGCGCCGGAGTCGAGTGCGCTCGCCGCGTACATCGATGGTCGGCTCGTCGCGCGGTGCGCGATGCCGCCGGAGGCGATCGATCGTCTCGTCGCCCTGCGCCTTTTTGAGGAGCCGATTCCGATCGGGCTGTTCGCGTACGAAGAGGCGCCGGGTCTGCAATGCCGACTGTTCGCCCTCGTACCGCGCGACGCGCTCGAAGAAGCGGCGCATGAACACGAGCCGTGGAAAGCCAGTGTGCCAAGCTACGAAGGCTCGGTGGATGACGAAGGCGACGACGATAGCGGACCGGCGCACCCCTACGAAACGATCCTGCTCGGCCACATCGTGCGATTCGAGAAAGATCGTCAGCACCCCGACGATCTCGCGGCCGAGGCCGTCGACGTGCTGCAAAAAATTCTCACCGGTGGTGCTGCGCTGCGCGACGCCGACAAACGCGCCATCGACGATCTGCTGGATTCGCTCTGACCTCGTGCACGGTGTCAGGTGGTCCAACGCCTGACACACACACGCGCGACCCTCGCGTGTCGACTTATCGCGTGTGTGTAAACAACCATCCGATCGCCGCCGGTAGTACGCGCCCCACGATCAGCGTGTGTCCCTCGGTCGCGAACTCACGGTACTCCGTTGTACGCCCGGCGGCTCGCGTGGCTTCGGCCGCCGCCTTCACGCGCGCGGCCGGAATCACCGGGTCGAGTGTGCCGCTCATGAACAGTGCCGGCGGCGCAGTCTCGCTGTGAATCGCAGCGCCGCCGGCGATGCACGCTACGGCCGCAATGCGTGCGCCGCGTGAGTTCGCAAGCGATGCGGTGATCCCGGCACCCATGGAGTGCCCCACCACGTAAATACGCGTCGGATCGACCGTGTATTCGCGCGCGATCACCGCCACCACTGTATCGAACATCGCCGGAGTAAATCCATTGGCGAGCGGCGAAACGACGATCGCGCCGAGTGAATCCGCCAGACGTGTGAGCACGCCGGCGCCGTACGCGTCCGCGAACATGTTCTCGTCGCCACCAGCGCCGTGCAACGCGAGAATGAGCGGCGCCGGCGTGGCGCGCGAGACGGCGCTCGGCGGCGCGATCACGCGCGCCGGCAGCCGTCGGTTCGCATCGAGCGCGAACACGCGCCACCAGTCTCCGCTGCGTTTCGCGTAGGGATTGCGTCCCGCCTTCAGCTCGCTCACCTCGCGCGTGACCGCGGACGCATGGGCGCGCGGTTGCACGAGCATTTCGATGCTGCGCGTGCGCGACGCGACATCGGTGAGCAGTCCTGCCCGTGCTACCGCCGAGGCGTGCGCGTGTTGCAGCGCGCCGGCGGAGTCCACGGCCGCGAGCGTAGCGAGTAACTCCCGCTGCACCACGGACGGCGCACGGCCGCCGATGTAGCGAGCCTCGCCTACCGGCGGTGCGGGCGGCCGGTCTGCGTCAACGGCGCCGAGGGCCCGTGCCAGTGAGTCGAGACTGGACACCGCAGCAACGAACTGTCCGCCGAAAAACTGAAACGTGGTGCGATCAAATGCACGGTTCACTACGGAGCGCTGCTCGTCGGTCAGCGGTCGCGAAGAGACGAGGCGATCCACGAGCAGGTATGACTGCGCGAGAGCGGCGCGCAGTGTGTCTCCCGCCGCGGCCTGCGAGTGGGCGCGATGGGGCATCAACGACGTGACGGCAAGCAGCGCAATCGCAATCTGGTATCGCATGGCGTAATGAGGGATTCGGGAATCTGACACGCTACTCGATCACCGTTGTTGGTGACCGTTGGGCGTACTATGGCGCCCGTGTGCATACTACCGTAGCTTCGCCGCGTGTGGGCCGTTCGCAAGGGCGGGCGCGATTTTCTTCCTTCTACTTAACTCGCGTGCGTCGCTTTCGTATCGGTCCCGGCGCACTCGTCGCGGCGGCCTTCATCGGTCCCGGCACTGTCACGACCTGCACGCTCGCGGGCGTGCGCAGTGGGACGGCGCTGCTCTGGGCGCTTGTGTTCGCGACGGTTGGCACGATGGTGCTGCAGGAAATGGCCGCGCGGCTCGGCACGATTACCGGCATCGGCCTTGGCGACGCGCTGCGGCGGCGTCTTTCGTCGCCGGTCGCGCGCGTCGGCGTGCTGGCGCTTGTGGTGTTCGCGATCGGTGGGGGCAATGCCGCCTATCAGACGGGGAATCTGCTGGGCGCGGCGCTCGGACTCGATATCGCCTTTGCCGGTGGCACACGACTGTGGGCGATCGCCGTGGCCGTACTGGCCGCACTGCTGCTGTTGACCGGTCGCTATCGTGTGATCGAGCGCGTGCTGGTGAGCATGGTTGTCGGCATGTCGCTGCTGTTCGTACTGACCGCACTGGCCGTCTCGCCGTCATGGTCTGTGATCATAGGCGACCTGCTGCAACCGCGCTTGCCGTCGGGCAGCACACTGATCGCGCTCGGACTGGTCGGCACCACGATTGTCCCGTATAACCTGTTCTTACACGCGAGCGCGTCGGCCGAGCGATTCACTGACGGCACGCCGCGCGAACGACTGCGCGATGCGCGCGTGGATTTATTCGTCGCGATCGGACTCGGTGGCCTTGTGTCGATGGCCATCGTCATCACGGCCGCAGCGGCCGGTGCGCAGGGCGCGAACGTGGAATCGGCCGGCGGCATGGCGGCGCAGCTCTCGCCGCTGCTCGGACGCTGGGCCACGATCGTCTTCGCCCTTGGCTTGTTCGCGGCGGGGATGACTTCGGCGATCACCGCACCCATGGCGGCCGCGTGGGCCGTGGCCGGTGCGATGGGCTGGCCTCGTGACCTGCGCGACAACCGACTGCGTGCCGTGTGGGGCAGTATCATCGCAATCGGCGTGATCGTTGCACTCAGCGGCGTGCAACCACTGCCCGCGATTCTTGCCGCGCAGGCGGCCAACGGCTTGCTGTTGCCGATCATCGCCGCCTTCCTCGTGTTCGTGATGAACGACCGCGCGCTGCTCGGTGAGTCGACCAACGGGATGCGTGCGAATCTTGCCGGCGCGCTGGTGGTCGCCATTACGCTCGCACTTGGTGGGCGTGCCTTGTGGAGTGTCGCGTCGCGGCTGTTCAGCACGTAGCGCGGCTGTTCAGCACGTAGCGCGGCTGTTCAGCACGTGGCGCGGCTGTTCAGCACGGCGCGCGCCTTGCAGCCGTGGCCGGCGAAAGCTCGCGCCACACCAACACCAATGCGACCGTCACCAGGACACTGACACCCACCGCCACCGGCGCCTCCGACGGCGCGGGTAACGTGGCAAGCGAACTCCCCACATTCAGAACCACGCCAACAAGGACACCACGTCGCGACCCCGCGCGCAACCGCACGCCGATCCACAGGTTGCTCAGCGACCAGAGCCCGAGCGCACTGAGCACCAGCGCGTACCCAAACGGTGTACCGCGCACGGCCTCAGCGGACCGGAGGGCATCGGCCACGAACCACACCAGCAGCACCAATCCGAGCACGCCGTTGGATAAGTACAGCCAGGTGAGCACACGCCGAGCGAGCGACGCGTCCTCGCGTTCAGTCAGGTGCCGCAACAACCGTGGCGAAGGCATGCCGTCAGACTCGACACGCATCGCCGCCGACCACACGCTCGCGCTCAAACAGGAAACAACCCGTCAATCGACAGATATCGTTCACCCGTGTCGTAGCAGAACGTGAGCACGCGAGTACCGTCGGGAAGATCCGGGATGGTCTGTGCCACCGCCGCCAACGACGCGCCCGACGAGATGCCGATGAAGATGCCTTCTTCGCGCGCCGCCCGCTGAGTGAAGCGGATGGCGTCTTCTTCGCTGACCTGCACCGTGCCATTGATCGCGGCCATGTGCAGGTTGGCAGGAATGAAGCCCGCCCCGATGCCCTGAATCTTGTGCGGCGATGGAGAGCCGCCACTGATGACCGGAGACTTCACCGGCTCCACCGCCAACACCTGAAACCCGGACCACACCGCCTTCAGCGCTTCCGCGCAGCCGGAGATGTGGCCACCCGTTCCCACCCCGGTAATCATGTAGTCGAGACCGAGCGGAAAATCCTCGAGGATTTCCTTGGCGGTTCGTTCGGCGTGAACACGCACGTTCGCGGGATTATCGAACTGCTGCGGCATCCAGGCGTTGGGAAGCGACGCGGCCAGCTCACTCGCCCGTGCCATCGCGCCTTTCATCCCCAGCTCGCGTGGTGTGAGCTCAAACGTCGCACCGTACGCGGCCATTATGCGCCGGCGCTCGACCGACATCGATTCCGGCATTACCAACACGAGCGAGTACCCCTTCACGGCCGCGACCATCGCCAGCCCAATGCCGGTGTTGCCCGACGTGGGCTCGACAATCACGCTGCCACGCGTCAGCGCACCGGTCTTCTCGGCGTCTTCAATCATCGCGAGCGCAATACGATCTTTGATGCTCCCACCGGGATTGGCGCGCTCCAGCTTCATCCACACTTCCACGCGCGAATTGAACATGCGCTGCAGGCGCACATGTGGCGTGCGACCGATTGTGTCAAGAATGGAATTGGCGCGCATGTGTTCCTCCGGAAAGTGAAACTGCCTGCGTCGGTCAAATATGGAACTCGATGCCGTCGTCCGCCGCTCTCTTGTCGACGGTGCTCTCAAACTGCACGCGCGACCGCGGTGGCACGCTGTGCGTGAGCCAAACATTCCCGCCGATGATGCTGCCGGCGCCAACAATCGTCTCGCCGCCGAGGATCGTTGCATTGGCGTAGATCACCACATCGTTGCCGATGGTGGGATGTCGCTTGCTGCGCGCCAATCGTTTGTGCACCACCAGCGCGCCGAGCGTAACACCTTGGTAGATGCGCACACCGTCGCCGATGTGCGTAGTCTCGCCGATGACCACACCGGTACCGTGGTCAATGGCAAAGCCGTGTCCGATTTGCGCACCGGGATGGATGTCGATGCCGGTTTCACGGGGGGCCCCCTCGCTGATCAATCGCGGCAGGAGCGGCACCCCACGACGGTACAGCTCGTGTGAGAGGCGATGCACCGCGATGGCGAGAAATCCGGGATACGCGAGCATCACTTCGTCCACGCTGCCCGCCGCCGGATCACCTTTCACGAGGGCCTCCGCATCGGCCACGAGCGCGTCACGCACCGCTTCGAGCGACGCGCAGTAAGACGCTGCGACGGACTCTGCTGTGGCGAAGTCTGCCACCATGGCCACCGTCTCGAGGACCAGTCGCGCCAACTCTGCCGCTTCACGTTCAATGGATGCAGGTTCGCACTCCGGCTCGGAGCCAAAGTGCGGGAACAGCAACTGCAGCGAGCGGCGCGCCACCACTTCGGCGCGCTCGCGCAGGTGTGGCGGGAACGGATGGTCTCGGCGTGCCGCCGCTACGAGTTCGGTGAATCGCGAAGTCATGGGTATAACATGTCATCGCGTGCACCCGTCCGCCTAATGCCGCCCGCTTCGCGGAGCGACCGACATGGCGACCAGCCGAACGCCTCAGAACGATCCGAACTTGAAGGAGAGGGTCCCGACGCCACCGCCGAGCGCGGCATCGTTCACACGCGGCAGGTCACTGCCGTCAACAAATCGGTAGCCCGCTCCGATCCCGGTACGGAACCAGCTTGTGACGTTGAGCTCGAGCGTGAGCGCGGGCTCCACGACGAACAGATCCGAATCGAGCCGCTGACGCAGCACCGCGCCGCCCTGCGACTGCTCCGACGTGTAGCTGACGCGTCCGCCACCGATCAAGGTGTAGAACGTAGCGTGGACCAAACGCGACGGACGCGTGATGTACTCGAGCTCGAGACCGCCGTAGCCGAACTCGAGCGTCGGCTCGTCGCCGTTGTCGAACCGGTAGCCGGTACGGATGTTGTCGCGCGCAAGCGAGTAACCACCGCCGCCGATCACGAGGCGTCGGTTGACGATCAGTCCGCCGCGCC
>Ga0163144_10028219_pt1 | contig 10834 bp, 4 predicted proteins | sample OliLak19BULKMAT1_FD_123175 | JGI IMG/M metagenome (GOLD analysis project Ga0163144, IMG submission 123175) | Freshwater microbial mat bacterial communities from Lake Vanda, McMurdo Dry Valleys, Antarctica - Oligotrophic Lake LV.19.BULKMAT1 | ecosystem: Environmental > Aquatic > Freshwater > Lake... | reverse complement strand
CTCGAGATCACCATGCGCTCGCTCGGCATCGAGCCCGGGCACGAGGGCGGCATCGGCGAGGCGCTGCGGCGCCATTTCGACGATTTGAAGAACAAGCTGGAGACCGGCGACATGCGCGGCGCGATCACCGGCATCATCCGCGGCGAAGGCGCGTTCATCGAGAGCATCGGCAAGGCCTTGCGCGAGACCTTGCCGGACGCCGTCCACGGCTTCCTCGAGCGCCAGCAGCGCCAGGTGAAGGGCGCCATCGACCGGTTCGCCATCGATATCACCAGCCGCGACGGTTTGCGGGCGCTCAGGCAGAAGGCCATCCAGTACCGCAAGCCGGCTCTGTTCACCCTCGCGGCTGTCGGCGTCGCTGCGCTGGCGGCGGTCCTGATCGTCCAGCAGCGCCGCAACGGCACGGTCACGCGCTCGCTCGCCAGCGCACGCGGCGCCATCGACAGGGCGTTGGCGCAGCTTCCGTCGGCGTCCCAGCTCCGCAAGTCGGTGCAGGGCATCCAGATACCGTCCATGCACATGCCGGACATCAGCATGCCCCGCTTGCGCAAGCCGAGCATGCCGGACTTCAAGCTGCCGTCGTTCCGCAAGCTAGGCTAGGCTGTCCATCGCGAGCCGGGCCGAACCCAACAGCCCGGCATCCGGATCGGTCGACACCCTGACCGGCACCGACCGCAGCAGGCTTTCCATGCGGCCCTTGCCGGTCAGGGCGTCGATGAATCCGGGCTTTTGCAACGCCGGGAGGATGGCGGGCGGAATGCCGCCGGCAAAGCATAGCCCGCCCACCGCCAGGTAGCGCAGCACGGCATTGCCGCCCTCGCGCGCCAGCACGCCGGTGAACAGCGCCAGCGCCGCCACGCTGAGGCCGCAGCCGCCCGCCAGCGCCCGCTCGGCGATGGCGGCCGGCCGTTTGTCGGGCGCCAGCGCGGCGACGTCCGCCGGCCACCCGTGACGGCCCGACTCCACCAGGAACGCCGCGATGGAGGCGAGCCCCGGCCCGCTGATCACCCGTTCCCAGCTCACATGCTCGCCGTCTGTCCCCGCCAGATAGGCGCGCAGCTCCTCCTCGATCGCACCGGCGGCGGCGAAGTCCGCATGGCCGCCCTCCGACGGCATCACACGGTGGCGTTGGCCGTCCCAGAGCAGCCCCGCCTCGCCCAGCCCCGTCCCGGGTGCGACCACGGCCATGCTGCCCTTGCCCCAGGGGTGCGAACCGCTCTGCAGCACCACGAAAGAGTCGTCCGGCATATGGGCGACCGCGACCGCGATGGCCGTCAGGTCGTTCACCACGGTCACGGGACCGACGCCGGCCGACGCGGTCAGCACCGCGGCGTCGAGTATCCAGTCCAGATTGGTCATGCGGCAGACGCCGTTCTCGACCGGTCCGGCGGCGCCGAAGCAGGCCGCCTCGACCGCGACGCCCTTCAGCCGGTCGCAGCGGTCCAGAACCTCGGCGATGCCGCGGTAGCCGGCGTTGAGCATGGTGGTTTTCCAGACCAGCGCCAGCGTGCCCCCTGACCTCTCGAACAGCCCCAGCCGCGTGCGGGTGCCGCCCACATCGCCAGCCAGAATCACGGCCTTAGCCCCTTCAAGCTTTCGTTTCCCTCACGAAACAGCCTATCTTCAACAGTGGGGACCAGGCGCATACACGCCCCCGGAGAGGGCATCATGTCGACCGATCCAAAATCGATATCCGCGGCGGCGGCCGAGGGTTTTTTGGGGTGGCTCGCATTCCTGCGCGCGTTCTGGGGCTTCGCCGGCGGCTGGTGGAGCTCGCGCGAGCGCTGGAAGGCCATCGTCACGAGCACGACCCTGGTGGTCCTGACCGCCATGCAGGTCGGTGTCGCGGTGGCGCTGAACCTCTGGAACCTGCGGTTCTTCGACGCGCTCGAGCAGAAGGCGCTGGACAGTTTTCTCACCCTGATCGGCTTTTTCCTCCTGATCATACTGGCGAATGTGGCCGTTACCATCGCCCATCTCCAGACCAGGCGCCGATTGCAGGCCAACTGGCGGCGCTGGCTCACAAAGCGGGTCATGCAGGACTGGATGACCGCCGGGCGCCACCACACCCTGTCCTTCATGCCCGGCAGGCACGACAACCCGGACGGCCGCATCGCCGAGGACATCCGCATCGCCACCGAATACGCCGTCGATATCGCCCATTCGGGCCTCTACTCCACCATCCTGCTGATCAGCTTCGTCAACATCCTCTGGGTCGTCTCGGGCACCATCGAGCTGGCGCCGTTCGGCATCGGCCTGTCGATCCCCGGCCATCTGGTCTGGGTCGCCGTCGTCTACACGGTTCTCGCCACCTGGATCGCGCTGCGGCTCGGCCGGCCCATGACCCGCGCCGCCAACCGGCGGCAGGCGTCGGAGGCGGACTTCCGGTTCGGTCTTGCCCGCGCCCGCACCCACAGCCTCGGCATCGCGCTGATGCAGGGAGAGCCCGACGAACGGCGGCGCTTCGTGCGGCTGTTCCACCGCGCCTTCCGGGCGTGGAACCGGCAGACCGCGGCGCTGCGCCGGTTCTACTACTACATGGCCACCTGGCCGCTGCTGAACCAGATCTTCCCCGTGCTGGTGGCGGCGCCGCGCTACATCACGGGCAACATCACCCTCGGCGTGCTGATGCAGTCGGCCCAGGCCTTCGGCCAGGTCGTCGCCGCCCTGTCCTGGCCGGTGGACAACCTGGCCAAGGCGGCGGAATGGCGCGCCTCGGCCGAGCGGGCGCGCCAGCTTCACGACGCGCTGCGCGACCTGCGCCGCAACGGCAGCCGGGCCGGGCACATCGCGCCCGCCGAGGGCGCCGCCGACGCGGTGGAATTCCGCGGCCTGGTGCTGCGCGACGCCGAGGCCACGCCGCTCACCGGCATCATCGACCTGACCATCCAGCCCGGCGAGAAGGTCGCCGTTACCGGCGAGCCCGCCCTTACCGGCAGCCTGTTCCACGCCGCCGCCGGACTCTGGCCCTGGGGACAGGGGCAGATCCTGCTGCCGGCCGAGGGCGCGGTCTATTTCATGTCGGAGCGGCCCTATATCCCGCTGGGGCCGCTGCACGACGCCATGTGCTATCCGGAAGCCAAGCACACCTGCGGCGTCGTCAGCATCATCAGCGCCCTCACCCGCGCCGGCCTGGTCTCCTGGGCCGACGATCTGGAACGCTCCGCGGCGTGGGACGAGGTGATGTCGCTCGCCGAGCAGCAGCGGCTGGGCTTCGCCCGGCTCCTGCTGCACCGGCCCGGCTGGGTCGTGCTGCACGATGCAACCTCGGCTCTCGACGCGGACAGCGAACAGGACATGCTGCGGCTGATCACGGAAGCCCGGCGCGACGCCGCGATCCTGGTGATCGGCGACCGGCCATCGCTCGGCCCCCAATGCAACCGGACCATCCGGCTGGAACGGAGCTAGACCGGCAACCTGCCCGTGCGCGCCAGCGCGCCGTACCACCGCGCCGAGGTCTTGGGCGTGCGCTCCAGCGTCGCGAAATCCACCTGGATGACGCCGAACCGCGTGGTGTAGCCCGAGCCCCATTCGAAATTGTCGAGCAGCGACCAGACGAAATAGCCGCGCACGTCGGCGCCCTGGTCGATGGCCTGGCGCATGTGCTTGACGTACTCGGCAAGGAACAGCACCCGCCCGGTGTCGTCGACGGCGCCGGTGGGATCGCCGCAGCCGCTTTCGGTCACGTAGACCGGCAGGCCGTAGCGCCGCGACACATTGAGCAGCGTCTCGCGGAAGGCATCCGGATGGATCGTCCAGCCGATGTCGACCGAGGGCACGTCCGTGCGCGCGCTGCCCCAGCCATAGCCCCAGGTCGTGTCCGCGTCGGCCCTGGCGAAGATCGGGCCGTAATGGTTCAGCCCGAACCAGTCCAGCCCCTGGCGGATGCGCGCCATGTCGCCGGGCTGGACGTAGGGCGCGATGGCCGGCGCGGTCAGCGGCGGATAGCGGCCCAACCCCTGCGGATCGGCGAACGCCAGGTTCCAGTGCTCGTCGAGCAGCGCCGCCGCCGCGGCGGTCTCGGGCGCGTCATCTTCCGGGATCACCGGCTGGACATTGTGGATCGCGCCGACCTGCGCGTCCTTCACCGCGCCGCGCAGCACCGCGACGGCGTCGCCATGGGCCAGGTTGACATGGTGGATCGCCTGCAAATGCGCCGCGCGGTCGGTGACGCCCGGCGCCGCCCAGTCGATGGCATAGCCGAACATGGTGAAGACGTTGAATTCGTTGAAGGTGGCCCAGTGCTTCACCCGGTCGCCATAGCGATGGGCAACCAGCGCGGCGTAGTCGGCGAACCAGCCGGCGCTGTCGCGCGAGGTCCAGCCGCCCAGGTCGTCGAGCGCCTGCGGCAGGTCCCAGTGATAGAGGCACAGCCACGGCTCGATGCCCGCGCCCAGCACGCCGTCGATCAGCCGGTCGTAGAAATCCAGGCCGTTTTCGTTGACCGCGCCTTTCCCGGCCGGAAGCACCCGCGGCCAGGACACCGAGAACCGGTAGGCGCCGATGCCGATCTGCTGCATCAGGCCGATGTCCCCGGCGTAGCGGTGATAGTGGTCGCAGGCCACATCGCCCGAGCTGCCGTCGGCGACCTTGCCCGGGATCAGGCAGCGCGTGTCCCAGATGCTCAGACCGCGTCCGTCCTCGCGGGCCGCGCCTTCGATCTGGTAGGCGGACGTCGACGCGCCCCACAGAAACGACGCGGGGAATTCGGGTTGCGTGCTCATTTTTCTCCCCCTCGCCTGACGATTTATTCTAGCAGCGATTGTCGCTGTCCGAAAACCCGGGAGCCCAAAACCGCTTCGCGGTCCCCCTCACCCTCGCCCTCTCCCCGTTGGGGCGAGGGGATTTGGCCGGAGCGACGGCACGGGACACCCTTCTCGCCACCGGGGAGAAGGTGGCGCGACTTGTCCCGGCGTAGCCCAACGGGCGAAGCTGGAAGCGCCGGATGAGGGGTGAGCCGCGGCCGCGGCTGATACATCACGCGGTGATCGACGCCATCCGCCCCGCGGCGCGTTAGCGGTCCAGTCCTGCGAGCCTGTCGATCAGCGGCTGCACCGCGGCGCCGTACTTCTTCCAGCGGTCCACCGACCTGGTATAGATCGGCTCGCGGACCTGGGTGACGCTGGCGGTCTTCACCGGCCTCTTAGCGTCGTAGAACGCCAGGCAGCGGTCTTCCCAGGGCAGGCCGATGAATTCGAGCAGCTCGCGGGCCTTGCCCTCGGTGTCGGCAACGAGTTCCTCGTATTTCAGCTCGTGGAACGATCCCTCGGGCAGCACCGAACGCCAGTGATCCATCAGCCCCACATACTTGGCATAGTAGTCGGCGAGATCGTCGAAATCGTAGGAATAGGGCAGGTCCTCGCGGAACAGGCGGGTGAAGCACGAGATGCAGTTATCGACCGGATTGCGCCTGATATGGATGATCTTGGCGTTCGGCATGATGACGTTGATCAGGCCGATATAGAAGAAATTGGTCAGCATCTTGTCGGTGAAATAGGGCGTGCCGCCGCCCCAGTTGGGCACGTCGCGCAGATAGGCCGAGACGATGGTGTCGGCATGCTTTTGCGACACGAACTGGAACACTTCGGGGAACCGGACGGACTCGCTGAAGTCCTTGACGATGGCCTCGTTCATGCTCTGGTTCAGGGTGCGCACCTCGCCGGCGCCGAACACCTGCGAATGGCTGGAGATGATCTGCTCTGTCAGCGTGCTGCCGGACCGCGGCATGCCCAGCACCAGGATCGGCGCGCGGGTGTCCGATCCCTTGATCAGCGCGCGCTTGGCGTCGAGCGCCTCCCGGGTGAACACTTCGCGGATGCGGTCGAACAGATACAGGCTGGCCTGCTTGTTGTAGTTCAGCTCGGCGCGCTTGAGCTTTGCCCCGGCCATGAACGCCGCCATGGCCTGCTGGCTTTCGCCGACATCGTCATAGACCTTGCCCAGCGCGTAGTAGACGCCGATCTTTTCGTGGTCCGACAGGGTGTCGATACCCGTCGACGCGGCGATGAAGTTCTTGTAGTGGGTTTGGGTCTTGGCGAATTTCTTGGCGTTGGCCAGGTTGGTATAGACCCGCAGCGCTTCCGGGGCGATGGCGATCGCCTTCTCGAAACAGGCCCGCGCCTCGTCCATTTCGCCGAGTTCCATGTGCGAAACGCCGAGCTGGTTGAGCAGTTCTGCCGAGTCCGGCTGGGCCTCGAGCGCCTTGCGGAACCAGTCGATGGATTCCGCGGTCTGCCCCATCTCGCGTTTCACGCGGCCCATCAGCGCCCGCGTGCGATGATCGGCGCCGTCGAGCGCCAGCGCCTGCTCGGCTGCCGCGAGGGCGCCGTTGAGCTTGTGATCTTCCTGGAGCAGCTGGGCCAGCAGGATCAACGGCTCCACCCTGGTGGGATACATGGTGGTCATGCGCGACAGCAGGGTCAGCGCGTAGTTGCCGTTGCCCTGGGCGTGCGCGGCCGACGCGATGCCGGTCAGCGCCTCCATGTAATCCGGCCGGATGTCACTGGCCCGCCGGAACAGCGTCTCGGCGACGTCGTATTTCCGCTGCGCCATATGGGCCTTGCCGGCGTTGGCCAGCGCCTCGACATAGGTTGGCCGCAGCTCGATCGCCCGTTCGTAGCAGCGAAGGCTGGCCTCGGAGTCTTCCCGCACGCGGTAGAGATTGCCCAGATTGTTGTGAACCTCGGCGAAGTCCGGCTTCAGCTTCAGGGCGTGCCGGTAGGCCGCTTCCGCCGCGTCGAGCTCGGAGCGCTCGAACTGGACGATGCCCAAATTGTTCCGGGCGTCCGGATAGTCCGGCGCCAGGGCGACCGCCTCGAGCCCGTGCTCGAGCGCGCGGTCGAGGTTTCCGGCCTGCCGGTACATCTCGCATAGATTGCTGTGAAACACCGGCAGGTTCGGGTCGGCGGCCACGGCCCGCTCGAGAACATCGATGGCGTCGGTCAGCCGCCCGAGCCGGTGCAGCACGAACGCGCGCATGGCGATGGTATTGGCGTCGCCGGGGAACTGGGCGATGAGCTGCGCGGACAACGAGTCGGCGGCGGGAAGCTTCCCCTGGTTGGCGAGGTTGATGGCGAGGGCGACGGCGTCCTCGCGCTTGAGCCGCTTCTTCGCCTGCTGGTTCTGTTCCAAGATCGATTCCTGCATCCGGCAACACTGTGGGACCCGCCTGGCCGGCACTCGGCGCGCCCCATGACCGCTTCAAACACAGACACGGCGCATCACCGGGGATGCGCCGTGCTGTTTGCGTTTTCCGCTTCGGCGGTCACGGGGCGAGGAGCCGAACCCTATCCCGTGACACCGATCTTCCGAGGCGTTTCCGCTGGCCTCAGAACTTCACGCGCACGCCACCCTGGATGGCATGGCTGTTATAGCCCGACCCGAACGCGCCCTGATAGTCGAAGAACACGCCGACACCGTTGCTCATCAGGGCGGTGATACCAGCGCCAACGACCGCGAGATCCTGCGTCACCTTGGAGCCGATGGCGACGAACGGGTCGTTCGGCAGGCCGTTCAGGTTGGCGACGATCCACGCCGGATTGTCCTTGAACTCATGCCGCCACTCGGCGCGCAGTTCCGGGATCCACTTGGTCGAGCCATCGCCCCAGACACCCGACAGGCGCGCGCCGAGACGCGACTGGAACGACTTGCCGGTGCCGTCGAGGACATCGAGGCCCAGGTCGCCGCCGCCGGTCTCCGAGAACGGATCGGAGTCGACGGTCGAATAGTTCAGGCCGGCGAAGGGCCGCAGCTCGGTGCCGTTGCCCAGGTCGAACAGATAGCCCACTTCCGCGTGGCCCATCAGCCCGTCGCCATTGTACTTCGAGGCGGCGCCGGTGGTGCAGTTGAACGCCAGGCACGTCGTGTTGCCGAACTGGATCGTCCGGTTCACCTTGTAGTTGTCGCTGGCATAGGTCAGCGAGGCGTCGATGTAGAACCGGTCGATGGTGGCCGACAGGTAGCCGCCGATGGTCCAGCGCTTGATCTTGCCGAGATCGCCGTCGTCGAAGTCCAGCTTGTCGTCCATATAGCCGGCGACAACGCCGATGGTCACGTTCTGCGACATCTGGAAGTCACCGCCCAGCACCGCGCCGAAGGTATCTTCGTCGTAGCCGTCCGCCTCCACGTCGCCGCGCGTGCTCGCCCAGCGGCCGAACGCACGGCCCCAGAACGCGAACCGCGACTCCTCGGTGCCCGAAGCACCCGCCGCCGAGTTCGGGGCGACCGACACCGACGACCCCTTCGGACGCAGCATGACCACCTGGCCGTCCGCGCCGCCGGTGTGGCGAATGTCGTTCAGGTGCTCGGACAGCGCCATGTGGTAGGGCTCCGACAGGTTCGCCGCCGCCCGCATCACCTGCGCGTGCTCCGAACCGGACCACGAGTTCAGCACGCGGTCGTACAGCGCGGCGTCCTTCAGGGTGAACATGGCCGACAGGATGTCGTTCAGCTCCGGCGAATTCTTCGATGCCACGCGCTTGGTGTCGTAGCCGTCCTCCAGCGCCGTCGCCACCGACGTCGAGTTGATCGTCAGGCCCGGCACCTCGTTGAACGCGTTGCGCTCCCACGAGATCGTCACGTCCTGCGGATTGACCTTGGCGCTGAAGTCGATCAGCAGGGTGTCGCCGTTGATGTTGGTGTTGTCGAACGTACCGACCACATCGCCGCCGGCAAGGATCACTACGTGGCTGCCCTTGTCGCCGTAGAGGCCCGGCAGCGCCACCGCGTTCAGCACGCCATCGATGTTCGCATCGCCCGTCGTCTTGATGTCGCCGGCGTCCGTCGGGTTGAAGATGAAGGTCAGCGCCGTCGCCGGGTCCATGTTGAACGTGCCGGCGCCGATCGAGCCGGTCGTCTGCATCACCAGCCTGGCGTTCTTGTTCAGGTTCACCTCGCCGGTGCCCGTGGTGGTGCCGGCCATCGAGAACGTCACCGCCTTGTCGTCAAGGCCGATGTTCAGCGCCGCGCCGCCGACCAGGGCGAAGTCGGCGTCCGCCGTCACCGTGTTGTTCGCCGGCGTGCCGGTGCCCGAGAACACGTTGACCACGTCAAGCTTGTCCGCCGACACGATCCCGTGGATCGCGCCGCCGGTCCAGTTGAGCGTATCGGCGTTGTCGTTGACCAGCTCGATGGCGACGTCGCCCGAGATCGAGCCGCCCTGCTGGTTGATCACCAGCGGCAGCGGCGCGAACGGCGCGGCGATGCCGTAGGAGGTGCCCGGCTCGCTGGTCGCCGAGATCGTGCCGCTGTTGGTCACCGTGATCGTGCCCGCCGCCTGCGAGACGAGCGGCGACGAGTCCGTCGTCGCCGACGGACCGATCAGCAGGGCGACGACTGTCGACTCGACCGCGCTCCCTTTGAGGTCGGCGCTGATAGTTTTGCTGTTGGTGATCACCAGACCATCGACCGGCTCTTCGATATCCAGGCCGACGACCAGTGCCGTGTCGACGTTCTTCGCAACGCCGGTCGCCGAGATGGTGCCCGAGTTGGCGACCGTGCCGACGCCGCCCCAGAGCCGCGCGCCCACGGCGGTCAGATCCGCCTCCGTGGTGACCGTCGGGGTGACCGTCGTCGACGCCGGGACCACGCTGGTGACGCTGAGCGCCGCCGACGCCGCGATCGTGCCGCTGTTGGTGAAGCTGTGCAGGTCCTCGTCTTCCGCCGGCGTCGTGAAGCTGGCGCTGAAGCCGATGGCTTCGACGGTTACTTCATTGTCGATCTCGACAAATCCGGCGTCGGCGCCGATCGCGGCGCTCGCCGTCACCGCGACCGTGGCCGAAGCCGTCGCCGAGATCGTACCCGAGTTGGTCGCGCTGGCGCTGATGTCGTCGAGATAGACGCCGTAAGCGTAGGCAGAAACATCGTTGTCGATCGTCACCGACGCGGACGTCACACCGCTCGCCGAGATCGTCTCGGTCAGGGTGGCGGTCGCCGTCGCCGAGATGGTGCCGGAGTTGTCGAAGCCCAGCGTCAGGCCGTCGGATTCCAGACCGATGGCCGACACGTACTGATCGACATCGCTCAGGTAGATTTCGCCGTAGTTTTTCGAACCGACGGCGGACGCGACGACCGTCATGGCACCGGTGGCGGTCGCCGAGATGGTGCCGGAATTGACGATGGCGTACTCGCCGCCGTCGATGTTGGCGCCGTAGGCCGACAGGGTCTGATCCAGCGTCTCCATCGAGATGTACGCGGACGGGCCAGCGGCGGACAGATTGTAGCTCGCGACCGCGTTTGCCGCGGCGGTGATCGACAGGGCGCTGCTGTTGCTGAAGACCGCCGGATTCTCGGCGTCGCCGCTGTCCATGTTGTTGATGTCGACGCCCAGCGCGAACACGTATTGAGAATCATAGACGTAGATTTCGGCCGACGACGACGCGGCGACCGAACTGGAGGCCGTCACGGCCAGGTTCGCCGAGGCGGTGGCCGCGATGGTCCCCGAATTGGTGAAATCGCCCGTCAGGCTGTTGATGGACACGGCCGTCGCCGACGCGGTCAGCGTATTGCTCATCGACACGGTGGCCGAGGTGCCGGCCGCCACCGTCAGGTTCTCGACGGCGCTCACGCTCGCCGTCGCCGTGATGCTGCCCGAGTTGGTGAACGAGGTCACCGTGCCGTTCAGATCGACGCCATAGGCATAGGCGCTGCGCTCGCCATCTACCCAGATGTAGCCGTAGGTGTCCGTGGCATTCACCGCGGCAACCACGTCGAGGGCGGCCGAGGCGGTCGCCGAGATCGACCCGGAATTGGTGAACTCGTACTCGCCGTCATTGATGGCGACGCCGGTGGCCGTCGCCGATACGGACACGTTGTCGAGGCTTACCGTCGCCTGCGG
>Ga0163144_10028218_pt1 | contig 10834 bp, 10 predicted proteins | sample OliLak19BULKMAT1_FD_123175 | JGI IMG/M metagenome (GOLD analysis project Ga0163144, IMG submission 123175) | Freshwater microbial mat bacterial communities from Lake Vanda, McMurdo Dry Valleys, Antarctica - Oligotrophic Lake LV.19.BULKMAT1 | ecosystem: Environmental > Aquatic > Freshwater >... | reverse complement strand
TGGCTGCTGGGGCTTGGTGGACTCGATGCCATCGGCAAGCGCAATCACGAGAAGGCGAGGCGTTTGTACGCCGCCATCGATTCCTCCGGGTTCTACAAGAATCCCGTTGCCGTCGAGGCTCGTTCCTGGATGAACGTGCCGTTCACGATCCCCGATCCGAATCTCGACAAGACCTTTATCAGCGAGGCTGGCAAGGCAGGGCTCACCAATCTCGAAGGTCACCGCTCCGTCGGCGGCATGCGGGCGAGCATATACAATGCGATGCCGATCGAAGGCGTCGATGCGCTGATCGCCTTCATGGGCGACTTCCAGAAACGTTACGGCTGAGAGTCTCATGCGCTATCGAATTCAAACCCTCAACAATGTCAGTGTCCGCGGGCTGGAGCGCTTGCCGCGCGAAAGCTACGAGATTGCCACGGATATTGGCCAACCTGACGCGATCATCGTTCGATCTGCAGACATGCACGCCATGACGATACCGGCGAGCGTGCTCGCGGTGGGCCGCGCCGGCGCAGGCGTCAACAATGTGCCGGTGGCGGCGCTTTCCAAGCGGGGCGTGCCGGTGTTCAATGCGCCGGGCGCCAATGCCAATGCCGTGAAGGAGCTGGTGCTGGCGGGAATGTTTCTGGCCGCACGCAATATCTGCCAGGCGTGGGCGTTCGCAAAGTCCCTCAGTGGTGACGATAAGGCGATCGACGAAGCTACCGAGAAAGGTAAAAAGAACTTTGTCGGCTTCGAGCTGCCGGGGCGCACGTTTGGCGTCATAGGCCTCGGCGCAATCGGAGTGGAAGTCGCGAATTCCGCCGAGCGGCTCGGCATGAAAGTGCTCGGCTACGATCCGCAGATCACCGTGCAGCGCGCGTGGCAGCTGTCGTCATCGGTCGCGCAGGCGCTGTCGCTCGATGATCTGTTTGCGCGCGCCGATATTGTATCGGTGCACGTGCCGCTCGCTGACGCCACCCGCGGTCTGGTCAATGAATCGCGGGTCAAGCTCATGCGCAAGGGCGGCGTGATCCTGAATTTCTCACGTGCGCCAATCGTCGACGATGCAGCAGTCGTCCAGGCGCTCGATGCGGGTCGCCTGCACGCCTACATCTGCGACTTTCCAAACAACGCGCTGAAGGATCACCCGAAGGTCGTTACCTTGCCGCATCTCGGAGCTTCCACAGGAGAAGCCGAAGAGAATTGCGCGATCATGGTGGCAGACACGCTCAAGGATTTCCTCGAGAACGGCAACGTTCGCAACTGCGTCAATTTCCCGGAAGCAGTGCTGCCGCGCGCAACCGGTACTTGGCGGCTCGCGATCGCGAATCAGAACGTACCGAACATGGTCGGCCAGATTTCGACGTCGCTGGCGGACCACAAGCTCAACATTGCCGAATTGCTGAACAAATCGCGCGGCGAGTATGCCTACACGCTGATCGATGCCGAGGGCAACGCCGACGAAACGGTGCTGACCCGCATTCGCGCCATTGACGGCGTGCTGTCTGCGCGCCTGGTTTGAGGACCGTGGCGGCCCGCACTCGAACGAAATCGAAGCGCGCGCATTCGAAGCGCGCCCCTTCGAAGCTGGGCAGCAAGGGCGCCGCCGCGCTCCAGCCGCTGCGCGAACAGATCGACCAGGTCGACGCGCAACTGCACTCGCTGATCAACGAGCGGGCGAGGCTCGCGCGTCTTGCGGGCAACTCCAAGCGCGAGTCAGAGCCGCTGGCCGAATACTATCGGCCGGAACGCGAGGCGGACGTGCTGCGCAAGGCGCTGCAGCGCAACGCTGCAGCGCGCGGTCAGGGCGTATTGCGCGACGATGAGATTGCGCGGCTGTTTCGGGAAATCATGTCGGCCTGCCTCGCGCAGGAAGAACCGCTGAAGGTTGCCTTCCTCGGGCCGGAGGGTACTTTCACGCAGACCGCCGTGCTCAAGCATTTTGGCCATTCGGTGCGCGCCTTGCCGCTGGGCACGATCGATGAAGTGTTTCGTGAAGTCGAAGCCGGGCACGCGGATTTTGGTGTCGTGCCGATCGAGAATTCCACCGAGGGCACGGTCAACCACACGCTGGACCGGTTCGTCACTTCGGCGCTGAAGATCTGCGGTGAAGTTGAATTACGTGTCCACCAGTGCCTGATGGGGCGCATGACCGAGCTCGCTGCAATCCGGCGCATCTGCACGCATGCGCAGTCGTTGGCGCAATGCCGGCAGTGGTTGGTAGAGCATTTGCCGGGTGCGGAATTGATTCCGGTTGCCAGCAACGCCGAAGGTGCGAGGCGCGCTCGCGACGAGTCTGGGACCGCGGCCATTGCCGGTGAAACCGCTGCGGAAGTCTATGCGCTGAATCTGCTGGTGGCTGATATCGAGGACCACCCCGACAACACGACCCGTTTCTTCGTGGTGGGGCGGCGCCTGTTCGAGTCCACGGGCGCGGATCGCACGACGCTGCTGGTTTCGATGGGAGACACCGGCGGTCCCGGCGCGCTGCATCGCTTGCTGTCGCCGCTGGCGCAGCATGCCGTGAACCTCACTCGAATCGAGTCGCGGCCCTCGCGCAAGCGAAAGTGGGACTACGTCTTCTTTCTGGACCTCGAAGGTCATGTCGATGATCCAAAGGTCTCGAAGGCGCTGGCCAAGCTGCAGCAACAGGCGTCGTTGTACCGGGTGCTCGGTTCGTATCCCAAAGCGGTACTCTAGAGCAGCAATGAGTGAACCTGCTGATTCGCGGCTCTGGCGGTTGAGTCCGGGTGGCGGCGCTGCCGGGGAGATCACCGTCCCGGGCGACAAGTCCATCTCGCATCGGGCGCTGATGTTGGGCGGCATCGCGCGGGGTCGCACGCGGATCAGTGGATTTCTCGCCGGCGAAGATTGCCTGGCCACGTTGCGCGCGCTGCGCATGCTCGGCGTTGCCATCGATCAAACCTCAGCGTCCGATGTTGTTGTCGACGGCGTGGGAGGACTGGCAGGTCTGCAAACTTGCACTCTTCCCCTCGATATGGGTAACGCTGGAACGGCGATGCGCCTGTTCATGGGCCTGCTGGCAGGCGGTGGATTTGACTCGACGTTGATCGGCGACGCTTCGTTGATGCGCAGACCGATGGAGCGGGTGGCGGCGCCGCTGCGACAGATGGGCGCGCGGATTGAGACTCGTCAGGGACGACCGCCAGTGACGATCTCGCGCGTCGATCAGCTGCACGGGATCTCACTCGCAATGACGGTTGCCAGCGCGCAGGTCAAATCGGCACTGCTGCTGGCAGGCTTGCACGCCGCTGGCACGACCCGGGTCATCGAGCCTGCGGTGACCCGCGATCACACCGAGCGGATGTTGTGTGCGTTCGGCGTCGACATCGAAGTGTCGGGCCTTGAGGCGAGTGTCGCTGGCGGGCAGCAGCTCACGGCTACAGAGATCGCGGTGCCCGGTGACTTTTCATCGGCGGCGTTCTTTATTGTTGCGGGCTTGCTGGGTCGCGCGGGGCCGGTCCTGATTCGCAACGTCGGACTCAACCCGACCCGTACGGGTCTGCTGGATATCCTGCGCGCGATGGGCGCAGATATACGCGTGCTGGATCGACGGGAACTCGGCGGCGAACCGGTTGCCGATCTCGAGGTGTTTCCCAGTGAACTGCAGGCCATTGCCGTGCCGGAGCGCTGGGTGTCGCTGGCCATCGATGAGTTCCCGATCTTCTTTATTGCCGCCGCCTGCGCTCAAGGTCAGTCCGAGTTGCGCGGTGCGGAAGAACTACGGGTCAAGGAAAGTGACCGCCTCGCGGTGATGTCCGAGGGCCTGCGGGCGCTCGGTGTCGAGCATCAGTTGCTGCCGGATGGCATCAGGATCAGCGGCGCGGGACGCGCGAACGTGGCGTTCAATGGAGGGCGGGTGGACAGCCACGGTGACCATCGGATTGCAATGTCGTTTGCAGTGGCGAGTCTGCGCGCAGGCGGCCCGATCGTGGTCGATGACGTCGCCAATGTGGCGACCTCGTTTCCGGGCTTTGCGGCGCTGGCGCGGCAAGTAGGCATCAAACTCGAAGAAGGGGTCCCCGCCCATGGCGGTTGATCCAACTGTGCCCATTGTTGCCATAGACGGTCCCTCTGGGTCCGGAAAGGGCACGGTCAGTCGACAGATTGCAAGCCGGGTCGGATGGCATCTGCTGGATAGCGGGGCCCTGTATCGCCTGGTTGGACTGCTTGGCTTGCGGACCCAGGTTCGGATCGACGATGTCGCTGCCCACCAGAAGCTCGCGCTGGGCATGGACGTGCATTTCACGACCGACAGCAGTGGCGCGGAGCGGGTGCTGCTGGCCGGCGAAGACGTCACCGCGGCGATTCGCGGTGAGCAGGCGGGCCAGCTGGCATCCAGGGTCGCGGCCTGGCCGCAGGTGCGGGCGGCGCTGATCGGACGGCAGCATCAGTTCGCCCAACCGCCCGGGCTGGTGGCGGATGGACGGGACATGGGGACGGTCGTTTTTCGAAACGCCAAGCTCAAGGTTTACCTGACCGCCACGGCCGAAGAGAGGGCGCGAAGGCGTCATAAGCAGTTGAAAGAAAAGGGGTCCACTGCTAGTCTTGCCGCCCTTTCGCGGGAGATCGCCGAGCGGGACCTGCGGGATTCCACTCGCTCGGTGGCGCCACTGGCACCGGCTGCTGATGCCGTGATCATCGATTCCACCGGAATGGATAGTCCGGCGGTGGTCGAGCAGGTCATGGCGCTCGGCCGCACGCGCGGGTTGTGGAGCTGACGCGAGGGCCTGGCGCGATGACGAGGTTTCTTTGATTTTCGGGCGGCCGCGCATGGATGCTTGGCCCAACCAAACAACTCCGGAGCCTTACGGATACGGCTTCGGCTACGAGTAACACATGACTGAATCTTTTGCGGAACTGTTCGAAAATAGCCTGGCAAATCAACGAATCCGGCCAGGGATGATTCTCTCGGGTCTCGTCATCGACGTGACCAGCGATATCGTGATCGTCAATGTCGGTCTCAAGTCAGAGGCGGTCATTGACATCGCCCAGTTCAAGAACGAGCGCGGCGAAGTCGAAGTCAAGCCGGGCGATGAAGTCGAAGTTGCTCTCGACGCCGTCGAGAACGGCATGGGCGAGACTGTCCTGTCGCGAGAGAAGGCCAAGCGCGCGCGGACCTGGACGCGACTCGAAGATGCCTTCGGCAAGTCGGAAATCGTCATCGGCGTGATCACGGGCCGCGTCAAGGGCGGATTCACCGTCGAGATCGACCACGTGCGCGCATTCCTGCCGGGCTCCCTGGTCGACGTACGACCGGTTCGTGATACCGCTTACCTCGAGAACAAGCCGCTCGAATTCAAGGTCATCAAGCTCGACCAGAAGCGCAATAACGTCGTCGTCTCACGCCGCGCAGTGGTGGAGCAGGAGTTCTCTGCCGAGCGCAGCGCGCTGATGGACAACCTTCAGGAAGGTTCGGTCGTGCGTGGTTCCGTCAAGAACCTGACCGACTATGGCGCATTCGTCGATCTCGGCGGCATTGATGGCCTGCTGCACATCACCGATATGGCCTGGAAGCGCGTCAAGCATCCGTCCGAAGTCGTCAAGGTTGGCGACGAAGTCGACGTGCGGATCCTCAAGTTCGACCGCGAGCGCTCGCGCGTATCGCTTGGCCTGAAGCAGCTCGGCGCTGATCCGTGGGAGAACATCGCCCGGCGTTATCCGCCGAATACCCGCGTGTTCGGCAAGGTCACCAACATCGCCGACTACGGCGCATTCGTCGAAATCGAAGACGGCGTCGAAGGGCTGGTGCACGTATCCGAGATGGATTGGACCAACAAGAACGTCAATCCTGCGAAAGTCGTGCACACCGGCCAGGAAGTCGAAGTCATGGTGCTCGACGTCGACGAGGAGCGGCGACGCATCAGCCTCGGGCTCAAGCAGACTGCGGCCAACCCATGGAAGGATTTTTCCGACAACTTCAATCGCGGCGACAAGGTTTCGGGCCAGATCAAGTCGATCACGGACTTCGGTATTTTCATCGGTCTCGACGGCAATATCGATGGCCTCGTGCATCTGTCGGATATCTCCTGGGATGTCACCGGCGAGGAAGCCGTGCACAGCTATCAGAAGGGCCAGAACGTCGATGCCATGGTGCTGTCGATCGATCCGGAGCGTGAGCGCATCAGCCTCGGCATCAAGCAGCTCGCGAAGGATCCGTTTTCCGGATACATCGCCGACAACCCCAAGGGAACGGTGGTCCGGGGCGTGGTCAAGGACGTCGACGCGCGCGGCGCGACGATCGATCTTGGCAACGGGATCGAGGGCCAGCTGCGGGCCTCGGAGCTCGGTCGTGACCGTGTCGAGGACGCGCGGCAGTTCCTGAAGGCCGGCGACGAAGTCGAGGCGAAGTTCATGGGCGTCGATCGCAAGACTCGCACGATCTCGCTGTCGATCCGCGCCAAGGAAGCCCATGAGGAGAACGAGGCGATCGAGAGCTACCGCAGCGAGCAGGGTCCCGCCACGTCGGGCACCAGCCTTGGCGACCTGCTCAAGAACGCGCAGAAGACTGGCGTGGGCGACAAGGACTGATCTCGCGGGTCGCATGACTCCTGGCGGCCGGTGCGGAGCGACGCATGACGAAATCGGAATTGATCGAGATCATCACTGTGAAGCAAAAGCACCTGCCGGCCAAGGATGTCGAGCTGGCCTTGAAGCAGATGCTGGAGATCATGAGCGATGCGCTCGCCACTGGCGAGCGCATCGAGATCCGCGGCTTCGGTAGTTTTTCGCTGCACTTCAGGCCACCCCGGCAGGGGCGCAATCCGAAGACCGGTGAGGCCGTAGCGCTGGCCGGCAAGTACGTGCCGCATTTCAAGCCGGGCAAGGATCTGCGCGAACGCGTCAACGACGGGGCCGACCAGCCGATTCGCGACTAGTCTCCCGACGCCCGTCGGTCGGGAATTCGGCCAAATGCGGCAGCTTTGCCGCTCGTTGCGCCACACTTCGCGGTCTAACCTGTGACCTCGAGGACACATTCCGTGTCCAAAGGAGGTCTACGATGCCACTGCTGCATTCCCTGTTTCTGGCGTTGCTGCTGCTGCCTGGTCTCGCTTTTGCCGACGTGAATATCAATACGGCAGACGCCATCACTCTGGCGCGGGAGCTGAAAGGAGTTGGGCCGACCCGAGCCGAAGCCATCGTTGCGCATCGCACCGCAAAAGGTCCGTTCCGCAGCGCTGACGAGCTGGTACTGGTCAAGGGCATTGGTCAGCGCGTCGTCGACGACAACCGCAGCAAGATCAAAGTGGATCGACCGGCCCCGCGGGCGGCGACTACGAATCGTGAATCGAGGCCCTTGCCGGCACGACCTCCGGCGGTCGCTCCGATGCGTCCCTGAGGCGGTCTCTCGCTGCCTCCGACTCTGGCGGGGGCTTCCCGGTCCGTACCGTTCTGCGGTTTTGTGACTTACGGCCCCCGAGGTCGAGTCCCTGGCGCCATTCGTTCGCTTAACATAGCGTCTGAAATTCGCCGCAGCAGCTGACCGGGGAGCCATGAAGAAAACGAATCGACGATCCATGATCGAAACGGCCGTGTTTCCGGTAGCGGGGCGCGGCACCCGCTTTTTGCCCGCGACCAAGGCGAGCCCGAAGGAGATGCTGCCGATCGTCGACAAGCCTCTGATCCAGTACGCCGTAGAGGAAGCGCTGGCGGCGGGTGCGCGGCGGCTGGTGTTCGTCACCGGCGCCTCCAAGCGGGCAATTGAGGATCACTTCGATACCGACCCGGAGCTCGAGCGGCTGCTCGAATCGCAGGGCAAGAAGGACCTGGCGCGGGCGGTGCGCGACGTGATCCCGAGCTATGCGAGCTGCATCTACATTCGGCAGCCCGCTCCGCTTGGACTTGGGCATGCGGTGCTTTGTGCGCAGCCAGCGGTCGGGGCGGCGCCGTTCTTCGTGCATCTTGCCGATGATCTGATCACGGCCGAGGTTCCGTGCCTGAGGCAGATGGCGATCGAGTTCGGCCAGACACACTCGAGTCTGCTGGGGGTGGAAGAGGTCCCGAAGGCGGAGACTGGCAAGTACGGCATTGTTGCCACCGATTCGCGCAGGTCGAAGGTCAGCCGCGTTCGGCGCATCGTCGAGAAGCCGAAGCCGGCTGTGGCGCCGTCCACGCTGGCAGTCGTGGGCCGTTATCTGCTGACGCCGCGAATCTTCGATCACCTTGCACGGCTCGGAAAGGGTGCCGGTGGCGAAATCCAGCTGACCGACGGAATTTCTGCGTTGCTCGACGAAGAGGCGGTGTATGCGTTTCGCTTTGAAGGGCATCGATACGACTGTGGCAGCAAGCTCGGCTATCTCCAGGCAACGGTTGAACATGCGCTGATGCATCCGGAACTGGGTCCGCAGTTCCGCAAGTACCTGCAGGGCCGCGTTCGTGCGCTGTCGGCGCGGAAATAAACTCGCGGGAGTCTTCAAATGAGATGGGCAACGCTGGCCGGAATTTCGATTCTCGTTGCGATCTTCAGCGGCAAAGCTCATTCCGCACAGACCTTCCGGGATTGCGCGGATTGTCCGGACATGGTTCGTATTGCGCCGGGCAACTATGTGCGCGGCTCGACTGCAGCGGAAACCACCCGCGAGAAAACCCCTGACCGGGATGCTGCGAACGAGAAACCCCAGATGCGCGTGGACATCCGCTATCCCTTCGCGGTTGCTCGCTTCGAGGTGACTCGGAGTGAGTTTGCGCAGTTCGCACGGGCGACGAACCTTGCCCGCACTACGGAGTGCCTGTCATGGGACCCCGGTGCGAACAGATGGGGTCGCTTTCCGGGCGAGCGCAACTGGGAATCACCCGGGTTTGCGCAAACGGATGCCCATCCGGTTGTCTGCGTCAACTGGCCGGAAGCGATGGCCTATGTGCAATGGTTGGCGGCACGCACCGGCAAACCGTATCGGCTGCTGACCGACGCCGAATGGGAGTATGTCGCGCGGGCCGGCACCAAGACTGTGCGTTTCTGGGGCGATGGGCGTGAGCGCACCTGCGAGTTCGCAAATGTGTCGGATCAAGCGAAGCGGCGGGAACTTCGTCTGCCCGCTGCGGCAGAAGAGTTCTTCGATTGTGACGATGGCTTTGCGTTCACGGCGCCCGTGGGTAGTTTCAAACCCAACTCATGGGGTCTGCATGATCTTTTCGGCAACGCCTGGGAATGGACCCAGGATTGCTTTGCCCGCTCCTACATCGGCGGCCCGACCGACGGCTCCGCGCGTCAGCCGCCGAGCGGTTCGGACTGTGCCGAGCGGGTCATGCGCGGCGGTGCCTGGCATGGCGATGCCTTCTACATTCGCGCCGCCAAGCACGATTTCGCGCCACCTCTGCTGCGTAGCGCGAGGATGGGCTTGCGGGTTGCCCGCGACTTGCCGTGAGTCCCGCAGCAGCTATTTGGCGCGCCTCTTGGCTGGGTGGGTTGCTGGCGCTGGTTGGCGGTTGTGCTGGCCAAGCCGCGCTACCTTCGAGATCACCGGTCTTGCTGCCGACGCTGGTTGCCGCGGCGGCGGGAGAGTACGACACGGTTGCGCAGTACGAGCGAACACCCCTGCAGCTCAGGAAGAAACCGGTTATCGGCGAAGAGTACGAATGGCTCGATCGGCAGCACGGCGTGTTCGAATGGGTTACGGCGCCAGCGCTCGGCACCCATGTGCTGTACCTGGAATGGCGCGGCGGAGGGCCGTCCGGGCCGATCAGTCGTCAGCGCATCTGGGTGTTCCGGTACCAGGCTACCGCCGGCTGGGTTATGGATTTCTACACGCTCGCCGATCCGGCGCCGTTTGCGCGGGCGACCCGCGGCTCGACTGCGTTCGAGAGTCTTCGGACTGATCAGCTCGTCTCCTACGGTCCAAGTTGCGCACTGCGCAGCGTGAATGAAGCGGACTATATGGAGTTTTCGATTCCCGCGAGCTGCTCGATCGTTTCGCGCAGTGGAGCGGCGATGCGGCTCGAAGCTACAGTTCGTTTCGAATCTGATCGAATTCTTTACCGCGAGGCAGGTGTCAGGGCCGATGGCTCGATCGTGTTTCGCGTGCCGGGGCAGAACGGGCTGGCCTACGCATTTCAGCGCGTACGCTGATCCTGCTGGAAGCTACGGTCGCCCAAGAAAGAGGTACATCGCCGACTCACCACCTTCCGCGAGACCTGCGCCAAAGTAGACCGGCCCGAGCACGGTGTCGGCGGCGATGAACAGCGATCCTGCGTTGATCGTATCGTTGCGTGGCAGGGCGTTGATACGATCCTCGATTCTTGCCGCTTCCAGCGACACGCCCACATACAGGCTGCTGGTGAGCGCGCCCAGGCCGCCGATCTGATAACGGTAACTGGCGCGGGCAAATGTCGCTCGCTCCGCCAGGATCTGCCGCTCTCGCAGGCCTGAGAGATTCTGAAAGCCACCGAGGCTGATGGCTTCCACCGCAGGCAAGTTGGACCCGAAGGAGTCGCCATGGCGTAGTGCCAGGTTGACGCTGTGGCGATCGCGACCGAACGCCCGCTGCAGATCGACGATCAGCTTCTGATACTCCAGATCGCCGCCAAAGTCGCGCGCCGTGTAGTCGAACCTTGCGCTCGCAAAGTAGCCTGCGCGCGGAAAATCCCAGTTGTCGAGGCGATCGAGCGTCAGGCGGGCGAACAAGCCCGCCGCATCGCGCGGCGCATCGACGGGCGGAGCGTTGCCGGTGATTTCAACGCTCTTGAAACGCAGTTGTTCAATGCCGAAGCGCAGATCACCAGAAGTGCCGAAGCGCCTTCCAGCGTCGAGCGCGCCCCGCCAGCCGGAGTTGCGGAAACGGGAGATTTCCTCCTCACCGGCGAACTGCCCGTCGACACGCTGCTGTACCTCGAC
>Ga0163144_10028217_pt1 | contig 10835 bp, 9 predicted proteins | sample OliLak19BULKMAT1_FD_123175 | JGI IMG/M metagenome (GOLD analysis project Ga0163144, IMG submission 123175) | Freshwater microbial mat bacterial communities from Lake Vanda, McMurdo Dry Valleys, Antarctica - Oligotrophic Lake LV.19.BULKMAT1 | ecosystem: Environmental > Aquatic > Freshwater > Lake... | reverse complement strand
TGGGGAAAGACGATCGAGCAGAACGAACAAGCGGGTGATATCAAAGGTGCGATCGTCGCCAAGTGGCTGACCTACTTTCGTGACCATGCAGACGAAAACAAATCAGAGCGGTAGATAAAAACCCGCACGTGACAAGATAAGCGGAACAGAAGTTTGGAAATCGAAAGTTAGTCTTAAGGTAGATCATGCAGAAATTTAGCGTGTTGATATTCGGTGTAGCTATTTGTTCATTCGCAAATTGCTATTCAGCGATGGCCGATGATTGGCCGCAGTGGATGGGAAAGAACCGCGACAACCGTTGGGAAGCGACAGGTATCGTCGATCGCTTTCCCGAAGGTGGCCCCAAAGTGCTTTGGCGCAGCAAAATTGCTGGTGGCTATGCGGGGCCCGCGGTTGTTGGCGATCGCCTGTACGTCACGGACTTCGTGGGTGAAGGCGACGTAAAAGTCGACAACTTCAACCGAGCTACATTTGGCGGCAAGGAGCGAGTGCTGTGTTTAGATGCAACTACTGGTAAGGAAATCTGGAAGCATGAAGATCCGGTAACTTATTCGATCTCTTACCCGGCTGGCCCACGCTGCACGCCGATCATCGATGGTGATTTGGTTTATACGCTGGGCGCCGAAGGCTTGCTGTACTGCTTCAAAGCAAAAACAGGCGAGGTGATTTGGAAACATGATTTGCCCAAAGACTATGCTACAAAAGCTGCATTATGGGGCTACGCGGCTCATCCGCTGATCGACGGCCCGCGTTTAATTTGTGTCGTAGGCGGCGAAGGAACTCACACAGTCGCCTTCGATAAACTCACCGGCAAGGAACTATGGCGATTCGGTACAGCCACGGAACAAGGTTACTCGCCACCAACCATTATTAAAGCGGCTGGTGTTCGACAGTTGATCTTGGCGAATCCACAAGCCATCAATGCCGTCGAGCCTGAGACTGGTAAGCTGCTGTGGACGACGCCTTACGAGGCCAGCAACGGTTCGATCATCATGTCGCCAGTGGTCGTGGGCGAATATCTTTTCATCGGCGGCTACTCCAATCATAACCTGTTGCTCAAGTTGGATCAGAAGAAACCGGGTGTAACGGTTGTCGCGAAAGATAAGTCGAAGAAATTCATATCGCCGGTCAACGTGCAACCTTACGTCGATGGCGACACGATTTACGGCATGGATCAAGGCGGTGACATGGTGGCGTTTCAGTTGCCCGATGGCGAGCACTTGTGGAAGAGCACTGACGTAATGGGAGGGCGCTCACAAGGTTCAGAAAGTGCCTTTATCGTGCGCCAAGCCGACCGATACTTTATGTTCAATGAGAAGGGTGAGTTACTGATTGCGAAGATGTCGTCGAGCGGCGTTGAAGTGCTGGATCGCGCGAAAGTGATCGAGCCGACCAACACCGCTTTCGGCCGAAAAGTCGTGTGGTGCGCACCCGCTTTCGCAGGCACTCGCATGTACGTTCGCAACGACAACGAGTGCATCTGTGTCGAGCTGGCGAAGTAGTGTTAGGATCTCTCCGCGACGGCGAGTATTGTAACCAAACGCAATGTTCATTTAAAACAGTCCAAAAATAGATTCACTCTTTAGCAGGACGACGCAAGCCGTCCGGTGTCAAAGAACCGGAGGGCTCGCGCCCTACCGCTACAATTGAAATTTGAAATGCGAAACTTACTTCGGGACTGCTCCTCAGGAAGATTGACATGCGATTATCAATCTGTTTGACACTTGTAATTGCATGCTTTGGTTCGTCGCTGTCCGCGCAGTCAAAGCCGAACATTCTGTTCCTCTTGGCGGACGATTTTACGTACGATGCAATCGCTGCGTTGGGGCGAACGGATATTGAAACGCCGAACTTGGATAGACTCGCGCGACGTGGAACGACTTTCACGAACACATATAACATGGGTTCGTGGAGTGGAGCGGTGTGTGTTGCGAGCCGCAATATGCTGCTGACGGGCCGCAGCGTGTGGCGAGCTGAGAAGATCGCGAATAAGACTCAAGCCGAAGCGGATGCAGGTCGTTTATGGCCTCAGTTGCTGAAGCAAGTTGGATACGACACGTACATGACCAGTAAGTGGCACATCCAGGCTAAGGCTGAATCAGCCTTTGATGTGGTCAAGCATGTCCGGCCCGGTATGCCCGAGACGGTCGAAGAGGCTTACAGCCGCCCGCTCGCTGGCCAGCCCGATCCGTGGTCTTCGTCCGACCAGTCGCTGGGCGGATTCTGGAAAGGCGGCAGGCACTGGACGGAGGTTGCCGCAGATGATGCCATCGATTTTCTTGCTGAGGCGAAGTCCAAATCGAATCCTTTCTTCATGTACATCGCCTTTAACGCGCCGCACGATCCACGCCAAGCTCCGCAAGAGTATCTCAATAAATACCCGGTCGATCGCATGAAAGTGCCCGTCAGTTTCTTGGCGGATTATCCGTATGCAAGTCAAATCGGTTGCAGTCCTTCGCTGCGCGATGAAAAATTGGCTCCGTTCCCACGCACCGAGCTATCCGTCAAAATCCATCGTCGCGAGTACTATGCGCTGATCACTCATCTCGATGCTCAAATCGGTCGAATTTTTCAGGCGCTCGAAGCTTCGGGTAAAGCGGATAATACTTGGATTGTGTTTACGGCTGATCATGGTTTGGCGATCGGCAAGCACGGCTTGTTCGGCAAGCAAAACATGTACGACCACAGCATCCGCGTCCCATTCATTGTGGTCGGCCCGCAAGTCTCAGCTGGCGTTCGAATTTCAACGCCAATTTATTTGCAAGATGTGATGGCGACCACCCTTGAGTTGGCGGGAGCAAAGAAGCCGGACAGTTGTGATTTCAACAGTTTTCTACCGCTGCTAAATCGAGAAGAGCAGCGGATAGTTAACCCGAATCAGGCGATTTATGGAGCCTACCTAGCGCTGCAGCGTTGCGTTGTTCAGGACCAATGGAAACTGATCGTGTATCCGAAGGCAGGCGCTGTGCGTTTGTACAACCTTGCGTCAGATCCTGACGAAACGAAGGACCTCGCTGCCGATCCAGCCCAGAGGCAACGCATTCAACAACTGTTCATGAAGCTGCTGCAGTTGCAGGAGCGATTCGAAGACAAGCTCGATCTATCGGCCTCTTTCGCTGGCGTAGCCAACTAACCGGATCGGCGTTGCCCTAACACGATTTACCGAGAGCTTTTTTTTGAGAGTTGTTCAACGTGAGTTGTTCAGCGTGAGTTGTTCAGCGTGAGTTGTTCAGCGAAGTAGCGGCCAGGTTCTAGCTTATTGAACTGAGCCAGTTTTTCGCCGACGCTTTTGATCTTGGCTTGATCGTCGCTGGAAAGTTTCCAGATTGCGAGCAAGCGACATCTTGCAATCATCGGCTTGCCGGAGATCGGTTTCGTCGTAATCTCGATCTCAGCGGGCAGCAGACCGCGACTGCCGAGTTCATCGTTCAAACGCATGCGAACATACGGAGGTCGCTGCGGCGGGTAGACGGCATTCAGTCGCGCGGACCAGTTGGCAAAGTCAGCGTATTGAGCGGCGATCTGACCGGCCCAATGTTTGTCCGTAGGTTGCTGGCTGGTCGCGATGTATTGCATCTGCGGAATCCCGACCGTGCACTTGCCGGTTTGTTCGTCGAAACTGAATTGCTCGGAGGCTTTGAGGAGCAACTGCAGATCGGGCGAATTCGCTTGCAACTTTGCGGATTCGACGTACTTATGCATTTCGTTCGTATCGAGCACCGTTTGAATGTTGCGTTTTGCGTCGAGCAGCACGATGCGATTGCGCTGCGGGTCGATCATCGTGATCGCGGTGGGATCGTCGATGGAGAAATCGTAGTAGACACCTTCTGAGAAAAGTGTCAGCGTCTGTTTGGCGGGAGCCTTTTCGTCACCAAACAGAATGTCGGTTTCGATTCGAAAACCCGGTTGTTGAGCGGCGGCGATTGAAAGTGTCGCGCACACCAGCAGACCACTCGCGAACAGACCACTCGAAAGTGATATTAAAGTTTTCATCGATTTTGATCCTGAAATTCCGTTTGCGTCCGCTAAACTTCCCGACTCTCCGTACCTGCTGCGAGATATAGCAGACGCAGCGACTCGCGCCCATACAATTACGCCACCCCCCAATACACCACAAAATAGCATGCAGCACGTGCGTCCCAATGCAGCCACCGAATCTGCTAGAATGCGAATTGCCGAACCCATTTGCTAGCGATTCAACAGCGAAACCGAACATGGATAAGCCACCCACATTTAAATTTGCGAGGCCAGTTGTTGTTGGCTTAGTGGGTGGAGTCGCATCAGGAAAATCGTACGTCGGCCAGCTCTTGGAGACTCACGGTGCCCTGCGCATTGATGCTGATCAGATTGGGCATGAGGTTTTGCAGTCGGCTGAAGTTCGTAAACGCTTGACCGATCTTTGGGGCCAAAATGTATTGAATGCTAGCGGAGAGATTGACCGCGCCCAGGTTGGAAAGTTAGTTTTTGGCGATTCAGCGGAAGCTACCGTGCAGCGCCGCCAATTAGAAGCGATCGTTCATCCGCGCATTCGCAGCTTGGCTCAAGAACGCATCGCCGCAGCAAGAGCCTTACCTGAGCCGCCACTTGCGATTGTTATCGACGCTCCCTTACTACTCGAAGCGGGTTGGGAACCGTTGTGCGATTTAATTCTTTTCATCGACACGCCACTGGATGAACGCTTAGTCCGCGCCACAGCGCGAGGCTGGACCGCTGACCACTTTGCAGATCGCGAAGCAAGTCAACTGCCGCTCGACGAGAAGCGTAAACGAGCCACTCACATTCTCGACAACAGCCAGCTAGCAAACGTCGCGCAACAGGTCATTCATCTTTGGCAGCAACTGCAACGCTGCACGAACCCGTAGCGGAAGCGTAAGGGTAGTCACTTTGTAGCGTAACGGCGCGAGCCGTACGGTAAATGAATGGAAGTTCCGTTGAAGAACCGGATGGCTTGCGCCAATACCGCTACCAAAAGCAAACAATGCAAAGCGATCGGGTTTGCTGCCATGCTAAAACCTCGCCCCCAACCTCACGCACCCAGATTCCGAGAAACATCTGTCCGGTAAGCAACCAATGCCGGAATAATCCCAGCCAGCGTAGCCAAGATGACGAGGCCTGGAATAAGTGTTAATTCATAAACAGTGATTGTGTTAAGAAAACCGATCTGCAAGCCAGTCCGTTCTTCGACCAGATCCGCGCAAGCGACTCCGACTGCATGGCCTGCAAACCAACCGATCGCACCGCCAAGAATTGCGATGAGCATCGATTCGAGCAGAACGACGACTAACACCACATCGCGTCTGGCTCCTAGAGCACGCATAACAGCGATGTCACGTCGCCGATCGCTCATCGAATTGTAGATGCTGACCAAAATGCTAATGCCGCTGACCACGCACACGACGATGGTCAATCCAAGTAGAGCATTCTTCACGGGACCGACAAACATGGCCAGCATGTTCGAGATTTCCAAGATCGGCGAAACGGCCTGCATCCGCATGGTCTTGTTGACTGGACGTTCGAGGTTGACTGCAAACAGCGGATTGCCAGGCTTGACTAACACCGCCACGACATCTCGCTTTTGCAGAGGCAAACGATCGGGAGCAGCAGAGGCTTCGCGTTCCACGTCGACTTTTAACTCGTCGGGATGCGCGGGATCGATGAACGCTCGCGCATGGTTGTCCATCAAATAGAAACCTTCGATGTTGATAAATGTAGCTCGGTCGTTTGGAGTCCCGGTAGGTGCAAGCACGCCGACGATCGTGAACGCTTCTCCGTGGCCGGTACCTTCTGGATCGCCATGCGTCGTCTGCAGTTTGTCGCCCACTTTGACCTTCATCGCCGAGGCCACTTGTGAACCAACCACCGCTTCGAAGAAACCATGTTCGGGAGAGTGATCCACGAAATTGCGACCGGCAGAAAACGCATACTCGGAATCGTTCATCTTGCCGTAACGCAATTTTTCAAAGAACGCCGGAGTGGTGCCGACAACTCGAAATGGTCCGTAGTAATCGCCCAAACAAATCGGAATTGCAAAACCGCCTTGGATGTACGCCGAGTACAATCCCGCGCGTTCAGGTTCCGCAATGCGACCACCGATACGCTTGATTTCCTTCGCACGCTCATCGCCGGGCAGCAATTCGAGATAGTCATCGTAAGGCAAAACTTCGATCGGCTTACTCAAGTAAAAAACCGAATTCAACACAAGCTGCAGCGAACCGCCACGAGCGCCGACGATCAAGTTGTATCCAACGTTACTGTTGCGATCGAACGACTCTGTAATCGTCCAACTGATGCTCATCACCAGCACCACGAGAGCGACGCCAAGCGCCATGCTGAACACGGTCAGAATCGTCGCAAAGCCACGTTGTTGCATGTTTCGCCAAGCGATGTGCAATAGATTCATATGTCATTGACCTTCGTGAGCATCCAGAGTTGTTTCTACACGTTTAGTTTTTCACGCCCACGTGAACTCGGTTGATTTCTTCCAAGCGATCAACGCGTGGGAACTGGTCAGCGATAGCCATTGAGTGGGTCACGATCAGCAGAGCGATGCGTTCTTCGGCGCAGCTTTCTCGAATCAAGTCGATGATCCGCTGCTGGTTAGCCGGGTCGATGTTGGCGGTCGGTTCGTCGGCAAGCAACAATGTCGGGCGGTTCGCAAGCGCGCGAGCCACGGCAACTCGCTGCTGCTGGCCGACGGAAAGAGCCGAAGGTTTATGGTGCAGCCGCTCTCCCAGCCCCACGCGGCGAAGCAACTCGACAGCTCGCTGCGGATCGGGCTTTCGATTGCTGAACGTCATACCCAGCCGCACGTTTTCGAGCGCCGTAAAGCCTGGCAACAGATTGAATGTCTGAAACACGTAGCCAATTTTTGCAGCTCGCACGCGGTCCCGGCCGGCTTCGCTGAGTTTTAAGAGATCAATGTTATCGAGATCGATGCAGCCGCTGTCCGGAGACATGATGCCAGCGATGCAGTGCAGCAGTGTTGTTTTTCCTCCGCCGCTTTCGCCGATCAACGCCATTTGCTCCGCGTCTTGAATCGTGAACTGCTCCACATCCAGAACCGCCAACCGTTGTCCATCCGGCAACTTGAACGACTTCTTCAGTTCCCTAATCTGCAGCATTCCGAATTCCGTTGTTCCAGGTGTTCACCTTAAATGAAGCTTCAAATAGTCGTACGCACGCTGTCGGCAAATCGTTCTGATCTGATCTGATTTAGATCCGGCGACGAATCGCGCGCGAAATATCCCGTTTCGCGTCAGCCTTCTTCATCTTCTCGCGTTTGTCGTGCAGTTTCAAGCCTTTGCAAAGTGCCATCTCGCACTTCACAATTCCGCGTTCGTTGAAGTACATGCGGAGCGGGACGAGTGTCAATCCTTTCTCGCTGGCGCGACCGATGAATTTTTGCATCTCGCGTTTGTGGACCAGCAACTGCCGCGGTCGTTTTGGTTCGTGATTCCAAACCGTCGCCTGCGGATACTCGGCAATATCGCAGCTTACCAGCCACAGCGTCTGTCCTTTCACGCGACCGTAGGCCTCGTCCAATTGGCACTTGCCATTGCGGAGGCTCTTCACTTCGCTCCCCACCAGCATTACGCCGCACTCGATCGCGTCCAGGATCTCGTACTTGTGCTTGGCTTTGCGGTTATCGCAAATCGTTTTAAATGTCGGCGCAGCGGCAGCCGCCGGCTTTCCCGCGGCGGGTTTTTTCGCAGCGGACTTGGCCGTCGGTGGTGGTTTCGTTGGCTTGGCTTTTTTCGACTTGTTCAACGTCAATTTCTCTTGGGGTGTTTTCCCGTTACGCGTGCTGAGGGTCGTTCGATTAATAAGGCGAGCGGAATGGCGCTAGAAAACGCTGCGCTCCTTGTCAATTTCGTTAGCGGGGCTGGCGCGAGCCGCCCGGTTTTTCGTGAGCAATTTAATCTAAAACACCGGACGGCTCGCGCTGTACCGCTGCAAAGTGAATGCCACCCAGTGAGTGCGATTGTGCGCTAGCCACCGGTTCGTCTCATTATGCCCTACGGGTGGCTAACGCCTTGCCGAACGGTTAATACTAGACAGATATTCATCGAACGACCCTCACCGAGTGTTTTCAGTTTGCATTGTAAGCCGGTTTACATGGGACGATGAAGGGGATCTAACGCAAAGCTGGGCGATTGGAGTACAATGTGATCGAATCGCACAGCCGCGAAATGAATGCTCAGGTATCTCAGTGCGTAGCGCGTCACAGAACTTCGCAAAGGTAGCTAACCCAAGATGGCGTTTGATCTTCCAGTGGTCTCCGAGTCGACTTCATCGGGCAGTTGCGGGGGAGCCTCAACCAGTGAGCCAACCGGGTTTGTCCCCAGCCGCAGATTGCCGCCTTGGCTGAAACGGGATTTGCCGATCGGCAACTTCAATAACTTCACCGCGGGATTGTTGGACGAATTGAGGTTGGAAACGGTCTGCGACAACGCAAAATGCCCCAACCGCATGGAGTGCTATTCGCAGAAGACCGCCACGTTCATGATTCTCGGAAACGTGTGCACGCGTCCCTGCGGCTTCTGCGCCGTTTCGAGAGGAAAACCCGAAGCACTCGAAGGTGATGAACCCACACGAGTGGCTGAAGCTGCCTTTCGATTGGGACTGAAGCACGTCGTGATCACTTCGGTGACGCGCGATGATCTACCTGACGGCGGCGCACAGCATTTTTACGAAACAGTCTTGGCCGTCCGAGCTCGCACAGGCGCTGCGATCGAAGTCCTCACGCCCGACTTCATCATGCACCGCCACGGACTCGATCGCGTCGTTGCGTCCGCACCGGAAGTTTTCAATCACAACATGGAAACCATTCCGCGACTTTATCGCAAAGTGCGTGGACCGAAGAGCGATTACACCTGGACGTTGGCTCTGCTCGCTCGAGTGAAGGAATTGAATCCTTCGATCAAGACCAAAAGCGGCTTGATGCTCGGCTTAGGCGAAACTCGCGACGAACTGCTCGATTGCCTGGCAGATCTTCGCAAATTCGGCTGCGATTTCTTGACACTGGGTCAGTACCTGCAACCGGGGGCTCGTTATTTACCGGTGCAACGTTATGTTCCGCCCGAAGAGTTCGATGAGCTCGCCGCGATTGCAACGGCCATGGGATTTGAAAAAGTTGCCAGCGGCCCGTTCGTAAGGTCAAGTTATCACGCGCGTGAGATGACCGAGCAATAGTTTGCAACTTAACCAGCAAATCGGTCACTTAAACACCAACCGACTCCCCCACCAGACTCAACTCAAACCAACTCAATCCAACCTAAACCTACGGCAGGTACAACATGAAAACCTCTCTCTTTCTCGCTTGTTCGCTGTGCTTGAACCTTTTGCTGTGCTTGAACCTGTTGAGCGTTCAAGGGACCTGCCAGGAGAACAAAGTGGCCGATACCGCAACTCCCGCAACTGCCGAAGCGACCACTGAAGATCCAACGAAGCTGTTCGAACCCCGCGAGTTTCAGGGCGAAAGTGGCAAGGTGCTGAAATACCGCTTGCTCAAGCCGCTGGGTTACAACCCGAACAAACTTTATCCACTGGTCATTTTCCTGCATGGTGCTGGCGAGCGTGGCGATGACAACGCGGCTCAGTTAAAACACGGCATGGCCGATTTCTGTAAGCAAGCGCGACGTGAAAAGAACCCTTGCTACGTGATTGCTCCTCAGTGCCCAACGAACGAAAAATGGGCGAACATCGATTGGTCCGCCGAGGGAGGAATTAAGCTGCCCGCCGAAGCCAGCGACTCGATGAAGCTGACGTTGGGTGTGGTCGACGCGATGCTCGAAGATGCCGCGATCGACAAGAATCGCATCTACATCACTGGCCTGTCGATGGGGGGCTATGGCACGTGGGACGCAATCGCGCGGCGGCCTGATTTCTTCGCTGCGGCGATTCCAATTTGCGGTGGCGGCGACCCGTCAACGGCTGAAAAGATCAAGAACATTCCGATTTCTTGCTTCCATGGCGATGAAGACAAAGCGGTTGCTGTCGAAAAATCGCGAGCCATCATCAAGGCCATCAAGGAAGCGGGCGGTTCGCCTCTGTACACCGAGTATAAAGGGGTTGGCCACGACAGTTGGACGCAGACCTTCGCGGCGGAAGCAACTCACGATTGGCTATTCGCCCAGCGTCGCGTTCAAGGCAAACCGGTCGTCAAGTAACGTAAACTGATTCTCCACGCTTCGCAGCCAAGATCGTCTGACTTCGGGAGCGCATAGCGAACACGCATGAAGCCGAGGAATCGACTGACTGTTTCAAATCTCGAACCTAACCAGTTCGCCACTATGTTCCCATCGCTTGGTTACTTCGACGAGAAACGTGGCTATTGGAAAGTGCTCGTACACGGTCGTGTCTACTCAACCGCAACAGTCCCGCTCGGAACTCGTATTTTGCTCAAGGGACTGAAGCGAGCCATGAAGGCGACGCCTGAGCAGATTTCCAGCGACGTATTCCAGCAGCGGATTGGCGGTTTCCTCACCAAGCCGGTTCCTCGACGACGAATTGTGCTGCAGTTGGGCGAACATCGACTGCAACTTAAGCGTCGCACGCGCGGCAGCGGCGTGTTCTATAGTCTGCTGCGTCTCCCCAAGGACCACGCACCGAATCCTAGTACAAAAGGTCAAAGCGTCGAGCGCAATGTTGTAGCCATCAATTTACTGCGGCCACCTTCAGCGACCGATCTGGTTCACCAGCAAGTTGTCGGCAACGTCCACCTGGTGCCGCCACGCGGACTGAGCATCATTAGCGATATCGACGACACGATCAAAAAGACCGAAGCGACGAGCCGCCGAGAGATGCTCGCCAACACATTCCTGCGTCCCTTCTCA
>Ga0163144_10028216_pt1 | contig 10835 bp, 6 predicted proteins | sample OliLak19BULKMAT1_FD_123175 | JGI IMG/M metagenome (GOLD analysis project Ga0163144, IMG submission 123175) | Freshwater microbial mat bacterial communities from Lake Vanda, McMurdo Dry Valleys, Antarctica - Oligotrophic Lake LV.19.BULKMAT1 | ecosystem: Environmental > Aquatic > Freshwater > Lake... | reverse complement strand
TTATAATGAGGTGTTTAATGTCTTTTTTACAAAAAGTTCAAGCTAAAGCGGCTAATGAAAATAATTCAAAGTCTTTTTCTTTCACAATTAATAAGCAAGAGAATGTCTCCAGACCTTTGAATGCTAAATTTAAAGTTATTCTGAGTGTCGATCTCGAAGCCGTGGATAAAGCAGCTAAATATACCGCAACATCCGACATAGATCACGATGACAAACCTATAAAGTACGAAGATGCATACAAGAGTCATATGAAAGAAGCAGAATCCGAATTGAAATCGGTAAAAGCATCAGAACTAATTGAGCTACAGTCAAAGTATGATGTGCAACTCCGGTTTAAGCAAAAGTTCTATTACCTCAAAGTTAGTTTTTCACAAAAACCCGAAGATCTTGAGTTTAAATACTCAGGTGGTGAGGTTTTTGAGGTTACAGATCCAACCTACACGTTAGAATAACTTCACTAAAACGGAAGCCATGAAGACTTTACCGTTACCGAGTCTGTAGCTGTACCGCAAGCAGTACTAACTTGGAGGTAATAGGTTCCAGGACCGACCTGAATTTGAGCTGTATACCCTACCTGTGCTCCCGCTCCGTTGAACCACTTATAGGTCTGACCTGCAATAGCTGGCGTCCCTATAACAGGGTTAGAATGCCAAAGCTTTTTGACCTTATCAGGTCCACCATCTGCTTTAGGAAGCGGTTGACATGGGGGTGGGGGTGGAGTGGGGGAGCTATTGTAAACGACATAATTTGCTCCGTACCCGATCTTGTTTGAACCATACTTGATTCGCATAAAACCATTCTCACCCCAGGCAGTCCCCCAACTGTTTCTCATGATCCAGTAACCACCATTGTCATCCCAACCGATGATGTTTACTGCGTGGTTGATTGATGAAGAGTCATTGTTCCCATAGATCCCGCTGCGGTAACCCATAAAGGAATTACTGGCAGCAACAGCAACAGAAATAGGACCGTGTTCATAGATAGCTTTTTTTATTTCGTCCACAGACGGGACGCTATCAGCCCCGACTAAATAAAACCATTTCATTAAATGGTGGGGATGAGATGTGACTTTACAGCTAGAGTTGGACGCAGTGTATGGGAAGTCTGCTTCTAAAGCAGCTCCAGGACTTACGTGGTAGTCATGAGCGAAGTAACCACCATTGCAACTCCAACCTTGCTTGTTACAGGACACTAAATATTGTTCTGAAAGATCTACAGGGGAAGCTTTGCCTATTCGCATAGCGTCCTCCATCGCCGCTACCGAGGAAAATGCCCAACAACTGCTACAATTACCCTGGTTTCTAATGGGCATCAGGGTAGCGTGTTCACGCCAATCCCACCGAGCAGGCAATGCAGCTACGGTGCTTGGTGGTGCCCATACAACATCTAGTTGCCAATCGTTCGGAATAACCAAACCAGTTTGATATTGAGCAAAAACATTGGTTGTTAAAAACAATAATAAAAATAATACTTTATTCATAAAATTCTCTAATTTGAAAAGAAATTGATCGACGATGGAAACGACAAAGCCTTTAAAACTCCTGTAAAAATTAGTGGGGTGAACAGAAAAAACTTACAGCCACTTCTCCTAAGATGCAAGTAAATAGAGCTAGATTTATTAAACCGCTAAAGAAACTAGATTTATTACCTAACTGGAGGTTCTCAAAATGCAAAGTCTTCCTACATTACCACCTAACATGCTTAAAAAAGATACAGATGGTCATTCTTTAGATCTTAATACCAAAAAGGATCTAGTCTTTTTGATCTATAAAACAATTTTAGATCAATTAGAGCAGTCTGAAAAAGCTCATATGTTCAAAGCTCTCATTAAAAAGATGCCTGAACATGAAATAGATATGGAATGGAATGCTATTGCAGACGGTACGGTTCCAAAAGCTTTAAAGGCAATGCTAAGCGGTAAGATGGATCGTGAAGATCTTGAGCAACTTGGAGAACTATATAACGGGATAGCTGTCCCTTATTTCCGAAGTTACCATGGAGATGTCCCTAAAGAGGATATGCAATGGGCTCATAAGCAAATTAAAGAGTTCTTTGATAAAGTCGATGAAAAGATCCCAGCACTTCCAGGCGTAGACAAAAAGCAAATAGCGGGTTTCACTAAAAAAGTGCTGGCTCAATATGACATTCAAAAGAAAGCTTAAAGAAACCTACGTCCTTGCCGACTACCAAAAATGGAAAGGACGTTGGGTTCATTACAGTAATACCCCATACCTGAAAGTTAATCCTGATGGCTTTCACATGGACCCATCAGGTATTTACTTCTTCCCAGAGGCTTTTAGAACTGTAGGCGATTGGCATAAAAAACAATACAAATATGTCGTAGAAGTTCCTGATAATCTTAAAGTTTTGGATCTATCCACTATTAATACACCAGAGACTGCTTTAGCTTTTTTGGAGAAATTAAAAGTAAATGCTGGTTTTGAATATGAAGATTTCAAAAAGCAGATCGAAGGGGAGAGGCGTAATGTTGCCGATATTGCCTGGGAGTATCTACAGAGATATTTTGGAGCAGCAAATGGTCAGAAGAAACCTGGATCATTCAATAAAAGATTAAGGCAAGCGGGTTACGAAGCTGTCTTTGATGATACTGGTTCAATCCATAACAGTGAAATACAATTGCTTCTTTTAGATCCTAGACGCTTTCATCTAGTTGAACAGCAAGAAGGTAAAGGAAGTGGTCATAATTATGTAAAAGAAGTTTACGACTTAGTGCTAGCTGAAGGTAAGAAGTACGGAGAAGTAGAAGCTTCAGATCCTAAGAAGAAATGGGAAAGTTGGACTAATGAAAACCAGATAACCACTTCTATTACAGTTTCAACAGGTGAAAGATATTCAGAGGAATGGCGATATATTACTTTTAAAATATACGCATCTCCCGACCGTCAAAGATCTGGTTTCAAACCTAAAGATCCTATGAAGGCGAATATGCCGGTGTCCCAATTAGGAGTCAGTGCTCTTTACTCCAGTCCTAAAATTGAAGGAATTTCTTTAAAGAAGAGCTACAACGAAGACATTCGTGATGTTAAGATGAATGAAATTAAAGATATGATCGAAAAACTATTACATTACATTTTTGTAGAAGCTAAATGACCCAGCAACAGATCAATACATTATCGATTACAGATCCACCAATTGACGGTATTGATGATTCCGTAATTTTAGCAACTCAAGATCATATCCAAGGATCTCCTGCGGTTACTAAGGTATTTACAACTACCGATGTCAATATCGGTACAGATATAATCACAGCTACTGCTCACGGCTTCATTGATGACATTGTAGTATATTTAAGAACTACTGGAAATCTTCCTGGTGGGTTATCTCCCTATGTTGCTTATTATGTCGTAAATTCCACACTTAATACTTTACAGTTGTCTACTACCTCTGGTGGTGCTGCGATTGACTTAACTTCAGTTGGAGTAGGCAATCACTATTTACTCACAGGGATCAGAATTCTTCAAAATGATCCTTGGGATGTTGCTCTTAAAATTATTGATTTAATGGCAGTTGATCCTATAAACCAAGTCCCTGCTATGGATGTGGCAGTTGCTCCAACTGCACTGAATAGGTTTGTGACCTTATCTGATATGGGTGCCCAGATTACTGGGAAAAAAGACTTCATCCTCGTAGGTCCCACTGGTTCTGGTGCCGACTTTGAAGGCAATGATGAGTCCCCATTCAATGCTGCGATAACCTTTATACAGTCAATCACATCTACCGATGGAGGTTGGATCATTGTTTTACCTGGAACGTATACTTTCAGTACCACTTTGGTTGTTTCAAATGGTATTCGTATTGAAGGTCAGCACCCTTCTTTAGTTACCTTACAGGTAACATCAGGAAATTTAGCCGTTGTTAACCTGCAAGGGAATTCATGTGGACTTTTCAATGTAACAATTGAAAACCCTACTGCAATTACTAAAGCGGCTGTGGTGGTTTCAGGGCAGAGATGTTCTATGGAGTTGGTTAAAATTACCAACTTTGGATATGTAGGTTTACAACTCGGTGGTTTCAGAAACAAAGTAAATGTATGTCGTTTTGATTCGTTCACAGCAAATTCTGTAGCGGTAATTGCTCAAGGTGGTCAGAATAATTTAAACCAGTGCTCCTTTGTTGGTTCTTTACCTAATGGAGCTTTTAAAACTGAGGGCGATGGTTGCGGTATCTTTAGTTCTCACTTTGGTAACGGGATCATAGGGTTTGCTTACCAAATTGGTTTCCCCTATATGACGATTCCTAACCCATCAGTTAATGATAATAGGATTGTAGGTAACCATTTTGATTCAGTAGTTTCTTTACTTCTATCAGATGATAATGGAACTGACTCGGTTCGATATGCAAACACACCTAACTTATTCGATGCAAATCAGAACAATTTCTTAGTTCCCTTCGCCGCTTACGTAGGGCAGTCAACAGTAGCTGTTAGCATTGCAACCTTAAGTAACACCTTTACCCATGACCCTTTAATAAGTGATAACTTAACTGATCTTTTAGATCATACAGCAGGTCCAGACATATTCTTCCCTACTGGTAGACCTTCTTTAGATCTGTTGATGAAAAGAAGTTACGAAGAAAGAAACTTCTTTTTACATTCAGTAGATCCTACTTACAATATAGACGGGACGCCTGCTTCAGGTACTTTTTCGTGGGATGGGACAAACCTTGTTTATCCACAATTCTATTTACGTTCGACCTTAGCTAGACCTGCTAGGTGGGTGGTAAATGCTGGCAGTACAGCATTAGCGGCAGGTGAAGTACTTTTTATTGATATTGATCAATCTTTGAATGGGGTTGATATTGTACTCACCCCTACTATAGCGACTATAGCGGTTGCTTTAACTGATCCTACTGATGCTTATAGGTTAGTGTTAGCTGTAGGTTTTAGTGGTGGAACAGCTATTTGGCTTCAGGGTTTTAGACTTCTGACTGCTCAAACTTCTTTTGATGTAGACGGAACTTTTTTACCTTTAGTTCGTTTTATTGGGATGACAGAAGCTAAAAACCCAGCAGCTCCAGGCTCTGGTTTTTCAGGGGCTGCGAATTCCAATTTAACAGTTAAGATGTCAGCACAATCTGCTCATTTGAAAGAGTTGTTTGAGAGAACTAATTTGACTTTTCAACCTCTTACTGAAGACGCTGAGATGTCAACCGACCCCATTCCTGGATCTTGGTTGACTGGAATGTCAATTACTTCTGGTATTCCGTCTGCCCCTACTCATTTAGTTGAGTGTAGGACGCAAACCTACGGTTTAAATCCTGCTACAGGACTTTATAAATACAGTTTATCTGGTGCTGGTTGGAGCATAATTCCAGGTATACCTCTGGCTGGACCTTACACTGCGTTATCTAAAGTAGGCACCAGCTTAGCTTTATTAAAAACCAATGGTCAGATTGTGACTTACAGCCCTGACACTTTATCTTGGGTTGTTTATTCCCCTGCGTTAGCCCCTAAAGTTGCCACATTAGTTCCTTTCGCTTCTAGCAGACCTTTGGGCTTTATGACTGGTGGACAATCGGATTATCAATTACAAACCGACACCCATAGCTATTTTACAACTCTGAATGGACACACTGTTCGCTACTCCTTAGTGGCTAACAAACTTGAGTGGGTACCTCGTGCTTTCACTCAAGATGTTGGTGATAATGGTTTATTGTCTCATTCTTTAAAAGATACCGGCTATAATTGTCTACGTAGCCCTAATGATCAATTTGAATCCTTAGATAATGGGGTATCTTTTACTACCGGATTGCCAATTGGTTCTAAAGGAAAATTTTTACCTTTACTGGATAGTCACTATGATGAATTTAAAAGTACTGATTTTTCCAGTTTAATTATAGAGAACTTCTCTCATGATAAAATTTCTGGGTCTCATGTTTCTGTGTACAGAAACGCAGGAACTACTAAGTGGTATGTCATAGGTGGTGGTTTAGATAAAAGTTATCTTTATGCAGTACTCCCAACTACAGATGCTTTATTTTCGGATTTCACACCTCAGTTTTGGGCAGTACATGCTGGTCGTCAAGAGGTTATCTGTGTAGGTAAGAAGACTTCAACGACCGCCTTCGCTATGCTCAGAGGCTACTTCGATGTGTTCTCTAATAGTTGGCTTTGGGTTTCTCAAACTCCTGGGGGAGCTAATACCTGTCAAGGAGCCATAGCTGTCTATGATGACTACCCAGGTGGGTTTAACTACGGTGACCTCTGGGTTATCGTCTCTAACCCAGCTAGAGGCGATAGACCTTCTATATGGAAACGAGATGGGGTGTCTGGGGTTTGGACTTTCAAAACCTTAATGGATGTAGTTGCTTTACCTGAGGACGTTTTAGTACCTGCTGCTGTGTCTACTTCATTTAACTATAATAGAACAACTGATCCGCTAGCTGGCTATGGTTTAGCTAGTCCACAAGGTATTTCGTTCTTAGTAAAAGATACCGCAAGAACAAACCGTCCAACTTTATTTAGATTTAACCGAGCTGTTTTAACATACTCCGGTGTGCGCTTAACGGATGCTGGAGTAGACATTGTAAATGCTCAAGCTGTGAGTAACTGCACAGTACAGTGTTACGGCAGTGGTTACCATGTAGGCACTCGTACTAACTACTGGGTTTTCAGGGACGCCGGTACTATCACTCGCTTGTTCATGTTGCATGAAGACTCCGGTGGAACGTCTACATGGTCAGCTATTCAAATTGCTACTACAGGTTTAACTTTACCGTTTACGAACAGGTCTGGAAACCAATTTTGTGTAAACAATATAAGCGAAACTTATTTACCTGCCTCTTCCGCTAGATATGTCTATCTACTTACTAACGATGGAATCACTAAAGTTATTCTATCGGGTTCTGTATTAGGTCTAGCTCTTAATCAAAGCTTTGTACCTGCTGCTGTAGATATAGGTACAGAAACTATTACCTTATTTGATCATGGTTTACTACATAATGATAAAGTAACTTTCACTTCCACAGGTGCTTTACCTGGAGGCTTAACGGCTGGTGTAGAGTATGCAATCACCAATGTAGCAGCTAGCACATTTCAACTCTCTACAACTACAGATGGTGCTTTAGTTAACTTAACCACACAGGGAACGGGCACTCATACTTTTATGTTATCAAATGATGATTATGTAAGTACAGCCAATGTTCCTTGCTTCAGCTTACCTCCTTGTACGCCTTACATTTCAATTGTAGGTTTTAGTCGAGGTGGCGAGCCATCTATTCAAATAGGAAGTTGGGTCTTAGATGCTACTTCTTTATTACCACCTCAAGGTTGTGCTTTAGGTAATGATCCAAATTTAGGTGGTGCAATCTTCTGGGGTGAAACAGGAACTGCTTTAAAGAATTTAGGTCTAGGACTTTGGGCAGGTCTGAACAGGGGGGGTTACCTCTGGATTGCAGATGCTTCAAAGTCAATGAGAATGACTGAATTCAAACCTAATACTATAACAGTACGTGGACACATAATCGTTCCGAACTTAGGTACAACAACTGATTTCTCTTTTGCTTTTGATCCAACCAATACAAAAATTGCTTTCGTCTTTGCTGATGGTAATAACGCAAATCAAATAGGATTTGTTTTATATAATTTAGCCACACAGAAACTCGAAGCCTATGAACGGGCTGGTTTAGCTCCTTTTAACCCTTTTGGAACTTCAGCTTGTGGCTCCGTTCCACGAATTGCTTTAAATACGTTTGATTCTTCCTGGTGTGTAACTGTTCAAGATGATAGCCGTTTAGGTGGTCAACTAGCGTTCTATAGACGACCTACAGGCAGTTCAGCTTGGACTTTGGAACGTGTAGGCTCTGAGGGTGGGGCAGACAAAAGTTTAAGTTCCATGGGTGCATTAGCAGGTTTAAGCCCATCAGCTCCTCTACCACAAGTTAATGGAGATGTGGTAGTAGCTACTCAAAATACTGCGGCTGGAAATTTACTTGTTGTTTATAGAATTTTTAATACCAATACTTGGGCAACTTCTGCAAACCTAACAGGTGGAGGAACTGTAGCTCCAGAGTTGATTTACGCAGGCTCTACTTATTGGGTAGCGGGATCATCAGATGGGGTGCTTGCTCAGTTAGCATCTTCTACTTCTTACGCTTCAGGCTGGTCATATGTTACAAATCCCTTAAGCGTTAGCTACAGTAGAGTTACTGCGGGTAGGGTTTTTGCCTACAATGACAGTATAGTGGTTGCTTCACCCTTATCTGGCGCACCTGCTAATCAAGAGTTTGGAGTTTTCAAGTTTACAAACTTGGGAGTAGCTAGGGGACAAATATTTGCGGCTATGGGTGAGCTTCAGTCTGCTTTCTACAGTGGGGAAGAAGAAACTTCTTATTCAAATCATTCTTGGACATTTGATGGAAAATTACTTTACGGAGCACTAAGACCTTCGAGAGCAGATATGCATTACTCAATTAGAGTAAGTCGAACGTCTTGGTTTGGATTAGGTGACTCCTCTTTAGGCTCTGGAAGACTTATCTCTATTGGAGAAAGAACTTATAGAGAAGAAGTCTCTGACGGTTCTCAGGATTTAATTACTGAGTACGATTTCAACCATGCTTTTATCCGCACCTGGACAGATCTGCCTCTGGCTGAGAGGGACTTGGGTAATTTTACAGCTTTGAGATACCCCTTTAATGCTGATGGAGGCGCTTCTTCCCTATTTAAAACTGGCAACCCCTCTGCTGGTTTAATGTCAGATGGAACTTTGCAATCAGGTACTTTAGGTGCAGTTGCAACAAGGGATTTCCCTTTAATCAGTGAACTTACCAGAATCCAAGGGAGACCTGACTCTGGGGTTCTTTACAACGGGGGGCTGCTTACTCTTTTTGCTCCTCCAAGTACCACCTCTTTGCTTTATTTCGGTACTGCAACAATAGCTGCTAGCAATATGTTTAAGCTAAACCCACAAGATACTTTAACAATTAAAGGCACATGGGGCTTCAAAGCACTTAATGATAATGCTCGAAGTTACACCATTACAGGACCCCTAGCTTTTAATTTAGATGGGTCTGTAAATGGGCATTTGGTTTTAGATTTTAATATTCCAAGTTCGTTGGTTTTGGACTCTGTGGCTAACCCTTTATCTTATTGGGTAAGTCTAAATCATACCCAAACTTCTTATGAAATTGTTTTAGGTGAATTGCAGAGTAAGTTTTTTGCAATTTATCCCAGTGCAAAAATGGATAGTAGGGTGATTAAGTTAACTCTAGGATCTTTAGAGTTACCAGATCTTGTAGAGCCGATTTATTTGGTTCGGTATTGCGCTCCAGTGTCTCAATTGTGTATAAATAAAGTAATATCTGAAAGATTTTACGTAGAGCCTTTGGACATAGATTCAGTATCCGTTAAGCAAGTTGGGACTTTAAATGGGTTTCAACAACTTGATTTTGCACTGATTGATGGAAATAAACATTTGCTTGTCGCTCAAGGTTTACCCCCTCATGGTGCAGGATATTATTTCTATAAAGATACAACTAATGCCGTCAGATCTGAGCATGACGGAATGAGAATACAGCATGTGGTTGGAAGGTTTGGGGATTTAGTCGTGTTTAACAGCTTCTGAGGTCTAATCAATGGCAGATATCGTCGTTAGTTTAACTAAAAAAGGTCGTGAGATGGAAGCGCAAGCTCTTCTTTATGGCTACGGCTACAGGGTTGATTTCTTTTCAGTAGGATCTGGCGGTCATGACCCAGGAAATTCTACATTGGCTTTACCTTTAGATACTGAGGTAATTGCTTTGCCTGCGTCTTTTTTCGGACCAGAACCTATTGATAAAGCTGAGTTGATTAGTTCTACTTGTCCACGTTGGACTTGTATCCTCCAACCTGGAGAAGCAGTTGGACAGCTTTCCAATTTTGGTCTGCAAGCCACTATAGTTTTTGTTCCCGCAGCTTCTGTACTTTTAACACCTACCGATTTTAATCCTGGAACTTCTAATCTAAATTTTAGTCCTGGTAATGTTAGTATTGGTACGGACATTATATCGTTAGCTGGGCATACCTTTGTTACAAATGATGTCGTGATTTTTTCTAGTAGCAATTCATTGCCTACGGGTCTGAACAGTACAACTCAATATTATGTCGTAGGATCTACTCCAGGCGTGAGTTTTCAAGTTTCTTTAACGGCTTCTGGTCCTGCTGTAGATATGACAACTATTGGAGTTGGCACCCATACGGTCAGACTAGCTGCTGATGATATTATTACGAAGTTGGTGCATGGTTTGGTGAATGGTAATGAAGTAAATTTCATTACAACTGGTACGATGCCTTCTGGAATTACTTCAGGTCAGACTTATTTCGTTATTGAAGCGGCTTTGAATACGTTTAAGATTTCTCAATCCTTGAATGGCCCACCTTTAGACTTTTCTACCCAAGGTGTAGGTGTACATACGTTGACGAATCTAAGTTCTTTGCCTCCTGGAGCACCGATTGTTGGTAGTACTTTCCTTTTTGCGGTTACAAATTTTCCAGCTCGTTACAAGCTCTCGTCAGCACGAGAAACATTCACGGTCACTTTACAGACATAAGGTATTGAAATGGCCATTGAAGCTCTATTAAAATTCCGATCCTTAGATGTTACTGAGTTTATTAATGCTCGTGTTGCGGGTCTTGTACCTAAGGGTATTTTAAAAGGTGGAACGGTAGTAGCCGAACCTGCTTCTTTACAGGTTCGTATCAAGGGTACTGCTGGAGAACCTTGGGTTTTCTTAGCCTTCGCCACTGACGGAATGCTTTTACGAGAACGTGCTGAAGAGAAAGTTTTAGCAGTCACTGCTGGTATTACAAATATTATAGTTCTCAGAGCTAAGTATATTGA
>Ga0163144_10028215_pt1 | contig 10836 bp, 13 predicted proteins | sample OliLak19BULKMAT1_FD_123175 | JGI IMG/M metagenome (GOLD analysis project Ga0163144, IMG submission 123175) | Freshwater microbial mat bacterial communities from Lake Vanda, McMurdo Dry Valleys, Antarctica - Oligotrophic Lake LV.19.BULKMAT1 | ecosystem: Environmental > Aquatic > Freshwater >... | reverse complement strand
TCTCGCCATTGTCGACGGAGGCACGTTGTTGTTTCTGCTGTGGCTGCTGGTGGATGCCGTGGAAAGTCCAGAGACGGTCCGATTATTCAAAAGGGAACCTGGTCCACTAATGGTCAATTGATGCAGCGAATTCGAGTCGAGAGCAAAGCTGTCTTCCATCATGTCCATATGACTTTGACGATGCAAAAAACTCGCTGTCGTGGCAATGGAATCTTCCAAGGACCCCGTATTGCGCTTTTTCCCAAACAAGACGGAAGTCACAGAGCCCGAAGTAGAAGTGGAAGTCAGAGCGGGGGGCATTAACAAAGCACGCATGGATTCTTCGTTTCCGTCACTGCTGTGCATGCTTCCTCGAATACTGAGAGCGCGTTGTCGCAGGCCTTCGCGTCGACCTTTGCCCTTGTGAGAAGTCTCGGGTTGTCGAGGGGGTTCCAACGTCGACTGACGATGATGGCTACTATGATGACTGCTTCTACTAGCCAATGTGGGTTCGCCAGAAGGCCGAGAGGGTTCCATCAGCTGCGAAGCCCGATGCCCACTGGGTTCCCGACCACCACCGGGTTCCCGACGCGGTGGTTCGCCGCCGGGACCACTCCGATGACTACTGCGATCGTTGATGAGCATTTCTCCAATCTTGACATTGGAACGAGCGGTGCGACGTTGGGTGCCGCCACTGATGGTTCCGCTGCGTCCAAAGGTGGGAGCGGCGGCCGGTGGTTGAGGGGGTGCTTGAGACTGTGTCATCATGATGGATGGCTTGATTACTAGTAATAAAATTCGAAACTAGCTAGCTATAGTAGTTGTGGTTGTAATAGCGAGCAAAAAGTTTGTCACTGCCTAATCTTGTTACAAGGAATTGTGGGAGGACAAGGTGAAGTGTGGGTTCTCGAGATGATGGTGAGATGATGGCCGAGAATTGAGCCAGTTACTTGTACTCTAGCTATACTAGCTAGCTAGTAGCTAGTAGACTAGTACCGGTATTAGCGTTACGTACCGTACGTACAAGCGAGTATCTTTCACTGGTTATTTTGTTCAGCGATAAATGCACGTGAAATGCACGGATGCTGACTCGATTGACGAACTTGGTGGCATAATTAGTACCTTATCTTGGTCGAAGACACATGACTAAGATTATGACTTTGGCAATAACGCATGAAAGAATGAGGGGGTTCCGGTACTGAATTGCAGCGAACACTAGCACACCGGAGTACAGTGTGTTCGAAGATTTTGTCACGGTGGCAAAAAGATGATGACTCGTCTAATTAATAACAGAATCTCCAGGACGTTGACACAAGTCACACACACAACACGAAGCGAGTGCCCGCAGGAACATCGGGCAAAAAAAGAGGTGCTCCTAAACCGACACGGACGACTTGAGCCGGGACTGAAGGCTGCTGTGCGTCAAAGGTGTCATGCTCCTGCTGCACTGGTAACCAAGTTAAGGGCATGGAGGGTTTGAATTCAATGCATGCATGCATTCACAGCATAACCTACTCTATGTTGCTACAGTGCCTGAACAGTGCATTGAGGGATTGTTTCAAGAAGATCGAATCAATCTTGCTCAATGACGGCACGAAGCACGTCTCAAAATCAACTGATGAATGGTTTGCATGATCAACATGACAACAACTTCAAATTGCCAAAAAACATTCAAGCAGATGGAGAAGGGGACATCCGACATGCAGATTTTGAACCAATGAATGAAAAAAGGGGGGGTCATTCAATGGGGCAATCAATTGTCAGTTTGACACAGAACAAGAAAAACAGACAAGCACGTTGCTTCCATCACACAACACAACTGAATGACAAGATTCAACAAGACGAACTCAGCATCAATGACCAATGAATTCCTGTAACAAGGTCAATGGTGGCCTGCCATCAATGACGTGCATCAATGACTGACAAGAACGATTAAAAATCCTTTGCACGATTGCGTGCTCATGATTTTTTTTCTGAACTTTCAATGCAGGCACTGTCATCATGGCCAAACACAGTCCATGCAGAGTGTGTTCTCTGTGAAAAAAATGTCGTTGTTTTTCACTGTGTGCACGTGCAGAAGAACTTAGAAATTCATTTTGAAATCAAATCTGTTTGGAACAGCATGAACACACAGTGCCAGTGTCATGTTTCTTTTCATTTGTTTCAATGCAGGACATCATTTGCTTCAATGAAAGACATTGTCATGTCAGAGCTTTGCAATGTTGTGCCGAGAAAAAATCATGTTCATCATTCATTGAGCAAGACAGGCTTCTCATGATCTCATGTTGAACATGCCAAAACTCAAATTGACATCTTGTCGCAACTCCACCGGACACCCCTGCCCCCCCCCTCCTGCGACGGCTTCCCCATGCGCTCCAGATGATTCAGACCCAGCCCTCGTCACAGTCGAACGCGGAGATTTGCCAGTTCGTGGATTCTTCTGCCGCGGCTGGGATGCCATCTTCTGCATCCGACTTCAAGACCTGGATGCCCAGACCTGCGTCAACAAAGATCCACAAAAATGTCTGATTGCTTCTGAAGACGCCAAAAAGAAAAAACACCAAAAGAAATGTCATGAGTGTTTTCGCGAGTTTGTTCCTTTTGTTGTGTCCTTTAATGGCATGTTCGGCCCCAAAGCAATCAACACCCTCAAATGGATTGCTCAGCTCCTCAGTGAAAAATGGTGGCGTCCTTACTCTTCAACCTTTGGCTCCGTCAAATCTCGCATGAGCATGACTGTTGCCCGCGCCACCAACCTCTGTCTTCGCGGCACGCGCATGAAAAACCACTCACTCGACAATCGCCGCTACCTGTGGGATGAAGAAGGTCTTTATCGTCTTCACAACCAGCACTTCTGATTCGGAATTCTCTTTTGTTTGCCCAGGTTTTGGCCAAATCAACTTAGCTACTAGCTAGCTAGACCATCACAAGAACTTAAATTAAATCATCATGCCTATGAAGGGTAGGTTTCCTCTGCTTTCTGGCACCGCACACAGTGCGACGCATTGATTGTGTTTGCGGCATAACTGGACGAATCTTAGGAATCCATGCCAAGATTCGCCACAGCGCAAGAATGGTTACTGCAGTGCTGCATTTCCATTATCTATTATTCGTGGCACCAGAACGAAGAATGAGTAGGTAATCTCGTAACGACGCTACTAACTACTAGCTTGTCATAAGAATATTTGGCAAATGGTGCCGCTATTAGCTCACAGTGAGACTACCCTAGCAGGTACACTGCATGAAAAATGGATGCGGAGATGGCTGCATACATGATCTAGCTAGCGGTAAAACTTATCGCAACGCAATGAAACGGCGTAGCTACAAATGGGAGCAAAGCCTGTGCTGAGAAATTGCATTTTTGTTTTATGATGAGATTGGCAAGTCCCCGAATCACACGAAGCTCTCGAGAACAGTTACAGGTACACACCAGTAAGCCCACTGAATAACTGTGAGTTGCTCAGCTAGTAATCACGAAAGAACACCCGCGAGCACACTCAATACAGTGCGTGATGCATGCATACATGCAGTCGTATCCTCGATGAATCCGTCAATCTTTGGGTGACAGTTCTTTTTGCTTGGCCGCCATCTCCTTTGCCTGGCAGGCCACTGTCGACAACATCGTCTCCAAAAAGTCTATGAATGTTGATGGATCCTGGGCAAGAAGAACTACCAGTAGCAGTCGCGATCCAAATATTCATTAAAGACTATGCAGTCGAACACTCGTTTCCTTCGGCGCCTCCCGCATGGCATACTTGGTCATTATTTTCCGATGCCGATGCTGTCGTCATTAGAAGCGGCCTTTGTGTTTTGCGAATGTCCACACTTTCATCACAGCCTTTACAGACATATCCATCCCCCCAATACTGGCGTGCTTCGTCCCGGGAAATGGCCGGTGTAAAGGTATTTTTGGTAATGTCCCAATAAATGGGAACGGCCACACTATAGTCGCAAATGGGATGGAGGCGTCGCGAAAATCCACCATCCATGGATTGACTATCGGGATGCAACCAACCCCATCCGGTAATAAAGGGACTATAAAAAAATGAAACCCAAAAAAGTTTGAGAATAATGGCAGCGCTAAAGAGATATCAAAATATGTTCATATACACGCGTAGAGATATCGAAATCATGTACATATACACAGGCAACATGACAAAAAAACAAGGGACTACTTGTCCCTGCCATTCCATCGACTGAATCATTGATTCTATGCAACCAGCACCTGCCATGGCATGCAATCCACAACCCAAAAAGATTTTTTTCGTGTCACTTACAGCCAAGTGGTGGCAATCATGAGATCAATAAAGTCGGATCGGTTGGTAGCTTGTTTGATTTTGGTTCCACCGTTGGTTGGGGAAGTGACCAAGATTTTTATTTTGGAGAGTGCTTGTTTTAACTCAAGTTCCTGCAGTTGTTGATTGTCATTGTCATCAGTGTCATTGTCCGCCAATAAATGATGCATGAATTGTTCAATAAAATCATAGCGAGTAATGTTACCCGCCAACCATTCTTGTTGGGCGGCAATGCCCGCATCGGCGGTTTCTTCCAGGGTCAAATTCAACAAGGCGGCAATCGCCGCAATGCACCCTGAACTGTAGCAGTACATGTCCAATTCCTTCATGGCATTCTCTTCGAGAGCATGCAAAAATCCCAAATGCCAAAAGACTCCCGAAAACCCACCGCCTGGCAAATATATAGTGGAAGAGGTATTGCCTCCAGTAATGGTTGGTGGCAATAAGGGAATGGGATCGTAAAACCAATGAAAGGGTGGAGACGCCAAAAACTTGTAAACCATGGAAATGCCGACAAAGACTTTAATCAAGACACCCAGGACGGTCCAAAGAGCACTTGCCGTGGTGGTGGTGCTTGTTGTTTTGGTGGATTTGATCGCTTCCTCCTTCATGCTGTATATTTATAGTAGTTGCTGTTAGCGTCCTGAAAGTAGCAGTGTGCAGTATTTGTGAAGAATAGCTACTGGTCTAGCTAATAGTATCAGGTCTAATATTAGTAAAATAACAAAGGTCGGTGTGGTCAAGAAATTAGGTAGGTGAGTTATGTCGGTGAGCAAAAAAAAATTCAAAAAAATGCGTATGACGATGACAACGATAAAAGGACGACGGCAAAGTGTGTGGCGGCGGGTCATGCGTCAAACGAGTAACTGTGCGTCTATCATGTGTTTGTTCAGGAGCCTGAACAGGTTGGTGTTGTCAGAACCGCATGTCACATTGATACAGCATTGCAGTAGGGGGAGCATGCATCTTACAAAAGCTTTTTCCCTCACCAATCTTCTCATCATCTGGAACTTGTCAATTTTGCTTGAATTGAGCCTGATTGATTATTTTGAAGTCATTCAGATCATTCAAATCAGACAGCAACTGACTGCATCGCATCATGCGATTAGGTTGTGATGGTGCCTGGCACCGCAGTTGCTCAATTCTTCAGGTAGTTTTTCTGCCAAAGAATGAGAGCAAATGTGCTACTGTGAAGCTAGCTGTTTCAACGCAGTGGCACTGTGTGCTGTTTTTCAAACCGGCGACTTTCCGGGCAATTGTGGAATGACATGTCGTGCAGCCACAACAACAAGCATGCAGAATCAACAACAAAAACAACAACAACAAGAATAATAAAATCACAAACCGTGACAACAACAACCAACAACAACAGCAACAACAGTCCTATCCCCTAGCTGCCACCATGTCAGTGCTGCCGAACACCAGACAACAAGTGCTGGCAGCAGAAGAAGAAGCAACAATGGATCGGAAACGATGAGCATGGACGATGGCCGGGCTGCCTCTTGCCAAAGTGGACTATGTGCACCAAACCACAGCATTGCTGGCCGGGCTGCCTCTTGCCAAAGCATGCCGAATGGCAGCACCAGCACAAACCAACTGCCAAACACACTCATTCCCGAACTGCATGTGGTGACCATGTGACACATCGTGTCATTTGCAGTCAATTCAACCCTCAACAGCATGTTGATCATCAGCAGAGCAGCAAAAGAATCTCTTGAAAATTCAACAATGATGCAGTGGCCATGGCCAACAACTCTTCCAAAAAACCTTGCTGCAAATGAGAACTCTTTCCCTAGCCAGATGACAACCGGGTGGAATTTGCAAATGGCGCTGGTGGAAAGACATGGCAGGCTGCCCACTCATCAATGAAGCCAATGGCAACCCTGACACAAGTGAAATCATGGAGAGCAGCAGCCATACATTTTTCTCTCTAGATTGAAGGTTGCTTGTTCTCACTCGCATGGATTTAAGAACAATGATCTTTCAGCTTCCCGAGCTCTTTGAGAAGGCACCGGTGATCCTTGCATTGCGCCCGCCCACAAATGCCAGGTTCCGCTGTTTCCTTGACAGCCAGACTTCATGTGGAATTTTTCATGTGCCCTTTGTTGGCCCATTTTGTGTTCAAATCAATGAGAACATGATCCTTTTGGAGCCCCCACCTCTCTTTCCAGTGGGACCCCTCAACAGGTGGCAGGAAATGACAAGGAAATCCCAGCCCTGCACTGCGTTAGGGCTTGGCTCCCGAACACCGGCCACCAATTTTTTTTGTGGGGTTGCGGAAACGCATCTTGTCATCCATGACTCAAACACAAACACCACAACAAGCACACGCCATGTGGATGTTTCTATCCAACATCTGACATTTTCCCCTGATGGGAGAACATTGATTGCCACCATGGCGTCTGATGATGAAGGATTTGATGATGAGCAACATGATGATGATGTTGAGGCTGTGACAGTGTCATTGTTTGATTGCAAACAAATCTCTGACAACAACATCATTGAAAAATCCAATGCAGTGAAGCCAGCAGTTCACATCCTTGACGGTCGCACATGGCTGCTGTTCAGCATGATAAAAAAACAATGCACAAGAGTTGAAAACAACATTGTCAAGCAAATCACAGTGCCACTGCAGCAACTCTGTTCAAGCTGCAATCATCAACAAAAAGAAATTGTGTGCATCACATCATCATGTTGAATGACATTTGCTGCCTTCAAATTGGTGTGGGTCGGGTTCGAAGTGCACACTCCATCTTGTGTTGATCATCAAGGAGACCATTCAGTTCACCAGTTGCAGAGGCAAACCCAAAACATTTTGCATTTCCATCCCATTGACAGTTGTCTGTTGTCACAATGTTGAGGCAGTTGTTCTAGCTTGTTTGTTCATGCATTGTTGTTTCCATTGCATGCCAAGAATGTCCACAATGGAAGCAAACATCAACAGCGATTCATTGGCTAGTGACACAATCAATTTTGTGCAATCTTCAAGTTGTTTGTTGCAACATCATCATCATTTTGTTACAAAGGTGATTTGCGTGTGGTTCAGCCTGAGTGCTGTGTTAAGCAACATCATGTGTTGTTGCTCTTTTCTTAGCTATGGGACTGTGTTGCTGCTCAAGGGAAGCAACAGCAAAATTTGAGTGATTCAAGATGGAAAAAAAAAATGAGTCACAGGGTAGTTTTCATTGGTTGACAAACCAAGAAATGAGGGCAAAAGCAAAAATTCTTTAAAAAAACATGTTTGCTCATGTGATAAGCTAAGCAAGTCGGCACCCAAGTCATTTGAAATGAGTTCACCAAGGCTGGAGCTAAAGGACACCATCCCACACATTCAAATGCTTAAAATCTACAAAGACATGCACCACAATGACATTTTCAGTTCAGCAGACCCAATTAGCACCTTTTTTTTCAGGTTTTAGATGAAGGTGCTGAATCATGCTACTGTCCCTATGGAACATGAGCCACATAGAAAAAACAGAGAAACCAAAGGAGGCTCCTGAGAGCATGCAACATGGAGAAGGAGCTAAACACACACATTTTGGCTTGCTCTCTTGAATGTCACTGTCCCGAAGCAAAGAAGAGCACGGGGGCATGCAGAGCACCAAATGATGTTTCTCACTGCTAGTACGATCCTGATCATGTTGCACCCATGTCATTCTCTTTTTAGTTCTAACTACCAGTACCATGCCAGTCATTGCTTATCACCACAACACTATCTCAACGACACCACAACGCTACGTCCTGCTAGCTAGCTAGCTAGCACCAATGACTGTTGAGGGCAGGACCCGAAAAACTATGAAACTTTCTAACATGACCTACTGATTTTACCTACATGTAAATCCGCTCAACTTTTGCTACTACCTACCAGAGACACAATGGTGACAACGATACCGCAGTGAGCAAGTGGTCCCGCTAGCAACCATGAGCAGTAGTTGCTAGCTCGGGCCACTACTCTAGTAGATGCTGCACTTAGTAGCACCCAGGCACCTCGCGATAAGTGGACTTGTCGCGGATACGAGGATGTCCCGTCACGCCAGCCAGGTTGATCGAGTAGCCGTCGTCGTGTTCCCACACCTCGCCGCACGTTGGGCACTCTACGATCGTCGTTCGCGTGCGTCGCGGGTCATCATGAATGCTCAAGCGACCAGCAATATCAGGAAGCGAGAGGATGCAGGCCGCATGAAAATGGCTGCGACAGCCATGTGAGGGGCATTGAATCGTCGGATATTGCTGTTTGCCCACTAATCGCTTCTGGCAATAGCCACAGAGGATTGCCTTTGTTGTTGTCACATTATTAAGACGGCGGTGGTACTCCACTCGCACCGTATTGGAGGCGAACGTAGGAGGGGAGGATTCCAAAAGACTATAGATTTCGACAAGTTCGTTGGTCAAGTAGGCCTTCTGGTACACGATCGGAGACTCATGCGAAAGACCCACAACCTTCAATAGGACATAAAACAAATGTTTGCAAACATCATTTTTGCGCACAAAGTAGGGGCAAGTACAAGTTGGACGGCGATCCAAAGTGACCGTGTAGACGTTTCCAGTGGAGCCCACGACAACAAAGTGGATTGTCATTGACTTGCGCGAGGTTGTCGTGGATGTTGTTGGTTGGCACTCCCACCAGTCCTCAGCCGACGGGATCTCCGTGTGCTCCACAAGAGCAAACTTCTGAGACAGGGCACGTTGCATGTTTTCTTGTATATTTTTCGGGCACTTCGAACGGGTCCGGACCTGGAAGGGGCGCTTTTCTGTGGACTTTTTTGCCATAATGCTTTTCTTTTTGCTGTGTCGTTTTCGTTTTCCACACGAGTACTTTTTGTGATTATTCATTGACCGATTGTATTGAGAGAAGCGAAACACCTGTTTGGTCCATGGGTCTCGCCAATGGGACGTCCTCGCCGGTTCGAGGTTTTCAGGAAAACCAACTGGCACTTTCGAGGTTTTCAGGTATTATTCGCGGAACGGCGAGGGAACAGCCATGGTATAACAGCTGGTATAACTGTTTTGAAGACACCAGGTGGAAGCTCACGAAGGCCGCCCTCAAAGGAGGAACCCGCTCTCGATAGTACTGATACCAGCACTAGATGGTCCTTGGCGCGAGTTGCTGCAACGTGGGCCAGCCTCTGCTCTTCATCGCTGTGTCGTTCTTCGGGTGTCGTTCCGCGGCGTTTTGCGTTAATGAGGCTGGCATAGTACTCTCTGCAATTCAAGTTACAAGGCTTGCTTTCGCGTGCGTTGCATTTGCGTTGATGTCGACCAGGAAAATCTCGCTTGTCGTCTTCACGAAATTTAGCTGGCATGTACCCTTCATTGAAGAAGGGTACATACACGTCTTTCCATTCCAGTCCTTTTGCACGATGAATTGTGCTTATGGTAACCCGATCGTCTTCGTGCTGTCCATCCTCTTCTTGCCCTTTCATTTGCAACGCTAAGTCAGCCACAAAGCTACTCACAACCGGCAGGCCAATACCTCCTGGCATGTGCAGATCATCCAACAAAGGTTCGGGAAGGTAGTACTGTGGAGGCCAAGGATTTTTATCAGCATGTTCAATCACGCACTTTTTGGCCAGGTTGAAGAGGGATTCGACCCCGTTCGTATGAAGTGAATCCTTGGGCTCATTCTCGGTCCAATCGTGAAGATGTGCCTCGGCCAAAGAAATGAATGCTTTCAAGGCTCCAGGAATATACGTCCCAATATCTTCACTTTCTCCCTGGGTATGAGTACAAACTGTGCTCTCGGACTTTCCTTCTTGCCCTGCCGTTTCTTCTTCCCCTTCCTGTCCCTCGTCTTCGCTGCTCTCAGACTTTGACTTCTGCTTTGCTTTCTTGTCCCGATGCAATTCGGCAAGGCCAGACTTCTTCCAAATGTACCGTACCAAGTCTGGCAAAGGTTTGTTGATTGCCGCAACACGTAGGTCGCTGACTAGACTAAGGAAGTTTTCTAGGCCCTTCCTCCGACTGTTGGAGAGGATATTGTTGCCTTGGCTTAGCAATGCGTTAGCTGCTTCGTCAAGACACACTGGTGTAACCTGAGACACATTCCCGTTCATAGCCCTTTGCTGCTCTTGAATAAGCTCCAACGCCTCTTTAGGTAGCTTGCGAGAGGGCTTATTCAAAACACGGATGAAAGCATCATCATCCGCGCGATCTGGGCAACCGGTCAAGGTTAGCCTAATGTACGCCAGAATATCGCGAACAACCTCACTCTCCAAAAAGGAGGTACCCCCGACTACCTTGAATGGAACCTTCCTAATCGCAAGTTGTTGTTGTAGGTTTTTATGAAGAATCCCCTCATCTCCCATTCGAAAGCAACGGAAGAGGCATGCAACCTGCCCCCACGAAACCCCGTTGTCGTCGTGCCTCTTCTTCACCGCTTCCGCGATTCGTATTGCTTGTGCTTGAGGATCGCTACACTTCCAGAGTTCCACCATATCACCATCTTCTCTGGTGGGAGACAATCTTTTTTTACCTCGTGCAAAAGATAGCCCTTTAAGAAATGATGCACCGACCCTTAGAATATTGCCCGTGCAGCGATAATTTGCTTCTAGAATTTTCTGTT
>Ga0163144_10028214_pt1 | contig 10836 bp, 7 predicted proteins | sample OliLak19BULKMAT1_FD_123175 | JGI IMG/M metagenome (GOLD analysis project Ga0163144, IMG submission 123175) | Freshwater microbial mat bacterial communities from Lake Vanda, McMurdo Dry Valleys, Antarctica - Oligotrophic Lake LV.19.BULKMAT1 | ecosystem: Environmental > Aquatic > Freshwater > Lake... | reverse complement strand
CTGCAAAAACTCCTCCGAGAAATGCAGATGCTATCCCGCCAGGTCTTGTTCACGACGATGCCGGAACCTCGCCGACGCAAACGCCTCAGCAAGAAAGCTATGGGCCTTATATAAGTGCCATTCAAATGGGTAAGAGGATTTGGATGTGGGTTTGAACCCGGACCATAACGTTGATGAGCAATCCAGGGCCAAACATGCAAACGACCTCGGTGCATTCTGCTCGGTTTCAGTTGTACCGTACCGTGGCCGGCTGGTCTTGGGTTTTGCTCTGCTTGTCTCTTGAGCAATTCTCGGCAAACGCTGAGAAACCGATGCAGGCCCAAGTCCTGACGAACGTGCAACAGGTGCGTCGAATGAGCCTTGCTGAGGCTCGCCAACAACACCCGGTCCGGCTTCGAGGCGTCGTTACTTTCCATCAGGCCACCAATTTTGTGACTTACCTTCAGGACGACACGGCAGGCATCCATGTCAAGGGATGGGGTCAACAAAGATCGGTGATGGGACTGAAGGCAGGACAGTTTGTGGAGGTCGAGGGCGTCACTTCGGTTGGCTTGTTTTCACCTATTGTCGTGGGCGTGGACAATGGCCCCGCCAAATTCCACATCCTCGACCAAGGGTCTTTTCCTCAACCGATCCCATTGTCGAGTGACCCCTTTTCACAAATTCCGCAGCACTGCCAGTGGGTTGAGGTTCCAGGTCTGGTCCGGACGGTGTACTCGGAGGGTGCCTTCTCCGTGATCGAAATCCAAACATTGCCAGGCCGTATCAGGTTACACACGTCAGGTGCCGACTACCCGCTGGACAAACTGACGCATCTTGTCGCCGCCAAGATTAGTGTCCAGGGAGTCTTCTCGGTCGAACCCAACTTTAAAATGCAGTCGGCTGGGATGAACCTGCTTGTGCCCTCGCTGGATTTCGTCCGCATTGAACGTGTGTCGGCTGCAGACCCGTTTTCGCTGCCAGTCCGACCCGTGGAGAATTTGCTCCGATTCAATTTGAACGAAGGAGGCGGCCGGATACGTCTTCAGGGAACCGTCACGTTGCAAGTGCCTCGCATCGGATTTTTCATTCAAGACCAATTGGACGGGATCTGGATTCAGAGCCGTCAGGCGGAGAATTTGCTTCCGGGCGAGCGAGTGGACGTAGTTGGGTTCCCGGGGGTCGGCGAAGGGTATGCCATCCTGGAAGATGCCGTCTTTCGCCACCTCGATCGAGGCCCTCCGCCCAAGCCCGACCGATTAGCGGCCTCGCAGGTGATTGCTGGAGGGCATCACTCTGAACTTGTCAGCGTCGAGGCGGTTCTGATCGAACACCTGCCAGGGGTGGATGAGCATTTGCTGGTTATGCAGTCCGGTGATGTAACGGTTCACGCCTTGCTTCCCGCTGGCTTGGCGCGCAGAGCTTGGACGGACCTGCAGCCAGACAATCGTTACCTGGCAACTGGAGTCGCGCTTTTGCGAGCCAAGGAGGTCTCGCTCTTCCGGGCCAAGGAGCAAAGAAACGTGAAGGCCGACCTGCCGCTGACCTTTAAACTGCGACTGCGGGATTCCGCCGATCTGGTGCTTTTACAAGCAGGCCCCTGGCTGACCTTGGAGCGGATTATCTGGCTGTTGGCAATGAGCCTGACGCTTCTCCTCACGGTCTTTTCCTGGGTGTTGCTGCTGCGGCGTCAAATCAGAAAGCAAACTTCCGTCATCCGCCAACAATTAGACGAGCAAGCGATATTGGATGAACGAGCTCGCATTGCCCGAGAATTGCATGATTCCCTCGGGCAGGACATGGCAGGGGTGAGCATCCAGTTAGACACGACTGCGGCCCGATTGGACCGCGGTCAACCGGGCGACGCCTTCGCCTCACTTAATTTAGCCCGCGAGATGATGCGCCACGCGCAGGCCGAGGCGCGGCGGTCAGTGTGGAATTTGCGGGCTTGCGAACTGGAGAACCATGATTTGCCCTCCGCGATGTGTTCGACTCTCGTCCCCACAGCATCCGCTGGATTGAAACCTGCCATTCAGGTGCAGGTGGTGGGCGAGCCCGAGCGTCTGTCCGGCCTCTGGGAAAATCATCTCCTCCGCATTGCGCAGGAAGCTGTGACCAATGCCGGGCATCACGGCCAGGCCGAGAAGATTCTTGTTGAGCTGATCTACGATGAGAACCTTGTGATCTTGCAGGTGACCGACAACGGCATCGGATTCGATTCGGAACATTCCACCGCCCTCGCGTCGGGACACTTCGGCCTGCTTGGCATTCGCGAACGCACTGAGAAGATGAACGGAAGGCTCTCTGTGAAGAGCTCCCCAGGTAAGGGCACCTGCGTGCGAGTGGAGGTTGGCTTGTCTCAGTGCGAGTCCGCGCCCCGTCGGCAACGGGCAGCATCAAACGGCAACGACTAGCTTGTGGAACCAAAACCTCCGACCGCGCCATCCAAGATTCGATTGCTACTGGTGGACGACCACTATTTTGTTCGCATGGGATTGGCCGCCTCATTTAACGATGAAACCGATATGGTGGTGGTGGCCGAGGCTGGTGGCGGCCACGCGGCAGTCGAACTTTTCCGCCAGTGTCGGCCCGATGTGGTGATCCTTGACCGCCGATTGCCCGACCTGGACGGCGCAAAAACGATCGGGGCGATTCGCGGGGAGTTTCCAGAAGCGCGGTTCGTCATGCTCTCCGTTGATGACGGGGAAGATGACATTTTCAATTCCATCCAGGCGGGCGCCATGGCCTACCTCACGAAGGACGCGTCACGTGACGAACTGCTGCTGGCCGTGCGAACCGTGCATGGCGGGGAAAGATACCTGCCTCCGGAAATCGCCCGGCGATTGGCGGCCAGGGTCGGCCGACCCGAATTGAGTTCCCGCGAAATGGAAGTACTCCGCTGGATTGTGCAGGGGATGAGCAACAAGGAGATCGGAGGCCACCTCGCCATTGCCGAGTCGACCGTGAAGTTGCATGTGCGTAACCTCATGGCGAAGCTTGGCGTTTCTGACCGCACTCAAGCCACGACCGAGGCTTTGCGGCGCGGCATTATCCATCTTTGACCCTCCAATCCTATCCCTTGGTATAGGTTCTAAGCAGTCCCAAGGATAGCGAGACAAAAGTTCCTGGAACTGGGTTAATTATTAGGATGAAGCTCTCATTCCAGCTAATCCCGCCCCATTTAGTGGGGGCAGCACCCGAATGACTTGGCGTTCGCTGGTCGATGAACAACCGATCACCGTGCCTTATAAAATTTAGTCTTATGAAAAAAAGGAAACCATTGGGGATCGCAATTCTTGCTTTCCTTGCGTTAGCTAAATCAGCTTATGCGGCGGATTTGGAGGGTCCAATCGCCAAGACAACGGCCGCACTCAAAGGCGCCGCTCGAGTCGGTATCTGTTTCAATGAGCCGGTGAACAAGGCATCAGCTGAAACCATCAGCAATTACATTATTCCAGGGGTGCAGGTCACAGCAGCCAAGCTCCAGGAGAGTGGAAACAAAGTGGCGCTCACGGTTTCTGCTCCGATCACCTCGGCATTCAGCCTGAACATCAAGAATGTGACCGATACAGTCGGAAATAAAATGGCGGTGACGGATTTAGCTGGATCAGTCATCAACATGATAGCCGCAGACATTGGCACCCCGGGCGAGGACCCACTTATTCCTGGAAGCACGTTGGTCTGTTCTCCGGGCGATTTTGAAGTCACGGGCGGCGGCTCCGATATTTGGTCCGACCACGACGGATTCCATTACGTTTACGAACAGAAGACGGGCGATTTCGATGTCAAAGCCAGAATCGTCAGCCTGAGTGCAATTGCCAATGTGAGTTCTGGGTCGATCATGGTGCGTGAAGATCTCGACATAGATAGCCGCAACTGGCTCGTCAAAACGACTCCCTACAACCAGCCCACCTTAGCAAATCCCGACGACAAGGGAGCCGGTGTGTATCGCACCACCAGTCGCAAAGACAAAGGTGGTTCAACTGGCATAGTGCAGGATGGTAAAGGGCCGCCGCGATATCCCAATGTGTGGGTTCGTTTAAATAGGACAGGCAATACCTTCACTTCCTATCAATCGGAGGACGGCGTCATTTGGAAGATTATCGCATCAGAAATTCCGCCCAATGGAGATGAACCGCCGACACCCACGCCTTACCCAGCCACGGTTTATCTCGGTCTTGGGGCTAACGCCCAAATCAATAGGGACGACCCGGCATTTGCCACGACGGTGGTATTTGAGAATTACAGGGCTCATGCTCCTGGTCCCATCGCCATGACAACCGCAGCGCTGAAAGGCGCCACTCGAGTCGGGGTCTGTTTCAATGAGCCGGTGAACAAGGCATCGGCTGAAACCATTGGCAATTACACGATTCCAGGGGTGCAGGTCACAGCAGCCACCCTCCAGGAGAGTGGAAACAAAGTGGCGCTCACAGTTTCTGCTCCGATCACGGCAGCCTTCAACCTGAACATCAAGAATGTGACCGATACAGTCGGAAATAAAATGGCGGTGACGGATTTAGCTGGATCAGTCATCAACATGATAGCCACGGACATTGGCACCCCGGGCGAGGATCCACTTATTCTTGGAAGCACGTTGGTCTGTTCTCCGGGCGATTTCGAAGTCACGGGCGGCGGCTCCGATATTTGGTCTGACCACGACGGATTCCATTACGTTTACGAACAGAGGACGGGCGATTTCGATGTCAAAGCCAGAATCGTCAGTCTGAGTGCAATTGCCAATGTGAGTTCTGGGTCGATCATGGTGCGTGAAGATCTCGACCTGGATAGCCGCAATTGGCTCGTTAAAACGACTCCCTACAACCAGCCAACGTTGGCGAATCCCGACGACAAGGGGGCCGGTGTGTATCGCACCACCAGTCGCAAAGTCAAGGGTGGTTCAACTGGCATTGTGAAGGATGGTGACGGGCCGCCGTTATATCCCCATGTGTGGATTCGCTTGAAGAGAACTGGCAATACCTTCACGTCCTATCAATCGGAGGACGGCATCACCTGGAAGGAAATTGTATCAGAAATTCCGCCCAATGAAGATGATCCGCCGACACCCACGCCTTACCCAGCCACGGTTTATCTCGGTCTCGGGGCTAACGCCCAAATCAATAGTGACGATCCGGCATTTGTCACGACGGTGGTATTTGAGAATTACGGGGATATGGCTGCACCCCGGCCGTCGTTGTCGCACAGTCGATCAGGAAATCAACTGACCCTCAGTTGGTCTCCAGCGGGAGGACGACTGCAGATGAACGCCAATGTGGCTGACCCAACGTCATGGACGTTTGTTGGCCCAATCAATCCCGCAGTGATAACGATCACCAACGGGAATCGGTTCTTCCGGGTTATTAATCCGTAAGCAATTTAACTCCGAGAATCAAAAGAGATCGGGCAAAACCCGGTCTCTTTTTTTGTGCACAATCTTTTCCAAGCCGACCCGCCCGATAGCAGCCCAATAGCAGAGATGAAGGGATTTGTTGCTCGCCTGTCGAACTCGTTACAAGATCGAATAAATCCGCGCGAAGTGATTGCATGATTAGAATAAGGAGAGATTTCGGTCTAGGGGCGCCGCTCGTTGGGAGGGGATTTCATGCTATTCTGTTTGTTTTTCTCAGCTTTGGTTTCTCCTCCGGGAATGGGGATGGCGCTCCGCCTGAGAAGGCAACGAGAACGATTGGATTTGAGCGTTTTTCATCTGCATCGACGGGGATCCATTTCACAAACAAGGTTGATTTGGAAAGGTCCGTGACGAATTCCTTGCGTCTCAATGGCGCGGGTGTATCCGCTGGGGACGTGGATGGAGATGGCTGGTGCGACTTCTATTTTTGCAGCGTCGATGGGGGGAACCAGTTATTTCGAAACCTTGGAAATTGGAAATTTGAGGATATCACTGGTCAAGCGGGTGTGGCTTGCGCTGGTCAGCATTCCGCAGGGTGTCTGATGGCGGACGTGGATGGAGACGGGGATCTGGACTTGCTTGTAAGCTCTTACGGAAAAGGAGTGCGACTGTTCCTCAACGATGGCAAGGGGCGCTTCCGCGATTCAGAGGATTCGGGGCTTTTGCGGCAATTTGGAAGCACCTCGCTGGCCATGGCCGATGTGGATGGCAATGGCACTTTGGATTTGTATGTGGCGAATTATGCAACGACTACCCTGGCAGATCATCCCAAGACCCGGTTCCGCATTGAGGTTCTGGGCGGCAAAGAGGCAGTCACTTCTGTAAATGGCATGCCGACCACAACGCCGGAACTGGAGGGCAGGTATTGGGTGGATCCGGCGAGCAAGACGCTCCGCGAAAATGGGGAAGCAGACTTTCTCTATTTGAACAGCGGAGAAGGAAAATTTCAGGCGGTGTCCTGGACGAACGGGCTGTTCCGGGACGAAAATGGGCAAGTTCTCAAGGAAAAGGCACACGATTGGGGTTTGAGCGTGATGTTCCGTGATTTAAACGGCGATCGGGCCCCGGATTTTTACGTCTGCAACGATTTTTTTTCACCTGATCGGATATGGATTAACGATGGAAAAGGTGGTTTTCAAGCGATTCAAAACACCGCTTTGCGATGCACGTCGATGTCAACCATGGGAATCGACTTTGCCGACATTAACCGAGATGGATTCGATGATTTTGTGGCTGTGGATATGCTCAGCCCGGAGCATCAACGACGGATGACGCAGGTCGTGGGACCAAAACCGGTTGCCTCGGTGGTGGGGTCCTTGAATTCGCGACCGCAGGTGAAACGCAATACCCTATTTTTGGGCCGAGGAGACGGCGATTACGCGGAGGCAGCGCAATTTTACGGGGTGGAGGCGTCGGAATGGTCCTGGACTCCAATATTCATCGATGTCGATCTGGATGGCTACGAGGATTTACTGGTGACCACCGGGCATGCGCGGGACTCGTTGAATGGGGACGTTGACGCCGAGATTAATCGTCGCAAAGCGGGTCAGAATCTAACTGAGTCACAGCTGCGAAATTTGGCCAAACTATACCCGCTCCTTAAAGTGTCAAATAAGGCCTATCGAAACGTAAGAGGGGAGCGATTTGAAGAAGTGGGACGGGAGTGGGGATTTGCGGCAGTGGGGATCTCACACGGGATGTGTCTGGCGGACCTGGACAACGACGGAGACCTGGATGTGGTGGTGAACAACCAAAATGAAGAGGCGGGACTCTATCGGAATGAATCGAGCGCTCCTCGAGTGAGCGTGAGGCTCAAAGGATTGGCGCCGAACACGCGTGGGATCGGGGCGCGGATCAAGCTGTTGGGAGGAGCGGTGCCGGAGCAGTGCCAGGAAATGATCTGCGGTGGAAGGTACCTGTCGGGTGATGACGCGATGCGGGTGTTTGCTGCCGGGAGCCTGACCAACGCCATGCGTCTGGAGGTGGTCTGGCGGAGTGGGAAAAAAAGCGTAGTGGAAAACGTCACGGCTAACCAGGTGTATGAACTTGAGGAAAGGCACGCAGTGGAATGGAAAGCCCAAACGCGTCCGGAAATCGAACCGCTCTTCGAGGACACGAGCCAGGCGCTGCGGCATGTCCACCGGCAAGAAGCGCACGATGACTGGGCCCGGCAGGCATTACTGCCGCGCAAACTGAGCCAGCTCGGGCCGGGGTTGGGCTGGCTGGATGTGGACCAAGATGGGCAGGAAGACCTGGTGGTGGGTAGAGGGCGGGGAGGGGAAATGGGAGTGTATCTCAACCAGGGCGCCGCAAAATTTGGGCGCTTGCCCACGAGCCAACTGATCGGCAAGAGACCGGAAGAGCAAACCGGAATTGCAGGATGGGACGGGACGATGGTGGCCGGTTGGGGGCATGCCGAGCAAAATCTGGCCGGTGGAGCGGCGCAGCGGATTGACCTGTGGGCCGGAGGACTGGAGATCATGGAGAACCTGCCGATCTTGGAAGGAAGCGCGGGGCCGGTCTGCCTGGGAGACTTCAATCTGGATGGAAAACTGGACCTGTTCGTTGGGAGCCGGGTGACGCCGGGCAAATACCCGGAAGCGGGCAAATCCAGAGTGTACTTGAGCCAAAACGGGAAATGGATTCTGTCGCAGGAACTGGATGCCGGGATGGTAAGCGGGGGCGTGGTGACCGACCTGGACGGAGATGGACAGCCGGACTTGGTGCTGGCCTGCGAATGGGGTCCGGTTCGAGTCTTTCGCAATGAAGGTGGGCATTTCAAGGAGGCCACCACGGAATGGGGACTGGAGAAAGAGATTGGATGGTGGACTGGAATCAGCGCGGGAGACTTTGATGGAGATGGGCGAATGGACCTTGTGGTTGGAAACTGGGGCCGGAACAGCAAATACGAAAGCAAGCGGAAGGATGGGTTGACCCTGAATTACGGAGATTTGGATGGAGATGGCCGCTTCGAATTGGTCGAGGGATATTACGATGCTGAACGCAAAGCGATACTGCCGTGGCGGAGTAGGGATTACCTGACCCTGGGACTCCGCTGGTTGCCGGAACGATACACGACTCACGCGGAATATGGGAAGGCGACCGTGGCGGAGATACTAGAAGGGCGACAGTCAAAGGAACTCAGAGCGTGGAGATTGGAGAGCATGCTCTATCTCAATCGAGGGGGGCGGATGGAAGGTAAAACTTTGCCGATCGAGGCACAACTCAGTCCTGTGTTTGGCGTGAGCGTGGGAGACTTGGACGGAGACGGAGCCGAAGACGTAGTTTTGAGCCAGAATTTTTTTGGGGTCGATGAAGAAACCAGCCGGTATGATGGAGGGCGGGGAGTGTTATTGAAAGGAGATGGGCAGGGAGAGTTTCAAAGCGTGGGAAGCGAGCAGACTGGGTTAAGAGTTTATGGAGAAGGGAGGGGGACAGCGCTTTGCGATTTTGATGGGGACGGACGGGCAGATCTGGTCGTAGCCCAGAACGGAGCCGAGACGAAATTGTATCGGAACCGGGGTGGGCGGGTAGGATTGAAAGTGCGGTTGAGAGGGCCGGAGGGCAACCCCAACGCGGTGGGAGCAGTGATAAGGTTGATGCATGGGGAGAAGCCAGGCCCGGCCCGGGAGGTACACGCCGGAAGCGGTTACTGGTCGCAGGACAGTGCTGTGCAAATCATGGGAAAGAAATCAACAGCCACCGCTGTCGAGGTCCGCTGGCCAGGCGGAAAAATTACTACTACCCCAATCGGAATTAAGGTCAAAGGGGTGAAAATTAGCCTCTTCGATGGCGCTAACCGCAATTGACCCACCCCTGCTCATCCAGGATTGACCCAGTCCCTCATGGGATTCTCTTCCCAAGCAGCCCTGTTTGGCGTTCCAATCGTGTACGATAGAGCCTGTTCCCCAAGCGGAAAGAGCCTGAGAACATTGGTGGAAAGTGCGGGCAGGCGGTCGGGAAAAGGAGCGGATTTTGGGTCAGGGGGTCAAATCGTGCCCTTATGATCGAGAGGGAGCCTTGGACTTCGGTGAAGATTTGCCAGCGGGATCCGGGGCGTTGGGACGTTGGAGGTGGAGTTCGCCCCGTTCGAGGAGTTCCCAGTGCACCTCTTCTCCGGGCTCCAGTCCGATGGCGGCGGCCAAGGCCAGAGGGAAGTTGATATAGAGGCGTGGGTTCTGCCCGCGTGAGCGGATGGCTTGCACCCGGAGAGGAAAGGACGTCGGCATACTTTCTGGATTGATTTGATGATTTTCCTAGCGAAACAAAGGCTAGTCATTAGACTAGCTTAGTGTCGAGCCAGATCATTTCGTTCCCGCAGGAGTTTCGCCCGAAACTACCCACCATTGTCGGCAACGTTGACTACTTGACCCTGCGTCAGCGACTGGAGCAAATCGACGCCCTTCTGCGGGCGGGGGGAGTGGAGGAGGATTTCGTGCGGCGGGCGCTGGAGGGGTGGAACCCCGAGGGCAAGGAGTCGGTCACGGCAGGGGAGCAGATTCGCTTTCAACAGCGCTCTCGGCGGGCGCTGCGGTGCACGATCCTGCGCACGTTGCTACAGGAGGACTACCGGGGGTTCAGTTGCCAACTGGCCGGCAATCTGTTCAACGACAATCATTCTTCCCCGTTGGCGACAATTAAAACTCCCCACCTGGGGTGAGGGGTGGTTGCTGGGGATGGCACCCTGGGTGGTGAAGCGGAGGAAGGTGAGCCGTAGGCGAACCTTCCGGAGCGGAACCACCCAGGGTGCGGGCGACCGATGGGTCAGTCCTTGGGCCGCTTTTTGGCCTGGGTGGCGCGAATGCTTTGGTTGTCGAACTCCAGGATGTGGGCGTGGTGCACGAGGCGGTCGACGGCGGCCATCGTGGTCAGTGGGTCCTTGAAGATCTGGTCCCATTTGGAGAAGACCAGATTGCTGCTGATCATGACGCTGCGCCGCTCGTAGCGTTCGGCCAGGAAGGTGAAGAGCACTTCCATCTCCTCGCGGCTCTGTTGGACGTAGCCGATGTCGTCCAGGATCACGACCTGGAAGCGGTCCAACCGCTGGAGCATCGCGGTGAGTTTGAGCGCCGCCTTTGCCGCCAGAAGCTGCTGCACCAGTTTGAAGGTCGGGGTGAAGCAGACGGTGAATTCGTGCCGCAGGATGAGTTCCCGGCCCAGGACGGCCAGAAAGTGGGTCTTCCCGCGACCGGGCAGGCCGAAGGCGAGGACGTTTTCAGCCCGTTCCACGAAACCGCCATCCAGTAGCGCGGGCCACTGTCGGCGGATTTTGGCCGGCAGTTGCTCCTCGTCCAAGGTGCCCAGGGTCTTCCCGGCGGGCAGCCCGGAGGCTTTGAGCAGACGCTCTCGACGGCGTTCCTTGCGATCGGAAGCCTCGGCCTCACACAGGTCCAGGAGGAAGCGCCGGCAGTCCCACCCTTGGGCTTGGGCACTGGCCAGAGTCTCTGGAT
>Ga0163144_10028213_pt1 | contig 10836 bp, 2 predicted proteins | sample OliLak19BULKMAT1_FD_123175 | JGI IMG/M metagenome (GOLD analysis project Ga0163144, IMG submission 123175) | Freshwater microbial mat bacterial communities from Lake Vanda, McMurdo Dry Valleys, Antarctica - Oligotrophic Lake LV.19.BULKMAT1 | ecosystem: Environmental > Aquatic > Freshwater > Lake... | reverse complement strand
TCCCGGCGGTAGCGCGCTACCTTTCTGAGAAGGACGAGGCCGTGATCGGCCAAATCGTTTCCGCACAGCGGGAGGAACTTGAGCAGGAGATCGGGGAATTGAAGGTGGAGGCGGAGAGGATCGCCGGGGAAGCGAAGGAACTTGTCGGGGATGTGCCGTTTTAAGGCGGGACTGGATCCATGGAGCGAGACGCTCCTGACTTCGGCCAAAACAGCAGGACTCTATCCATCGGAAGACGGGCCACGCCGCCTGCTTCGACTTATTCTGTTTCTTTGAACTGTTTTAGAGCCGGGACAGGTGTTGTTCGATCCAGCCGGGTTCTTTGCGGCAATCCACAACGGCTAGAACCAGTGCCTCATGGGAATTGAAACGGTAGAAAATCGCGTAGGAAACTTATGACTCAGCAGTCTGTGTAAATCCCGGTGCGTTTGCAGGTGGATTCCAGCGGTGATCTTGAGCCCATCAATGTCAGCTCGAAGCTGAGATGAAAAATAATCACCCAATCCGACCTCCTGTTCCTCGTAAAAATCGAATCCATCGTGAAGGTCAACAAGTGCGTCCTCGGAAATCGTGATCTTGATCATCTCTTGCCGATCGAGTGCTTTACGTCGTCCCAATCTAAAATAGCCGCAGCGCCCGAATCGACTCTCTCAATCCGGGAATCCAGAAGGACTCGTTCTGACTCTGAGATCGGAGCTGAACCGACCCGGGAGCCTAGGTCAGCCCACAAGGCTTCAAGAATCTGGAATTTCTCACGAAGCGGTAAGGTTTGGACTTCGGCAGCAGTCATGAGGCGATTCTAGTGGATCGTATCGAAAAATCGAGCGCCTAAATTTTTGCGACGTCGATGAATGCCTCCGCCCCGTGGCGGCCTCGATGTAGGAGCGAAGACTTCATCATTTTGGGCTGGCGACAAACTCAGCTCTTCCCGGCAGCCACCTCCTCATTCACTCCACCTAGCAGCAGATCGAGATCATCATCAGAGATGGAATCGAGATCGAGTTCTGAGGTATCGATGACTTCGGCGACGACCTTGGCTTTCGGTGCGGCGTCCGTGTCGCCGCCCATTTCGCCGGCGATGAGGGTGGCGATCTGGCCGATGGTGCGGGCCCGCATCAAGCTGGTCGGTGGCAGGGCCACGCCGATGGAGCTTTCCAACATGGTTTCGATTTCCACGCCCATCAGCGAGTCGAGGCCGAGGTCGGTGAGCGGTTGGTCGTTGCGCAGGCTGTCAGGCTTGACGCGGAGGACGGTGCCGACGACGTCGCGGACGGCTTCGCCGATGACGGAGTTGCGGTCCTCGGCGGATGCGGCCTGGATTTTGCCGCGCCAATCGTGACCGCCACCACTGGCTTCCTGGGTTTCCACGCCGGCGGCGAAGATGCGTTCGACGAGCGGGTTGTCCTGCATGCCGCGGAACAATTGCCGCCATTTCGCCCAATCGACGCGGATGGCGGCGACCTGGGTGGCGTGGGCGGTGAGGAAGGATTCCATCAACGAGGTGACTTCGGCCGGAGCCAATGCGCCGGTGCCTTGGCGGGCGAGAAACTCGGCGACGCGTTCGTTGCGGGCGACGTAGCCTTCGCCACCGAGGACACCCCAGTTGATCGCGAGGGCGGGCTTGCCGATCGCGCGGCGATGGTAGGCGAGCGAGTCGAGGAAGGCATTCGCGGCCGAGTAGTTTCCTTGCGCCGGATTTCCGAAGATGCTGGAAACCGAGGAGAACATGACGAAGGCGTCGAGGTCCATGTCCTGCGTCGCTTCGTGCAACAACCACGCGCCGTGGGCTTTGGGAGCCATGACGGTGCGGAGGCGCTCGGCGGTCAGCGCGGCGAGCGGGGCGTCGTCGATGACCATCGCTAGGTGGAAAATCCCTTTCAGCGGAATGTCGGCAGCGCGGATTTCTGAAATCAGGCTGTTGACGTCGGACGGTGAGCCGATGTCCGCCTTGATGACTTTAGTTTCGATGCCGCGGGCGACGAGGCTTTCGACGAACGCGACGGTCTCCGGAGTGGAGGCACCGCTGCGGCTGCTGAGGACGAGGTGACGCGCACCCGCCGTGACCAGCCATTCGGCGAGGACGCGGCCAAATCCGCCGAGGCCACCGGTGATGAGGTAGGCTCCGTCCGACTTGATTTCGAAATCCGGCAACGGCGGCTCGCCCTTTCTCACGATGAACGGCTCAGCAAATCCGACGACCACTTTGCCGGTGTGCTTGCCACCGGCCATGAGGCGGAACGCGGCGTCGATGCGGCTCGCCGGGAAAGAGCGGAACGGCAACGCGGTGAGCGCGCCTTGATCGACGAGGTCGGAAACTTCGGCGAGCAGGTCGCGGGTTTTCGCCTCGTCGCCAGCGAAAATCGCGTCCATGGCGATGACGTGGAACGAGGAATTCCGGCGCAGTCCCCACAGCGGGATGCGGGAGTTCATGTAAATGTCGCGCTTGCCGATTTCGAGGAATCGGCCGGACTCGGCGAGGCAGGAAAGCCCCATGGGGATGGCCTCGGCGGCGAGCGCGTTGAGCACGACATCCGCGCCACGGCCATCGGTGAGTTCCATGACGGACTCGGCGAAATCGCCACGGCGGGAGTCGATGACGTGTTTGACGCCGAGCGTTTTCAGCAGGGCGCGCTTGGTCGGGCTACCGGCGGACGCGATGACATCGGCGCCGAGGTGGTGGGCGATCTGGATGGCGGCCATGCCGACTCCGCCGGCACCGGCGTGGACGAGGATGGTTTCACCGGACTTTATGCGGGCGACGTTGTTGAGCGCATACCAAGCGGTCATGAAGACGACCGGCAGGGTGGCGGCTTCCTCGTAGGAAAGGTTGTCCGGCATTTTCCGCATGTCGGCGGCACGGGCCAAGGTGTGGGTCGCGAGTCCGAAAACCGCGAGACCGAACGCCTTGTCGCCGACCTTGAGATGGGTGACGCCTTCGCCCACGGCGACCACTTCACCGGCCACTTCGTCGCCGAAGATGCGCGCGTCGGCGGTTTCCGCAGGGTAAAGGGCGAGCGCCTTGAGGACGTCGCGGAAGTTCATGCCCGCCGCTTTCACCCGGATGTAAACCTCGCCCGGCGCGCAGGCGGGAGCGATGAATGGCGTGAAATGCAGGCTGTCGAGCACGCCGCGTTCGCGGGATTCAAGACGCAGCGGCACCGATGCGTCGAGGCGTTGCGCGCGCTGCGGCATGCCACGGCTGATGCGTTGGACGTAGCGGGCCTCGCCGCGCAGGGCGACCTCGCGCTCGGTGTCGGCGTGGGTCAATTCGCTCCACAGCAGGCCGCGATCGGCGGCCGATGGTTCCGAAGGCAAATCGATGCCACGGCAGGAGAAATTCGTATGCTCACCGAGCATGACCCGGAAAATCCCGATGGCAGGAGCTTGCGCCACGTTGGTGGCCCCCATGTTCTCGCCGGCGGGCTGGGCACCGCGGGTGACCAGATCGAAGCGGAGTTTGGCGGCCGCCATCGTTTGTTCCAAAGCGTGGGTGAGATGCAGCAGGGCGTCGATGCCCATCAGTGCGTCGTTCTCGGTGGTGCCCGTTTTTTCATCGAGCGTCCAGAGATAGACGAGGTGCTCAGGCGGCGCTTCCTTCAGAAGTTCGGCAAAGAGCAGTTTCCAATCTTCCGGCTCCTGGTCGCGAATGGTGAAGCTGTCCGTGCCGGTGGCGGCGAACTTGTCGCCACGGCGGACGATGCGGCAGCGCGATCCGGCAGCGGTGGCTTGGGCGGCAACTTCATTTCCGACGCCGGACTCATCCGCGAAGACGACCCACGAGGATTCGATAGCAGCGTCCGATGCGGAAACTTCGACGACGGCCTGACCGGCCTTGCGTCCGAGAATCCCAACCTGACCTTCGCCTTCGGGGCCGTGGAATCCGGAAATGGAAGTCGTTTCAGCAAAGCCAACTTCCTTCAGCGCCGCTTCCCATTGGGCACGCTGCATCAGCGGTTGTTCGGGCCGCAAATCGTGGTCGGTGAGATGCCACCAGCCTTCGGTGAGGCCGAAGACGGCTTCGATCCAGAGTTGTGGCGAGGCCACGTCCATGAACATCAGGGTGCCGCCCGGGACGAGCAGATCGTGAAGCATCTTGAGCGTCACGCGGACATCGGCCACGGCATGAAGCACGTTGGTGCCGACGATGAAATCGTAGGAACCGGCCTCGAAATCCTGATCGGCGAAGGGTTTTTCCAGGTTCAGGACCTTGTATTCCACTTCCGGGAAGGCGGCGAGTTTCTGGTTTGCGGCGGAGAAAAAGCCAGCGGAAACGTCGGTGAAGGTGTAGCTGTGAAGACCGCGATCCAGCAGCGGGAGCAATTGAGCTGCAAGACCTCCGGTGCCCGCGCCGACTTCGAGAATCCTCAAGCCACGGCCTTCCGGCTGGTGGCGGGCCGCTTCCTGCACGCCCTTGGCGATGCTGACCATCCAGTGACTGGAAAGCAGGCCGTCGCCGTAGAAATGGTCGAGCAATTCGGCATTGGTGCCGCCGAAGAGGACATGCACTGCGTCCGTTTCGCCGGTCAGGATGGCACCGAGTTCGCCGCAGGATGAGGCGCAGAGGAGAGCCTCCGGCAAATGGCCGGGATGCCCGGTGATGAAGCCGCGGAGCAGATCCGGCGCGGAATCCGCGACTGCGGTGAATTTCGCGGTCGGGGTGTATTTCCCGTCCTTGGCGGTCAGCAGGCCGCGCTTGGCGAGCTTGTCCATCAAGCGTCCGAAAACCTTGAGCATCAAAGGTGCGATCTTCAGCGACCCGGCGGAAAACCCGCCGCTGACGCCCATTTTACGCAGGCCGTTGGCGACTTGGGCGGCGGCGAGGTCGTCCTCCGCAGCCATCACACCTTCCAACTCGGCACGACCGCGCAGGCTGACGACCTCGTCGAGCGCCACTTCCGCGACGTTGCGAAGTTGGGCCAGCGGGACAGTCACCTGAGGCGCGATCACCACGGTCGGAGCGGTGCGCTCCCAATCGACATTGTAAACCAGATCGCGGCTGCCACCGGACGCACCGGCGCGGCGGGCGGCGCTCATGCTGACCGCGCGGAAACCGTCGATGAGCACGCACGGATGACCGGCCTCGTCGTAGAGTTCGACGCGGCCTTCGATCAATTCCTCATTGAAATGCAGTACCTTGGCGCGGACCTGGGTCGAAGCCCCAGGCGAACGTAGGAACAAGATGCGGGCGAAGCGCACCGGCAATTTCATTTTCGCCTTTCTGTCTTCGATCGTTTTGGCTCCGGCGGAAAACACCTGCAGCGCGCCGTCCATGAGGACCGGGTGCAGCGCATACTCGGAAGCGCGGCCGGCGATGGTTTCTGAAAGGGAAACCCGGCCAGCGGACTTTCCTGCCCCGGCGGCCAGCTCGCGGATCGGGCGGAATTCATCGCCGTAGCGCAGTCCGAGATCGCTCATGTGGCCGTAAAACGCGCCGACGCCTTCTTCTTCGAGATCGGCATCTGGAGCCGCGAGCACGGAATTTCCGAACGACGACTCGGTGCGCTCGCTGCGCATCGAGCCGATGACGTGGACCGACCAGGTGGAAGTTTGATCGAAACGGCTCTGGATCGTGAAAGTGCGCTCGGCGGGTTCGTAGGTGAACTCGATGGTCACTGCGGACGCAGGATCGGGAAGAATCAGCGGACGGCGGATTTCGAAATCCTCGATCGCAAACGGGCGGCCATCGAACAACTCGACACCCGCCTCAAGCGCCATTTCCACGAAGGCTGCGGCAGGGAAAATGATGTGGTTATCGACCTTGTGATCCTTGAGGAAGGCCATGTGGCGGTTGTCGAGGCGGGTCGTCCAAGCCGGCGTCGCGCGAGGTTGGCGGGCGTCGAGCAGGCCTTTGCCACCGGAGCCGAGACGGGCGTCGCGCAGCTCGCCGCATTCGTGCCACCAGCGGGCACGGTCCCAGGCGTAGGCCGGCAGGGAAAGCAGTTCGCGGGACGGCGTGAGTCCTTTGAAATCAATCACCAGGCCACCCCGATGGAGTTCGAGCGCGGCTTCGAGGAACGGCTCGTGCTCGCGATCGCGGCGGGTCGAAGCGGTCACTTGCCCCTTGAGGTCATTGGTGGCGAGGCACTCCTTGATCGACATCGAAAGCGCCGGATGGGAGCTGATTTCCAGCCAGACATCGACGCCGAAGTCGGCCACGGCATTGACCGCCTTGACGAATTGCACCGGCTGGCGGATGCCACGGCCCCAGTGGGCGGCAACGCAGTCTTTGCCGGAGCAACGCTCGCCCGTGACGGTGCTGAAGAACGGCAGCGTCTCTGCCTGCGGGGAAATATCGGCCAGGTTTTTGACGAGATTGTCCGCCGCCGGTTGCATCATCGCGTGGTGATACGGATGGTCCACGCGGACGAAGCGGGCGAAGATGTTCTTCGGCTCCAGCTCGGCGCGGATGGCTTCGAGCGAGGGCTGCACGCCGGCCAAGGTGAGTGATTTCGGGCCGTTGAAGGCGGCGATGCTGACGGTTTTGTCGTGGCGGGAAATGATTTCCAAAGCTTCCTCTTCGGAAAGACTCACGGCGAGCATGGTGCCCTCGCCACGAGCGCACTCATGCATCATGTGGGCGCGCAGGACGATGATCCGCGCGCCTTCCTCAAGGCTGAGAATGCCCGCGATGTGGGCGGCGGCGACCTCACCGACGCTGTGACCGACGACGGCGCTTGGCTCGACGCCCAGCGATTTCCAGAGTGCCACAAGCGCGACCTGCATCGCGAAAATCGCGGGTTGGGCGATCCCGGTTTGCTGGATTTTCGAGTCCGCTTCGTCGCGGTTGAGTTCTTCGAGCAGCGAGAAACTGGCGTGCGGACGCATCGCCGCCTCGCATGCCTCCATGACCTCGCGGAAAACGGGTTCCTTGCGCATCAACTCGCGGCCCATGGCCCACCACTGCGGTCCTTGACCACTCATGACGAAGCCGATGCGCGGCGCGAATTCCGGGCGCGGAGTGAATGACGTGCGGGCGGTGTTCACTGGATTTCCCGCCGCGAATTCCTGGAGTTCTTCGGTGATCTCCGCAGACGAGCTGCCAACGAGCGTCAGGCGGTGCGCGTGATGGTTGCGACGCGCACCAAGCGTGTAGGTCAGTTTCGGCAAAACGGGTGATGCCCCATTTCCAAGTTCGTGAGATTCGATCCAATCGGCCAAGCGTCCGGCAGTTGCCTTGAGCGCGTCCTCGGAACGGGCGGAAATGACCAATGGCCATGAGCGATCGGCTGCAACGGGTTCTGGTTCATGAATCTCCTGCACCGGCGATTCGCCAAGGATGACGTGGGCGTTCGCACCGCCGAAGCCGAACGAGTTCACCCCGGCGATCAGACGCTTGCCGTTTTCCGGGAACGATTCCAGTGTCGTCGGCACCCGCAATTTCAAGACCTTCATATCAATATGAGGACTTGGATTTTCGAAATGAAGGCTCGGTGGGATCTGGCGATTCTTGAGAACGAGCATGCCCTTGATCAGGCCGACGACGCCGGCGGCGGTCTCCAAGTGACCGAGGTTGGTTTTCACCGAACCGATCGGCAGCGGCTCATCCTCCGGACGGTCAACGCAAAGCGCTTCCGCCAACGCGGTGGCCTCAATGGGATCACCCACCGCGGTGCCGGTGCCGTGCGCCTCGACGAAGCTGACATCGTTCGGGTGGATGCCGGCGTTCTTGCAAGCGTCGCGCACCAAACGGGCCTGGGCCGCGGTGCTCGGCAGGGAAATCCCGTTGGTGTGGCCGTCCTGGTTCAGCGCGGAACCGAGAATCACCCCTTGGATCGGGTCGCCATCCGCGATGGCTTGGGAAAGTGGTTTCAGCAGGACGACGCCGGCGCCTTCACCGCGGACAAAGCCATTCGCCTCGGCCGAGAACGCCTTGCACTTGCCGTCGGTCGAGAGCATGCCCGCTTGGGAAAACCCGATGAAGCCGTCGGGAGTGATAATTACCGTCACTCCTCCGGCCATCGCCATTTTACAACTCCCGGATCGCAGCGATTCGCATGCAAGATGCACGGCGGTTAGTGCAGAAGAGCACGCGGTGTCCATCGAAAGACTGGGTCCGCTGAGATTGAGGCAATAGGAAATCCGGTTCGCCCCGATGCTGTGGGCGTTGCCGGTGGACGAGTGGGCACTGATGCCCTTGCGGTCCGTGCTGCCGCCTTGGATGTTTTGATAATCCGTGTGGGAAACCCCCATGAAAACGCCGATGTCAGTACCATTTTCGAAATCCAGCACCTGACCGGCATCTTCGATCGCTTCCCATGCGGTCTCGAGCAGCAAGCGCTGCTGCGGATCGATGTAAGGAGCCTCGCGTGGGGAAATCCCGAAGAACTGTGGGTCAAATTGGTCGATATGATCCAGGAACCCGCCGCGTTTTGCGATGGATTTCCCGGTCAGGCCCAATTCCGCATCATAGAATCGCTCGATATTCCAGCGGTCGCCCGGAATATCGGTCACCGCATCGCGACCTTCCGCCAACAGTTTCCAAAATGATTCGGCGTCACTGACTCCGCCGGGGAACCGGCAGCCGATTCCGATGATTGCAATCCCGTCTTTAGGCATGGTTGGTAGATTTGAAATTCCTCTATGAAGGCGGCGCACTGTCGGATTTAAGAGCGGCATGGCAAGCCCAAGTTTGCTACCTACAGCCGTTTTCAGAGCAATGCACGAGCCATTCCACGAATTGGGAATCGTGATATTTGTCCAGAGCAGTATTACCAGTTCGAAATCAACCCGTCGGAAGATGATTTCTGGGAATTGGGCTTTATCGGCGTAGCCTCCCCCTCCTAAGTTACCACTTAGGTCCGTCGCATCCCTGCGCGGGATCTCGCGCAATGAGCCACATTCTGCTTCTTCCCTTCGGCACCTCCGGAAGCATTTTTCCGTTCATCTGGTTGGCCCGAAATCTTGCGGAGCGCGGTCATCGCATCTCGATGGTGGCGTCGCCCATTTACCATCAAGCAGCCGTGGCCGCAGGAATTGAATTCGTCCCCACCGATCCGGATGGTCTCCCCGCGATGCTCAACGACGCCGGCCTTTGGAAGCAGGGTTCCTGCGCAAAAGTGGCGTTCACCCACGGCGGACGCGCCATCTCCCCCACCGTTGAGGCCATCGACCGCGTGATCCGGGAGCAGGGCAAGCCCGACCTGATGCTCGCCCCGATGATTTCCTTCGGAGCCAGGATCGCCCGCGAGAAACACGGGATTCCGCTAATCACGGTGCACCTCTATCCCGCAGCCATGATGAGTGCGGATGACGCGCCGCTGGTCTTCCCTGCGGTCCGGCTCCTGCGAAAGTTTCCGCTCCCGCTTCGCAAGTTCATCCTTTCCTTGCCCAGTCCTTACGACCACCACGCGCTTCCGGCAGTGATCCAGGCCTGTGCCGACCATGGAGTGAAACCTCCCAAACGGTTGTGGAAGGAATGGCACCATTCGCCGGACGGCGTGCTGGCGCTTTTTCCAAGCTGGTTTGGCCGGGTCAAAAAGGATCAGCCCAATAATACCTTCCAGTGGGGTTTCCCGCTCGAGGACCTCGCGCATGACTGCCCCATGGAGCCGGATTTGGAAAAATTTCTCGGCGCGGGTGAACCACCGATCCTCTTCACCGCCGGCAGCGGCCAGTTCCATGCAGCCGAGTTTTTCCAAACAGCAACCCGCGTGGTGACCCTGCTCGGCTGCCGCGCCGTGTTTCTCACCATGAAACCGCAGCAACTCCCTGCGGATCTCCCCGACTCCATCTTCGTGGCGATCTACGCGCCATTCAGCCGGCTGCTCCCGCGCGCTTCCGCGATGGTCCACCACGGCGGCATCGGAACCACCTCGCAGTGCCTCGCCGCAGGCATCCCCCAACTCGTCGTTTTCATGTCGCTGGATCAGCCCGACAATGCCGCCCGAGTGGAACGGCTCGGTGTCGGATTGTGCATCAGCAGCAAGGATCTAACCGCCGAGCGCCTGCTGCCATTGGTCAAACGCAGCCTGCACAATAAAAGGATCAAATCGAGTGTCGCCCACCATGCCGAGCTGATGATAGAGCGGCAACCGGTGACGCCCATGCTCGAGTGGCTGGAGGAAACAATCAGTCGGGGTATTTTCTGAGCAGCATTCCTCTGCTAGAAAAAAAGCGGGCCGGTTTCATAACCATGATGGTGGAGTGTTGATGTGCGTTTCGTGATACTTCCGCCTATTGCGCCTCGAGGCGGAAAAACGCAGCGTTGTCCGGCACGCCGAAGGTGAACTCCAGCTTGCCCGCCGGATTGATGACCGTCTGCGGCGTGGTCATCGGGAAGGGCGTGAAGTTGAACAGGTCGGTGGCCTTCTGCACGCCGATGGTGAGCGTGAACAGGCCGTTCGCCGGGTTGCGCGCGAGCAGTGGCGTGCCGATGTGCAGGGCCTGCACTTGGGTGGTGGAGTAGTAACCGGCACCGTTCGCAGAGGAGTTGTAAGTATTCACCAGTGAGGGCTGGCTCACCTGCCAGTCAAAGCCCAGCGCGGCCATCTGAAACTCGGAGGCGTCGTTCATTCCGTCACCATCGGTGTCCTGGGTGAAAGAGTATGCCTGGCCCGTCAGGTTGATGTCGTAGGAAGTCTTCCCGACGACATTATTGGCGATGTGGAGGGCCGCGGTTTTCGTCCCGCTCGTGGCGGAGGCAAACTGCACCGTGAAAGTGGTGCTTCCGCCGGGGAGCACCGGTGAGGTCGGGCTGGCCGTCACTGTGAAGTCGGAGGCGTTCGGGCCGTCTTTGGTGATCGTAAGTTCGGTGAGGTTGGCGCTGCCGGGGTTTTTGATCGTGAAATCCAGGCTCACCGGGCTTCCGACAACCATTGACCCCAAGCTGTGCATTCC
>Ga0163144_10028212_pt1 | contig 10837 bp, 8 predicted proteins | sample OliLak19BULKMAT1_FD_123175 | JGI IMG/M metagenome (GOLD analysis project Ga0163144, IMG submission 123175) | Freshwater microbial mat bacterial communities from Lake Vanda, McMurdo Dry Valleys, Antarctica - Oligotrophic Lake LV.19.BULKMAT1 | ecosystem: Environmental > Aquatic > Freshwater > Lake... | reverse complement strand
GCAGAGCCCGGGAACGAGAAACTTTACTGGTTGCGTTATTAGCCGAGCATTGTCGAAGATAGGCATGTTTGCCAATCGACATGCGAACTAAACTCCAATGCACCACGAGCAATCCGAACGATTTGTGGTGGGTTTGGATCGCGTTGCATAAAGTGTCGGAGAAGGCGTTCATTGGTGTTTTGCAAATCCCCGTCGCCTACACTTAGATCGTTCAGAATCACCCAGCAAACCTTAAGCCCGATGGACCTCGCTGCTGTCAACGTAGTCAATACTTGATTGACTACACCGAGTCGGTTCTCCGATACCAACGCAATCGGAAACATCATCTCGAGGGCCAGGTCAGCATTGGTCATGCCCCAACTGATTGGCGACATCAGTCCTCCCGCTCCCTCAAGAACTAGCAGTTCGCAATGGTGGCTCCAATTCCAAGCACCCTCAAGTATCAGCTGTTCAGAAACCTGTTTGCCTTCTTTTTCGGCGGAGAGAGGCGGCGCAAGTGGAGCTAGGAAACGCTGTGGGTTGACTTGTTCGAGTGTCCCGCGCTGGCCACTCGCTTTCCAAAGCAAGAAACCATCGCTTTGTTCAACCGTCGGTGCTCCGGTCGCTACCGGCTTATAGGCACCAACCGCAACACCCTGGCGAACCAACGACTCGATGATGCGACAAGCCACGTAGGTCTTACCAACTTCCGTATCGGTACCGAGAATGGTTAGGCCAGCAGAATTCATTGTGTTTGCTTGTGACAAACGGATTGAGACTTAAAAACGGTTACGCTTCCTTTGCCACTATTTTCGGTGGATGAAAGAAAATCGCCAGAGCAATCGCAGCCAAGGTTGCAATCAAGCACGGGACGAGAAAGAGCCCCCGAAAATCAACAGTACCATTATAGTTGGTAAACTGCTTTTCCAACAGCCACGGGCAAATCGAGTTGGCTACCAATGCACCGACCCCAAGAATCATAACGTTGAACAACCCTTGAGCGCTATTTCGAGCGTCTTTTGGAAAGTGCTCGTCCACGAAAATGTAAACGGTCGCAAAGAAGAATGCATAGCAGATGCCATGTAGCACCTGAATAACGATTATCAATGCGGCGTTGTCTGGGAAGAAAGCATATACGGCAAATCTAGCAGCATGCCCGAGAATCCCAACGATCATGGTGGCTCGCCAGCCCAGGTTCTTCAGCGTTATTCCCAGGATGAACATGGTCAGAATTTCAGCCAATTGTCCAACGCTCATAACCGGCATGATCCAGTTGCCAGGAATGCCAACACCACCAACTTCTTTTGCAGCACCGAGAAAACGACCTGTCCAATTGAAGTAACAATTGTGAACAAACGAATCGGCAAAGGTAACGATCCACAAAACGAGAACAAACGGGTGAGCCAAAAGTTTAACCGCTTCCAGCCATGCCAAGCTTTGAGTTCCATCCGATGACTTTTTTGCGGGCGTGTGGGGCAGAAAAAGACTGAATGCAGAAAGTATTAACGAGGCGATACCAGCGACGATAAAGGTGTATTTGGTTGCATTTTTGAGTGCCTCGCCAGTCAATCCATTCTTGAGAGCAGACCCAACCCATTCGACGATTCCAGCTGGGTTGGCAGCTCGAACTGCCTCCCAATCCACAAAAATAAAGGTGAATGGCCAAGCCGCAAGAATCCAGCCTATTGTGCCACCCATTCGAACAATGCCGAACTCGTTTTGCGCATCTTTCATGTTCGCAAACGCAATCGAATTCGTAATCGAAATCGTAGGCACATACAGTAAGCAGTGAACAAGCATCAAAACAAAAAACGCATTGAAACTGGTGACGAAGCCGCAACCAAGAATGGCAAGACCGCCGACCAAATGACTGAAGGCCAAGAATTTTTCCGCAGCAAAGTTTCGGTCGGCAAACTGGTTGCTAAAGAACATCCCGACAATGGCTGCGATCGGAAAAGCATTGAGAATGAGTGATTGTTGGTTCGTGGAAAACCCAAGTCCATCTTTATCGATGTACCCAAAAATTAACGGCAACCATGCACCCCATATGAAGAACTGTAGAACCATCATAAGGAACAATTTTAGTCGAATGATCCCATTCGACCCATCTGAGCCTGTCGCCATTTGTCTCTCCGAAACCTAGTCGCTACATCTGAACTGTTGGATAGTTTGCCAGACATTCCCAGTGAATTCGAGTGTTGGCTCGAGACCGCTGAAAATGCAAGCTTTTACTGTTTCACAGCCTAGCTAGTACCTATGCCATTACGCAAGCGGGTGGTTTTAGGAATTTCCAGTGACATATCGAATTCCAGTAACCTATTTTGCCCAGCTTTCCCTCATCCCTTAAACGCCATAGCGGCGTTGTGCGAATTCAGCTAACTACAAATCCATGTAAATCGTCCAATCCACAACGGTAGTCTGCACCAAGCAGTATTGAGGCATTCCATGGATTTATTCAATCGCATCGCAAACATGATCTTCCTCGCTTTGCTTTCTTCCTGTTTCCCTTCCAACCCGGTTCACGCTCAGAACGACCTGAGAATCAAGGACATATGCCGACTCAAGGGACAGGAGGAGAATACGCTTCAAGGGCTGGGTGTCGTTGTCGGTTTGAAGGGCACGGGAGACGGCGATAGCAAGCCAACAACCAAGGCTCTCGCTCGGATCATGCAGCTCATGGGCGGCCAGGTGTCAACCGATCTACAAGGCCGATTGGTCGAAAAGGAAATCGCAAACGCGAAAAATGTTGCGCTCGTGTTTGTCGAAGCAAAGATTCCAGCAAGCGGTGCACAGCAGGGAGACCGGCTTACTTGCAAGGTTAGCGCTTTGAGCGCCAAAAGTCTTGAGGGCGGCAACCTCATGCTGACTCATTTGCTCGGCCCAAGAGCCGATGTCCTGACAGTCTTTTCGCTAGCTAGCGGTCCGATCGTCATCGATAATGGCAAAATCCCAACGTCCGGCAAGATCGTGGACGGATGCAAAATGGAGTTGACGGTCGCAAATGAATTCATTTCGGCCAACAAGATAACCCTCATTGTCGATCCGAATCATCGTTCGATCGCAACCTCGCAAAACATCGAGGATAGTATCAACGACCACCAAAGCAGTGTCGAGAGCTCAACAGTCTCAAAGAACGCCTCCAATCCCTATTCGAAAACCGAGAGCAACAAACCGGCAAAAGCGATTGACCAAACTACCATCGAGGTCACAATCCCAAACGTATACAGGGATCGACCGGTGCAGTTTGTGTCGCTGGTACTGGATCTAAAACTCCTCAACTTGCAAAACAAGAAACGGGTCTACATTGATGAACGCGAAGGCGTTTTGATTATCGGCGATGAAGTAACGATCGCCCCGGTCGCAGTCTCGCACAAGAACTTAACCATCTCCGCCCGAGGCCCAGCGAAAGGTAGTTTCGTATCGGTTAGTTCCCAGGACGGAGCGAATCCGCGACCGACTCTCAAGAACCTGACCGACGCGCTCAATCTGTTAGCTGTTCCAACCGCCGACCAAATTTCCATTATCAAGGCGTTAAAGAAAGATGGAAACCTGTACGGCGAACTGATCATCGAGTAACTCGACCCAAGATCTCAACGCAATCCGAGCACCAACAAACCATGGACATCTCAAGCCTACGAACTTCCTCTTCTGCGTTTGGACCAAGCGATCTATTGCGAACCAAAGCAGATCAGACTGCCGGCAAACTGGGACTGCCTACCGAGTTCAAGATCGACACGACCCTCACGGACCCCAAGGAGCCCACAGGACTTTTGGGCTCCGATCCTAAGCCAGAAAACGAGGATCTGCGAAAAGCCTTCCAAGACTTTGTTGGTCAAACTCTGTTTTCACAAATGATCTCGTCGATGCGAAGCACACAGGATGGCGCAGCCTATTTTGACGGTGGCAGAGCCGAAAAGATCTTTCAAGGGCAACTGGACCAAATCCTGTCCGAAGAACTTTCCGAAGCCAGTGCTTCGAAAATCTCGGATCCTATGTTCAAGCTATTTCAATTGAGAAGGCAATAGCGTTAATTCAACTTAGTTGCACGACGCTCCGCGTCGTGATTCCTACGACGCGGAGCGTCGTACAACTAAGCAATAGCATCAACGCGCCACTAGAGTATCCGTCGCCGCGACGGGTGGACTAGCGACGGCCGCAACCGCTGGTTGGCTGTTTAACGCATCCGACGCAGCAAGGCCGGCAGGTGCAGTGACCGTTTGTTTCGGTTCGTCCACTGGTTGCTCAACAGGCAAAAACTTCTTGGGGCTCTGAATCATTGCTATCCGCAAACGCTCATCGTGGATCTTCTTGTTGGTGCGTTCGGGGTCAATCTGAGTCCAGCTTTCGCGATAGAGGCGGCTGGTTACTTTGCGAAGAAGGCGTTGGTCGGTATCGAACCAGTCGACTTGATAGAGTTCCGTTTGGTGGTTTTTTATGGGACGGCGATTAAGAGATTCGCGGTCTTCGACGAGGCACCAAGCTCGTACTTGAAATCGCCCGGATTCCGGTGCCCGTTCATAGAATATGACTTGATCATAAACAAGTCGACCTTGTTGGTCATAGAAATGATTTAGCTCGATGAGATCGACAACCTCTTCGGCTACGAAGTTGCCCTTATGTGATAGGGTAGCGCATAGTACGAGACACAATGTGATTGACGTAGGAAACATGACCGCGAACCCTCAATTGAAAACTCCTTGGGTAGATCGAATGACATGTGTGTCTATCGAGGAGATTACATGAGCCGCGATAAGCAGCGCGGTGGGTCATTCGCTAACAATAGTGTGCGGTCAAGTTGGCGAACGAACCGAGAGGGCAGGAGAGTTTCCGCGTTACATCATCAGACGATTCTGCAAGCAACCACCTCATAAAAAAGATAGAACTCAAACCGAATTCGATCGGAAACGAAAACGTAAAGGAATTCGAACCAACGACGATTTCCAAGCTTGGTAGCGTGGACCGAATCCATTCGAATTACCTAATAACAAATCATCGGTTCCCAGATCAATACTAATTGAGGTTAAATTTGATCGCTACAAAATCTTCCCGAAAAATGGGGAAACAGTGCCGCACGCAAGATTGAACAGCAAAGATCAAATTACCCTCATTAACGATATGCATTGAGGTGCAAAAAGCCAATGCCGCCGGACAAAAATTGTGCAGCTTCTAGCATGGCCTCCGGGCTTCTCTAGTCTATAATTCCATGTGGTTTCCGATCACGAACATTTTACGAGTCGAATCATGAAATTAGCGAACTCTTTGGCATTTGCCGTAGCCCTACCAATCCTGAGCTGTTTTAGTCCGCTCTATTCCCAAGAAGCGACTGCCCCGCGGCAGGCCATGATCGACAAAGCGGTGTCCTTTCTAAGTACCAGCCAAGCTGAGGACGGATCGTTTAGCAGTAAGACAGGACCCGGAATAACCGGACTGGTGGCCGCCGGTCTACTGTCGGTGGAAATCCCAGCGGAAAAACCCATTGTCGCCAAGGCGCTGAAGTATTTGGAAAGCACGCGTCATGAAGACGGTGGCATTTATGCACCCAAGTCAACACACGCCAACTACGAAACGTGCCTAGCGATCATGGCGTTTTCGAAAGCCAACAAGAATGGCCAATACACCGACCTGCTTCAATCGGCCGAGCGATTCGTAAAAAAGCAACAATGGGACGAGGGAGAAGGAATCAAGTCGGACGATGTGACGTATGGAGGAGCTGGATATGGCAGCAAGTCGCGACCAGACTTGTCCAATACAGCGTTCTTGATCGATGCGCTGCGAAGCGCAGGAGTCAAGGAGGACGATGAAGCCATCCAGCGGGCACTGGCATTCGTATCGCGATGCCAGAACTTGGAGTCCGCGCACAACCGTACCGAATTCGCCTCCAAAATCAATGACGGCGGATTTTATTACACACCTGCTTCCGGTGGCGATTCCATGGCTGGCAAGGAAGAAAACGGTGGCCTGCGTTCCTATGCGTCCATGACTTACGCAGGCTTAAAGAGTATGGTCTTTGCCGGTGTAGACAAAGAAGACCTTCGAGTGAAGGCTGCGAAAAAATTTCTATTCAACAACTATTCTGTCTCGACCAATCCTGGGATGGGAAGTTCTGGCTTATACTACTACCAGCACACTATGGCCAAGGCACTTGATGCCTTGGGAGAAAAGGAGTTCAAAACAAAAGATGGTCCTCGCGATTGGAAATCGGAATTACTCACTCAACTAAAATCAACACAACTCGAGAATGGATCGTGGACCAATTCCGACGCACGCTGGATGGAGGGGGATGCGAACTTGGTCTCCGGATACGTGTTGTTGACACTGGCATATTTGAAATAGCTGAGGGGCAACGAATTGCCTAAAAACGAACTCAAACGACTGCCTCAGATTCGTCTCACGAAAGAGCTGCTGGCCATCGCCCTCACTTCCTCCAGTGAAGCCATTTTGATCAAAGATTGCGATGGAATCATCCTGATCGGCAGCCAGAGAGTTGCCGAGTTTCACAAGTGTTCGGTAGACGATTTGCCAGGCCGCAGTTCCTACGAGATGTTGCCGCCCGCGCTCGCGGCGAAAGTCCGAGTGCGGGATCAAGATGTCATTTCGAGCGGTATAGCCGAATCCGTTGAAGAGACTTGGGACCTGGGCAATGAACAGCGGACACTTTTGGTTTCGAGAAGTCCGATCCGCGACGCGGATGGAGTCAACGTCGGCATCATCACGTGTTATACAAATATCTCTAACATCAAACAAGCTTTTCTTTTCTTTGAACAGAACCAAAAGAGGTTCACCGCACTAGCTCGCACATGTCCGGTCGGTATTTTCGAATGCGATCCAGGTCATCAATTGTCTTACGTTAATCCAGAATGGGAACGTATTACTGGCGCACTCTCGGACAACGTCCTTGGAACGCAGTGGACTGATCTCGTATGCGACGAACAGCAATCTCTCGTCTTGGATCTCAAGGGTAACGCAGACTCGCATCCGGGTGGCGACCGAATCGACTGTCGATTGAAGACCAAAAGAACATGCACTGTCGAGTTGTCGCTCAGCCGCGTCTCCGATACGCATAACAACACTGTGTCGTATATCGGCAGTATCGTTGATCTCACGTTTCGGCTAGCGGCACAGCGCGAACTACGAGAAAAAGCAAACCTCATGCGGGACTTAACCAGTTCCGTGCCAGCGATCATTTGGCAACTCTCCCGAGACGGAAATTGCGTCTTTGCAAGTGACTATTTTGAGATGGTTTCGGGGAGGCCAATCGAGGATTTTCTTGGTCACAGCTGGGAAAAGTTCATTCACAAAGACGATTTGCCGGAAGCCATCGCTTGTATTAAGTCGATTCTAGAGGGTGAACAAAAATCGGCGCGACATGAATTTCGCATGAAAGGTCGCGATGGCGATTGGCGTTGGATGTTGAGCAATTGCCAGCCGATCCATTCGGTCGAGGGGAATTTTTTGGGCGTGGCCGGTCACACCATCGACATCACCGATCGTCGCAATGCCGAGCTTGACTTGCAGCAGTCTAACGTCTTACTCGAGCAGCGCGTCAAGGAACGGACCCAAGAACTCTTGAATGCCAATGATTCGTTGTTAAGTGAAATCGAAAATCGTCGGTACGCCGAGGAACTTCTGGAAGAGAAACGAGCCCAAGTGTCTCACTTCTCCAGAGTGAGTGTCATGGGGCGTTTGTCGGGTGAGTTGGCTCACGAACTCAATCAACCGCTCAACGCAATCCAAAACTACGTGGCGAGTCTGAGCAAGATTCTTGCTTCATCATCTGCCTCAGAGTCAACAGCCCTCGTCATTGCTAGGCTCTCAGGCGAGGTTACGCGAGCAGCCAAGATCATTCGCAGAACGCGTGAGTTCGTCTCGACTGCCAAGCATCAACCGGAACAGATAAATCTGTCCGAACTGGTTTCCGATACGGCCGCAATGCTCAAAGGTGAAGCGAGGCGACGCGGGATGGTGATTCAAATCGTTGATAAGAATAAGAATATCGCGGCATCTGGCGATCCTGTCGGTTTACAACAAGTTCTCGTCAACCTCGTGCTGAATGCATTGGAAGCGATGGTGGACCAACCCAATTCAGACAAAATAGCGACAATTGAGGTCAGCTTGAGTGCCGGGCGGATTCGGAGTGCTGTTCACGATTCAGGTTGCGGGGTCGACGCGGATCAGCAGGGCCGTTTGTTCGAAGCGTTCTTCACAACGAAAGCAACCGGACTTGGAATGGGGCTAGCCATCAGTCACCAAATCATAGAGGACCACGGCGGCACGCTACGTTACCAGGCACGCGAAAAGGGCGGCAGTTCGTTCATCATCGATTTGCCATCGCCTGGTTAGTAGATCGCCTCACTTTGTCATGGGCAGCGATGACGATGACGCTTGCTGTACGGGAGGTAAGTTCGATTGGCTCATGGTGTTTGGGGCCGAATTGAAGAGCCCTTGGACGTTCGCTCCAATAGCCCCTGCCTGTTGATAGATGCCCTGCGCTTGCTGAACCGTTTGCTGACCTTGTTGGGCCATTTGATTGATGTTTTGGGCACCCCCCATACTTGCCATCAAGTCTCTCGCTGGTTTTAAATTCGGATCAATTTGCAATGCCGAACTCAGATACTGCTGCGTTGCAGGGACGTTCTTGCGTGTGAAGTGCAAGTAGGCCATTTGGTAGTTGGACATAGCCGGACTATTGACTTGATTCAGTTCAGTCAAAGCGGCTTCCGCGTTACCCGAGTCGAGCATGACGCCAGCCAGTGCCGACCGATACGAAGTGCTTTTGGGGTCAAGGTTAACCGCTTTTTGAAGTTCAACCCGAGCGGCGGGCAAGTTGCCAGTGCGAGCATGCAGGCTACCCAAGTCCGCAAATGTTGCTGCGTTGTTAGGAGCAACGGCAGCAGCCTTCTGATAAAACTCAACCGCCTTGTCTTTCTCGCTTTGACGATCATAGAGTCGTGCCGTGCTCAGCAGAGCCGAAGGATTCTTAGGCTCTTTCTCAAGTGCCTTGCTATAGGCATCGAGTGCCTTGGCGTAGTTCCCTTGTGACTCGTGAAGCTGTCCGTTCATAACTTGCAATTCGGGATCCACCGTGGGCTTGGTGCTCAAACTGACTGCGTCACCGGTCTCCGTTGCTGGCGAGAATGGCGAAGTGATGGCGGTTTTGGCTTTCCCATAAGCGGAAGAAACCGCCGTTCCCATTGATGAAAACTGGCCTTTAACAGCCTGAGTCGTAGACGCAAGAGAACCCGTTACACCAGCTGCAGTACCCGTCGACAACGACGTTGCGGACCCGGCTGTCCGTGTTGGCCAAATGGACGGTCTAGCTCCTGGTGTCGATGTGCAACCCGAAAAGGATAGTGCGAAACCCGCTACTGCACCGAAGTGAAGCATCGTATTGAGGAAAGGTCGAGTTTTATTTGAAACTGTCATAGACAAATCACTTATACTGCATCGAACAACCAACAACTGGAAAAATCGTTCCTGTCGTTACAGCTTCGGCAATCAGATCACCTCACCTTGAGCAATTCCTTTTGTTCCAAATAGCTAGCGATCAGTCTTTCACGGAAATGGATAGTGATTCAATAACCGCATGGCCGGACTTGCGAAAAGGACGTGGCAAGGGCTGGGCCATGCCCCGATCGTCAATCGTTCGACAACGAAATGTATAATCACCAGCAGCGACTCCAGGTAGGACCGCAGCCCAATGCGCGTTCGTGAATTGGATGGGCCATCGCTTGGAAGTCCCGTCATCGTTAAAGCCATGAGTGTTTGATGGCACTCGACCATCACTTAATCCACTCCAGGTTGTCGGCGCCTGTAAAAGCTCTGCATCCACCCACGGACTGTTGGCGAATCCGAGGTCGTCCAAAGGCTTTGATTTGTCGACCAATTCCATTGCGACTTGCACCTTGGACAAACCTGAGACTCCAACTTGGGCGTAACCCGATACAGTCATCGGTTCGCCGGCCCGCAATTGCTTTGGAATGGAAAGGGTTGCAGCAAACGTTTTCAACATACTGTCGACATCGTTGTTTTGATCGGCATACGTATCGTTGGCAACGGCGAGATTCGTGAGAACGATATGCGATAACCATTTGATCGACTTGAATCCATATGCCTCGGGTACCACAATGCGAACGGGGCCTCCGCGTTCGGAGTCTAGCCATTGGCCATTGAGCTTGTAGCACAAAATCACCGGTGGCAAATCGAAGGGGTCTTCCAATACGCGTCCGATGGGAAGCGAACTGCGAAACATTTGTTTCGGATCATCATTGTGGTATCCATAATAAAAAACTCGCCGAACATTCTCTCGGGGTTGAGCCAGCCATATGATTTCTCGGAGCGGTACTCCCTCCCAGAGCCCCATTCCAAGTGGGCACCCGAGGTTCAAGCATGTCATCACTTTTGGGAATCGAGCCGCATGTTTTTCACCCAGTTTTAAAAGCATTTCGAAGTCGATCGCTGAGCCGTCTGCCTTGCGCAACTGCTTTCCGAGCGTTGCAGGATTATCAGTATCTGAGATGACATTGAGGCTCCAAGTTTCGCGTGTCAGACCCACCTCACGTTTCTTTTCATCGGACAGCGAATGGGGCAGTGGCTTGCCGCGGGACACATCTCGAAAATCTGCCGTCGGTGTGAAATAGGGTTCTCGCTGAGCGCCTGCTTTTTCGGGTTTCTGCCTTTTGATGGGCTTGGCGGCGTCCGCTTCGTCACCGGAAGCCACATCAATGTGTGGCAGTATCGCCGCGCCAGCCAACCCGACTTGCAAAAAGTACCTACGGGTTAAACTGAAATGTTGCTCGATAAATTCATGCTGGTCCATTTTACGCTCCGTAAGTTTGCCGTAGGAGTAAGCTCGGGATTC
>Ga0163144_10028211_pt1 | contig 10837 bp, 7 predicted proteins | sample OliLak19BULKMAT1_FD_123175 | JGI IMG/M metagenome (GOLD analysis project Ga0163144, IMG submission 123175) | Freshwater microbial mat bacterial communities from Lake Vanda, McMurdo Dry Valleys, Antarctica - Oligotrophic Lake LV.19.BULKMAT1 | ecosystem: Environmental > Aquatic > Freshwater > Lake... | reverse complement strand
CATCTCTCGCAGCGCCTTTGCCTCGCTCTGGGCAACGCGGTCTTGGGGCAGGAATTTTTCAGCTAGCACCTCGCTACGGAAAAGGATCGCGCAGAGCAGCTGAGTGATGTGGCCGTGCAGTTCGAGGGCGACCCGCTCGCGTTCGGCCTCCTGCACTTCCACGAGGCGCCGGGAGAAGCCACGGAGCAGTTCTTCGTTGCGGCGTGTTTCCGTCATGTCAGTGACCACCACGCCAAAGGTCACGGGGTGGCTGCCGTTCATCGCTTGGGGACGGATGGAAATGAGCACGGGCAGCGGCGTGCCATTGCCCGTTTGCAAAACCATCTGGACCTTGGAACCGTCTTTGTCTGCAAGATTCAAAAGTGCACACAAGGGCGGTTGATCTTCGTCGGCGATGAAATCCCGAAACGAGGTGCCGATGACCTGCTCCAGCGGGCGCTTGACCATGGTGGCGAAGCAGGCGTTCGCATAGAGGATCATTTGATCAAGCGTCAGCATGAGCGCACCTTCGTTCATGGACTCGATCAACTCGCGGTAAGCATCACTGACACTTCCCAGCGTATAAACCTGCGTTTCCGCCTGACCGGTGCCGACCACGGCGTCCACCTCGCCGCTGCCGATGGCTCGCAGCGTCTCCTCCGCTTCTTCCAGACGGGCGCGCAGCTCGGTAAGTTCGTCAGCCGCCGACGATGGTTGGATGGCGTTCACGACGCTGGTTTGGGTTTGGCGGTGAGATCGAGCCCGGCAAAAAAGCCAAGGGTGTTTGAAAGATTGCCGATGAGTCGACGCACGGGCGGCGGGTAGGCTTTGACCAGTGTGGGGGTGGCAAGAATCTGCCCCTCCCGTGCCAAAAGCGGTTGCTGATAAATGTCGATCACATCGAGTTCGTAGTCGCCGCCCAGTTCAGCCTCGCAGAGTTCGCGCGCTCGCAGGATTGCCTGTTGGGAGCGTGGAGTGGCCCCGGCCACGTAGAGCCGCAGGACGTAGGCTGCCTCGGGTTTGGCGCCTTTGGGTTTGACGGCGGCAACCGTTTTCTTGGCGGCAACCGTTTTCTTGGTGGCATCCGTTTTCTTGGTGGCCTTTGGTTTAACGGCGTTTACCGGTTTCTCGGTGACCTCGACCATTGGGTTGTTCGCGGCTTTTTTCAAGGCCGGAGTCGCGCGTTTGGCTGCCGCTTTCTTCATCGGGCACCTCCATTCAAACTGGACTTCTTGGCTTTGACACTGCCCGGTACGGTGGCCGTAATCTTGGTGTCGGCCTGGCGCAGCAGCCCGGATGCGGCGCGGTCCGTGGTCAGCATGAGCGTGCTGTTGCCGACCTGTTCGGCGATGCGCCGCAGCTCGACGGCGTCCGCTTCGTATTCGGCGCGAAGCCCGCTGATCTGTCGTTCGATGGCCTCGCGTTTGCGCTCCACTTCCCGCTTGAGTCGTGCGGCTTCCTGTTGGTTCGCCAGCACCACGGCTTTTTCGAGCGACTCCTGCGCCACGCGGGCGGAGCCGGTCAAGACGCCGCTGACTCCGATGTAGGCATCCACGATGTCGATGCCATGATTGGAAATGAGGAACTCGCGAATCTGGTTCGAGTGTGCCATGCCACGCGCTTTGAGCACATAGAAGATTCGATTGCGTTCGCCGTTGCCCTCGAAGTCCTGCAATAAAAGCCAGGCGTCCATGAGCGAGGACATGGCGGCTTCGCTTTGTTGCAGCGCGTGGCCTCCTTGCGTCAGGCTGGTGAAGAGCGAGGTGATTTGTCCGGCCTTCAAATAGTCGATCAGGCGCGTGACCATGCCTTTGCATTCCGAATCGGTGCCGGTATCCAACAGGCTGGTGATGGGGTCCACGATGACGACGTGCGGTTTGAATGTGGCGATCTCCTTGAACATCGTGGCCAAATGCATCTCCAAACCGTAGAGGGAGGGCCGCGCCGAATGAAACCGCAGCAGGTCGCTGTTCACCAGCGGCTCAAGTTGCAGACCGATAGAGTGCATGTTCCGCATGATCTGGTCGGGCGATTCCTCGAACGAGAAGTAAAGGACACGCTCACCGCGCTTGGCTGCAGCATGGGCAAAGTTCGATGAGATGATGGTCTTGCCCGTGCCCGGTGTACCGGTGAGCAGGATGCTGCTGCCGCGGAAGAATCCTTTGCCGCCGAGCATCGCGTCCAGCCGTGGAATGCCGGTGGCGATGCGCTCGCAGGACACTTTGTGATTGAGTGCCAGCGAGGTGATCGGCAGCACGCTGATGCCTTCTTCGCCGATGAGGAATGGAAACTCGTTGGTGCCGTGCTGGGCGCCGCGATACTTCACGACACGCAGATGCCTCGTGGCGATCTGGTCGTTGACCCGGTGGTCGAGCAGGATCACGCAGTCGGAGACATACTCCTCCAGCCCGTGGCGCGTGAGCGATTCGCGCCCGCGCTCGGCCGTGATGACGGCGGTGACTCCCTTGTCCTTCAGCCAGCGGAAGAGACGGCGCAGCTCCGCACGCAGCACCGCCTCATTGGGCAGGCTGGCGAACAGAACTTCCAGCGTATCGAGCACGACGCGCTTCGCCCCGATGGACTCGATCGCGTGTTCCAGCCGGACGAAAATTCCCTCCAGATCATAATCGCCCGTCTCATGGAGTTCACCGCGCTCGATGTGAACGTAGTCCACCAGGACTTTTTTGCGTTGCACGAGGCCATCCAGATTGAATCCGAGAGACGCGACGTTGGCTTTCAATTCCTTCTCCGTTTCCTCAAAAGCCATCAACACGCCCGGTTCATCGAACTGAGTCGCGCCGCGGACGAGGAACTCGGCGGCCAGCAGCGTCTTGCCGCAGCCCGCGCCACCGCACACCAAGGTTGGCCGTCCGCGGGGCAGCCCGCCGCCGGTGATTTCATCGAGTCCTTGAATACCCGTGGGGCAGCGGGGCAGATGGCGGGACGGAGTGCTGCGTTTTGGGGTGGGTTTTTTGATCATTTGATACGAAGGCCGAACCGAGCCGCGCTTTTTTGGCTTGGCCTGGGATGGAGCGTCCGTCTGGTGGGAGAATCGACGTTGGATGGGCTGAAAGCTATGGGGTGAAACCCTACCGTGAGGGACTGTTTCATGGCGCGGAGCTTCCCATTCACGAGGCCAGATCGAGCCAGGAGGGAGATCGTGCTGGGGAATCAACGAACCGAATCGGGATTCAGCAGGCGAGCGTTTCTCGCTGGAACCGCCGTGGTAGGGTCGGCTGGCGTTGGTCGCCCCGCTCCAGCCGTCCGCCGCGTCCGCCGCTAGGCAACGTCGCCGCGACAGGCATCTCACGTTTCGGCGAGGCGTCACTATCAGCACAACACAGGAAGCCTTTTTAGGGGTTCTCGAGGCATCCGCCAAATCCTCCAAAATTTGAAGTGCCTCCAGCCCCGAGTTATGGTAAAAAGGGGGTGGCGTAATTGAGATTGCTTCATTATCAAGATGACCGGAGTATTCCGCCGCAGTGCCTCGAAATGCAGAGTTGGTTTACATTTGAATGGGACGGAGAACCGTGCCGGGTCGAACAGGCGTCCATTCACCAGACTCTGGCTGATTTTCTTTATGATAAGGACGTCGCCTTGACGGGAACCGCCGGAGGAACTGGTCCGGGCAGCCTCGTCATCATGGGCGAGAGGGAGGGTGCGGGACATCGTTTCCGCGTCTTCGATGCCCGTCTGCTGCCTCTGCCGCTGGTCGCGAACCGACAGGTCTGGACCGCCCGCGGCATTCGGGAGATCGAGCCTGACCATCCGGCGAATCTGGCCCTTCAGGAAGGACATCTGGAGTGTGGCGACGAGTCATGGGCGAGACTGCGGGTGCTCCTCTTCGAGGGTTACTACCGCCCCGACTTGCGCCGCCACGGCCAGATCCACGACCAATTCGACGGCATCACCAGTGTGACAGCGAACACCCCGGCGATTCGTCAGGCGGCCACCGAAGTGTTTTCCTCGACCGCCACCCTGCGCCACGAGGCGGCCCGCAAAGCGGAGCGAGCCGGCGACGAGGCAACGGTCTGGACAGGGCGGAAGGATATCTTTCATGACCGTTTCACCAAGGCCCTTTTCCGCCTTGGCGAGGCCCCGGGGGTGACTTATGTCGATGGGCGCAAACACCGCTGGCATCGTCCCACTTCTCTGACTGCCCTGCTCAAATTGCGGCGCGAAATTCCTGAAGCCCCGCTCCTGGCCGGCGGCACCACATTGGCCGGGACGGCAGCGTTCGCGGAAACGGCCAATGTCATTTCTCTTGAGTCGGTCAAGGAGCTGCATCAACTCCAAGTGGCTGAAACCCACTGGGACCTCGGAGCCGCGCTGCCCCTCACCCAGATCGCGGAGCAAATCGGAAGAGAGTGTCCCCCTTTCAACAAATCCCTGAGGCACTTCGGTGAGCGGGCCGTTCGCAACCGGGCCACTCTGGGCGGATACCTCGCGACGGCATGGATGTCAGGGCAGCTCACCCCGCTGCTGCTGTCCCTGAATTCCCGGGTGCTGTTGCTCTCGGAAGCGGGAGAACGCGATGCTCCGCTCTCGCAATTTTTCCTTGAGTCGGGAGGCACGATCCTGCAACCTGGCGAGGTGATCCGTTGCGTGCGCGTACCGCGCTCCACGGAGAGCGTGCTGGCCGCCCGCGGGATCAGCAGCCGGATTTGCGACTCCTACTCGGTCGGTCCCCGTCGCAATCTTTGCACGCCGTATGTCTCGACCGCTTTCGCTCTCGAGTTGCGCGAGGCCATCATTACCAAAGCGTGGGTGGCTGGCAATGGCATCGGTCCGGCACCGTTTCGCGTACGGGAGGCCGAGGAATTTCTCACCGGTCAGCCGTGGTCCGAGAAGACCGCCATCGCGACCCTCCCCATCCTCAACGACGCCCTCGCCCGGGTTTTTCCCGCATCCGCGAACGGACGTCAGGCCTATCAACGCCAACTGCTCGTCACCCTTTTTCAAAAATTCTACCACCAGCATCCCACCCCTCGCAGCGTGCGATCCGAAATCTTGACCTCAACCGAAGAGTTTGCCAAACTCGACGAACCGTTTTTCCGAGCCGATATTTCTTGAGCCCATTCCACCGGCCCTGACAGCGCAGGAAACGGATACCATGATGAGTGACGTCGAAGACCCTTACCTCTCTCTTCCCTCACCGAAGGGAACTTCCCCGGAGGATGGTGTCCACGATCAGGCCTCGGATTCGGGGAAGGGTGAGACTTTTGCGTCACGGCTGCGTCGTCGTCGTTTGGAACTAAACCAGGACGACTCCGAGCCCGCGCCGCCGCCTTCCCTTTCCCCGCTCGCCGCCGCGCGCTGGCAAGTCCGTTCCCAGGCACTTGTCGCCATGGTGGCGGAGAGCCCCCATGCGGCCGCTCTGATCACCCGCAAAAGTGGCGAGGCCGCCTCCGCAGTCTCCGGTGTCGTCAGCGTGATCTTCGCCGAGAACCTTCCGCCTTTTTTCAACAGTTTGGGTGATGGGTTCTCCGGGGAGCCGGTCCTCGCGGCGAGTGAAGTTGCCTATCTGGGGCAACCCCTCGCGCTTGTCGTAGCGGAAACCGAGGCCGCTTGTCGGGAGGGACTCGCTCAACTTTCTTTCACCTTTCAATCCAGCCAGACGATCGATTCTTTGGACCATGCGGTCGCCCTTGAGCACTTCCTTGGTGAGGCCCGGATCTGCCAGCGCGGCGAAGTCGATCCCGCGCTTGCCCGCTCCGAGAGATCCCGCACCGGAACCTTCGCCCTCGGATCCACGACGAGCGGCTCGGCGATAGCCTACGAAGTCCGGGTATCCCCTTCGGGACGCGGTTCAGGCTTGATCGTGAGCGCCCCGTCGCTGATGCCTTCGGCGGTTCGCGCGGCGGTAGCCCGGGCGGCGGAGATTCCCGAGTCGGAAGTGCAGGTGCTCTCCGCTTCGCTGCCGGGAATCCAGGCGGGCCTGGAGTTGGAGCCGATCCGTCTCGCCGTTCTGGCCACCCACGCCCTCCGCAAGTGTCGCCGACCTGTCGTTCTGAAGTGCCTCAGGGACAATTCCCCCTTGACCCAGGGTGCCCGCCACGCGGCCCAGGCCACCTACCGGGTCGGATTCAATCACGAGGGAAAAATCCTCGGTCTCGATCTGAAGCTTTATATTGACGGCGGTCCGTTCGCCTCCGACTCACCCACCATTTTGGATCGGGCGCTGTTGCACGCGGACTCGGTTTATGCAATTCCCCACCTGCGACTGACCGGGCAGCTGTGTCGCACCCATCAACTCGTCTCTTCCAGCCATATCGCGGAAGGCGCCGCCCAGGGTGTCTGGGCGATCGAGGAGATTTTGCAACGAGTCGCCGAGGCCACCAGCCTGCCCCTCTCGAAAGTCCGTGAGCAGAATTTTTATCGGGAAGAAGGCGAGTTGAAGACCACTCCGTATGGCCAGCCGGTCAGCGCGGCGGCAATCCTGCGGGTCTGGAACCAGGTCCGCCGGCGGAGTCGGTTCGAGGAGCGGCGGGAAGCCATCATCGAGTGGAATCGGCAACACTCCGCGGCCAAGCGGGGCATCGCGATCACCTGCGCCAAATTCGGCCTCGGCGACCCGCGGGCGGAACGGAACGCCGCCTCCGTGCTCGTGCAGATTTATCCCGATGGATCAATCTCGGTGCGCACCGGTCTGGTCGATGTCGGCGATGGCATCGAAACGCAGATTCGCGAAGAAACAGCCCGCCACCTTGGCATCGCGGAATCGTCGATCCGGGTCATGCTTGATGAGCTCGATCCCTTCCTGCGGACTACCCCAACTCTCGGAACCGATGCCTCCGGGATGGTGCTACGGGCTCTCGCCACGGCCTGCGCGGGTCTGACCAAGCGTCTCCGCAGTGTCGCCCTGCAACTCTTCGCGGCCCGCGGGCAGACCGAAATCGAGCAGGAATCGATCCGCTTCGAGCATGGATTCGTCGGACCAGGGGTGTCGCTGACGGTGCCCCTGACCTTCACCGAAGTCGTCGAAGGAGCCTTGCGCAAGCGGGTGAGTTTGCTCGAAGTGGCCCACCATCGGGCTCCGAATCTCTGGTGGGATCCTGAAGTCGGGGCCGGCTGGCCCTTTTCGACTTTCACCTACGCGGCGGCGGTCACGGAGGTTCAGCTCGATGCCTTCACCGGTGAGCTACAAATCCTGCGGGTCGATTTTGCCCACGAAGGGTCGCCTTCCCCGGATCAAAGTGAGCGCGACGGAGCCCAATTGATCCGGGCCTTTCACCAGGGTGCCAACTGGATGCTCTGCGAAAATCCGGGGAGTGCTCCCTCGCGCGATCCCCAGGAGGCGGCTTTCGCGGCGGCGGGAGCCGGACTGGGATTCGCCGACGCGCCTTTTCAGGTATTTTCGGACCGGCTCCGTCCGCTGGGAGAGAGCCTTACCGCCCCCGGTGATCCCTGCGCGGAAGCCCCTTTGATCCTCGCTAACTCCATCCGCGAAGCGGTCTGGGATGCTCTCGTTGGACTCGGATTCACCAACGCCCTCACCATCGATCTGCCTCATCCTCTCACTCCGCCGCGCATGCTCGCGACGTGCCGTGAGATCAGCCGCCAGGTCCGCGAGAAGGGCCGGGCCTTGCACAGCTGATGCGGACATCCGCCGGGGGCGTCGCTTGACAGGAGAATTCTTGTTTTTACCATACGGGCGACCACCTGATCAAACCACCTCATGCGCACCCTTACCTCGACTCTCCTCGCCGCGATTCTGTTCCAACTGAGTCCACTCTCCGCCGCCGACTGGCTCAACTGGCGCGGTCCGCTCTACAACGGCTCCACCACCGAGACCGGATTTCCCGAGACCTTTTCATTGGAGAAGAACCTCGCCTGGTCAGCCCAACTCCCCGGCGAAGGTGCCTCCACCCCCATCGTGGTCGGCGATGCCATCTTTCTGACCTCCGTCGATGAAGCCACCAGTCGAGTCGTCGCAATCTGCCTCGACGCCGCAAGCGGCACGATCCGCTGGATGGAACCCTACAGTGAAGAAGTCCGCCGCGACGAGCGCAGCACCTGTGCCGGCCCTTCCGCCGTGAGCGATGGGGAAAAGGTCTTTTTCTTGAGCGGTGACGGCCATCTCGTCGGGTTCGACCTCGCTGGGAAAAAACTGTGGGCGCGCGACATCGAGGCGGACTATGGCGATCTCGCCTACCAGTGGACCTTCTCAAGCTCGCCTCAGCTCTACAAGGACATTCTTTATGTTCAGGTCCTGCAACGCAACGAACCAGTCAACGACCGCGGCCGCACCGATGGACCGATCGATTCGTATCTGCTGGCAATGGAGCCCGCCACCGGCAAGACCCTCTGGAGCCACGTCCGTCCCTCCGATGCGGTCATGGAGTCTCACGAAGCCTTCTCTACCCCGATCCCGATTACGCACAACGGACGCACCGATCTGGTGATCGCCGGAGGTGACGCCCTCACCGGACACGACCCCGCCACCGGGAAAGAAATCTGGCGATGGAGCACCTACAATCCCGAGAAGATCGGCCACTGGCGCCTCGTCCCTTCACCCGTCTATGGGGAAGGCACCATCCTGATTTGCGCTCCCAAAGGGGCCCCCGTCTATGCGATCACCGCCGGCGGGGAAGGCACCTTGCCCGCGGCGGCGAATCTCTGGAAATCAGAGGGCAAAGAAGTCACCAGCGACGTGCCCACCCCGCTCTACTACGACGGCTATTTCTATATCCTCAATGGGAACAACCGTTTCCTCAGTTGCGTGCATCCCGGTTCGGGCAAAGTCATGTGGACCCAGCGCTTCGAGGGCAAGGTGAAGCTTGAGGCCTCCCCCACCGGGGCCGACGGACGGATCTACCTGATCAGCCATCTCGGCGAGGTTTCCGTTTTCAGCGCCGGTCCGCAGGGAGGACAGCTCCTCCATAGTGCCACATTCGCGATGGAACAAAGTGTCAACATCCGGGCCTCCATCGTGCCTGCGAACAAAACGCTCTATATCCGCACTGACAACCAACTGCACGCGGTGCGCGAGTGATCCGTGCGCGAGTGATCCGTTCAAGCGCGCCCTGACAACACGCGAACGGCTTTGTCCCGCATCCGCATCATCGAGGGCTCGGTGGTGTATCGCTCCAGTTCCCCGTGCGCCACCCAGGCCAGATCATGGGACTCTTCGGTCACGGTGTAGTGGCCTTCCCCCGCCTCGCGAATGAGGAAACGCACATCGTAATGCAGGTGGGCAGGCACCTCGCCACGAGCGGGGATGGGGTGAATATCCAGATCGAATATCCCGGTCGAGACTGGTGAGAGTTCGGCGAGCCCGGTTTCCTCGCGACATTCTTTCATTGCCACCTCCAGCACATCGGGATCACCATCGGCATGGCCGCCCGGTTGCAGCCAGATGTTCAACTTGCGATGATGCGTCAGCAGCGTCCGCGTCCCCGACAAGTCGACAATCCAGCCCGAACCCGTGATATGCCCAACAAGAAGACTGCGTTCGAAACTGTCTGGCTCATTCTCGACGAATCCCCGAAAAGCTCTGATCGTCGTCGCCTCCTCCGGATGCTGCGTCGCATAGGCATCCAAAAGTGCCAGGAGAGGACGGCTTACATTCATCAGCCCTTCGACTCAAATCGCAGCGTCGAGCACGATCACGTCGTCCTCAAAGCGCACGCCGGTAAGATTTCGCATCGTCTCGAACTCCTCCGAGGCGCTACTCTTGAGGCGTCCAAAAAGGTCGATGACCGGTTTGATGTTGGTCGAGTCGAGATTGATGTGCCCGATGGTCCAGCCCGTCGGTCGGAAGACGAACGCTCCGCGCACTTCATCGATCCGCGCCGTGCAACTCATCGTCAGCGGGAAGCCAAACAATTCCCGAAATACGATCACTTCCGCCGTTCCGGGAGAAAAATCGACCAAAACCCTCTTGAACGAAACGAGCGACCCCATCAGGCCTCCCTGGTCTCCGACGAAACGATCCGCGAGGTAGGCATTCACCTCCGTTTCAGAAAGGGCCATCTCGGCGGAGCGCCCGACCATGAGCTTCTGCGCTTCGTCGAGCAGGTTGCGCTTCACTGGATTGCTGGCGGCGGCGATCGGATCGATCACGTAGCCGCCGATGTCGGAAAGTTCGCGCGGCCACATGACCATGGCCACCAATCCGAGCATGGCCACCGTCAAAAGACCGAGGAAAACCGACATCATCGAGATTCCTTCCTTGTAGGCATAAGTGGGACGTTTATAGGGCGCGCGGGTTCCGCTTCTGGCAACAGGCCGTGCGGCGGGCTTTCGTGCGGCGGGTTGCCGTGTTTTGGCGGCACCACGGCGAGGTGGAACCGAACGCCGACCATGGGGAACTGGAGCGGAATCGGCGGGTGCGTCGTCATACACGCCGACATTCGGATCCGCCTCTTGTGGAGGGTGCGGAGTGTAGGCGATGCTCGGCGGTGCTTCCGTCTCAGAATCGGATGCGTGACCTACTTCGCTTTCCGCGTAGCCGATTTCACTCTCGGCGTAGCCTGCTTCTCCCGCCGCATCATACGTCGCCGGTTCGTAGGCATTGGGATCGTAGGCATTGGGATCGTAAGTCTCCTGCAGCTCGCCATCGGCTGCATAGGTTGCCTCATAACCCGCCGCATCGTCGGCCGGGATCGCAGAGGGATCGTATTCTGGTTCGTCTTGCGGAGATGACATGATCGTTGATTGGAAAACGCGTCAAGGAGTGGGTTTTGGAGCCGGGGCGGGAGCCGCCGGGGCGGGCGAGGAACTTGCCGCAGACGAGTCTGATTTTGCCTCGGACTTGCCCTCGGACTTGCCCTCGGACTTGCCCTCGGACTTGCCCTCGGACTTGCCCTCGGACTTGCCCTCGGACTTGCCCTCGGACTTGCCCTCGGACTTGGTG
>Ga0163144_10028210_pt1 | contig 10837 bp, 9 predicted proteins | sample OliLak19BULKMAT1_FD_123175 | JGI IMG/M metagenome (GOLD analysis project Ga0163144, IMG submission 123175) | Freshwater microbial mat bacterial communities from Lake Vanda, McMurdo Dry Valleys, Antarctica - Oligotrophic Lake LV.19.BULKMAT1 | ecosystem: Environmental > Aquatic > Freshwater > Lake... | reverse complement strand
TATATCGTTTCGCATGATTTAAAAGCTCCGCTCAGAGCAATAGCCAATCTTTCAGAATGGATAAAAGAAGATTTAGGAGATAATCTTTCGGAAGAAATAAAAAAAAACATGGATCTTTTGCAAGGTAGAGTGGCTCGAATGCAGGCTTTAATTACCGGGATATTAGAATACTCAAAAGTTGGCCGAACTGAAGTGCCGATCGAAGAAGTTAATGTAAATATTCTGCTTAGTGAAATAATCGACTTGTTCTCACCGCCCACAAAATTCAGCATTGCCATACAAGCCACTATGCCATCGTTAAAAGCGCCCAAAGTCTTACTTCAGCAGGTTTTTTCTAACCTGATAAGCAATGCCATAAAATACAATGATAAAGAGAAAGGGAAGATAGATGTTTGCTATAAAGAAATGGAGCACTATTATGAATTTTACGTTACAGACAATGGGGCAGGCATTGATCCTCAACATCAAGCCAAAGTATTTGATATTTTTCAAACACTGGAAGCCAAAGATAAAGTTGAAAGCACAGGAATAGGATTAAGCATTGTAAAAAAAATAATAGAAGAACAAGGAGGAAAAATTCGGATAGAATCTACAAAAGAAAATGGCTCCAAATTTATTTTTATATGGTCAAGGAACCCACATACATAAAATTGAAAAAAATCAACCAATAAGGACTACAAATATTTCATATTTCATTGAATAATTTGCGGTAAAACTTTTTAAAATAACTTAAATATGAAAATCCAACAAAAAAAATTCTCAGCGGCAAAAGGATGGGAAATTCTTAGAAATGACAATTTTGATCCCGCATCCTGTGGCCTGGTAATGGCATTCGGAAGCAGAGAACTTATTTCAGAACCCGAAAATTTCAAATATATCCAGAAATGTTATCCCAACTCCAACATCCTTTTGAATTCTACATCAGGTGAAATCATCGACACCCAGGTCACTGATGATACCATTTCCCTGACCGCTATACTGTTTGAAAAAACGATAATAAAAACGGCTGTTATTCACATTGACACAGTAAAGAACAGCCATGAGGCAGGTAAAAAGCTTGCAGGTGAAATTGACCCGGTTGAATTAAAATATGTTCTGGTGATCTCAGATGGACAAAAAGTAAATGGCAGTGAACTGGTTCTTGGACTTCAGGAACACCTGCCTTTAGGAACAATAATAACTGGAGGATTAGCCGGGGATGGAGCAAGATTTCAAAAGACAGTTGTAGGGTTAAATGAAATACCGACAGAAGGAATAATAGTAGCTATCGGATTTTATGGCACAGCGCTGTCTGTTACATATGGATGTGTTGGCGGCTGGGATTCCTTTGGGCCTGAGCGCTTAATCACTAGGTCGAAAGCAAACATATTATTTGAAATGGACGAAAAACCAGCTCTTGATATTTACAAAACTTATCTTGGTGAATATGCCAGCGAACTTCCCGGATCAGCCTTGTTGTTCCCCCTCAGCATCAGAATAAGCGATGCAAACAATACATTAGTGAGAACAATTCTTTCGGTAAACGAGGATGAAAAGAGTTTGACATTTGCCGGAAACATGCCTGAAGGAAGTTATGCGCGATTAATGAAAGCAAATTTTGATAGGTTGATTGAAGGAGCCTCCAACGCAGCGCAAAATACCATGAATGAAAAAAAAATACAACCGGATCTGGCACTATTAATAAGTTGTGTGGGTAGAAAACTTGTCCTGAATCAACGTGTGGAAGAAGAAGTAGAAGTAGTAAGAGCCATTTATGGAAATAAAACTGCCATAGCAGGCTTTTATTCCTATGGAGAAATATCACCCTCATTTAATTTCCAAAAATGTGAATTGCACAATCAAACCATGACGATAACAACATTTACAGAGGAGTAGGATATGTATAATAAACTTTTGATACGCCAGCTTCAAAAACATTTCGGTAAATTGGATAAAGTCCCTTCGAGTTATACTGCAATTTTTCAGGCCATTAGCGAATCCTATAATCACTATGAGAAGAATCGGAATATGATTGAGCGCTCAATTGACTTGAGTTCTAATGAAATGCTTGAATTAAATAGAAAATTAAAAAATGAAGCTGTTGAAGTAAAAAAACACACTGATAACTTACGAAAGATCAACAAGGAACTTGACCAATTTTCCTATGTCGTTTCACATGACTTAAAAGCCCCACTTAGAGCAATAGCCAATCTTTCAGAGTGGATAAAAGAAGATTTAGGAGATAATCTTTCTGAGGAAAATAAAAAAAACTTAGATCTTCTGCAAAGCAGAGTCACTAGAATGCAGTCACTTATTACCGGCATATTGGAATACTCAAAAATAGGCAGAAAACAAGTTGCGTCTGAGTTAGTCAATGTAAATGATCTCCTTCGAGAAATATTGGATTTCTTATCTGCCTCTCCTAAATTTTCCACTACGATTCCGCCAGACCTGCCCACGTTAAAAACGCAAAAAGTGCTATTGCAACAGGTTTTTTCTAATCTGGTAAGTAATGCCATAAAATATAATGATAAAGAGAAGGGGCAAATTGATATTTTTTATACCGAAAAGGAAGATTGCTATGAATTTTCCATTGCAGACAATGGGCCAGGAATTGCACCGGAGCACCATGATAAAGTATTTGACATTTTCCAAACACTAGAAGCTAAACACAAAGTTGAAAGCACAGGTATAGGATTAAGTATTGTAAAAAAAATAATAGAAGAACAAGGTGGAATTATACGCATAGATTCAACAAAAGGAAGTGGAGCAAAATTTATTTTCACATGGCCCAAAGTCAGTAAATAAAAACAACAAACAGAGTATGACAGAAAAATTAACCACTATCCTTCTAATCGAAGACGATGAAGTTGATATCATGACTGTGCAGCGGGCATTTGGAAAAAATAAAATTACAAATCCATTTTATGTTGCAAGGAATGGAGTAGAAGCGCTGCAAATGCTTAGAGGAGAAAATCAAGCTAAAATAATTCCGCAAGTTATCCTGCTGGATATAAATATGCCCAAAATGGGTGGACTTGAGTTTCTGGAAAATTTACGTGCAGATGAACAACTCAAGTCGATCAGTGTATTTGTTTTAACAACTTCGGCACAGGAAAGCGATAAAATGTCAGCCTTTAATTTAAATGTTGCAGGTTATATTCTAAAGCCGTTATCGTTTGATAGCTTTTTGGAGGCTGTTGCAGTATTGAAGAATTATTGGAAATTATGTGAAAGGCTGTAAGACATAGAATATATGAGTCAAGTTAGAATACTTTTAATAGAAGATGATGTGGTAGATGGAATGTTTTTCCAGCGAACCCTCAAGGCTACAGGAATTGAGGCCAATTTGACAATAGCTGAGAATGCTGATAGCGGGATTAAGATTTTTATCGAAAATCAGTTTGATTGTGTGTTCCTGGATTATATGCTTCCCGGTACGGATGGCATTGAAGTGCTTACTAAACTTCGTGAAAACCGCGATAGTTCAATTGTATTGATCACCTCGCATGGAGATGAAAAAATTGCCGTTGAAGCCATGAAGGCTGGTGCTTTGGATTACATTTCAAAGGGCTTGATCACCTCCGAGAGCATTGCACAAATTATCAGGAATGTTAAACGTCTCCAAGAAGCAGAACAGGGTAGAAGATCATTAGAAGCAGCATTTAAACAAAGTGAAAAACGTCATCGTATATTTTTTGAAAAAAGTCAGGGATTTTTATGCACGCACGATTTAGATGGAAATTTTATTACTGTTAATACTGCCGGTGCAACCAGCATTAACTATACTCCGGAGCAGTTGATCGGCACCAATTTGAAAAAAATAATTTCTCCGGCCACTCAGTATTTATTCGATGATTACTTGAAAAAAATTAGTACAGAGAAATCAATTACCGGAATAATGAAAGTAATAAGCAAGAATGGTGAAGAACGCACATGGATGTACAGCAATTATCTACACGAAGAATCAAATGAAACATATGTCATCGGCAGTGTTCAGGACATTACAGATAGGGTAAAAATGGAGGAAGAAAAGCTATACTCCCAACGTCTGGCTCAAGAATCAGCTGAAATACAAAAACTGGCAAATGAGCTTAGTATATCCTCTAATAAAATTACAGATAGTATTAACTACGCGAAAAGGCTTCAGAATGGCATATACATCTGCGAAGAGAGATTTAAAAAAACATTTCCAAATTCTTTTATCATTGATTACCCTAAAGAGATCATAGGCGGAGATTTTTATTGGCTTCATGAAAAAAACAATAAAATATTCTTAGCCCTGGGAGATTGTACCGGGCATGGAGTTCCCGGAGCACTATTGTCAACATTAGGATATAGCATGTTGAATAATTTAGTATTAAACAACAACTTTACTTCCCCCGATCAGACATTGAAAAAATTATGTATTGATTGGAGGCAAATGTTTGGTCGGAATAATCAAAATAACATATATGATGGAATGGAAATATCACTATGCTATATTGATCAAGAGAATCATACCATTGAATTTGCGGGAATGGCTGGAACAATTTTTTTGGCCACAAATGGACTTATACAGGAATATCAGGGGGAAAATGTTGGAACATCTTCCAGTTATCTTCAGAAGAATAACACCAATGATGACCTTGAGAAAATAACATGCCATAAAATTCCATTCCAAAAAAATGATAGGCTATATTTATTTTCTGATGGCTACCGGGATCAATTCGGAGGGCCAAATAAAAATAGCAAGTTTACCAAAAAACGATTTAAGAATTTAATTTTAACCATTCAGGCCTATCCATTTGAAAAACAAAAACAATTAATTGATGATACTTTCTTGAATTGGAAAGGTACTAATGGTCAAATGGATGATGTACTGGTAATAGGCGTTCAACTCTAAATACACAAACAAATGGAAATATCTTCAAGCTTTCATGAATTTATTAATAAGAACCCTCATGTAGGTTATATTTCTACTCTAAATAAGGCAATTGAGAAGATGGGGCTTACCATGGTTTATGAAGGAAAAATAGATCAGGAAGTAATTAAATCAATTGCAGCTTCTGTTGAGAAAAAGATGAATGAGGAAAAAGAAAATATGAAATTTCAGAGAGTTATTTTTCATACGCTAATCGAATTGCTTCAAAATATCAGTAAGTATTCAGACGATGAGATAAAAGGCAAGGGAATTATTATAGTTGGAAAGGCCATGGACAAATATTACGTGAGTTCCGGGAATGTCATTAACAACGACAAAATTCCGGCATTAACATTACTACTTGAATCGATACATAAATTAGATCTCAATCAACTGAAAGAACAATATGATGCTACAATTTCGAATGGAATGTTTAACAAGCAAGGCGGAGCAGGTTTAGGATTAATTGATATTGTTAGAAAATCAAAACAAAAATTACAATACAATTTTGAAACACTCAATAGCATCCAATCATTTTACCTCGTAACAGCCACTATACTAAAAGAAAAATAGAACACATGGAAAAACTAATCATCGCACCTACACAGGATACTCCTGGCATTCATTTTGATGCCGCAACAAACGTACTGGAACTATCCGGAAGATCATATCCGGACAATGTATTTGCATTTTATGAGCCGGTATTTTCTTGGTTAAATGCCTATGCCTCTGCATTGAACCCTGCACCCATAACAAAATTTATTTTCAAGTTAGAATATTTTAATACCGCTTCAGCTAAAATAATATTTGACATTCTTCATGTACTTGACAGGATCAAGGTAAAAGGGAATGAAGTGCAGATCCTATGGTATTATAAAAACGATGATGATGACATGAAAGAAGCAGGAGAAGGATATAAAAATATTATTGAAACCAATATAGAGATTGTGAGCTACTGAAATATTTCAGTCACTTTAAGTAGTAAAAAATAAAAATGCTGCTCGGCACATATTCATAAGTCAAGAATGCGTAAAAAATACAGCCAAAATCAACAATGAAAACATTTAAAAATGATGCTATTCGATGCGCGATAATTCCTGACATTTCATGAGCGAGGAATTATTAAATGCCCTTATGCAATTATTCGCGATTATCGCGAAGCAAAATAACGAACCTTCACCCAAGGTAAACGAATACATTGGCAATTTCCTATCTAAGCAGCTGGATCATGATACGGCTGAAAAATATTTCAAGCTATTTAAACAATACTCTGCCAAAAAAAATAATGAGCAACGAGTTTCAGTTATGGACTCGGTATATACCATTGGTATTGCGAAGAAAATAAATAAGGTCCTTACCCAAAAGCAAAAGATAGTAGTCTTGACGCGCATTTTCGAACTGATAAAAGCGGATGATTCGGGGTTTGTTTTAAAATATGCTATCATCAAAACCTTAGCCGATGTATTTAATATTTCCACTTTCGATTTCAACTTGATAGAAGCGTTTATTTTCACGAATGATACTGCCAAAATTGAAAAGTCTGAATTGCTACTGATAGATGCTAAAAGCAATTTGCACAAAATAGCCCGTGACAATGCAAATTCCTTCAACGTAAACGCATCGAATGGGCTTGTCCATGTAGTTAGAATCCAAAGTGTGAGTCTTTTTCTTTTTAAAGCAACCGGTGCTCTTGATGTAAAATGGAATGGAAATACAATCGAAAAAGATACTGCATTCATACTCGCCACAGGAGGAATGATACAGGTGAATATTGAAAAACCTATTTACTATCAGGAAATAATATCTCATTTCACCCCCGAAACCGATTTTCTCCCACTATCATTCAATGTAAATAATATACAATATAAATTTCCTAATGGCAATCTGGGCCTGCAGGACATAAATATTTCCGAAGGGCCCGGAAAATTGATCGGGATCATGGGCTCCAGCGGCTCAGGAAAAACAACACTGCTTAATGTTATTTCAAGCCTACAAAAGCCCTCTACAGGGCAAGTACTGCTCAACGGAATTAATATTCATACTGAAAATAAAAAAGTAAAAGGAGCCATTGGCTTTGTACCCCAGGATGACCTACTCATAGAGGAATTGACCGTGTTTGAAAATCTTTTCTTTAATGCACAATTTTGCTTCTCCCATTTAAATAAAAAAGAAATTGAAAACAGAGTCCTTAATTTGCTTGACTCACTTGGATTAGCCGAAATCCGCAATTTAAAAGTTGGAAATATATTCAACAAGGTTATAAGTGGCGGACAAAGAAAGAGGCTAAATATCGCTTTGGAACTTATCCGGGAGCCTTCCGTACTATTTTTGGACGAACCCACCTCGGGGTTATCCTCTAAAGATTCTGAAACCATTATCAAGCTGTTGAATCAGCTTAGCTTTAAGGGCAAATTAATATTTGTAGTGATCCATCAACCCAACTCAGATATTTATAAATTATTTGACAAAGTCCTGTTACTTGATAAAGGAGGCTACCTTATTTACAATGGCAATCCCATTGAAGCGATTAGCTATTTCAAAACAATTGACAAGCAAATAAATAATGAATCCGGGGAATGTGCTTCTTGCGGAAATATCAATTCCGAATCCATATTCAACATCATAGAGGCAGAGACGATAAACGAATTGGGCGCTTATACGGGAGCAAGGAAGATCTCTCCGAAAGAATGGTTTCAATTTTTCAAAACCAAAATCATTTCCCCTTCAAAAGAGGTAAAGGAAACACCGCCCAACTCACTCCACACACCTTCCAGGCTAAACCAATTTTCTATTTATTTCAAAAGGGATATTCTCTCAAAAATCAGCAACAAACAATACATAATAGTCAATCTTTTAGAAATTCCATTTCTGGCATTTCTCTTAGCTTTTATCATCCGCTACATTAGCAATACAGAAAACGAAATTTATGTGTTTCGTGAAAATGATAATATTCCCGCATACATTTTTATGAGCATTATTGTTTTTTCATTCATGGGTATTTCTGTAAGTGCAGAAGAAATATTCAGAGACAACAAAATTCTTAAACGTGAGAATTTTTTGAATCTAAGCCGGACCAGCTATTTACTATCCAAAGTAGTAGTACTATTTTCAATCTCAATGATTCAAAGTGCCCTCTTTGTACTCATCGGCAACTCCATTATAGGCATAGACGGGATGTTTTTCAGCTACTGGCTTATGCTATTTACAATTTCATGCTGCGCAAACCTGATTGGATTAAATATTTCGGCCGCTTTTGATTCTGTTGTAACAATCTATATACTGATCCCTTTGCTACTCATTCCGCAGATGATCCTTGGAGGAGCCATGTTTGATTTTGAGAAATTAAACAAATATATAGGAGGGGGATATCAGGTACCTTATGTTGCTGAATTAATACCGGCACGATGGGCTTATGAAGGCCTGATGGTAAATCAATTCAAAAATAATCCATTTGAAAAACAATTTTATGAATTGGAAAAAAAGGAAAGTATTTACAACTACAAACGGGGGCCATATATAGCTCAATTGACAAAAATCATTGATGAAAAGTCTTTTAAAAATACTGTAAAGCAAGAAGTCAACAATCCAGAATACAACAGGATGGAATTACTGTACAATGAGTTGAAAAAAGAACTAGTACTTAATCCTGATTTGAACTTTAATGAAATCGACTCGTTAAAAAACGAAAAAATTACTCCTGAGACTATAAATAATGTCCGGCAGTATTTAGATGGGCTCAGCACTTTCTATGGCTTAAAGCTTAATGCAATATTGATTCAGAAGGAAGTGGCTTTACACGAACTTCAAAGTAATGCCGAAAAAAAATCGGCCTTCAGAAAATACAAAGATGCCTATTACAATGAGCATTTGGCTGACGTTGTACAAAAAACCTACTCCAGTAAAAAACTCATAGAATCCGGCAAGGAAATCAATCAAATAATAGACCCGATATTCAACGATCCTGCTCCTAACAGCATTTTAAAGTTCAGAGCCAATTTTTTTTCGCCCACCAAAGTATTCCTAAATAAAAATATTGACACATACATCTTTAACTTAACGACCCTATGGGTTGGTATAATTTTATTATATATTATTCTGTATTACAATATATTGAAGAAAATAACAGGATTTAAAATAAAAAAGCATAATTAAACAAAATAATAACCAACAACTAAACAACAAGCATCATGAAAAACAAATTTCCACTATTTATCGGAATACTCTTAGCAACAGCCGGATGCGGTTCACCCGAAGAGCCTAAATCTGAAACTCCGACTACAGATTCCGCAGTAAATGTTAAACCATCTTTAAGTGATGCCGAATTGAATAACATTATTCAATCTATACCATCCCCGCTTGAAATATCTTCTTTGATCCAAAACAGCGGAGCAAAGTATACCGAATCGTTCCTGAATAAAACCGAAAATATAAATAGCTACAATTCTCAGTTTAGCAAAGCAATTAATCTGGGGATATACGGAGCCGATCTTGGATACATTAATTTATACAATAAAACATACTCTGCCATGAATTACCTGAACTCCGTTTATCAACTGGCAACAGATTTAAAAATTGGAGATTATTTTGATTTTAATACATTGAAAAGACTGGCTGTAAACAATAAAAATTTAGATTCCATCGTGTATATCACCACTGCTAATTTTGAAACAATGCACAAACAGCTTAAAAAAGAAAACAACTCTCAGATAAGTGTATTGATCCTGATAGGAGGATGGGTTGAAGGGACATACCTTACTACCCAAATTGCCCAATCGTCAGATACAGAACATTCGGCAGAGCTCATGCAAACCGTTCAAGACGAACAGCTGGTAGTGAATGAGCTCATAAAATTAGGCAATGCATATAGTAATCACGCAGGTTTTAAGGGAATAGTCGCGGATTTAGAAAATTTAAAAAAGGCTTTTGAAGCAAATAACACAGAAGCTGTTACCAAAGATCAATTTAGCTCTTTAGCAAAAGAAATCATAGCCATGAGAAATAAATTAATAGAATAATACATAGCAATAACATTAACCAATAAAATAAGAAAAATGAAAAATATAAATCTTCTACTATGGCTATTACTATTTACTGCACAGGTAAACAGCCAGAATGTTTTTACAAAAAACTCAGAAAGGTGCACAAATCCTAAATTCGAGGATGGCTGCATTGACATGCTACCCCCTACTGACTACATATATCTGGCTTCCTGGGATTACAAATCCGATGAAAGCATTGATGTAAAAGCTCCTATTTTATTAAAAAGAAATATTTTATATGCTTTCAATATTTGTGAAGGGTCAGGTAAGACCGGCATGCCCTTAAATCTGTTGGATGATAACAATAAGATTATACAAACAACCGAAACACAAAAGGCTAAAAACACCAGTAAAATAATATACTTCCGCCCGCAGGTTTCCGGAAAATTCTATATATCAACCCTTTTCAATAAAGATGAAGAAAACTGTTGTTTGATAATGCTTGGAATGATCAAAAAAGATTCATATACAGAAAAATTTATTAATGGCAAATAGCTATTTGATGAATTACAACTAAAATAATTCCATACACATGAAGAATAAAACCTATAAATATCTAAGCACTGCAATACTATTTTTCTTCTTAAGTGTTTGCATGGTACATGCGCAATCCAAGAAAAAGGAAAAACCGGTAAAAAATGATTCACTAGAACTAGCCAAAAAGTTTTTGACCTTTACGTGCAAAATAACTACAAAAAATAAGCTGGTAAATCCTATTGATGTAATTCTATATTCTAATGACAAAGTCATAGACCATAAAATCCTGAATAAGAAACTGAAATTTGAATACCTGTTCAGGAGAGATTCTACCTATATAATTCAAATTTCCGCTCCTTTTTACATAACACGTTATGTGTTGATCAATAGCTCTCTTCCTAAAAAAATGGACCGGGGCGTATCTCTTTATGTACACGAT
>Ga0163144_10028209_pt1 | contig 10837 bp, 15 predicted proteins | sample OliLak19BULKMAT1_FD_123175 | JGI IMG/M metagenome (GOLD analysis project Ga0163144, IMG submission 123175) | Freshwater microbial mat bacterial communities from Lake Vanda, McMurdo Dry Valleys, Antarctica - Oligotrophic Lake LV.19.BULKMAT1 | ecosystem: Environmental > Aquatic > Freshwater >... | reverse complement strand
TTGGGTGTTAGGTGTCACAGCAACCGATACGGTATGAAAACTGCGTATCTGCTTGCATCTCATCAATGCCTGGGTTTACTATGACTGCTTGGGCACTGCTTGGTAGCTGACTAGCTAGCTATTAGCTACTATTAGCTACTAGCTGTGGAGTTGCAACAGCAGATCAACAATCTTTCCTCGCCCTCTTCCTTCTTTTCTCACAATATACTTGAATTCCATTCAAGTTAAACCTACATTTCGAACTATTCCATTGTACGGTTAATTGTACTACTATCATTTCACCAACGAGAATAATGCGCTTTCAAGTCGGGAACGCCTTACTGGGAGCCCTTGCCGTGGGCAGCTTGCTTCCTGCTGCCACCGAGGCAAAGACATGTTTGGCCATTTACCAAATGGCGGACAATAACCTCGAGTACTACTTGAGACAGGATTACGAAGAGCTTACCGAGTCGGCAGTGATCAATGGTGGTGACCTAAGAACTTGGATCTACTACGATGCTCTCAATCAAGGAGGACAAGCACTGCCGAATACCGTGGATACCACTGGAGCTCAAGTATCTGGAACTTTCACTGGAAGTCGCTATGTCACTTATGATTCTGGCTTGGGAGAGATGCGTGTGGATGTTGAGCTTCCTGGTGAACAAAACTCGGATACTCAGACCAGCGTGCAGGGCTTTTTGGAGCATGCTTATGCTGACTGTTTGGCCAATGGTTATACCAGTTTAATGACTGTGTTCTCTTCCCATGGAGGTGGTTTTGCTGGTTATGGAGGAGATGAGAATGCTCGTAAGCTGTTGCAAACGAACCAAGATATCGCCGCTGCCGTCAAAAATGCTCTTGTGGCTACGGGAGGACCTGAGAAGGTGGAGGTTCTTGGATTTGATGCCTGCTTGATGCAGGCTGTTGGAGCAGCTGATGACTACAAGGGAGTCGCCCAATATATTTTGGCAAGCGAAGCTGTCGAACCTGGTCATGGACCGTGCGTGTGCATGGGCTCTTTGTGTCGATGTCTATGTATATGCGTATGTTTTTGTCGGATTCGTTTCTTTCGTACTGCGATTAATTGATTCGAATGTTTTAATCGGGCTTGATAATGAGTGAATCTGGCAATTGCATGAATGGTGGATCTATGGAAATGTTTGCAAGGCTGAATGACACACAGATGAAAGTTGACTAACTTTCGCGCCGTTCTTTCTTATGCAGGCTGGGCCTACAGCTACCTTACTACTGCCACTTCGGCTCTTGAACTTGCAAGACAGATTCTGCAAACCTTTTTGAGCCAAACTCAGGGCGGAAGTTCCCACCAAAGTCCCAAGACGATGGCCATCCTTGACACGGCCAAATTCGAAACATTCATCAGCACCTTTGAAAGTTTTTCGGCAGATCTACTGTCACTTCTTCAAGGTGGGGATGTTTCTCTCTACTCCTTTGTGTCGCGCGCCCGATCTGCTGCGGTTTCCTTTGAAGGTATTGTAGATGCCGTTGGATCGCAGAATCCTTCTGCATTGGACCTTGGAAGTTGGATGGAGGAGTTCCAAACATTGTGTAACCCTGGTGATACGCTTGGAACGGATTTGCAAACAGCCCTCACCGCATACACGGAGATGTTTGTCGAGGTGGGGGTGGGAGAAGGAACACAACCAGGAACAGGAATGCACCTGACATGGCCAAACCAAGGAGAGTACGCAAGTGATACTGCCCTTTGGGATCAAGTTCTTTTCAACAATGAAAATTATGTCACTCAGATTACTCCAAATTTCAACACATTTTTGGAGTGGTTCCTTACCTCAAGTACGCCTTCTGGTGGAGCTGATTCTGTCTGCGGAAAAGGAGCTACGCTTCCCGACACTGCCAGTGACAATGCTGCCGAGAACAGCAACGCGGGTGGTAACGGTGGCGGTAATGATAACAACGCAGGCGGTAACTCCGAAGGCAATGCTGCTGAAAATAGCAATGCAGGTGGAAACAGTGCGGAAGCAGCAGGAAGTGGCCTCATCGTCGAAGACTCGTTCTCTGTTGATGATGCCACTGGCTTGTTCACGGTTGACGCAACCATCAAGCCAGAAGTGTCTCAGATGCTGGTCGAATATGGAATCGACCTGTCCACTCCCCTCAAGCCCGTCTTGGAAGAAAAAGGATATGAACCACAGGATGATGAATATCTGATTTTGCTCGGGGGAGACGTTGCTGGCACATACGATGGTTCTGATTTTACGGCCGCTTGGGACCAGAACTTTTATTTCCTAAACATCACTGGCACCAATACGTTTGAAGCCCTCTATGTCTTCGATCAAGGAGATGGGTCCAAAAAGATCCCCGCTATGTATTTCCCAGAAGAAAACAGAGAAGATGTAGCAAACCTCCAGTTCTTGGATTACCTCTTCTTTGATTTCGATTACTGGGTGGAACAGGGTGCCCGTTTCAGCTTTTTGAAGTTTTCTGTGGATGAAGCTGTGGGTCGTATTAATGATAATCTGTCCTTGTTCATCAGCAACGAAGCTGGCGTGTTTGCTGAGCAGCCACGTGCGGCAGGCGGTATGATGATCCCTCTCATTTACATCGATGCTTATATTCAGGGAAGGAAGCTCAACACCCTGCCAGGCGGCTTCAACCAGACGGTGATCTCATGGAGCGAGGAACTTGACTACAATATTCTCACCACACCTACTGATAATATCTTCAATGTCATCACTGACGCCGATGCCGTTGTCCTCAATATGTATGCCTTCAATCACGGAGACGCCACGGTTGAGCCTGATGTCCGATACTATGACGTGAGGCGTGATAGAGGTGCCAAGCCATTCTCTCTGGGTACTAGTGCCAGTGCCAGCGGCGGCGGGGCAGGCACTCTTGAGGGTACAGCTAGCTCTACTGCGATGAGCGTGAAGGCCGGCTTTGGTCTTTTGACTGGGTTGGTGTGCTTTTTCTTTGGACTCTTTTAAAGAGGTGCGGCTGATCTTGTGCGTTTCGCACTAGCTAGTAGTAGAGTCGTTGTTTAGGTACTGTATGGTCGCAATTTAGGAGCTTAAAGAAAACTAAAAATATGTTACATGGAATGTTTATTGGAACAATTTGCCGTTAACCAAGTGCTAACTAGCCAGGGGCATACCATCCTTCAACAATCTGACATCTCTACCTGTTGTGTGATCATTAAAAGTGGTGCCCCTCCAAACACTATGTGTCCTCTGCAAACATGTGTTAGGTTGAACTATCAATGGAGATTAAATGTGTTGTTATTCAAGCACAAGCCATAGGTAGAGAAACATCATTTTACCACAAGCAAAAGCAAAGAAAGCTGTCTGCTATGATGAAAACAACCCAGATCAAAAGGAGAAGTTAAGGAAAGCAAGGTTGAAGAGGACGAATGAAGACAGACAATGTAATTCCCTTTCTCTAAAACTGAAAAAAAATTGGCTCCAGGAAAAAGAATAGAAAAGAGAAAAAGCAAAATAATTAATGAAGGAATAGATGCATTACATAACCACAAAACCCACCGAAGAAGAAAAAGCTGAGCACGGAAGAAAATTTTACGAGTTAGATGTTGACATGTGCTCAGTCTGTCCTTCATGACAGAAGAAACAATGACACCTCTGTTCAACTAGAACCCATTGAAATAATAGAGAGCAATTGCAATGGTACCATGATAAATATACTCAAGAAGGATAAGCAAAGCCTTGTCGTTGCTTGCCACTAATGTCATGCTCTGCATCTTTGTCATCAGTGTCAAATCCTAACATTTGCAGTGTCAAATGTGTGTCCAGATGACTAGCATGTGACTTGGCAACAGGTATGGAGATAGCTATCCAATACTGGAGTAGAGATTATTACTTATCTTGATGCTAATGTTAGCTACAGTGTAGACCTTCATCCAGTCCCCCAAAATAACGGGTCAATTATCCAACATGACGCACACTAACTCCTTCAGTTTTTTTGTAATATTAGTGCGCGCGAGCCACCCCATCATCCCGCGCCATAATATCGTCAGTTATTGTGTATTGAGATTCAAACTCACAACGACTATACCGGTAATACTGTACTCGAGTTTTGAGTACAAGCAGAGTTAATCAGTGCATGCGAGAGAAATTGATTACTTGCAAGCTATTATTATTATTCCTAGCTAGAGTCAGTGAGTACGGAGAACTCAATAATCATCCGAAAGAGCATCAACAGCAAGTGGGTCTTTCTTATATTGTGGTTGATGACGAAGAGACACACCTGACCTAGTCGAGCCATTCTACTTTGATTTTAGTTCCATTTTGAAATTAGAAACGTAGGGATCGTTTCACCTCTGGTCAACTGATTTCAAAATTGGCTGAAAGTCGATTTGAAGAGTGTTCTAGCTCGCACTATAATACAGTCCGTCAAACGAACACAAAAGTAATTTCTTCTCCAGTACAAATTGTTTTCTTGCGTGACGGTAGACATAGATCGTCGATTGCAAGCAGGATTACCATCATCGTACTCTTCAAGAATCGTTAGTACCAAAATGGCAACAACAGCAACGAGTTATGGGGGTCGTCTCTCTGTTCAGTCACGCCCTGAATACTTGCAACAAGGAAGTGGCCTCTCATCATCGTCAGGTGACAACAACGCTGGATTGAATCGGTTCTCAACTTTGGAGTCCTCCAATAATGACAACAACAAGGCACGCATCCAATCCTTTTCAACGTCTAACCATCAACGCCAATCATCATCACAGCATCATCGCGGTAGAAGCCAGGAAAAAGACTTCAGCAATCTTGCTCAAATTGGTGGAGGAGGTGGTGATGAAGGTGGTTTCACTGGTTTAGACGGCGCATCGGGACACAGACCCACCCGTTCCGAAAGTGTCGGACGATCCGAGCGAGGGCGTTCCAAGTCGGTGCAGGGAGGTGCATCAAATCATCTTCACCAGCGATCGACATCCACTTCGGCCGCGGCGCGTTCTAAAAACGACGGTAACAGTTCGGACAATGAAAGTGTCATCATAGAAGAAAAGAGACGCCGCCTTAATGGTGATGGGTACACATTGCATCGATACCTACGTGGTCGTCTCTTGGGAAGGGGTGGTTTTGCCAAAGTCTACTTGTGTACAGCCTTGGACACCAATAAGAACTATGCAGTCAAGATTGTTCCCAAGGCAAATCTAGTCAAGGCCAGAGCACGCCAAAAGGTACGTCACAAATCCGTCCACGTCCTGCTTCCCAACCAATTGTCTATTGCTCATCACTCTCTGTTCTCTTTCTTTTACAGCTTCAAGCCGAGATCAAAATTCATCGTACACTGAAACACAAACACATTTGCGAATACAAACATTTCTTTGAAGATCGCAACAACTGTTACATTCTCTTGGAACTCTGCCACAACCAAAGTTTGAACGAAATGATCAAGCGTCGCAAACGCCTAACGGAACCAGAAGCTGCCTTGTTTATGCGGCAGCTTTTGGACGCTGTAATATATCTGCACGAAAACTATGTGATCCATCGTGACCTTAAGTTGGGAAACCTTTTCTTGGACCGTCACATGGGCATCAAAGTCGGAGATTTCGGACTGGCAACAGTGCTCGAAAATCCTGATGAAAAGAGAAAAACTATCTGTGGCACGCCAAACTACATTGCTCCCGAGGTCATCCAAGGTGACAAGGCAACTCGTGGTCACTCATTCGAAGTCGATATCTGGTCGATGGGAGTGATTCTATTCACGGTATTGATCGGTAAGCCACCTTATGAAGCCAAGGACGTCAAGGCAACGTATCAGCGTATCATTGCCAATGAATACAGTTTTCCAAGCCACATCGCCATCTCGGAGACCGCAAAGAATCTTATCGTCTCTATGCTTAAAAGCAAACCCCAGGATAGGTACGTTTGGTTGCTTGTTTGATAGTATTGCTCGACCTGCTCGAAAGTTAACTTTTTTCCGTATATCTTCGACAGACCATCACTTCAGCAAATCAGCTCTCATCCATTCGTGGCGGTGCAATCCCTTCCATCGGCTATCCCGGTGAATGCTACACATGTCGCTCCTGAGTGGTCGATGAATGGATTCGGAGAAATCGTCCCAGTAGTTCATGAAACGGAAGACAAGTATTCGGCAGCAGCGCCCACTAAGCTTTCTAAGAAACCCTCCATCCCTCGAAACTCTGGACGCCGTCCCTTTGGCCAACGCGACCCCAATGTTGATGGAGCTGTAGGTCTCGATCGGAACAAGAAGGAGAAGTCCGACCGTGATGTCATAAATGTACAAGGTCTGGTTCGGCATGCTCTAAATGCGGTCAGCTCAAACAACCAAAATGGGCTCGGGAGCACATCCAAGCGACCCTCGGTGTCCACTCCTTCTTCCAGTCCATTTCAGATCTACGACGAAACGACCGAGTCACGAACTCCTCGTGTGCAATCCATTAGCAAGGGATCTTACTCTTCGCGACCTTCTCCTTCTGGAAGCGAGGAACTTGTAGCAAAGACGGATTCTTTATCAGTAAGGGGTACTGGTACATCTCAACAGAAGGTGATGGATGCTCCACGCTCGGATTTCCATCGCGCCCAGTCTGTTGTATCAGCAGTGTCCGCTGCAACGTCTGCGAATGTTGGATCTGTTGTACCTACCACCGGCGCAGACACCGATGCAAACATATTGCATCAAATGCTTGGTAACCTGGAGACAGTTATGGCCATAACCGATCAACGAAAAGGCACGTACCATTCTTCTTCGCCAAGACCTGTGCACCGTGGAGGCCCCAGCAAGTGGGTCACCCGCTATGTTGATTATACGAGCAAATATGGTTTGGGCTTTCTGTTGAATGATGGAAGGTAAGATCAAGTATGCAAATTGGTTGTCTTATTTAGTATTTTGGGATTTTCTGTGCTTGTTCCCCCGATATTATTCTCACTCCTCCCGCCCCGTCGCTGCAATTCCTTACTCAGCTCGGGAGTTTACTTTAATGACTCCACTAAGACTGTCCTGGAAGCTGACGGTGAGACATTCCAGTACATCGAGAGACGCAAGGCAGAGGAGTCGGAGATCCGAAGCCAAGAACCTTTGATCGAGACATACTCGCTGTCTTCCTACCCTGACAGTCTGCAGAAAAAGGTTACCCTCCTGAAGCACTTCCAAAACTACCTTGTTGAACAACAAAAGAAACTCGAAGGTGATGGGTTTTCGTCGTCCGATATCCAGGGCAATCAGAACGAGTTCGTTTTCATCAAGAAGTGGGTCCGTACAAAGCATGCCATTCTTTTCCGACTCAGCAACCAGACTGTTCAGATCGTCTTCTACGATCAGACCGAGATCCTCTTAACGCCCGACGAGCGATTTATCTCTTATGTCGACAAGAATCGTAATCGCCAGACTTTCCACTTCAACGACGAACTCGTTGGAAACAACCCTGACTTCGCCAAGCGTCTCAAATACACCAAGGAGATTATGCATCAGTTAATCACAGGACAACGGCGTTGAGATGGCACGAAATTCAGCCATCGACACGACCAAACAACGGCGCGCCTGCTCTCAGCGATTCCAGTTATATCAACCAACCCAGCACGCTCAATGCAGCGTCGCTAGCCTACAATTCTTATTATCATTATAGTGTTACAGATTCGAATAAATAACGATTAATCTAAAAACTAAAGTCACTTATTACCAGAATCATGTCATTACTCATTCGGTAGCTTCGTTCTTGATGTTGTCCAATGGAATTACTGTCGTCGAGTCCTCTTTGGACCTCTAGTAGAAAAAAGAACAATAAAGCTCCTATTTTGCTGGCAACACAAATCATTGATTCTAAAGTGAGCTTCGTTCTGGAAAAGTGGGTACTTGGTTAAAATTTTCAAACAAACAATTTCGATGAGCGTCGCGTGCCAATCCAAATTGGATTTTCATTTCTTCCAAGACTCGGCCTCCTTTGCCGGCTGCGATGAGATGACAAAGCATGTGTTCAATGGCAAGATGTTCGGCGCGATACTTGGCTCGAATCAGCGGTACATGGGTGATTCGCTGTGAAGGCGTTGAAATCAGAATTGGGTCAGCGGGGAAAGTGAAAAACCAATGATCTCAGAGCACTTGGATCATAACGAACAGAGGATCTTACCTCGTCACAAAATGTTACCCCCTTTTTATAATCCTCCCCAAGCCACTTCTTTTTAAATTCATCCTCGAATCCTGATTGGAGGATGGAATTCCTTGCAATTTCCATTACATCAGTCATTGACAGGTCAAAGCTAGCGCGTGCAACGGAGTACTCTTCCAAAAGCGCATCGTCGGACATGTGGAATAAGAGGGGGTCGTCGGTAGAGAGCGTGACATTCAAACCTCTCCGGAAAAGCTTAATACGACAAGACAGGAGCCGAAAAAGCATAACAAACGGTTTGAGAATTATGGAAATATCGCGAGGGTGGAGAAATATCATGCAACCTAAAATACCAAGATAGAATAAAATCTTACCTTAGGAAAAGGATTGTCTCGGATCTTCCGAAAAAGAAAGTTGTTGGAAAGAGGGCAAATGGACAATCCAATCTGAATGTTTCAAACAATGAATTTGTGAGGCTAACGGCAAAGCGTCTTTTCTCTTTTGCATAAAATAAGCATAACTGAACGGACCTGATCCAAATAGTAAAGATACTGGAGTGATACTTGATGTTCCAAATTAATGCCATGATTGATCGACTCGCATAGCATGTATGTAGCACCCAGGTGCATTGGGTCTCCTGTTTCCCCAGCATGCGGTCTGAATGTGATGATATTGAATCCCCTCGCTTTGCGAAGTTGGTTCAAAACGCATAGATTGGACCACAAATAGTACGCTTGCCACGCGTAGGAAGGGTTCTTCTGAGATGTCCATTCTTTTGGTTTGTCGCAGGTGCAGGGCTCCTATTGGATACGAGATGCCGGGGGGGTGGGGGTGAGTAATTCTCCACAGAAGTGCACAATAAGAACGATGGTTTTCACGAACTAGACTCACTTCTCCTGCGCCTTCGTCATCCACCGAGTCAATCGCCACAATGTGCTTCAGAGTTTCTGCAATTTCTGGGTTTTTGTCGGGGTACAGAGTGGCCTCAAACATGGGAATGAAAATATTCTCTAGCATTTCTTGGAATGTAGGTTGCCGCTTCTCGTGTTTTGCACTGTAGATACGCCAGAGGCGGGGAATTTGTATCACCCAGCGATTGTCGGTCGACATCATATTTCCAGGGAAATCCTTGAAATCCCAGTCTGTCAACAGCCACTTAGACAGGTCAGCCCATTCGTGACGCTCCATACCGTAGATACTGAGTCTCATTTCAGCCGCAGAGTTGTGTCCTTTTTCGTTCTCAAGTCGACTTAAAACAATCTTAAGGAGCTCTGCAAAGTAACGCCCGTCGATTTTATTTTGGGTCTTTAAGAAAATCCGACGCATGTCTGCCATCTTAAATGGGCTATATTTATCGTTGAAATTATCAAACCGCTGCAAGATAAGGTGAAACAACAAATATCATGAGTTTTAGCTCTTGTGTTGATTCGGGAGTATCCAAGAGGCTTCAACACAAATCAAGAGGTCCTCTCCCATCAAATGGAGAGGGTGCAAAAGAGAGTCACATTCTATTCATACCATTCAACTTATTGCGACGAACATGCAGCATAATTGCAATTGCACACATCCGATACACTAAACTGGGCAATATAATTGAGACATACCTGATACACGGAGTAGTCAGCCAGTACATTGAAAGCGTCAATAGTTAGATGGTCTTTCTCCAAGCCAGCATCGTTGTAGACCTCCCGCAAAGTCTTGCCATTGGCCAACACGACCACATCGCCTTCTGTTTCAAGTTTATTGCTGACAAAATCGACAAACTGTTTTGCACTGTTGGCAGCAGCAGCATGAATATGATTGTCAATCTTCATTGTACGATAAAAGTCAGTCCCCAATAAATTACTTTGTTCTTCTGTTTCTACTTGAGTGTTCATAGTGGTGTGCATCTTGAAGGCGGTGGAGAGGAGCTGAAGCCTCTGAAAGCAAAATGATCGCATAGCGCCATCACTTGACATTTCCGCCAGCTGACCATAATCTTCCACAAAATCTTGAATGTTGGGGACTGCACAAATATTTTTTGTGGGACAAGACTCATGATAAACTTCCACGACACCATCAGCCCCAAATTGATAGCTCAATAAACTGCTGTTTCCTGTAATGTCTTTTAGCAGCTCGCGGTCAACCTTGACACCCTCTTGGCCACAGTACTTTTTACGAAAGGACCTGCATTTCTGAATGCTTTTGCAAGCCATGACGTGCTCTAGCGTAATTGAGCCAGAACCATAAAAGATCAGCGAACGGGTAAAAGAGAGTGTGTCACGGTATGGCCAAGGCTGTCCCTCAGAAGGACGCTCACGTGCTGGAGACTCTTGCTTTCGTTTTTTCGTGGCTGGCTCTCCTCTGCCTTGTGGCAGAGCAGCCGACGCAGCCGCTTCTTTGCTGTCGCCACTGGAAGCAAAGACGGCATGTCGGTTGGAGTCTCCATCCGTTCCTCCTTGTGTGGGATCGTTAGTATCAACTTCTAGGGTGTTGGTAGAGACTCCGCGATGAAGGAGGGAAATGGGTGCTGGAGGGCCACCCTCCACCATGGGCATTGAAAATCGACGACGATTAGTAGGGGACATAATTGCTTAGCTTCCTTCTAGAATCAATTTGAGAATAGATCGAGTAGACGTAATCAAAGGGGGTGCTTCCTCCTCGGTCGGGCCCCGTTTCTACCAGACGTTATTACACGGGTTTGGAAGGGGAATGAACCGAATCAATCAATCGATCAACCCAGCAGCTGTACCTCAAAGAAGATTATTTTTGGCAGCAGCTAATTGAGCTATCAGAGCAGTTCCGCTCGTCCGATTT
>Ga0163144_10028208_pt1 | contig 10837 bp, 5 predicted proteins | sample OliLak19BULKMAT1_FD_123175 | JGI IMG/M metagenome (GOLD analysis project Ga0163144, IMG submission 123175) | Freshwater microbial mat bacterial communities from Lake Vanda, McMurdo Dry Valleys, Antarctica - Oligotrophic Lake LV.19.BULKMAT1 | ecosystem: Environmental > Aquatic > Freshwater > Lake... | reverse complement strand
TAGTCGGGTTGATTCTTGTCGCGAAGCATCGTTCTCGCCGCTCGTAGTGATTCGCCGATCGATGCACTCGCCAATAGCTTTCCGTAAAACTCTGCCGCAAAGATCGACGCCGCCGCGTCTCCTACTGGCCAATACGTGCCTAAGAAACTTCCTACTCCACCTCGCAAAAATGCTTCTGCAAATGAAACGTTTCGATCTATCAAATTCGATACGCTAGACTTCGTTGCGGTCTGCTCCGTCTCGGCGACCAAGTCTGGTAGCTTCGCAGCTCGGACTCTCCCCGATTCGCATGCGTTGAAGACCATTAACGTCGGCAAGCTCTCTAATAATGAGAGATCTCGTCCCGATAGAACTTGCTGGTTGTGGCATAGGATGCCGCTTTGAGAACGATTGTTCGGATCAAAATACGCATGCCCCGCGTAGTGAACGACGTCGTACTCGCCCGATGAAAACGCTTCGCTCAGGCGATCTTTCGTCGCGTCGGGACCCACCAGCTCGCTCAACTGAATCTTGCCTAACTTCAATACCACCTCGCGAATTCGATTCCCCTCCTCCACCGCACCACTCAAGTCCTGGGTTGGGTCGACGACGAGCAGCATCTTATATTCTTTCGATGCTCGACGCTGATAAAGCCATTTGGCCACCGACATGTTCGGTGTCGAATAGCGACGGCTCAAATTGCCCGAAGCACTGAATTGATAATCGCCAAGCGACATCAATTCCCAAGGTATCTGCGAACTCCAGAAATCATTGATCACCGAAAGCGTCTCTGGATGAGCACCGATCAACGCTTCTCGCACGATCGGCGGCAATACCATCTCCACAAGTCTTTGCCCAAGTGCTGGGATCTTTGAGAAGAACGTACTCTGTTTGCTCTGCTCCAAATCGATTTCGTGCAGCAATTTCTTAAACTTCGTCTCGTCTACGACAATCTGGTCTGAAAGGACAGTCGCCTTGGTGACCGTTCCAAGTAGCGACACATCTAAATGCCGAACGTCGGTCGCCGTTGACGCCGGATCAGGGACGTCGCGAACGATTAGGTAACTCGACGAGTGTTGCGTATTGAGTGCGCTCGAACCCGGCTCGCGATTCGAACGCTCTTTCGGTTCGATGATTTGATGATCGATCGTAAACTCCAAGCCATCGAAACGGCTTGAACTGGCCAGAGACAACGCACTGCTGGACAATTGGTCATAGTCGGCAGCGTTGTTCGTTGCAATCGTCAGACTGCGAAGCGACAAACGATCCTTGGCATCCTTCATCGCCGCCTGGACACCGTCGACGATCGATTCGAAAATGATTCGCATTGAAAGGCCTGAGCCGCCACCCATGGTGACCGTTACCAAGTCATCCACATGACAACGCAACAGAGTGCGCGTCGCATTCTCTACGCTGGAACGAAGCGACTTCGCAGTAAACGTGCTGAAGTTGCCTAGACCAATGAGTACGACCATATCGGTTTGCAGCGATTGCCGAGACGCTGGTATGACAAACAACTCCCCTACGTTGGCTGAGAACATACGTCTTTCAATGACGTCAGCCAACAGACCACCCATCTTGTCGTCGATAGCGGCTGCTGCACCGCCAGGACGAACATCCTTAAAAATACCGAGCATAATGGCTCGTCCGCGTGAATCACTTACGTCCCCACGCAGGAGCGTTAGATCGAGTCGATTCTGATACTTTCGCCCCACCACGATCGGCTTTTGGCTCAATCCCTCGAGCGCAAACTGATCTGACTGGCTCGTCGTCGATATGGCCGCTCCCGAGCTATCAACCTCTCCTTGGACAGAGAGAAAGGGTGCAATCGCTTGATTCAACTGAAGGAGCGGTTGCAACTCATCTGTGTTCTCCGTAACAATCGGTGCCGGACTTTGCAGAGATCGACTTGGTTTAACACGTGTGACCTCACTGGGGCTCGCTGCAAGAAGTTTCGTGGTACCATTGGCTAGGATATCGATCGTTGCGCGAATCACATCGTTGCTTTGGGGTAACGACGAATGCGCAACACGACAATAGCGATGCTGTGCATTGGGGAGTAGAGCCAGCCGAAGAGGTACGGTTCCATCACCTTCGTTGCTAACTTGCTGCGTAAACCGCAATAAGTTGTCAGCCTTCTTCTCTAAGCCGACGACCGTATCAATTCCAGTGCCAGCGATCATCCAAATGCGATCGTTCGACCGTTGCATCGGTTAGTGAAGCGCCGCGAAAACCAGCCGCGAAACGCTCCGTGATAGCTTGAGACTCTTGTTTTTCGGTAGGCGATGTCGATTCTCGAGTGCGTTTTGTACCTGAGGTCTTACGACGCTTTCCTGGACTCGATTTCTTTTTCATAATGCATCCTCAATGGCATGTTTGGACGAAACAAAAGCAGTTGGATTTTTGAAGTGGGATAGGCTTCCAGCCTGTCATTTTCAATGCGACAGGCTGGAAGCCTATCTCACTAATTGATCGAACGATTCAAAATGGGATTTGCAAAAGCGATTCCGATGTTAATAGCCTGCGCCAATATCAAGTTCCGATGGAAGGGGACGCAGTGTGCCGTAGTTGTCTTGTCCGTCCGTTTGGAATTCGGATTCGAGGTTTCGCAGCGAATCGATGAGGCGGTCGTGGGCGGATTCGAACTGTTCCAGCAATTGCGGATCCTTCAAGTCTTGAAACAGAACTTTGAATCCACCGATCAAACTCACGTAACGCACGCGGGAGGTTGCCATCGCAATGCATGCGAGCGAACGCCACTCATCGATGGCAGGCGGGCCGCCGTCTTTGGGAACTTGGACTTGGTTGATGCGTTGGTCCAATGCGAGCCGCACTCCGGACGTGCCGTAAACTTCATGGCGAATGATCAGGTGATGTATGATGTCGGCAATAAATCGAATAAGGCCTTGCCTGGTCGATAACTGTGCGTACTTATCCGCCAGGGGCTGTTGGAACAGTGCGTCCAAATTCGAAGCTAAATGCGCAACGTACTGATCGTTGCGCAACGCCTCGTCCGATGAGTAAGTGGCGTTTACAAGCGAGCTCGCGTATTCGTTCCACAAGGCTGCATAACGTTTTTCCCAAATCAGGCTGCAGTTTGGAAGGGTTTCTTCAAGCGTGGCTCCTTGGCGACCGGCCATCAGGATCGCCTCCCTCTCGGCAAAGTCTTCATCGCTGCCCAGTTGATACTCGGCGAATCGATCGTTCAAGTAACGGGCCAGTGATGCGTTGGTTGTTGCAAAGATTTGAGGAAAGACTGCATTGTCCTCCAGCAGGTTCTGAGTGGTTAGCTCTTCTGCCAACTCATGCGCGAAGAGATGAGGATACATGGCGACTCGAATGGGATGAAACCACTGTTTGTTGGCATCGAAAGCATTGAATAGTGCGATCTCAACCAGATTCAGTCCCATATGAATTTCAACAAGATGCTTGCCACTAACTACATAGAAGTAAATCGATGCCAAGATCATGCTCTCGGCGTGCCGGAACAATGGGTCGTTGACATCAGCTGCGATTTCGATCGGACTGTGTGGTGCTCGAACGGAGGTTAGTCGAATCGATTTAGATGAATCATCGAATTCAAAGTACGCGAAACCACCATAGGATTCATAATCTCGCTTTGTTTCGTACTTTTCCAAAAACGAGAGGTTTAAGCAGAGTCGAATGCGATCGTCCTGTTTCTCTGCTCGAAGGAATGAGCCCGCGACTCCATACTCGACCATGTATGCGAGCAATTGGCCGCGTTTGTACGCATCGACGGCTTGATCGGGCGTGCGTTGAAGCCCAGGGCCTTTGACGCCTGATTCGATCTTGAACGTACCTAGATTCTTGAATCTCCCGATGTTGGGCAAGGTGACTTCCTGGAGGAGCCACCTTGGCCAATACTCCTTACCATCGGACCAAGGCAACATGCGAGGTTTCTGTCGAATGGGCAGAGCAATGTTGGCGAATGGGAAGACGCGGTTGAACAGACTGCCCATTGCAAAGATGAACTTGACCAGCTCGCTCAGTAATCCAAACTTATGCACCTTGAGCGTCAACGCTTCGTCCAAGCAAGGAATTTGAATGGGATGTGTCAGATTTCGAGGATGAGCGATATGGTAGCGATGGATCGCGAGAGGCATAAGTTTATCTTCATCCCCCGCGTACAGGGCACCGAGCGACGTTGGGCGAGGCAATCGTTGCCCACCCGCCACGATTAAGTAGAAGAGTGGCCAAGTCCAATTAGCGAGCAGTGACCGAAACCTTGCCCAAGTGCTTGGTAGCCATCGAAAGGCTCCGAGTACACCGATCCAAATCGAGCCGGCAACTAACAGCCAGGAGAGACTGGACAAACGAAGGATACCACTTGTTGGTTGCAGCCAGCCGCAGCCAGCCATCAGCAACACCGCAGCGGCAGCAACGCAATGAAAGATCGTACTTCGCTTGGGCGTAGCCGAACCGAATATGGATCCAATAAAGATACCGATTGCGCCCAAAGCCAAAAGGGACTTTACGAGCCAGCCGCCAGCAATGGGGCTTGCAACAACCAAGCATAGAAGCTCAATCGCCAAGAACAGTCCCATCACGAACAGGACATTGTGTTGCGGTGCCTCGAATAGCAAGTAAACGAGAAGCCAACCGTTGATCAACGCGCAAAACGCCAATAGCAAGACAGACTGCTCGTAGCTTCCGAACGTAAGCATGGAATACCAAATCGAAACCGAGCCGATGAGTGACCCAAAGACAGCAGCGCGGAGGATTTGAATTCGCAGTCCGAAAATGGAACCAAACAATTGGTAGGGCCGGTTCTTGTTGAGAAGCCAAGCTTCATAGCCAAGCCCGATGCCGCTACCGACTGTCGAAAGCAGAAACGGCAGCCAGAACCATGTGGTACGATTGCAAAGTAAGAACCAACTAAAAAGCGAGATCGCAAACAGCAACGCCAGACTCAAGATCGACCGGACTGCCCATTCCTCTGAAAAAACCGGGTGCGGCGGAGGAACAAATTTCTCGATTCCAGGGGGAGTGATTTCTAGCGTTGGCTTCTTGGACTCTACGAGCCAAGTCTTGACGTCCGTGCTTCGATCGTTGGATGCGTAAATCATGGTTGTGTGTCTTTTTTGTCAAACTTAAGAATCTGTTGAAGCATTTCAGGAGGCATAAGTCGTTGGTCTTTATCATCCTTGCCAGGACCTGCCGCTGCGAATGTACCTTTCAGGCGTTGAATCTGTTTATCCCACGCTACATCGATTCGATACTTGTCGTAGGGAGAGAGCATCCATGAGAGTGGCGGATCGGGCACTTTGGCATCGATTTTGGATTGGTTTCGTTCGTTCACTACAGCCTCTTGCCGAGGGTCGAACCGAAACTGGATGCATGCTATTGAGAGCTTGAATATCGAGTTCGCGGCAGCGATTGAAGGTGCGTCGTTGGGAACATCGAGCTGCGAAAGAGTTCGAGATTGCTCGATGAAGGTTGTAACAAGGGATGTTTCGTCGGCTGATAGAATCTTTGGAAGTGACTCTTGGAGAATACTTTCCTGGGCGAAAACTTTCACTGCCTTGTCCTTAATGGCTTGCGCTTGCGTTGCCGGTATCATGCCTTTGTTCAAACCCTGCTCTACTTTTCGCAGATTGGTTTTTGCAACAGGAGACAGTAAATCTGTGAGCATCTCCTTGGTGTCGTCGTCCAGTTTTGGCGAGGAATCAATGCGAGATACCAACTGCTCTGCATTCGCTCGGTAGCTTTCGAATTTGTCGACGTCAAACACAGCCATGATTTCGGCAGCTGACTTTTTTGAATACGCTTGGTCCTCCGAACGAATCAACAGTTCCAGTTCCAGTTCTGCTCGTTCCGCTTGCGATGCGACTCGCGATCCGAAAATGGCAGAGAGAGGTCCTAGGAATCCACTGGAGATACCTGTGGAATCATTTTCCGTTTCGACGACATTGTCCGGGAAAGACTCGATCGAAAGGAATAGAACTCGGTCGAAAGGGGGGGCAGAACCCTCCGCGATGTGCTGATTGATAAGATCCGTGATTATTCGAATTGCACCTACTAGTCCTGTATTTTCCGAATATCCGCCATCGCAAAAATGGTAGTTGGCACGAAGCTTGAGCAAGTTACTAGGTTTTGGATTGAGAAGCGACTTGGGTAGGGTCGGGCGCGCGACAGGGGTTACGTAAGCGAACGACGAGGACATTCGGACCGCTGTTGATACGCGCGGATTAACATCCAAGGGATTGAGGAACAAAGGTTCATAGAAGCCGAAAAAATCGATTGGTTTCGAGAGCCGCTCGTATTCGACGAAGAGCATCGAGGCTTTTGAACTGGTCGCTTCCGGGTTGGTCGCAAAGGTCGCGATCATGGTGCGCTGACCCGTCTCCACCGTTGTGGCATTGAAGATCATTGGTGGAATGAGGCCGGTATTGGTCGCCGGTAACAAGTCGCGCATTCGAAGTTCACCCATTAAGATCGCTTCTTTCTCTTTTTCCGAATCGATAGTTCCTTTTTTAGCATCCGTCCAATCTCTTCCCATACGAGTCCACCATTGTGACTCGAGGGCTAACCCGCGATCATCTTCTTTATTCACCTTGAGATTGAGGCCCGGAACCATTCTTGCCAAGTCAGGAAATGCCAGTCCCCATCCGATTGCTTCCAAGGATGAATCGGAAGCAGCTTTTTGAATTGCGTCCCGTGTTCTAGGGGCGATTGCCATGTAGACCGGTGGCTTGTTTTCCTCGCTCCTAACATTTCTTCGAAACCCGCGTTTTCCTAAATAGTACATCGAACCAACGCTTCCACCGGATACGCCACTTACGAGACCGATCGATTCGGAAAACGCAGAGCATTCTGCATCCATATTGGCGAGTACTTTGGCTGTCCACGCGGAAGCCTGAATGCCGCCGCCCGAAGTGGTTACGACGACCATGGTTCGTTTGCCATCCGGGCCACGCGGGAATTGCCAATTGTCTTTACCGTACACATCCTTAAGTGTTTTTCTGTCGGCATCGTCGTTGGCGAGTGGCTCTTTAACTGGGTTCGAAACTGCCTTTGATTTGGCGATTCGAACAAAGGCTCCGTCATCGCTGTCGATGTTCAATGGTTTTAAATTGACTTCTGCTTTGGCTTTGGGAGGTACTATTGCGAAGTAGCGATTTGTATCTAGACCGACGTATCCACCCAACCGAACCAAGAGGAAGGCTAACAGTATCGTGCCGCACAACGCTATCGAAATCGAAGCGATATGGAACCGCCGTCTGCCGAAGATGAAACTCAATAGCGCAGCAACTCCGCCTAGCAAAAAGATGATGAGCAATGCATAGACGCCAACATGATACGTAGACGAAGTCCATCCGATTTTGCGGTAAGCACTGTCAAACAACATGTAATAGCCGAAAGCTGCAAAAGCCATAAAAACGACGAGTTGCTTGTGGCCTGGCAAAACTCTCGTTGTCGAAGGGTTAAAGAAACCCTGCCCCAAGAACCACTGAAGCGCATGGACCCATGGCTTGGCGATGAACGGGTCGGTTGGAGTTTGCTCGTCCTTTACGAGGCCCAGTATTCGGTCGAGGATCCACGCGGCGAGTTCCTCAAAAGGCAACAGTCCACATGCAGATCGGCTCTTGCGAGTCCAGACTAAATGAACAACCGATACCATCAGCAAGAAAACGCTCGCAACAATCGCGCCACCAAGAACTCCTAACAAGGCCCCGGCCCAGTAGACCTCGGGTACTGTATGGTTCGGATCGATTTGAAGGATTTGATTAATATCCCATCGTGTTTCGCAACAACAATAAAGAGGGTATCCAACGGAAACAAACACCCAAAGCAAGACAATTGCGAGAGGCCAAGCCGTGGAGCGACTCGTCCACCACCACTTGTCAACGGTACGGCGATCGAGCGGGCCGTGTATTGCCTTGGCATCCGTTTGATATCCAAATTGAAGCACGGAATAAAGATCGAATACCCGAATAATGGCTACACCAAGTGTAGATACAAACATTCCCATGGCAGTCAGGCAACCGCAATCCCACAAGTACTCAGTCGCCCGATTCTCGGTTCGAAGCAAAACCAACCCTCGCAGCATGTTGGGAATGCAATAGCCGGCTAGCACAAGCAGCAAGGGAGAGAAGAACAAAGCCCAACCGATAAACGGCCAAAGGACTCTGCTTTTCCACCGACTGGACGATCGCAATTCATAATTTTCCATTTGGATTTCCTTGAAGGATTTTTTTATGGCTCTCGAATGCGCACTGTGCTTGGTGGTGAAAACGTTCTCTCTTCTGTGATACCAATTGGATCTTCAGCATCTCGTTTTAAACGCGTTAGTAAAATTTGGGGCGTCATCTTTTCTTGTTGCGTTAACTGAGCAATCGCTGCTGGTTTGGTCGTTGCAGGGTTCGCTTGATACTCCCTCTTCATGGAAGCATAGAGTTCCTCGGTTGCGGGAATCACGCGATCTCTCACATCCGTCCATGAAGAAGACTTAGCGCTCGTTGCAACCCATTGATTCGTGAACCAGCCACCAATGTCTTGGCTATACCACGCAAATTGCCCTTTGGAAGCAGCACCCAGGTCACATCGCCCTCGATGTCCCAAGAATAGCCACTCAATTGGAGTCGAACCTCGTGTGGTCCATTGCCTCGTCTTTTGTTCGAAACGATATCTTGCATCTGGATCGATCACACTCTCTACGTTGCAGGAATCGGTGACTAGAACACGAAGTCGTGCGTACGTACTCTCCATGTGGTCCCACAAAGTCTTTCGGAGGATGTCTGTGCTTGGTAGGTCTAGGAAATGACCACCATAGGGATCATTTGGTTCGAATCGAGGATCGTAAGCTCCATGACCAAGATAGTAGACGAGCAGCGAATCATTTACATCCGTTGGCAGTCCATCTAAGGATGCAAGGAGTGCTATCATCGAGCATTCCTCTCCTTTTAAAATCTGAAGACTGATTCGATCCGCCTTAATATTGGCGGTCAGATGAGTCTGGAGTTCTGACAGACTTTGTTCGATGAAGGAGCCCAAGCTCGGGTCCTGTGTTGCTGCTACGATGATGGCGTATAGTTTGGAGGGACTCTCCTGAGCCGCAGTCATGGCCCGTGTTCTGATTCGTTGAACAGGCATGTTCGCCCAAACGGGTTCAGCGAACCAGACTTGGTTGCTGCCACTGTGTTGGTCTCGCACGACTAGCTCGCAGAGCTGACCACTCGTGGACAGGCCGTTTGCCAAGTCCTGCGGAGTTGCGGTAGCCTTTCCATCAATGGAGAGGATGACATCATTTGGTTCCAGCTTTGCTCCCTTGATTCTCCCGTCACGCGACTGCATCCGCAGCGCGGGACTGTTTGGGTAGAGCCCCGTCACCAGTAATCCTCCATGAGTTGGTTCCACATCAACCCAAAGCCGCCTAACTCGCTGATATTCGAAACGCGGTGACATGCCGTTTTCGAAGCCTTCGGCATACCTTCCTATTCTGTCCTGACCCAATGCAGTACATGCCATTGCAATGCAGTATGACAACACTAAGGATTTGGAGATACTAGATAACAGAAATCTACTAATGTGTTGTATCATGTTAGCCTCGCATTTTTGTGCTTGCTCCCCTCTCCCCCAAAAAGGCTAAAAAGGGGCGAGGGGGAGAAATCGCATTGGTTTCATTCAAATCCAATCAAACTGCCGCCCGTCTAGGTGGGATGTTCGATTACCAAACCATGATGGCAGCATTGGCGTCAGGTTCTTTGTAGAGGACCCTTACTCGCAGGCTATAGGATTTACTTTTTTCGAATCGCACCTGGATCTCACCATTGTGGTCTTCACCTGAGTCATCAATGCCTTTCATGTATTGTTGTCCCGCCTTGCTCTCCTCGGAAATTACTACGACGGTGTCCGTGCTGCCGAACGTCTTTACCGTGTAGTTGCGAGTCTCCGTTGGCTCAAACGCAAAACCTACTTGACCACCGGCTTCGATCTTCATTGTTTCCGATACAAATGGCTTGAGCACTTTGAGCGCACTTGCTTGCTTCGGATACGTCTTGCGAATCCACTCGATGTCCTTTGCGGAGAGCCCACCGGCTGGTGTAAGGCCCGCTGCGTACCGTGCGGGTTCCAAGATCAACCCAGCTTCAAAAGGGTAATGCATGATGGAATCCGGGTCCCACGAAGTGCCAGTCACTTCGCCCGCAGGGATCTTACGAATGATGTTCCAGAAAGTTTGATCTCTGCTCCATCGGTTCGGTGGGGCTGCTAAACTCGCGTAGACTTTGTCTTCGTCCCAAACGAGACCTGCAAATGGATTTTGGTGCTCGTGCGGCATTCCTAACGTATGTCCAATCTCATGGACACCTGTATCCAGATCCACAGAGATATCCCAACCAATGTTCATAGTCGATTCCGACTTGGGGATGGTGAGGATCGTTCGACCCAAGTACGACCAAGAACCGTCATCGAGAAATGCGATCCGAATCTGCGAATCGTCTCGATCACTTACCTCATTGAACTTCAATCCAATCCCTACATCATCCCAAGCCTTGAATGCCTTGCGCATGGCTGCTTTCTGGCTATTCGGTCCACCGATGAAGTAATAGTTCAGGGTTGTTCCGTTTACCCACTTCGCCTGATTGTCAATAATGGCACGTGCTCGCCCTGGACTCACACTGGCGCTGAAACGGCGATCAGGCGTTGGTGCTAGCCCACAGAATCTTCGCCCTGCAGGTTTTGCTTTTGCTACTTTCTTTTTCATGATTTGCTTTCCTGTAACTGGATAAGGGACGGAACAAAAGGATCGTGATTCGTTATCGCGGACGTTTTTTCATTTCGGAAGATGTACGGAGAATTAGAAAGCGACTCGACGTGATCGCCAAAGTCGGATCGC
>Ga0163144_10028207_pt1 | contig 10838 bp, 6 predicted proteins | sample OliLak19BULKMAT1_FD_123175 | JGI IMG/M metagenome (GOLD analysis project Ga0163144, IMG submission 123175) | Freshwater microbial mat bacterial communities from Lake Vanda, McMurdo Dry Valleys, Antarctica - Oligotrophic Lake LV.19.BULKMAT1 | ecosystem: Environmental > Aquatic > Freshwater > Lake... | reverse complement strand
TTCCATCACCATCAATGTCTCTAGAATTTGGATAACACCAATATCTCAATTAAGATTTGTTTGCTGGCCCGTTAAAATAGCTCTCTCCGGCCTCGCCCTTGTCATTGTTATTTAGTGATTTCATTTGTTTTATTCCTTTCAAGGAGAACCCATTCGAAGGAATGGCAGATAACTCCGAAGCATTCTCAATTCCCTAGGAATTAATCTTCGCGCCGATATCCATTAGCGCCAATTCCTCTTTCATGGTTTGATTCCAATCTATCTTTAATTGCCGGCTTAATAATTCTGTTTGGTGTTTGGATTCTTGATCATACACTGAAATTTTGAGCGTTGCTATACCCTTGTTGTTCGCAATTAATGTCTTTAGTTTATCCAAAGTATTCTGGTTTATTTGCTGATTGTTTAGTGATAATTGAACTGTCTTTAATTGGCTTGGTTTCAGATCGGCCAAAAACGATATTTTACTAAACTTAAATTCGAGTTCATTCTCATCTCTATAACTTACCTTGGTGGTACCAATGGCAAATAGCATGGCATTAACTTGCAGGAAAGACCGAAATTTGGTAAAATCTTCACCAAAAAGTGCGAATTCTTTGGCTCCAGTAAAATCTTCCATAACAAATTTTGCCCAAGGTTTTCCGGTTTTTCCTACTTTCTCTTCAAAAGAGGTTACAAAACCGGCCATTTTCATATCTCTGCCTTTTAGGAGATTTAAATTATTAAGGTTGATCATTTTTGTATTCGTAAATAAATCAATATCAATCTTATAATCATCCATGGGATGTCCAGAAATAAACATACCTGCGACTTCTTTTTCGCGGTTGAGCTTTTCAATTGGGTTCCATTCCTCCATAGCTGGTAATTTTGGCTCTGGAATCTCCGTTTCTCCGGGACCACCAAATAAACTATTTTGATTACTTGACTTGTTATCCTGCATACTGCTTCCGAATTTAATGGCCATTTCAATTCCATTCAAAAGCGAACTATTTGCTTTATCCATGTATTGAGCACGGTTATAAGTTCCCCAACTATCAAAAGCTCCTGAAACTGCGAGAGCTTCCAGCGATTTTTTATTCACGGTGCGTAAACTCACTCGCGATGTTAAATCGAAAATACTCAAATAAGGTTCCTCCTCCTTGCGTTGATTAATAATTTCAATGGTGGCAGACTCACCAATTCCTTTGATAGCACCCAATCCAAATCTGATTTCTCCTTTTTTGTTTACAGAGAAATTGACTTCACTTTCATTGATATCTGGCCCTTTTACAACCAAACCCATACGCTTACATTCGTCCATAAAGAAAGTAATCTGATCAATGTTGCTGCTATTATGGGTGAGGATGGATGCCATAAACTCCGAAGGATAATGGGCTTTTAAATACGCTGTTTGGTTGGCAAGATATGCGTAACAGGTAGCATGCGATTTATTAAAAGCGTATTGTGCAAAGGCTTCCCAATCCGTCCAAACCTTCTCGCAAATTTTAGGATCATGACCGTTTGCTTCGCAGCCAGCCACAAATTGAGCCTTCATTTTGTCGAGGGTTCCTTTGTCTTTCTTACCCATTGCCTTTCGCAGGGTATCGGCATCTGCTTTTGAAAAATTGGCCAATTTCTGGGAGAGCAACATTACCTGTTCTTGATAAACAGTAATACCATAAGTATCTTCCAGAAACTCCGACATACCCTCTATATCATAAGTGATTACCTCACGCCCATGCTTACGGTTTACGAAATTGCTGATGTATTCCATCGGTCCAGGGCGATAGAGCGCATTTACAGCAATTAAGTCTTCCAAGCGCGTTGGCTTTAAATCGCGAAGCACCTTTTTCATACCATCACTTTCAAACTGGAAAATACCATTGGTTTCTCCTCTCTGAAAAAGTTCAAGCGTTTTTTGATCATCAAGTGGAATCTCGTCAAGTATAATATCCTTATTATAATTTTGTTTTATAAGGGCAAGCGCATCTTTTATGATGGTAAGTGTTCTAAGGCCTAGAAAGTCCATCTTTAATAAGCCTGCGTCTTCAACTACTTTTCCATCAAATTGAGTCACCCACATACTAGAGTCTTTCAGCGTGCAAACAGGAATAATCTCCGAAATATCACTGGGTGCAATAATCACCGCCGATGCATGAACACCGGCATTTCTTACAGAGCCTTCCAAAAGCCGGGCTTCTTTTAAAACTCTGCCTTGAAGTGTGTCTGTTTTAATTATTTGCCTTAATTTTAGAATACCAGCCATGTCGTCAGCATTAAAAACTTCTTTTAATTTGGAATCCGTCAAATCATAAATCTGATCGTAAGTTACACCTGCCGTTTCAGGCACTAACTTAGATAACATATTTGATTCATCAAGCGGGAGCTCCAAGGCGCGCGCCACATCTTTAATAGATGTTTTGGCTTTCATAGAACCATAAGTAATAATCTGAGCCACTTGATTCTGACCATATTTATCAATCACATAATCAATAACTTTTTGACGTCCCACATCATCAAAATCTGTGTCAATATCGGGCATGCTTCCACGTTCAGGATTGAGGAACCTTTCAAAAAGTAACTGGTATTTGATGGGGTCAATATTGGTAATACCTACACAGTAGGCGACGGCTGATCCGGCGGCAGAACCTCGTCCAGGGCCAACGGCGACATTCAGTTTTATGGCTGCTTCACAAAAATCAGAAACAATAAGAAAATAACCAGCAAATCCCATTTTTTGAATAATGAATAATTCGTAAGTGAGCCGCTCATCAACTTCCGCAGTTATTTCACCATAACGTTTTCTGGCACCTACATAAGTTAAATGTTTTAGAAATTCATCGGCATTGGTAAATGGAGCTGGAATAGGAAAATTCGGCAGCATCACTTGTTTTTTCAGGTCTAGCTTGTCAATCTTGTCGGCAATTTCGATGGTGTTTTCAACTGCTTGTGGAATATCTTCAAAGAGAGTTGACATTTCCTCTTTGGTTTTAAAATAAAATTCATCGTTTGGAAACCCAAAACGCTGGCCTTTAAAATCGCCCTTTGGCGTGCTTTGAACATCACCGGTATTAATGCACAATAGAATATCATGAGCATTGGCGTTTTCTTTGTCGAGATAATGTGAATCGTTGGATACAATGGCTTTGACATTATATTTCTTTGAAAATCGCATTAAAACTTCATTCACTTTGTCCTGATCGGCCATTTTGTGCCGTTGAAGTTCGATGTAATAGTCTTCACCAAAAAGGTCTAACCACCATTTAAATTTTTCCTCCGCTGCTTCTTCTCCTTCGTTCAAAATAGCCTGAGGAATTTCTGCACCAATACAACAGCTAGTTGCGATAATGCCTTTGTGGTATTTTAAGATAAGTTCTTTGTCGATGCGCGGATACTTACTATAAAACCCCTCAATATAGCCAAGTGAGCAGAGTTTCGTAATATTTCGATAGCCCTCTTCGTTTTTTGCAAGAAGTAATTGATGATGGCGTACATCACCTGCCTCCCGAGAAAATTGTTTTTTGAACCGATCTTCAACCACATAAAATTCGCATCCTACTATCGGTTTTATGCCTTTTTTATTGCATTCCGAAACAAATTTAAAAGCACCAAACATATTACCGTGATCAGTAATGGCAATGGCTTTCATTTCGTTGGCAACAGCTTTCTTTACCATACCTTCAATGCTGGTGGCGCCATCGAGCAAACTAAACTGGGTATGGCAATGTAAGTGAACAAAATCTGGCATATTAAAACGTTATTTGTTAATTTACAAAGATAATCGAGAGTAAGGCTTTTTGTATTGCGGGTGGATAAGATGGGGAAAAGGAAACGGAATAAAATATTTTGAGACAGGGTGTGGCCTTTTTTGCCTTAAGAAGTTATAAAAAAAATCAAGTTTTCAATTTTCAATGATCAAATTTTCAATTGATCCTAGTCGTATATTTGTCCTTCAAAATTAAATTATGGAACATTTACAGTACCCAATAGGAAAGTTTAAAAACTCAAAGATTCATTCCTCAGAACTAATTAAAGAATATATTTCAGAATTAAGGCAACTCCCAGAAAATATTAAAACTCTCACACAGAAACTTTCTGAAGACGAACTTAAAAAAACATACCGCGAAGGAAGCTGGACAATCAAACAACTTGTTCATCATTTAGGAGAAAGTCATTTGAATTGTTATATCCGAATAAAATTGGCTTTAACAGAAGACAATCCAACCATTAAACCCTATATTGAAGATTTATGGGTTAAAACGGTTGAGAATAGTAAATTAAATCCTGATGTCTCTGTTCAATTGCTCAAAAGTATACATGCCAAAATTGTATCTCTCGCAGAATCACTTTCTGAAAATGATTTAGAGAGAACTTATTTTCACCTGCAATATCAAAGATCTTCACGCATTTCAGATGTACTTTCACTCTACAGCTGGCACGGAAGGCATCATTTGGCGCATATCAGGTTGGCACTTGAAGCCTGAAAAGTTTCAAATTTATAATTGAATTTATTAGCATAAAATCCAGCTAATATTATTCTTAGAAAATTTATTTTCTTTTTTATTTCTAGATATTAATTTACTTTCACCACCTTGAAATGCGCAGGAAAATAAATTCTGGGCACTTGTTTAACTAAAAAAACTTAAAAACTATGACTGCTCTACCTGTTCTTGATCTCGTTGCCGGATTGATATTTATTTATCTTCTGCTATCCATTATTAACAATTCCCTATTTGAAATTATTATAGCAGTCATGAAATCGAGAGCTAAGATGCTAAAGGTATGGCTTGATGAAACACTTACTCCATCAACAGCACAAAAGCTGATGAATCATCCATTGCTTAATGGAGCCAGTAAGCCAAATAAATCCACAACCTACATGGACAGCAAATGCTTCGCATCAGCAATCATTGAAACCATATTAACTGCATCCGAAAATGCAAAAAAGGGTGATGCTAAACAAGATATTGCAATTCCATTGATTGAAAAGATTAATTCAGGAATTGATAATGCAGAATTACCTGCAGAACTAAAGAGTGTTTTACGTCTATTTGTTGCAAAAACAAAAAGTTCAATTGATGCCAATAAATTACTGACGAATCCTGAAATGATAGAAGAAATTAAACACCTTGAAAGTCAGATAGCGAATTGGTTCGATAGTATTATGGAGAGATTAACGGGTAAATTTAAACGCAAATCACTTTTCTTTACTTTTATCTTTGGCACTATTATTACCTGTCTTTTAAATATTGACAGCATATCGCTGATGAATTATTTATATAATAATCCAGAAGCAAGACAAAAATTGGCCGTTGCTTCATACAATTCTACAGATGAAGGAAGCGATATGAACAAAAAAATTGAAAGCATAAAAAATAAAGCTGCTAAAAGTGTAGATAGCAGCACTGTTGACTCCTTAAGTCAGATTATAACTAAAATAAAAAACGAAAAAGCAAGCATTGATACTACACTTGCTTCCTTAAATTCATTGATACCGATTGGTTGGAAGGAGGCAGAATATAAGGAATTAAATAAGGGTGGCATAGGTTCATGGTCAACAAAAATAGGTGGGCTTATAATGACAATACTAGCACTTTGTCTTGGTGCACCTTTCTGGTTTGATATACTCAACAAAGTTGCCAATTTAAGAAGCAGTCTAAAACCACAAACTGCAGAACAGAAAGATAGTAAGGCAGGGTAAAATGAAATCCTCTATGAATACCTCTCTTATTGGTTGAGAAAGATTTGGGTATTTTTGGTTTTATAGGCAAATGATAAACCTTAAATACCCATACCCCTATGAATTCTGCTTAAAGCCTATCCCGATATTTTTAGTTTTCTGTATAATTTCTTTGAGATTTATTTCTTGAAGATCCTCTACGGTGAGGGATGAAATAACTTCTAAAGTTCGTTTATCGGCAGAAAGCTCCGACATACGCAAATGCTGATGTCTTATAATTTCTTCAACTAATTTTCTCACTGCCCTGCCATTTCCAAAATATTTGTCACGGCTATTATACATTAATTCCATAACCCTATCGAGTTCCATTTTAGCCGCTTCATCCGGTTTCAAATTATTTTCAGCAATTTGATTCGTTGCAATTTCTACTAGTTCAGATACATTAAAATCTTCAAAATGAAAAGTTCTATCAAAACGCGATTTAAGTCCGGGATTGGATTCAATAAACCTTTTCATGTTGTCGGTATATCCAGCAGCTATAACAATAAAGTCACCACGGCGGTCTTCCATGCGTTTTAAAATAATCTCAATGGCCTCCTTACCGAAATCACTTTGGCCGCCTTCCGTTAATGAGTAAGCTTCATCAATAAATAAAACCCCTCCCATGGCTCTTTCAATAATCTCAGCTGTTTTTATTGCGGTCTGTCCAACATATCCACCTACAAGAGATTGGCGGTCACATTCTATTAAATGCCCCCGTTCAAGAATACCAAGTGCCTTATATATTTGTGCTAATATTCTTGCAACTGTCGTCTTTCCTGTTCCAGGATTGCCTGTAAACACAGTATGCAATGAAAATGACTGCCTAACATCTTTACCTGTTTCAGTGTAAAATCGAACCAACTTCACCAATTCATCTATGTCAGATTTTACTGTTTCAAGTCCAATCATTCGTTTGATTTTATTTACAGACTCTTTCAACAAATCTTCATCAATCGGTATATCTGCCGCGGCATGTTTTTTCTTGAAGGAAAGTTTCTCTATATCAGTCGGCATTATTTCAGATAATTCATCTGGTGTAAGCTTTTCAGGATACGGCGTGTTCATAACACGTAAACCCAGATTCATTTTACATTCGTCAATCAAACTGTTTACCAAACGGGCATTACCGAAAAATTTATCCCTTTCGCGGTATAATTCAACCAATCTTTTATACAATAAATCGGAAGCACCAGAATTAAAACGAATGCCACGTTTCTCTGAGGCATAATGGGCAATTTGAAGAAGTTCCTGAGGTAAGTAATCCGGAAAATCGTAAAACATATTGAAACGTGATTTTAATCCTGGATTTGATTCTAAGAAATTATCCATTTCAGCCGGATAGCCAGCACAAATTATAGCGATATCTTCATGGTCTGAGAGCTCTTTCAACAAGATTTCAATCACTTCTTTACCAAAATCTTTGGCATCATCATCTTTACGTGCCAAAGCATAAGCTTCGTCAATAAACAGAATTCCACCTTTTGCTTTTTTGAGTGCCGCTTTGGTTTTAGGTGCAGTTTGACCAATAAATTCAGCTACTAAATCGCCTCTATCCACTTCATATACATGGCCTTTGGATAATAAACCCAAACTATGATAAATTTTCCCAAGCTTTCTTGCAACAGTTGTTTTACCAGTTCCAGGATTTCCTCTGAAAATTGCATTTAAATTTATCTTTTCCTTTTCCTTTAAACCCTTGTCCCTGCGAAGTGAAATAAATCCAAGGTAGTTGCTGTATTCACTTATTTTGTTTTTTATTTCAGAGAGTCCAATTAAATCCTCTAATTCTTTCATTATCACTTCAACCGTTTCATTCTGTTGATGAATTTTACCGATTTCTTCAGTTGGTTCTAAATCTTCATCGTATTCAAGTTCTTCGGCATGGTCAGTTTCTATTTCTGTAAAAGTTGGAACTATAAAATCATCTTTACGGGCTTCAACATAATCTTCACCAATGGTAAACACCTTGCTAACAATCAACTGATCCATGAATATAACATCCACGATATAATCGTCTTTTCCCCAAGTTCCAACTTTGTCTGACCCCCAACCTATTGTTAACGAGAATTCATTATCCTGAGGGTAAACAAAAAACACTTTTGTGATAGAACCTTTTAATAAATGATTGCTGGTTCTAAAATTAAAAGTCAGCTCGCAAGTCCAGTAGTTAACATTCTTAATAAGATTTTTTGCATTCAGCTCAACCCATACATACCTTGTATAACTAAAATTGAAGACAGAATAGTAGGTGCGGTCATTTATTTTAACATTGGCATCAGGGCCTTCATAAAGTTTAAGGGTATCAATTTTAAAATAAGGCTCAGAGGAATCAGTTGCTTTTCCAAAGTTCTGAATATAGAATGGTTTTTCAAGAATTAATTTATCATCAATAATAGCCTGCCATCTGTATATCCCTGGTTTCCAAAAAGAGCCTTTGTTTTTTGTTCCCCAACCTTCACGAACATATACAATATTGTCTTCAGTTGATACCAAACGGTCGCATTTTAAATTGCATAATTCATTGTTTTCATTATCAAGACAAACAATTTTTAAATTCAGATTCCAACCAAGCTCTTTAAATTTAAGATTAAAAAATGAAAATTCGCAATAAACATAGGTACATTCTTCTATTTCAAAAACAGTTCTGTACTTTTTTCTGTTATCAGCTAACCACTCTGTGGAAGCATATATTTTTAAATCTATTGCCTGATACAACATTTTATTTTGGCTCATTGGGACTATTCGTATTAACGTAGCAAGATTAATGAATATTCTTAATAAAAAACGAGGTGAAAAAAAAATTTACAAAAACTTTGCTTTGATTTTAGTTGATAATGCAGAATAAAAACCTTTATATTTGCACCTCTTAAAAAAAGGGTGTTTTAGAAATAGTGATATGGATAATTCAAAAGATTTTTTTAAGTGTGAGGGGGAGAGAATTGAACTATTGGTGAGGTGACTGAGTGGCCGAAAGTAGCAGTTTGCTAAACTGCCGTACGGGAAACTGTACCGAGGGTTCGAATCCCTCCCTCACCGCATAAGGAAAGTAATTCGGGGTGTAGCGTAGCCCGGTATCGCGCCTGCTTTGGGAGCAGGAGGTCGTAGGTTCGAATCCTGCCACCCCGACAATTTAATGTTGGTACGAATTATTTGAGGAGAGGGATATATTTTGGGTGTTGCGATTAACGGTATCGCTTCCCGATTAGAATCGGGAAGGTCGTAGGTTCGAATCCTGCCACTCCAACTACCCCCTTCAGCTCGGAGGGGGTTTTTTTATGGTCCGGTAGCTCAGTTGGATAGAGCAACAGATTTCTAATCTGTGGGTCAGGGGTTCGAACCCCTTCCGGATCACAAAAACAATTTTATTTAGTTTTATAATCTTTTGTAAGCCTCATTATTGAGGCTTTTCTTTTTTATCTGCTAATATGTTTCGTTGTCTTTTGTAATGTTTATTTTACCAATTATGGGCTGTGTTTTTCTGTTTCATATATTTGTTTGCTTTTTTTAGATCTTCCTTAATACCAATTCGTTTCCTTCTATTCTAATCACTTAAGTGACTTTTGGGACATCAACACTGGTTACTGAAAGTTTTTAAAGTCATTATTGTCCTTTGTTTCTTATATCTATCCTAGTTTTCGTCATTCTTTCTCTTAGGCCACCTTCATTAATAAAGGCTATTTCTAATGATTTTATTTGTTTGCTAAGTAAGTAACTAACTACTTTTATTAAACCAATCATAATATTGGCACAAATTTCAGGACTTTCATTCTCAATTGCTTTTTTAAAGGTTTCGTAATTGGCATTAGGTATTTTATTTAGTTCTCTTAGCCTTGTCACTAAATTCAGAACTCCTTACCTCTCGCAATTTGAAACAGCGGAGATTTTAAACTTTAGTTGCAAATCAGTTCCTGGAAAAATGGTTTCTGTTTGATTTAGGAGTTCGGCAAGTTTTTCGGCTGCATCATTAAATCTGGGAGCAGATAAGCTATGTAATACTACTGTTAATGTTTTGTTTTGATAATCGGGTATAAGGTCTGCATTATTTTGTATAATCTGTTTTACTAACATTCTCTTTTGGTCATTTGCATTTACATTTGGTATGTTAGCAGCCAGTTCATTTGCCACTGCTGTTTCGGCGCGGTAACAAATCATTTTAATGATGTTCATCAGCATCTTACTTTCGTCCTTTAATTTGTCATAACGTCTATTATCAGGCATGTCTTTTAGTTTAATCCTTGCTAATACTTGAGATCTTTGTAGGATGATTTGTTGTTCTTCCATTTCGTGTTGCTCTATTTTTTCTAACAGAGTTGCCATTTTGATAATCAGATTCGGTGTAGCATCCAAATTGGCTTCTATGTTCTGTTCAGTGAGAGAGAATAATTGAGCCTTTAGCCGTACTGTTTTTTCTCTTTCCTTTTTAAGCTTGTGACTTAGCTGGCGGTATATAGGATTAACCACTTCCTTATTTTCATCAATTTCTTCTGTGCCGTATTCTATCATTTTATCGAAGTCATAATCCATAATCATGTAACGAAAAAAGTTTTCCTGGCTCCAGCGACCAAACATTCTACCTGCTACCTGCTCTATGCTTATTACATTGTTAGTAGTAATGACTGAGGTTTGATGTCCACTATCGGTGAGCCTTCTTACCTCCCTCAAAGTGACACCTCCAAGCACCGTTTGCTGCTCGCAAATTAGCATGGCAATAGTTTGGTCAAGCAACCTTTACATCAGCCTTCTTAAATGAATCTTCTGACCATTTATCCTTTACATTTTTTCGATAGGTTATAATCGCTATTTGATGCTTTTCCCAAAGGTGTTTAAAAAAAGCTGGCTCGTAAGCTTCCCTGTCAAAGACAAGGGTACATACTGGTATTTTTTTGTCCGCCTCTGTTGGTGTTGTCTCACTGTCTTGCTGAGGTTCGTCAAGTACCGATGGAAGCAGTACAGTTTTTTGTAATTGTGGAATTATTTCATTTTCAATGGCCTGTTGCAGTTTTTCGGTAAGCTCACCAGTTACCATCATTACAGGTAATCCGGCTGCATCATTTACCCAGTATTCTGTAGTGGCACTAAGGCAAAGTTTTTGACGGGAGACAAATTTGGATGGTAGATTAGCCTTATGGCCATAGTATAT
>Ga0163144_10028203_pt1 | contig 10839 bp, 8 predicted proteins | sample OliLak19BULKMAT1_FD_123175 | JGI IMG/M metagenome (GOLD analysis project Ga0163144, IMG submission 123175) | Freshwater microbial mat bacterial communities from Lake Vanda, McMurdo Dry Valleys, Antarctica - Oligotrophic Lake LV.19.BULKMAT1 | ecosystem: Environmental > Aquatic > Freshwater > Lake... | reverse complement strand
CGTACCGGTCATCGGCCAGGACGGCGCCCGCGCCATTATTGCCGCGAGGCCATTCGTTTCGATCAATGGCCTCGACCGCCTGCGCGGTCTGAGCGCCGAACGACTGGAGCAAATCCGGACCAGAGTTACCGTATCTCCCGCGACCATACCGTCCGGGGAGGCGATTGAAGTTCTTCAGGGCGGAGTCCGGGAGGAGACGCCCCGGGTGACTCACAGTCGTACCCGACCCGCCGCAGTGGACGTTAACTCCGCGAGTCTCGAGACCCTCGCAGCACTTCCCAAAGTCGGACCGGAACTGGCGCAGAAAATTGTGTCCGCGCGACCGTTCAAGAGCCTCGACCAATTAAACAAAATCGAGGGAATCGATCCCAAACACCTGAACGAAATGGGCCTCGTGCTGATCATCAAACGAACCCCTGTGGAAAAAAAGCCGGAGGCCACGACTCCCGATCAACGATAGGCTGGGTTCACGCACAGTCGCACCGACCCGATTACACGTGGTCGGCGACTACGGAACGGCTCAGTGAACCGCGTATGCGAGTTTCCGATACTTGAGTTGGGCGTCCAGCGAGAGGGCGTTCAGATTATAATAACTACCGGACAATACTGGTCCGTGATCAGAGCGATTCTTGCCTCGACCGTTCGATTCCCTACGATCGGGTTTAACTCGGTCGACGGATTGAGGTGATGCCAGGATTTGAGGGTGGAACTTTTGCCAGGTCGGCACCATCGTAAGCGTGCTTTCACTCTCGGGGGCGCCAATGGTGGCCGCCTTCATCACCCATTCGAACCTCCTGAAATGACTTCACTGTTTTCTTTTCGTGCACTGGCAGGCGCGGCACTCGCCCTCATTGTCTTGCTGCCGTATGCGTGGGCGCAGCGCCCGCTGAAGTCGGTCGCGCTGACGGTCGGCGATTTGGGCAATCCGTTTTTCGTTCAAGTGGCGAAAGGCGCGGAGGCCAAGGCGCGCGAGCTCGGGGGCGCAGGCGTCACGTTTCGCGCGGTTTCGTCCAATTACGATCTGAACCTGCAAACGAATCAGCTGGAGGACTTCATCGCGGCTAAGATGGATTTAATTGTGCTCAATGCGGCGGATTCGCGCGGGATTGCGCCGGCGGTCCGCAGGGCGCGCGCGGCCGGTATCATTGTCGTAGCGGTGGATGTGGCCGCAGAGGGTGGGGTGTCAGCTACGGTCATGTCGGACAATGTTCAGGCCGGCAGACTCGCCGCGGAGTTCGTGGTCCAAAAGCTTGGAGGGAAGGGGCAGGTCGCGATTATCAATGGGCCGCCGGTTTCAGCGGTCGCGGATCGCGTGGCCGGGGCCGAAGCGATCTTTCGCCTGCATCCGGGTATCCGCGTCGTCTCGCGCGATCAGAACGCGGGTGGCAATCGGATGGGCGGGATGAACGTGATGACCGACCTGCTCACGGCCAATCCGCAACTCGACGCCGTTTTTGCCATCAATGATCCGACCGGACTCGGGGCGGCACTGGCGATCCGCCAGGCGCGACGCGAGAAGGTGTTCGTCGTGGGCGTGGATGGCGCGCCGGAAGCGGAGAAAGCGCTGAAGGATCCGCGTAATGCTTTTTTGGCGACAGCAGCACAGGATCCTTTTGCGATGGCCGCCAAGGCCGTCGAGGTCGGCTTCGAGGTCATGCAAGGGCGGAAGCCGGCCTCCGATCCGCTGCTCGTGCCGGTATCACTCGTTACGCGGGAAAACGTCGCAAACTATAAAGGATGGACCTCGCAGTGACGGTCGAAGGCCTGCGGGCGATCGAGCCTACGCTGGATGTGATGGTCGGGGAGAAGTTCGCCTTCGCTGGGATCTTTGAAGTCAAAGCATGAACAGCGAAACGCCCCGTTCTTCCGCGACTCGCGACGCGGTCTGGTCGGTCCGACGGACGATGGACGCGTTGGGCATTTTGCCAATGCTGATCGCGGTGTGCGTGCTGTTTGCGTTCCTGACCCCCACGTTTTTCACCGGCGGGAATCTGATGAATGTCGCGCGGCAGGCGTCGATCAATGTGGTGCTCGCCGCGGGGATGACCTTCGTGATCCTGACACGCGGCATCGATCTCGCGGTGGGATCGATCCTCGGGGTCACGGCGGTGTTGGCGGTGCAGATTTCGTTGCTCGAAGGCTGGGCGTGGGCGGCGGTCCCGGGTAGTCTGGCCGCGGGCGGGATGGTGGGGGCGCTGACGGGTGCGGCGGTGGCCTATGGTGGCCTGCCGCCGTTTATTATAACGCTGGGAACCTTCACCGCCCTGCGCGGCGTGGCTTATCTGCTGGGAGACGGTACGACGGTGATGAACAGCGATCTGTCCTTCGCGTGGATGGGTAACGATTATCTGGGGCCGATTCCGTGGCTGGTAGTCATTGCGGCGTTGGTCGTGATCGCGAGTGCGCTGGTACTTAACCGCACGGTGTTTGGACGTGATGTATATGCGTTCGGCGGAAATCCGGAGGCGGCAAAACTCGCTGGGATCAGCGGAGCGACCGTGTTGGTGGGCGTCTACGCGATCAGCGGAACGTTCGCGGCCTTGGGCGGGGTGATGAGTGCGAGCCGCTTATATAGTGCGAACGGGCAACTCGGAACGGGCTATGAGTTGGATGCAATCGCCGCGGTGATTCTGGGCGGGACGAGCTTTGCCGGCGGCGTGGGAACGGTGTTGGGAACATTGTACGGCGCGTTGATCATTGCGGTAGTGAACAACGGGCTCACGCTGATGGGCGTCTCGTATTTCTGGCAGTTGGTGGCGAAGGGCACGTTGATCGTGGTGGCCGTGGCAATCGATCGACTGAGGCACCGGGCAGACTAACGGTGTGGCGGCAAGCTGGCCATGTTCGCCGGTGGTTGCGTCGCTGTGAAAGTTCCACATGCTCACGGGATGGCTTTTCCTGTTGCATCCCTCCTGTCAGCCGCGGCGCCCTTGGTGATGAGTGCGCTTGAGCTTTACCGGCGCCGTAATGAGGCGACGGTCGCTCACCTTAACACGGATCCCAGCACCATCAGCCGCGACGCGGTGCGCGAACGCCTGATCGAACTCGAAGCCGCGGACCTCGAGCAAACCAAGCTGATTAGTGAATTATCCCGCCAGATCGAGGCGCTCGCCCGGTCCGCCGCGGCTGCGCAACGGGAACGCCAGCGGATGCAGCGTCTGCTTTGGATCGTTGGCGCCGTCGCGGTGGCGAGCGTGGCCCTGTCAATTTGGACCCTCGCTGCTTAATTTAATCGTTGGCGCGACCGCGCGCGCCGAGGCTCGTGATCTCGACCGGCGCAGCCTGAAGAATGAAAGCAGAAACATTATAAGGAACAGGATAACCTCCTCCCCATGAAAGTCACTCCTTCGACTCGTCGTCATTTCATGAAGACGACCGCGACAGCGGTCACCGCGTTCACGATCCTCCCGCGCCATGTTTTAGGCGGCCCCCGGTTTGTTCCGCCCAGCGAAACCGTGAACGTCGCGGTGGTGGGGGTGGGTGGCCGCGGTTTGCAGAATCTCCGGGCGCTGCTGGCGTTGTCCGACGTCAAAGTCGTCGCGGTGGCGGATCCGGCGGAGACCTTTAGCCTGGAGAATTTTTATTACAAAGGGACGGGTGGCCGGGCCGCGGCGGTGGCGGAAACGGAGAAGCATTACGCTGAAAAAGCCGCGGGTTATCGTTGCGCCGGCTATGAGGACTTCCGCGTGCTGCTGGAGAAGGAGAAGGGGATTGATGCGGTGTTGTGCGCCACGCCCGATCACTTGCACGCCTTTGTGTCGATTCGCGCGATGCGCGCGGGAAAGCATGTGTATTGCGAGAAACCGCTCACGCATAACATCTGGGAGGCGCGGGAGGTCGCGCGGGTGGCACGCGAAACAGGATTGGCGACTCAGACCGGGAATCAGGGACATTCCACGGTCGGGATTCGCGAAACCGTCGAGCACTTGCGCGCGGGAACGATTGGTACGGTGCGGAAGATTCATGCCTGGGTCGGGACCAAGCGTTGGAACCCGGGTCTGGTGACGAAGCCCGCGGAGGGACGCGCCGTTCCGTCAGGCATGAATTGGGATATGTGGCTCGGGCCGCGGGAATGGCGGGAGTTCAATGAAGCCTACCATCCGGTGGCGTGGCGCGATTTCTGGGCCTTTGGAGGCTCGGCCATGGGCGATTTCGGGTGTCACGATCTGGACGCCGCCACGTGGGCGTTTGATCTCCCGGCGCCGATCCGGGCCGAGTCGATGAACGTCGGGCCGACCGACGATGAAATCGCTCCGCACGGCTGCACGATCTTTTTTGATTTCCCGGCGCAGGGCGAAAAACCCCCGATTCGGATCACGTGGCACGATGGCGGATTGCGGCCGGCGGCACCACCGGAGCTCGGCGCGTTTCCGTTGCCTCGTCGTGGGGTGCTTTTCATCGGTGAGAAGGGAGTGATTCAATGCGATGGTGCGGGTGGCGCACCGCGGATATTTCCGGAAGCGCTGCGGGCGAGCATCGTCAAACCCGAGGCGGTGCTAAAACGGGTCGCCGGTCACCATCGGGATTGGATCGATGCGTGCAAAGGCGGGGACGCGGCGAGCAGCAACTTCGAGTATGGCGCCCGGCTGACGGAGATCGCGCTGGTCGGTGTAGTGGCGCAGCGGATGCGCAAGCCTGTCGTATGGGACGCCCTAAACCTCCGAGTCACCGGAATGCCTGAGGCCGACCCGATTATCCGCGAGAGCTATCGATCTGGCTGGGAAATAGCTTAACTCGCGGACGCCGATCCGCGGAGGGGAACCTCCGTCCAGCCTCCGTCCCCGTGTTCGGACGCATCGTCTCGCGTGCTCGTCCATCAGGCTCGGACTTGCCGGTGAATTCGTCTCGCCACCCGCAATTAGCCGCTGATCTTGGTTCTTTCTAATCATGCCCGCCCCCTCCGTTCTCCCTCGTCGGCTTGGCGCCGCCGCGCTCGTCTGTCTGTTTTCCGTTCCCTTGCTGGCTCAGACCCCGACGCCGAAGAAGGTCTACTCTGACAACAGCCCCGCGACCGGCGAGCTGGTGCTCCATAAATGGTCCGGCACGCTCAACGTCCCCGATCCGGTGGCGTGTGCGGTCGATCCACAGGGGCGGGTTTACGTTGCGGCCACGACGCGCCGCAAGGTGGGCGATCTCGATATTCGCGAACACACGATGTGGATTCCCGACGATGTCGGACTCACCAGCGTGGCCGACAAGAAGGCGTTTTTTCATCGCGAACTCGCTCCGGGAAAGATGCGGCTGCCGCGGGCCAGTCTGAAGGATCACAACGGCGACGGCTCCATCGACTGGAAGGATCTGACGCATCACACCGAGCGCATCTATCAGCTTCGTGATACCAACGGTAATGGAACGGCGGATACGATGACCGTTTTCGCCGAGGGTTTTAACACTGAGGTAACCGGGATCGCGGCCGGCGTGATGTATCATGACGGCTGGGTTTACGCGACGATCGCGCCCGATCTCTGGCGATTCAAGGATACGGACGATGACGGCGTGGCCGACATCCGTGAAGTGGTGGTGCACGGTTTCGGTGTGCATATCGCCTATGCGGGCCACGACATGCACGGACTCACGGTGGGTCCGGACGGGCGCATCTATTGGAGCATCGGTGACAAAGGCTTGAACGTCACCTCGCGCGAGGGCCGGAACTTCGCGTATCCCAACGAAGGTGCGGTCATGCGGGTGGAGCCCGACGGGTCGAATTTCGAAGTGTACGTGCGCGGTAGCCGCAATGCGCAGGAGCCGGCGTTCGATGCCTTTGGCGATCTCTTTGCGGTGGACAATGACGCCGACATGCGGGGCGAGCGGGAGCGGTTTGTCTATTTGCCGGAGGCGAGCGACAGCGGCTGGCGGAATAACTTTCAATATATGAAAGAAGACAGTCCGTGGATGCGTGAAGGCTTGTGGAAGCCGCATCACCCGGGGCAGCCGGCGTATCTCTTGCCGCCGCTGGCGAGTTACTCGGATGGCCCGGCGGGTTTTAAACACGATCCGGGTACCGCCCTGAGTGACAGGCAGCGCGGAATCTTTCTGTTGAATGAGTTCCCGTCGGGAAAAATGAAAGGCTTCCGCATCGAACGTGACGGAGCCTCGCACAAGATGGTCGACGCGCGGGTGGTGAATGATGGCATCATGGGCATCGGCATGAGCTGGCACCCGGATGGATCGCTCATGATGGTGGATTGGATCGGCGGCTACCCGCTCGACGAGCTCGGTGCGCTCTGGCGCGTCGACGCGAAGGGTGGAGCGGACGACCCGAAGCGGAAGGAAACGCACGCGATCCTCCGCGCGGGCTTTGCGCAGCGGGCGGATGGCGAACTGGTTTCTCAGCTCGGCCACGCAGATCAGCGGGTCCGCCAAGGCGCGCAACTCGAGCTCGCGCGGCGCGATCGCCGAGACGCCTTGCTCGCCGTGGCGACCGATGGCCGTGCGGCGCTGCTTGCCCGCATTCATGCGCTCTGGGGCTATGGCCAGCTCCTTCGACGCAACGCGGGCGAAGTGGCCCTCGTAGTTCCGCTGTTGCGTGACGCCGACGCCGAGATCCGGCGCCAGGCGATCAAGGTTCTAGGTGATGTCGCGACCACGGCGGCCAAAGGACAAGGTGGCGTGTTGGTGCCGCTGCTCGCCGATGTCTCGCCACGCGTGCGGGAGATGGCCGCGATCGTGATTGGGAAATTTGGCGAACCCAAGGCGGTGGCGGCGTTGTTCGCCATGGCGGAGAAAGAAGCGGCTCAACCCGTGTTGCGCCACGCCGTGGTCACTGGTTTAGCCGGCAGTGCCACGGTCGAGCAGCTCGTGGCGGGAACGGCGCACGCCAAGGTGCAGGTGCGGCTGGCGAGCTTGGTCGCGTTGCGCCGGCTTAAGGCGCCGGCCATCGCGGCGTATTTGAAAGATGGTGACGAACTCGTGGTCGCAGAAGCCGCGCGAGCGATTCATGACGACGGCTCGATTCCGGCGGCGCTGCCCGCGCTGGCCGCTTGGTTGGAGCAGGCGCCACGCCACGAGATGACTGCCCGACGGGCGATCAACGCCAACTTGCGCCTGGGAACACCGGAAGCGGCCACGCGGCTGTTGGCGTTTGCGTTGAATGAAGCGGCCGCCCGTGAGATGCGCGAAGAGGCCCTTATCGCGTTGCGGGTCTGGCCCGAACCGCCGCGCCTGGACCGGGTGGATGGTCATGCGCGCACCATCAAGACGGCGGCCATCGCCCAAGTACTGACACCGAAGCTGGATCAGCTGCTCGCCTTGCAGGATCCCGGGCTCAAGACGCTCGCGATCGAAATCATGATTGCGCATGCGCTCAAAGCTGCGCCGGAGCAGATCGCCGCCATCGTCTCTGAGAAGAGCGCGACCGGTGAACTCCGCGCGCAGGCGCTCCGCCTGTTAGGTGGCGAGCAACGCGCGAACGCTGGTTTCAATCGGGCGCTCGAGGCGGCCTTGTCGACGGATTCGCCTGAACCGCTCCATCGCGCCGGCCTGGAGTTGCTATTGCCCAATCAGGTGGACCGCTTGGTGAGCGTGGCGCAGACCGTGCTGAAAACCCGCAGCGTGCCGGAGCAGCAACACGCCATCGGCCTGCTCGCCCGCGCTGGTCAACCGGTCGCGGATGCTGTGCTGAAAACCCTCGGTGATTCGCTCGTGGCCGGTCGGGCTGCGCCGGTACTAAAACTGGATGTGATCGAGGCCTTGCGGGCACGAAGCGCCGCCAATCCCGTTCTCGCGAAACAAGCCGCCGCGTTTGCAAGCCGGCCCGAGGCGGTAGCGCAGACCGAACTACTCGACGGAGGAAGCGTCGTGCTCGGCCGTGAGATGGTCGTCAATCATCTCGCGGCCAATTGCATGGCCTGCCACGCGATCGAAGCCAGTGGTGGCAGCGAGGTGGGACCCAACTTGCGCACGATCGGCTCCCAACGCGACGCCGCCTATCTGCTCGAAGCCCTGATCCAGCCATCGGCGATTGTCGCCACCGGTTACGGCATCGTGAATGTCACGTTGAAAGACCGCTCGGAAATCACCGGTACCCTTGCCCGTGAAACGCCGGAAGCGGTCACGGTGCGGATGTTCGATGGCACCAACAAAACGGTAGCCCGCCAGGATATCGTCCAGCAGACTCCACCAGTTTCCATCATGCCTCCGATGACCGGCATCCTTCAGCCACGGGAGTTGCGCGATGTGGTCGCCTATCTGGCCAGCCTCAAGAGTGGACAGCCGCGTGGAGCCAAGGGCGGCAGCGGCGAATAACCCTGGAAAATGCAGTTGAAGCCACAGATTTCACAGATGAGCACAGATTACCAAAGCATTATAAATTACAGTCCCTTCACCTTGCGGGTGAATTGCGGGTAGGTGGCTCTTCAGAAGCCGATGACGACTGACGCGGAGAAGTGTAGGGGTACTTCATCATCGCCGCCAAAGGCGCTTTGATCGCTGCGGCCCAGATCTCATAGCCCTTCTCGCCGAAGTGCAGGAAGTCGTGCATGACCTCTTTGGAGATCGTGCCGTCGGATTGGAGGAATTTCTTGCTGATATCGAGGTAGCGGACGTTTTTGCCGTCGCCGAGCTTGGCGATGGTGGCGTTGATTTCGTTGACTTGCTGGCGCTGCGGATGGTCGGGTTTTTCGCCGCGGGGGAAGATCGCGAGCAATAATATTTTCGTATCCGGTAACTGGGTGCGGAGCGTCTTCACGATCGCGGTCACGCCCGCGGCCACCTCGGCTGGCGAGTTGCGCGGCGCGGTTCCGCCGGGTTCAAATCCGGTGTTGTTCGTGCCAATCATCAGCACGACCGCTTTCGGTTTGATGCCGTTAAGCTCACCGTTCTGCAGACGCCACAACACGTGTTGCGTACGGTCGCCGCCAATGCCGAAGTTCGCAGCGCCGAGCGGGGCGAATTCGCGGTCCCAGACGGCTTTGCCGCCGCGCTCCGGATTCGCGTTGCGCCACGCGTCGGTAATCGAATCGCCGATGAAGAGGACATTGACGCCTCCTTGCTTCGCGATCTCCACGAAGCCGTCGTGACGGACGACCCATTTCGCGTCACGCGGCGCGGGTTGGATCGCGGTGTTGGCGATGACAGGGAGTGCGAGGGCGCTGACGAGCAGCGTCACCAGGGGAAGGCGACAGGAACGAAGGAGCGAGATCATGGGGAAAACGAAGAGGGAGGAAGGGAGACGAAGGACAGTCGCGCCGGCAGTTACGCCGGCAGGTGCGACGGCGACGACGGCACTTCAGGAGGAACGGTCGAGTCGGTTACAATCAGAAGTTGAACTGATCGATATTACCCTTGTTGAACGAGAAGGGCTTTCCGAGGAGGATGTTGTCGCCCTTGATTTCGAACGTGCCAAGGGAGCCGGCTTTGATGCTGGTCGCCCCTTTTTTCAGTTCGTTCTTTGCGAGCGCGACGCCGGCGTAGATCGTGAGATAACCCAGATCTTCCGTCTTCCAGAGGATGACGGTATCGATGACGCCGTCATGGACATAGCGGCGATTTTCACTCGGCAGGCCGAGACCCATGACCTTCACCTGGCCGGTCTTGCCGGCCTGTTTCACGGCTTCGGCGGCGCCGGGGACTCCGGGTGAACAGATCGACATGATGAGCTTGAGATTGGAATTCGCACTCATCATCGCGGTCGCTTCCGATTGCGCTTTGTCCTTGAGGTCGTCACACGGGCGGACGGCAACGAGCTTCATTTTAGGATACTTTTCCTTGAGGCGGGCCTCGATGTGCTTTTGCCATTCGCGTTGATTCGCGGCGGTGAGCGACGCGGTAATCATGGCAAACTCGCCCTCGTTGTTCAGCAGGCGCGCGGCTTCATCCATCAGCGCGTGACCGATGCCTTCGGGTGTGGCCTGATTGACGAAAAACGAGCGGGCATCCGGCATCGCGTCGGCATCATACGTGATCACCTTGATGCCCTGGCGCTGCGCCTTGCGGAGTGCGGTGGAAATGCCTTCGCGATTCTCGGCGGCTACGGCAATCACGTCGACGCCGAGGGTGATCCAGTTCTCGACGATCTCGTTTTGTTTGGCGGCATTGCTATCGGTCGGGCCGTCGAAAAGCAGTTGCACTCCGAGTTCCTTCGCGGCTTTTTCCGCGCCGGCTTTGCAGGAGATGAAGTAGGCGTTACCTTTCGATTTCGGCAGGAAGGCGACGATCAGGTCCGAGTTGGCGGCGGCGTGGGTACTCGCCACGGTGCCAAGCAGCAGGGCGGCAACGAGACCGAGACGGAGGAGGGATTTCATGCAGTGGATTTGGGTTTAAGTTCGGGGGTGGCCGTCGCGGGGTGGCGACTGCGCCAACGACTCCATAGTCGCGGCAAAACGCTTCCAGTCAACGCGAGGAGCAACAATGCGCCCGTGAGCAGTCCGGCCATCTCTTCGGCGGCATTCATCCGCATCACGATAGGCAGGGTGGCGAGGCCGTTTTTCAAGACCGCGATCGCGGCGACGCCGAGCAGGGTGCCGAAGACGCTGCCCGTGCCGCCGAAGATACTCGTGCCACCCAGAACCACTGCGGTGATGGCAAAGAGCTCGTAACCGAGTCCGGCATCGGCCTTCGCCTGGCCCAGGCGGGCGGTATAAATGATGGCGGCAATCGCCGCGACCACGCCCGCAATGACATACACCAGAGCGACGCGACGTTCGACTGGCAAGCCGGCGTAGCGCGCCCCTTCCGGCGAGAATCCGATCGCCCGGAACGAGCGCCCGTAGGTGGTGCGATGCACGAGCAGCCCGATGGCGATGGCCACCACGACGAAGATCCATGCCTGCGTCGGCACACCCAGCCAGCGTTCCTGGCCGATGAAGAGGAAACTCGCAGGAAAGTCCGTGTACGTGATCG
>Ga0163144_10028202_pt1 | contig 10839 bp, 11 predicted proteins | sample OliLak19BULKMAT1_FD_123175 | JGI IMG/M metagenome (GOLD analysis project Ga0163144, IMG submission 123175) | Freshwater microbial mat bacterial communities from Lake Vanda, McMurdo Dry Valleys, Antarctica - Oligotrophic Lake LV.19.BULKMAT1 | ecosystem: Environmental > Aquatic > Freshwater >... | reverse complement strand
GTTGGTAGCTGCGCGGCCCCACTCCCCTGAGCCGTTTTCGGTTTTGCCAAGCACTTCCAGGTTGTCGTCAAGTGCGCCCATCCACGGGCCCATTTTTTCTTCTTCCGTACCCGGTAAAAAACCGATGTCTTCACCAACTGAGACGGTCGCGCGGGTCATGATGATTTCGGTGTAGCGGCGGTCGTCCAGCACCTGCGTCAGCCCGCTGGCCAACGCCATCAGTGTTTTGCCGCTGCCTGCTGTACCGGCCAGTGTGACAAAGTCAACTTCCGGATCCATCAGCAGGTTCATGGCAAAGTTTTGCTCACGGTTGCGGGTAGTCACGCCCCACACTGCGTTTTTAAGGTGGTTGAAGTCTTTTAGCGTTTTGAGAACAGCGGTTTTGGCACGGATTTCCGTCACACGCGCATACAGCGGCGGTTCGCCGGGCGCCTCAAAAAACACAAACTGGTTGATCAGCAGGCTGCCCACAATCGGCCCGGTGATGCGGTAAAAGTTGTAGCTGCCTTGCTGCCAGCTCTCAATGGTTTTGCTTTGCCGGGTCCAAAAATCATTCGGCAAGGCCAGCACGCCTGAATACAGCAGGTCGCCGTCTTCCAGTGTTTTATCGTTCTGGTAGTCGTCAGTCGCCAGACCCAAAGCCCGAGCCTTGACGCGCATGTTGATGTCTTTGGACACCAGCACCACCTCGCGCGGGGCATATTCTTTGCGCAGCGCCTCCACCACGCCCAAAATCTGGTTGTCAGCTTTGCCCTGCGGCAGGCTGACGGGCAGGGTGTAGTCCAGCGGTTTGGTTTGAAACAGCAGGCAGCCCTTGGCCTCGCGGTGGCCCGTGGTGTCGAGCCTTAGGCCTTTTGTGATCTCGGCGCCGTGCGCGCCGGCCAGCGCATCGAGCGAGCGGCTGGTTTGGCGGGCGTTTCTGGCGACTTCAGTCATGCCCTTTTTGTGGCCGTCCAGTTCTTCCAGCACGATCATTGGCAAGAAGATGTCGTGCTCTTCAAACCTGAAAAGACACATCGGGTCGTGCATCAGCACGTTGGTGTCCAGTACAAACAACTTGGCAGGGCCGATGTGCTTTGGCTTTTTCGCAGCTTTGGGTTGCGCTACAGTTTTTGGGCGTTCATCACTATTTTTTTCATAGCTGCTTACGCCCGTATTTATTGGTCTGGACGTATCTTTACCCTTGAATGCGACGGGATGATCACCGCCGCCAGTGTTTGCAGCACGGCTGTCAAACAGATCCAGTACAGGCGGTTTTTGGCCGCGTGGGCTGTTGCCGATTCTTTGAACTGCTTTGGAGGGCGATCTGGCCGGTGCATCCATGGCATCACTGGACAACAGGGCGGCACGCTTGGTCGGGGCTGGAGGCAAAGGCATGGTGCTTAAAGCGCTTTCAGGGAGGGTTTCACAAAAAGGGATTTGAAAATGAAAAAGCCGCCCTGGAACCTGGGCGGCTTTGACAACGGAAGCGATGGGTAAATCTCAGCAAGATGAGTTCATTATGCACAACTCGCGTGACCCCTTCAAAACGACCTTGTGCGGCCTTACACCACCTTAAGCGGCTTTTTTCAGCGCTTTCACGGCTTTCAAAACGTCGTCCACGTGGCCCGGCACTTTCAGGCCGCGCCATTCTTCAGCCAGCGTGCCATCAGCCGCAATCAAAAACGTGCTGCGCTCAATGCCTTTGACTTTTTTGCCGTACATGATCTTGTTCTTGACCACACCAAACATGTGGCACATTTTTTCCTCGGTGTCGGCAATCAGCTCAAAAGGCAGTTCAAGCTTGCTTTTGAACTCGTCATGCGACTTCATGTTGTCACGGGACACACCAAATACCGTGGCGCCGGCTTTGACGAAATCCTTGTAGCGGTCACGGAACTGCATGGCTTCAGTGGTGCAACCGGGGGTGTTGTCTTTGGGATAGAAGTACAGAACCACCACTTTGCCCGTATGGGACTGGTTGGAAACCTTCACGCCGCCTGTGGCGTTCGCTTCAAATTCGGGGAGAAGTTTATTGACGACGACTGCCATACTGGTAGGACCCTTGGAGTAGTGATTGTGATGAGCCTCTGTGCCGTCGGGGCTGGCCCAACCTGCGCAACCCTAGATTTTACCCTGAAAGCTGGCCTGGTTTAGGCTTCAGCCTCAATCAGCAGCGCTGCAATCACTTGCCTGCCTTCGCCCGCCAGAATGTTGTAAGTACGGCAGGCCGCCAGCGTGTCCATGGTTTCAATGCCGATGCGCTTTTGCATCAGGGCGCGCATGAAAGCGGGCGGCGCAAAGCGCAGGCGGACGCCACTGCCGAAAATTACCAGTTCGGGCTGGGTGGCGGCCAGCTGCGCAAAGTGTTCTTCTGTCAGGTCTTCAAAACGCGTGCAATGCCAGTCAAACTTTTCACCGCGCGAGCCAATCACAATGCTGCGCTCGATTTTTTCGGCCACACCGTTGTGGCCCAGGCCGACCCAGCCTGGGCCGTAACCCAATATGGATTGCACGTCGAGGCGGTCGGGTTGCAGCTTCATGATGTTGGGTAAGGAGTTATGCGCCAGATGGGGCGCGTTTATGTGGTCAAATTATAGGTTCCGCTCACTGGAATCGTTTGAGGAACACCTGTATGAAACCCATTACCAAATCTGCCAAGCTGGCCAACGTGCTTTATGACATTCGCGGGCCCATCATGGACGCGGCGCGCCAGATGGAAGACGAAGGCCAAAAAATCATCAAGCTGAACCTGGGCAATCTGGCGGTTTTTGGTTTTGATGCGCCTGAGGAAATCCAGCAGGACATGATTCGCAACCTGCCCAACTCGGCGGGTTACTCTGACAGCAAAGGCATTTTTGCCGCCCGCAAGGCCGTGATGCACGAAACGCAAAAGCAGGGCATCAGCTCTGTCACGCTGGACGACATTTATCTGGGCAATGGCGCCAGCGAACTGATCACCATGGCCACCAACGCACTGCTGGACAACGGCGACGAACTGCTGCTGCCGATGCCCGACTACCCGCTGTGGACGGCCGCCACCAGCCTGTCGGGCGGCACACCGGTGCATTACCTGTGCGACGAGGCCAACGGCTGGATGCCCAACCTGGCCGACATACGCGCCAAAATCACGCCGCGTACCAAAGCGATTGTGGTCATCAACCCAAACAATCCCACGGGCGTTCTGTACGCCAATGACTTGCTGATGGGCATCGTCAGCCTTGCACGTGAGCATGGCCTGGTGATCATGGCAGACGAGGTTTATGACAAAGTGTTGTATGACGACGTCAAACACACGGCCATTGCCAGCCTGTCAACCGACGTGCTTACGCTGACCTTCAATTCCCTGAGCAAAAGCTACCGCAGTTGCGGCTACCGCGCAGGCTGGATGGTCGTGTCGGGGGATAAACGTGTAGCGGGTGACTACATTGAAGGCCTGAACATGCTCAGCAACATGAAGCTGTGCTCGAATGTTCCCGGCCAGTGGGCGATTCAAACGGCACTCGGCGGCTACCAGAGCATCAATGATTTGACCTGTGCTGGCGGCCGCCTGCGCCGCCAGCGCGACCTGGCCTATGAGCTGATCACCGCCATCCCTGGCGTGACGTGTGTCAAGCCTGTGGCGGCGCTGTATATGTTTCCCAAGCTGGACCCGGTCATGTATCCGATCAAGGACGACCGCCAGTTTTTCCTGGAACTCTTGAGGGAAACGCGGGTGATGCTGGTGCAGGGCACCGGCTTTAACTGGCTCAATCCTGACCATTTCCGCATTGTGTTTTTACCGCATGAAGACGACCTTCGCGAGGCAATTGGCCGCATCGCCAGGTTTTTGGAGTCTTATCGCAACCGCGCAGGCCAATCACCAACGAAAGCACCCAATTCCGGCGCTATCAAGTTGGTAGCGGCTCGCGCCTGATTTTATTAGCCCGGAGCCTTATTTGTTAGCTAAAAAGTATATGAAATCGATTCAAGTTGGTCTTTTGGGCATCGGCACTGTCGGCAGCGGAGTGTTTGCTGTGTTGCAGCGTAACCAGAGCGAGATTGTTCGCCGTGCCGGACGCGGCATTGAAATTGCCATGGTCGCTGACCTGGACACCGCGCGGGCGCAAGCCGCGGTCGGGCCCAACGTCAAAGTGGTGAATGACGCCAGAGCGGTGATTGCCAACCCCGACATCGACATCGTCATCGAGCTGATCGGCGGCTACGGGATCGCCAAACAGCTGACGCTGGAGGCGATTGAAGCGGGCAAGCACGTCGTGACCGCCAACAAGGCGCTGCTGGCCGTGCATGGCACCGAGATTTTTGCTGCTGCCAGCCGCAAGGGTGTGATGGTCGCCTTTGAAGCGGCCGTGGCAGGCGGGATTCCCATCATCAAGTCTCTGCGCGAGGGCTTGAGTGCCAATCGCATCCAGTGGATCGCCGGCATCATCAACGGCACCACCAACTTCATTTTGAGCGAGATGCGCGACAAGGGCCTGGACTTTGACGTCGTCTTGAGGCAAGCGCAGGCGCTCGGCTATGCGGAAGCAGATCCGACGTTTGACATTGAAGGCGTTGATGCCGCGCACAAGGCAGCGCTCATGTCCGCGATGGCGTTTGGCGTGCCAGTCCAGTTTGACAAAGCTTATGTTGAAGGCATTACCAAGCTGGGCGCAACCGACATCAAGTATGCAGAGCAGCTCGGTTACCGTATCAAATTGCTAGGCATCACCAAAAAGACTGACAAAGGCATTGAGCTGCGTGTTCACCCCACACTGGTGCCAGCCAAGCGTTTGATCGCCAACGTCGAAGGCGCGATGAACGCGGTCATGGTGCATGGCGATGCTGTTGGGACCACGCTTTACTACGGCAAGGGCGCAGGCAGCGAACCTACCGCCAGCGCAGTGATTGCCGATCTGGTCGACATTGCCCGCCTGCACAGCGCCGATGCCTCGCAGCGTGTACCGCATTTGGCCTTTCAGCCTGACGCGATGAGCAACACGCCAGTCTTGGCGATGGGCGAAATCGTGACCAGTTACTACCTGCGCCTGAATGTGGCCGACGAGGCGGGCGTGTTGGCCAACGTGACCAGCATCCTGGCGAGGGCGGGCATCAGCATTGACGCCGTGTTGCAGCGCGAGGCCGATGAAGTTGGCGGCGAGGGCGCCACCCAGACAGACCTCATCATCCTGACCCACGACTGCGTGGAAGCCGGGATGAACGAAGCACTGGCGCAGATGCAGGCTTTGAGTACCGTGCTCGCACCGATTGTGCGGATTCGCAAGGAAGAGCTGGCTTGACGCCGCGATTGCAATACAATAAGTAATACCTATTTTAAGTATTACTTAATTGCAATAAGGAGCTTGTATGAGCTACGCCCTTACCGTCAAGAGCCAGGTCACGGTACCGAAAGCGATTCGCCAGCATTTGCATGTTGTGCCGGGTCAATCCATAGATTACGAACCGATGCCAGATGGCAGCGTTCGAATGACGGCGGCTAACAAGCAGGCCGACGACAATCCTTTCCTTGCCTTGGTTGGGATTGGCATTCGTAGACAACCCACTGAAGAAATCATGCGTGAAACTCGCGGTGAAGACTCGATGCGATGACCTTTGTTGACAGCTGCGTTCTGATTGACATCTTTAATAACGATGCACTGTGGCAGTCGTGGTCAGTCGAGCAAGTGAGCAAGGCATTACCGGGCGGACTTTGTATCAACGCAGTCGTTTATGCAGAAGTTTCAGGGTCATTCGCAACCCAGAAAGATGTCAGCGCAGCCATCAAGCATGGCCGACTCGAAATCAAGGATATTTCTATGGAGGCGGCTTATCTTGCCGCTGATGCATTCAAGCGCTACAGAAGAAACAAAGGGCAATTCAAAACTGCGTTGCCTGACTTTTTTATCGGCGCACACGCACAAGTTTTGACTTGCCCCATATTGACCAGAGACCCTCAGCGGTTTGCAACATATTTCCCTGATGTTGAACTGATCACGCCATAAATGAACTATCTCTCTACCCGTGGCGACAAAGCACCCCAAAAATTCTGCGACATCCTGCTCGAAGGCCTGGCGCCCGATGGTGGGCTGTATTTACCTGATCACTACCCGCAAGTCACGCCCGCCATGCTTGAAGAGTGGCGCAGCCTGCCTTACGCTGATCTGGCACTTGAAGTGTTGTCTTTGTATATCGATGACATTCCCGCCGCAGATTTGAAAGCGATTTGCCGTAAAACCTACACGCAGGAAGTGTTTGGCACGGCGGCCATCGTGCCGTTGCGCCCGCTGGAAAAGGGTTTGTATCTGCAGGCGTTGTCAAATGGCCCGACATTGGCTTTCAAAGACATGGCGATGCAATTGCTGGGCAACTTGTTTGAATACGAACTGGCGCGGCGCGGTGAAGAGCTGAATATTTTTGGTGCGACCAGCGGCGACACGGGCAGCGCGGCGGAATACGCCATGCGCGGCAAGCGCGGTGTGCGGGTATTCATGACCTCGCCGCAAGGGCGGATGAGCCCGTTTCAGCAGGCGCAGATGTTCAGCTTGCAAGACGAGAACATTCACAATATTGCCATTGAAGGCGTGTTTGATGACTGCCAGGACATCGTCAAGGCGGTGTCGAATGATCTGGAGTTCAAGCGCCGCTACAAAATTGGCACAGTCAATTCCATCAATTGGGCGCGGTTGATGGCGCAAGTGGTTTATTACTTTGCGGGGTATTTACACGCCCCCACGCTTTTCGCTTCGCGTAATGCACTGCCCCCCGCGGGGGCCGCTGCGCCTGCGGACTGGCAAAGCCAGATCCGCGGCCCCGGCTTGAAAAGTACAGCCGACCTTCCAAAGGTTAGCTTCACTGTGCCATCGGGTAACTTTGGCAACGTCTGCGCGGGTCACGTTGCCCGCATGATGGGTTTGCCGATTGACAAACTGGTCGTGGCGACAAATGAAAACGATGTGCTTGATGAGTTTTTTCGTACCGGTATTTATCGTGTGCGAACCAGCAGTGACACCCACGAAACCTCCAGCCCGTCGATGGATATTTCCAAGGCATCGAATTTTGAGCGCTTTGTGTTCGATATGCTGGGCCGTGATGGTGTGCGGACCAAAGCGCTGTTTCATGACCAGCTCCAGGCCAAAGGCAGCTTTGACTTGAGCGCGAACGAGGCATTCAAGTCAGCGGCTACAACTTACGGTTTTTTGAGCGGCAAAAGTACCCATGCCAACCGCCTGGCCACCATTCAGAATGTGCATGCGCAGTTCAATGACATCATCGACACCCACACTGCTGATGGCGTGAAGGTTGCGCGTGAGCATATGCAAGCTGGCGTGCCGATGATCGTGCTGGAGACTGCGCTGCCGATCAAATTTGCCGAAACCATTGAAGAGGCGCTGGGCCGGTTACCGCCGCGCCCGCCCCAGTTTGAGGGCATCGAAGCGCTGCCCAAGCGTGTCACATTGCTGCCAGCCGATGTGGCTGAAATCAAGTCCTATATCGTTCAAAATGTGCATTAAATCGATCTTTAGCCCAATTAGCACGGGCGCAAGACGCTCCTTAATTGATAGTGTTTGTCAATCAATGAAAGCCAAAGCATGAACGTGGTTGGATTTGCCGGATACTCCGGTTCGGGTAAAACCACCCTGGTCGAGCAGTTGATTCAGGTGCTAAAAAAACGCGGCCTGCGCGTGTCTGTCGTCAAACATGCGCACCACAGCTTTGACATTGACCGCCCTGGTAAAGACACACATCGCCACCGCGTGGCGGGTGCTTTTGAAGTCGCGGTGGCATCCAGCAACAGATTTGCGCTGATGCGCGAATTTGAAAAGCCATCGGTCATGACCGTCCACCAGATGATTGCCGAGCTGTATGACGGCGTGGATTGGGTACTGGTTGAAGGCTTTAAAGAAAGTGACTTGCTGAAGATTGAAGTCTGGCGCGCGCCTACACCGGAGTACGCTGGCAAACCAGCGCGTTATATGGATGATGATTTTATTGTGGCGATTGCGACTGACGCGCCTGACCAACTGCCCCATGCGACCCAGCGCCCGGTACTCAACCTTAATGACCCGGAGGCTGTGGCTGACTATTTGCTCAATGCGCAAGGGCGTTTTGTTTACGCTTTCGATTGATGTCTGCAACTGCACAACGCCAACCCTTAAAGCCACTTGATGAGGCGCTGGCTGAACTGCTCGGTCACGCTGCGCCTTTGGGCAAGACAGAGACAGTTTCAACTTTTGATGCCGATGGCCGCGTGCTGGCTGGCGACGTGGTGGCCGCATTGGATGTACCCGCTCACGACAACAGTGCCATGGACGGTTACGCCGTGCGCAGCACCGATTGGACCGATGCGGCGACAGTCTTGCAGGTCAACCAGCGCATCGCTGCGGGCAGCAGCGGCATAGTGCTCGGAGCCATGTCAGCGGCGCGCATCTTCACTGGCGCCCCCATTCCCGCTGGCGCAGATGCCGTGGTCATGCAGGAAAACTGCAGCACACCAGAGCCGGGTAGCGTTTCTATTGCCGACCAGCCCAAAGCCGGCCAGTGGATTCGCAGGTGCGGCGAGGACGTGACAAAAGGCCGTACCGTGCTATCTAAAGGGGAGCTGCTTGCGCCAGAATCTATTGGGCTGGCAGCCAGTATTGGCTTTGAAAAGCTGCTGGTAGCCACGCCAGTTCGTGTGGCCTTGTTTTCAACTGGCGATGAGCTGGTCATGCCGGGCGATGTGCTGCCCGCAGACATGAAGCCGGGCGCGATTTACAACTCGAACCGTTTCTTTTTGCGGGCGTTGTTGCAGCGCCTGGGCTGCACCGTGACAGACATGGGTATCGTGCCCGACAAACTGGATGCAACCAAAGCCGCATTGGCCAGCGCCAGCGCAAGCCATGATCTGGTGCTGACCAGCGGCGGGGTGTCTGTGGGTGAAGAGGACCACATTAAACCCGCCGTGCAGGCGCTGGGCCAGCTCAATTTGTGGCAAATCGCCATCAAGCCCGGCAAACCCTTTGCCTACGGCAAGATTAACGGCGCGCATTTCATCGGTTTGCCAGGCAACCCGGTGTCCAGCTTTGTCACCTTCCTGTTGCTGGTCAGGCCGTTTATTCGCAGCTTGCAAGGAGCTACCAAAATTGCTCCTGATTCTATAGCTGCTTGCGCCCATTTTAGTTGGCCTACGGCCGATAAACGCCGTGAATTCCTGCGTGTCAAGCGTAATTCAGCAGGTGGGTTGGACTTGTTCGACAACCAAAGCTCTGGCGTGCTGACGTCTGCCGTCTGGGCTGATGGCCTGGTGGACAACCCCGCTGGCAAAACCATTACGCACGGGGATGTGGTGCAGTTCATCCCGTTTTCATCTCTGATGTCGTGACAGTGTCCTGAAAGGCAAAGCATGCAGGTGACCATCAAATACTTTGCCTCGATACGCGAGGCCATCGGCCAGGCCAGTGAGCAGCGCGAAACCGCTGCCACCTCACTTTCAAGTCTGCGTGACGAGCTTCTGCAATTGGGGGCTGCCTACGCTTGCCTTGATCGGGGCAGGGCGGTACGCATGGCGCTTGGACAAGTGATGAGCGATGAGAGCGCGTTGCTGTCGCCCGGCTGCGAAGTGGCGTTTTTCCCACCCGTGACAGGTGGTTGACATGACGGGTCGTGTGTCCATTCAGGCCGAGGACTTCAACCTGGCTGTGGAAGTAGAGGCGCTTCGTCTAAACGACAAGCGCGTCGGCGCTGTCTGCACCTTCACAGGCACAGTCCGTGATCGCAATGAAGGCTTAAATGTCAGCAGCATGGAACTGGAGCATTACCCGGGCATGACTGAAAAAGCGATTGAAGCCATGATTGACGAAGCCATGAAACGCTTTAATATTCTTGGCGCACGAGTCATTCACAGGGTGGGGCTTTTGCAGCCGCTGGATAAGGTGGTGATGGTGGCCGTCACTTCGGCACACCGGGCCGAGAGCTTCAAGGCCTGCGAATTTTTGATGGACTATTTGAAAACCCAGGCGCCATTCTGGAAAAAAGAGCAAACCGCCGAAGGCGCGCGCTGGGTGGATGCTCGGGTCACTGATGATGCGGCCCTTGCAAAGTGGGGCATCGAGGCGCGTAACGCCTGAAATTTACTGATCAAGTTCTGGCGGTACAAATGCAGCCAGCGTCCGGTCTTGAAGACCCTGAGTCAGTTCCGTCAACAAGATTCAAAGAATTAGGCCGAAATCGCAGGGTTTTCGCGCGAGGCTGCGGATTTAGCAGCTCGCGTGGTCCGACAGAAACTGGTTTGGCTTCGTTTGACCTGGCGCAAGCTGGCGGGCACCTGGAGTCTTGAAAATGCGTGAACACCCCCGAATTAGCTTGTAATTCGATATTTACACGCGAGGACATTTTCATGCGCCAAGACAAACTTACCACCAAATTTCAGGAAGCCTTGAGCGATGCCCAGTCGCTGGCGCTGGCCAATGACAATGGCTACATTGAGCCTGTGCATTTGCTGGCCGCCATGCTCAAGCAGGACGATGGCCCGCGTGCCCTGCTGGAAAAGTCAGGCGTTAATGTTGCAGGCCTGGAGTTATTGGCGCAGGCAGCTATAAAAAAGCTGGCGCAGGTGAGCGGGCAGGAGCAGATTTCGGTCTCGTCCGAGTTGGCCAGGTTGCTGCAGGCCACTGAAAAAGAAGCCATCAAGCGCAATGACGCCTTCGTTGCTGGCGAACTGTATTTGCTGGCAGTGGCTGACAGCAAAGCCGATATCGGAAAAATAGCCAAAGAAAACGGCTTGACCCGCAAGTCGCTTGAAGCGGCGATCAACGCTGTGCGCGGCGGCGAAAAAATGGACAGCGCTGAAGGCGAGGGTAACCGCGAAGCGCTCAAGAAATACTGCATGGATTTGACCGAGCG
>Ga0163144_10028199_pt1 | contig 10839 bp, 8 predicted proteins | sample OliLak19BULKMAT1_FD_123175 | JGI IMG/M metagenome (GOLD analysis project Ga0163144, IMG submission 123175) | Freshwater microbial mat bacterial communities from Lake Vanda, McMurdo Dry Valleys, Antarctica - Oligotrophic Lake LV.19.BULKMAT1 | ecosystem: Environmental > Aquatic > Freshwater > Lake... | reverse complement strand
CGCCTGACTCCACCACCGTCATCCTCCTCGGCACCGGGATGCCGTACCCGAATCCGCAGGCGCAGGGCCCCGCCACCGCCATCACCGTCGGCTCGCGAATTTTCCTGTTTGATGCCGGGCCAGGGGTAGAGCGGCAGCTGACGGCGGCAGGCCTGCCAGTCAGAGGCGGCCCGATCACCGCCGTCTTCCTCACCCACCTCCACAGCGACCACACCCTCGGCCTGCCCGACCTGATCTTCACCAGCTGGGTGATGGGCCGCAGCCTTCCGCTGGCCATCATCGGGCCGCCCGGCACGAAGGCGATGACCGATCACCTTCTGGCCGCGTGGAGCGAGGACATCGCGATCCGGAGCGAGGGACTGGAACGAGGGGTGCCGAGGGGCTATGAGGTCGCGGTGCGGGAGGTGGAGGGCGGCGTGGTCTACGATTCCGCCGGCGTCCGCATCTCCGCGATCCCGGTGCCGCATGGCAGCTGGAAGTACGCCTTCGGCTACCGCATCGACGCACCAGGCAAGACGATCGTGATCTCGGGTGACACTCGACCGAGCCCCGCACTTGAGGCCGCGGCCCGCGGCGCCGATATCCTCATTCATGAGGTGTATCCCGCCGCACGGCTGGTGGCGCAGCCACGAATCGGGGGCGCCGACTGGCCCAGTTACATGCGGTCGTTCCATACCTCGGACCGTGAACTCGGCGCCATCGCGGCCCGGGCGCAGCCCAAGCTGCTGGTGCTCTATCATGTCGTGCGAATGGAAGGCACCGACGAGGAGCTGCTCGCCGGGGTGAAGGCGGGTGGATTTGCCGGCCGGATTGTCGTGGGAAAGGACCTTCAGCGATTCTAGTCGCCCAGCTGCGTATGCTTCCCCGGACTCACGAGGCCGCGTGACGGCGCCCTGGTGGGGCGCCGCTGGCACACTCCCCGCCACCGGTCCGCCACCCACCGCCGACGTGGTAGTTGTCGGCGGCGGAATCATGGGCCTCGCCACCGCGTACCACCTGGCACGACAGGGCGCGCAGCCCCTCCTGGTGGAACGCGATGGTCTCGGCGCCGGCGCCACCGGCCGGAATGGCGGGTTTCTCCCGATCGGGACGGCGGACGACTACGACGTCACCATTGCGCGGCTCGGGCGCCTCACCGCGCGAGAACTGCTTGGCCTCACGATCGAGAACCGGCGGCTCGCCGACGAGATCCTCGGCGTCGAAGGGATCAACTGCGACTTCCGGCCGGTGGGGCATCTGCACTTGGCCTTGAGCCCCACGGAGCACAAGGGAAACCGGCGACTCGCCGAGTTGCTGGCGGAGGATGGCTGCCGGACGGAACATCTCGACCGAGCCCAGGCGCAGGCGATGGTCGCCACTCCGTTCGGAAACGCCGTGGCGGGCGGGCTCTTCTTCCGGGATATCGCCCTGCTCCACCCGGGCAAGCTCGTCGCCGGGCTCGCGGATGCTGCCAGACGGCGGGGCGCGGTCATCGTCCGAGCTGAGGTCCAGCGGATCGAGGGCAGCGGGCACGGGGCGAGAATCATCACCGACCGGGGCGACATCGACGCCGGCGCGGTACTGACCGCCGTCAACGCCTGGACCGGCGCACTGCACCCTGCGCTCGCCCCACTCATCACGCCGGTGCGGGGGCAGGTGGTCGCCTTTGCGCCGGTCGCACCGCTGTTCCGCACCGGCATGACCGCGCTGACGACCGCGACCGAGGAATACTGGCAACAGCTGGAAGATGGCAGCATCATTCTGGGCGGCTGCCGCGCGGCGCGGCCTGATGGCGACATGGGAGTCATGGGGTTGGCCCCGACCGATGATGTGCAGCAGGCGCTGGACCAGGTGCTCCCGACCCTCTTCCCGTCGATCGGACCGCTCCGGGCCACCCACCGCTGGGCCGGCCCGATGGCCTTCACCCGGGACCGACTGCCGATCGTCGCACCGTGGCCAACTGCCGCGGGCTGGAGCATCGGGGGGTTCTCCGGCAACGGCATGTCGCTCAGCATGATCCTCGGCCGGCTGATCGGCGATGTGCTGCTCGGCCGCCCCGCCGATCCGCGACTGTCCCTGTTCCGTCCCAACCGGTTTTCTGGAGCTGTTCCATGACGCCGTTCCATCTGACGCCTGCGCAGGGACTCGCCCGGATGCCCGGCCCGTACCACGACCAGTATGACGTGGTGCTGCGTCACGGCACGCTTGATGTCGGCCTGTACGCGCCGCGCGGGGCAGACCCGCAGACACCGCATACCCGCGATGAGGTCTACGTCGTCATCAGCGGGAGCGGGTGGTTCCAGAACGGGGAGGACCGGGTGGCCTTCGGGCCGGGCGACGTGCTGTTCGTGCCGGCGCACCGGGAGCACCGCTTCGAAGAGTTCAGCGATGATCTCGCGCTCTGGGTGTTCTTCTACGGACCTGAAGGCGGCGAAGTCGCTCAACCTCACTGACCGGATCCATGCCCCGCACCCGACCACCGACGACTCCTCCCGATCCGCACGAGCAGGAATTGATGCGGCTGCGCGCGCGCGTGGCGGAGCTGGAGCACGCGCTGGCCGAGCCGGAGCGGGTTGCGCGGGCGCTGCGGGAGAGTGAAGCACAGTTCCGCTCACTCGTCGCCAGCGTCCCGGGCATGGTGTACCGCGCGGAAGCACGGGCGCCGTGGCGTGACCTGTTCGTGTCGGGTAACGTCTTCATGCTGTGTGGTTATCAGGCCTAGGAGCTCACCCGCGTCGGCGGAACCGCCTTTGGCGACCTCATCCTCGTCGAAGACCGGGCAATCGTTGAAGAGTCGATCACCGGCGCGGCGGCACGCGGCGGCACCTTCGACATCCGTTATCGGATTCATCGGGCCGACGGAAAAATTGGCTGGGTACACGACCAGGGGAGGGTGACGGCCGCACCGGATGGCACACCGCTCCTGCTCGATGGCGTGGTGGCGGACATCACCGATCGAATGGAAGCCGAACTCGCCCTGCGGCGGAACGAGGAGCAGTATCGCACGCTGGTCGCCAGCGTACCAGGAGCGGTGTACCTGTGTGGAATGGCCGTGCCCTACAAGGCCACGTTCATGTCCTCCGGCGTGCTCGCCCTCGCCGGCTACACCGCGGCCGACTTCCTGCGGCCCGACGGCGTCACCATCAATGACCTGACGTTGCCGGAAGATCTCGAGGCCGTCAACCAGCGACTCGAGGAAGCGATCGTCACGCGCCAGCCGTACGAGCTGCGGTACCGTATCCGTCATCTGGGCGGCAGCGAGCGCTGGCTTTACGACCGGGGGCAGGCGGCCTATGCGGCGGATGGAACGCCGCTCTTTCTGGGCGGTGTCATCCTCGATATCACCGACCGCATGCGCGGCGAGGAAACGCTGCGGGAAAGCGAAGCCCGGTACCGCACCCTTGTCTCGAGCGTCCCTGGGGCGGTCTTCCTCTGCGCGCCGTCATACCCCTGGACGGAAACCTTCATGTCGGCCGGGGTCGTAGCCCTGACCGGCTATCCGCATTCGGCGTTCATCGGTTCCGGAGAAAATTTCTTCACTCAGCGGATGCTGCCCGAGGACCTCGAAGCCACGAAAGCGGAGTGCGATCGTGCGATCGCGCAGGGCGAGCCGTGGACCGTGCGCTATCGCATCCGTCACGCCGACGGCGGCATTCGCTGGGTCTTCGAGCGCGGCCAGGCCGCCTACGGGCCGGACAACCGCCCGCTGTTTCTCAGCGGCGTCATCCTCGATATCACCGACCGGGTCGTGGCGGAGGAGGCACTGCGGGAAAGGGAGGAACGACTCCGGGCCATCGTCGAGAGCGAATCCGAGTGCGTGAAGCTGGTGGACCGGGAGGGCAATCTCCTGGAGATGAACCCGGCGGGTCTTCGCATGCTCGAGGCGGACAGCCTCGATCAGCTGGTCGGCCGGTGCGTCTGTCCCCTGATCGCACCAGCCGATGAGCCCGCGTTCCGCGAGATGATCGCCGCCGTGTTCCAGGGCGAATCACGCGAACTGGTGTTCGAGGTTATCGGATTGCGCGGCGGGCACCGCATCCTGGAGACCCACAGCGTTCCCCTGTGGGATGGACCGGCGCGACGAGAGGTCCGGGCGCTGCTGGGGGTAACCCGGGATATCACCGAGCGGCGCCGGGCGGAGGAGATCCGCCAGAGCCTTGAGGCGCAGCTGCGCAAGTCGCAGAAGCTGGAGGCGATCGGCACGCTGGCCGGCGGCATCGCCCATGACTTCAACAACATCCTCGCCGCGGTGATCGGGCACGCCGAGCTGCTGGCGCAGGATGTCGACGAGGGGCACGAGGGCCAGGAGAGCATCAGGGGCGTCCTGCTCGCCGGCGCGCGTGCCAGGGAACTGGTCCAGCAGATCCTCACGTTCATTCGGCTGCGGGAACGAGAGCGACATCTCGTGTCTCTGGAGCCGATCGTGCTCGAGGCGCTCAAGCTGCTGCGCCCCACCCTGCCGGCGACCATCGAGATCCGCGCCGAGATCGACGCCGAGGGAACGCAAGTGCTGGCCGCCTCGACCCAGCTGCACCAGGTGGTGGTAAATCTGTGCACCAACGCCGCCTACGCGATGCGGGACCGCGGCGGGGTGCTCGAGGTACAGTGCCGCACCGTGCTGTTGCCCGAGCCGCTGGCGCAGGCCCATCCGGGACGATACCTGCAGCTTACGGTGCGGGACACCGGCCCTGGCATGGACGCCGCGACACTGGACCGCGTCTTCGACCCCTTCTTCACCACCAAGCCGCAGGGCGAAGGCACCGGGCTTGGTCTCGCCGTGGTCCACGGAATCGTGCAGAGCCATGATGGCCTCATCACCGCGACCAGCGAGCCGGGGCACGGAACCACGTTCCAAGCCTATTTCCCGGCTGTCGAGGGCCGTTCCACTGCCGTCGTGCCGCAGGAGAAGTCGATGCGGCGTGGCAGTGGCGAGCACATCCTCGTGGTGGACGACGAGCCGTCGCTGGTGCGGATCGCCAGCCGGATCCTTGAACGGCTGGGCTACCGCGTCACGGCGCATACCCGTCCCGCCGAGGCTCTCGCGGATTTCCTGGAGCGCCCGAATGACTTCGACCTGGTGCTGTCAGATCTCACCATGCCCCGGATGACCGGACTCGAGCTGGCCAGCCTCATGCTCGAGCGCCGCCCCGACCTGCCGATCCTGCTGACCTCGGGTTACAGCGGCTCGCTCGATCCTGACGAACTGACCCGGGTAGGCATCCGCGAACTGGTCGGCAAGCCGTTCCTGGCCCAGACCATCGCGGACGCGGTGGCCCGCGGCTTGAAACGCGCCTGAACCGGCTCGCCTGTTGCTGCGGCCCGGGGCACCGTAGATTCGCGGCATGCCCATGGAACCCACCCTCCCCCGCGAATCGTACCTCTCCGCCGACCATTTCCAGCGGGAGAAGGACCGCATCTTCTGCCGCGAATGGTTCTTCGCCGCGCGGGAGGAGGAGCTCCCCACGCCCGGGGACTACCTGGTGCGGGATGTCGCCGGCGAAAGCGTACTGGTGGTGCGCACCCGAGAAGGGCGCCTGGCGGCGCACTACAATGTCTGCCGCCACCGCGGCTCGCAGCTCGTGCCTCCCGCCGCGCCGCTCCCCACCGAATCCGCCCCAGGCCCGATCGGCAGCTTCGGCTCCGGCATCAAGTGCCCGTACCATGCGTGGACCTACAGCCTCGACGGCGCGCTCCGCACCGCGCCCTTTCTCGAGGAGGGCGACGGCTTCTGCAAGGAGGAGCTGTCGCTCTTTCCCATCGGCGTGGAGAGCTGGGGCGGGTTCGTGTTCATCAACCTGTCCGCTGAGACCCAACGCATGTCGCTGCACGACCAGCTCGGCGGCGCACCGGAGCGGATCAAGCGCTATCCGCTGGCGGAGCTGCGCATCGCCCGGCGAATCCGCTATGAGGTCGAGGCCAACTGGAAGGTGATCCTCGAGAACTACAACGAGTGCTACCACTGCGGGCCAGTGCACCCGGAACTCTGCCGGGTGGTCCCGGCGTTCAAGCAGAAGGGTGGGATGGATCTGGACTGGGATCGCGGCGTGCCACACAAGGAGGGCGCCTGGACCTTCACCATGTCCGGCACCACCACCCGGCGCCCATTCGCCGGCCTCAACGACGACGAGCTCATCCGGCACAAGGGCGAGCTGATGTATCCCAACTTCATGCTCTCCCTCTCCGCCGAGCACGCCGCCGCCTTTTCCCTCTGGCCCCACGACCCGGGACACACTACCGTACAGTGCGATTTCCTTTTTCATCCCGAGGAAATGGCCCGGCCAGATTTCGATCCCTCCGATGCGATCGAGTTCTGGGACATCACCAACCGGCAGGACTGGATCATCTGTGCCTCGGTGCAGCGCGGGATGCACAGCAGGGTCTTCCAGCAGGGCTTCTACGCCCCGATGGAGAGCCTGAGCCTGGACATTCGCCGGTATGTGAAAGAGCGGATGGGGGAGTAGGGGGTTGGGCGGCGACCGAAGCGCCTTAGGAGCAGCGGAGCTGCGACTCGGCACGAGGGAGTGGCGATTGGGAGTTGGTGGCAGGTGGCAGGTGGCAGGACGTACAGCAAGGATGTCTCCGACAACTGCATTCGCCAACGGCGAATGGCTGACGGCTGACGGCTGACGGCTGACGGCTGATGGCTGATGGCCAGACACTGAACTTTCCCCCAGGATTGTCTATGCCCTCCGAACTCGCCACCCTCGGCGGTGGCTGTTACTGGTGTATCGAAGCGCCACTGCTCCAGCTGCAGGGCGTCGAAAGCGCCGTCTCCGGCTACGCTGGCGGCGCTGGAGCGAACCCCTCGTATGAGGCGGTCTGCAGTGGCATGACCGGGCATGCGGAGGTGGTGCAGGTCGCGTTTGACCCCGCCGTGCTCAGCTATCACGACCTGCTCGAGATCTTCTTCACCATCCACGACCCGACCAGCCTCAACCGGCAGGGAGCCGACAGCGGCACGCAGTACCGTTCCGTCGTCTTCTACCACAGCGAGGCGCAGCGCAGCACCGCGCAGGCCGTCATGAAGGAGATCGCAACCGCATGGGAACGCCCGATCGTGACTGAACTGTCCGCCGCGCCGCCATTCTACCCGGCGGAGTCGTATCACCAGGACTACTTCCGGCGGAACCCGGGCAAGTCGTACTGTGTGGGCGTCGTGGCGCCAAAGGTCGCCAAGGTCCGGGCCAAGTACGCCGCACGGCTACGGTCTCCGGCATGATGCGCCGATCGCTGCTGCTCGCGACGCTCGCGGCGCTCCCGGTGCCTGCGCTGTCGGCACAGACACCGGCTCGCTTCGCCGCGCGGGTGGATGCCTACGCGAAGTCGGAGCTCACCCGGCAACAGATCCCCGGATTCTCCCTGGCGGTGATGCGCCGGGGGCGTATCGTGCTGGAACGGGGCTACGGCATGGCCAACGTGGAGCACCAGGTCCCGGCAACACCGGCGACGATCTATCAGTCCGGCTCATTGGGGAAGCAGTTCACTGCCGCCGCGATCATGCTGCTGGTGCAGGAGGGGAAGCTCTCCCTGGCCGACTCCGTGACCGGGATCTTCCCGGACGCACCGGCCCGGTGGGGGGCGGTCACCATCAGGCACCTGCTCACCCATACCTCCGGTGCCGGCGACTATCCGGAAGACTTCGATTACCGGCGCGACCAGACCGAGGACGAGATGACCGCCCTCGTCCTCTCCCGCCCCTTCGATTTCAGCCCTGGTGCCAAGTGGCAGTACAGCAACCTGGGCTACATGCTGCTCGGCGCGATCATCCACCGGGTGAGTGGCCAATTCTACGGCGACCTGCTGCACGACCGCATTTTCCTCCCCTTTGGCCTCCGCACCGCTCGGATCATCAGTGAAGCGGATATCGTGCCCAACCGGGCCGCGGGCTATCGCATGGTCGAGGGGCAACTCAAGAACCAGGAATGGGTCTCTCCAGTGGTGAATACCACAGCAGATGGCTCGCTCTATCTCACCGTGCGCGACATCGCCCGGTGGGATTCGCTGCTCTACAGCGACGATCTGCTGACACCGGAGAGTCTTCGCGAGATCACGACACCGGTGGTGCTGAACAGCGGAATGACGTACCCCTACGGCTTTGGCTGGCGGGTGGGCAGCGCGAATGGCCGTCGGATCATGGCCCACAGCGGTTCGTGGCAGGGGTTCAAGAGTTATTTCGTCCGCTACCCCGATGACAGCGTGTCGGTGGTGATCTTTGCCAACGTTGCCGAGGCTGACGTCACCACGATCGCGCAGGGCGTCGCGGCGCTGTGGGATGGGGGGCTGGTGGCGTTGGACGACGAGTAGGCGGTGGGCGATTGGGCGATGGGCGAGAGCGAGATTAATGCGAAGGGTGGGATCCGCGAGGACCCCACCCTTCACCACTAACCGCCCAACCGCCTAACCGCTCAATCGACTAGTACCCCGGATTCTGCGTCACACCCGGCGCCACATCGATTTCCGACTGTGGAATCGGGAACAGCAGCTGATTGGCCGAAATCCCCAACACCGCCTGGGCCCGTCCGGTGCGGACCAGATCCGAGTAGCGATCCCCCTCCTCCGCGAATTCCAGGCGGCGCTGCACATCAATCCGGTCGAGAATCTGCTGCTGCGTCGTGATATCCACACCGAGTGTATCACTGTCGAGACCCGCCCGCGCCAGAATCGGATTGTAACTGGCCACGGCGTTGGCCAGCTGGCCCAGCTGCGCAAACGACTCGGCTTCAATCAGCAGCACCTCGGCGAACCGGATGATGTGGAAGTCCTCCGCTCCGGCGGTGGTGGGGAACTTGGTCCCGTACGAGCCCCCGCCCTGGCTGCCCGCGATGTACCCACCACCCGAAGGATCAGGCTGGATGTTCCACAGCAGGCGGGTATCGGTGGACAGCGTGTCGTAGGCGTCGATCAGCGACTGGGTCGGTCCGATCTCGAAGCGTCCTGCGCCGACCGCAAGCTGGTCAGAGAGCCAGTAGAAGCCAAACAGGTTCGCCTGATCGATCGACGAGGTGAAGGTCAGCTTGAAGATGTTTTCCGGTGTGCTGGCATCGTCGTTGTTGAACAGATCGGCGTAGTTGGGGGCCAGGGTATAGCCCAGTGCCTCTACCTCCTGAGCCTTGGCGAGCGCGAGCGCGTAGTTCCCCTGATACAGGTGCACCCGGGCCAGCAGCGCCGTGGCGGCAGCGACGGTCGCGTGATTGTCGGGGCTCGTGAAATTCGTCATCCGGGTCTCGGCTTCGCCAAGATCGGTGAGAATCTGGGCATAAACCTCGGCCACCGTCGCCCGGGTGATGTTTCCCGCCGTGGCCGGATCGGTCAGCGGCGTGAGCCGGATCGGCACGCCGCCGTAATACTTCACGAGGTTGTGGTAGCTGAGCGCACGGAGGAAGTACGCCTCTCCCAGGATCTGGTCCTGCTCGCCCGCCGCGAAGCCGGTGACGGCCGGCACCCTGTCGATCAGGGTGTTGGCCCGCTTGATCGCCTCGTAGATGTGATTCCACATCCCCGTGACGTCGGAGTTATCCGCGAAGAGGTCGTGCAGAAACGCATCCTGGTACGATGTGAAGGTCCCGGTGTGGTTGGCGTTGTCGGCGTAGAGGTCGCCGAAGTGGGTCATGGTCCCGCCGTAGTAAAAGCCGTCCTGCAGCTCGTTGTAGGCGCCTGCGAGCGCCGCTCGGGCGCCAGCGGGAGTCTTGATTGCCTTGTCGTCGGAGAGCTGATCGGGCGGACTCGTATCCAGGACGTTACAGGCCCCCAGGACCAGAGTCGCGGCGAGCAGGAGCGATGCGCGCTGGCACATACGAGCGCCTTTCGGGAACAGTGAAGTCATGGGTGTCATGGTTACCACCCCGCCTGGATACCGATCGACCAGGTGCGGGCGACCGGATAGGCGTAGAAGTCGGTGGCGAGCGATGCGCTGGCAGTGCTGCCATTGCTGTTCACTTCCGGGTTGTACCCTTTGTACTTGGTCGAGGTGAAGACGTTCTGGCCCCGCACATAGAATCGCGCCCGGGTCATCCGGAGGCTGCCTGCAAGCGCCTCGGGCAGTGCATAGCCGATGGTCAGGTCCGCGAGACGGAGGTACGAGCCGTCCTCGATGAAGCGGTCGGAGATCAGGCGGGCTCCCGAAACGCCGTCGAAGCTGGCTCGGGGCTGATTGGTGATGTCTCCTGCAGCCTGCCACCGGGTGAGGACCTCACGGAACTTGTTGTCGTAGTTGTAGCCACCTTCGTCGGAGAAGACCCGCATCCCGTTGAACACATCGTTGCCCTTGCTGAACTGGAAGAAGCCGGTCAGGTCGAAGTGCTTCCACGACGCCGTCGTCGTGAAGCCGCCGGTGAAGTCGGGCCAGGGATTGCCGACGATCTTCTTGTCGCTGGTGGTGATACTCCCGTCGCCATCGATGTCCTGATAGATCGCATCACCAGTCGCGGGATCGACGCCCAGGAAATGATAGGCGTAGAACGCACCCAGCCGCTGACCCACCTCAACCCGGTTGATGTCATAGTAGCCGGTATTGAAGGGCTGATCCTGATACAGCTTGGTGACCCGATTCCGGTTGGTCGCGACATTGAACGACGTGACCAGACGGAAGCCGTCGGCTCGTGCGGGCTGGATCGGGACCGCTGTCACCGACAGTTCGAGGCCCTTGTTCGAGATGGCGCCGATGTTGTCAGTGAACGAGGTGAACCCGGTGCTGCCGGCGACCGGCCGGCTGAGCAGCAGGTCGGTGGTCTTCTTGTTGTACCAGTCGGCGCTTAGCGCGACCCGCCCGTTCCAGAGCTCCAGGTCGGCGCCGAGGTTGAGCTGGGTGGTCTTTTCCCAGCTGAGATTGGGGTTGCCCAGGGCGCAGGGCTGATAGCCCGG
>Ga0163144_10028198_pt1 | contig 10840 bp, 5 predicted proteins | sample OliLak19BULKMAT1_FD_123175 | JGI IMG/M metagenome (GOLD analysis project Ga0163144, IMG submission 123175) | Freshwater microbial mat bacterial communities from Lake Vanda, McMurdo Dry Valleys, Antarctica - Oligotrophic Lake LV.19.BULKMAT1 | ecosystem: Environmental > Aquatic > Freshwater > Lake... | reverse complement strand
GGAACGCCGCCAGGCGGAGGCGATTGCGCAACTTGGTTACTGCAATCCCTTTCTACCGGAGCGGCTGAAATGGGAACGTCAGGTTCTGGGGGACCGGTTTCAGAAAGGTGCTTCGGTCATCCATCTGCCGAGCACAGCCGAAGTGGAAAAGGTCTTCGGCAATTTTGTACTGCTGCTAGAGCACGCACAAGGACTGGCCGACAAGATGCGAGTCAAAGTGACGAATGGCCTGTGCACTCGTGAAGCGGATCAAAAACTCTACAGGGAGACAATCCTGTTCCTGCTTTATGGCAAGTACTTTTCCATGGTCAATTCATCGCCCGAACACAGCCAAGCGGCTGAAAGTCGACTCTATGTCGCACGTTGGGAGCCATTCTTGAAAGACTATCGGTGGTACCTTAACATCGCCGAGGTGGAACTGCCGGATTATTTCGACGCTGTCCATTGTTTCAGCATCTTCCGACAATTGGATCGAGCATTTCAACATATTTTCATGTTTATCATAGGTGGCTCGATGCCGATGGCTCGATTGCGAGCGACGATTTGGGAATCGATTTTTACGCATGACATGGGCCGATATATTCGTGGTGTTTACAAGACGCTCGGAGACATTACGACACTCGTTACTGGTCCGTCGGGTACCGGCAAAGAACTGGTGGCACGGGCCATCGGCTTATCTCGCTATCAGAGATTCGATTCCAAGTCGAAGACGTTCGGTGATGAGCATCAGCCGCAACTGTTGGCAGTGAATCTTTCGGCGCTCTCATCCACATTGATTGAATCCGAATTGTTTGGGCACTGCAAAGGTGCTTTCACAGGCGCTGTGGGTGACCGCCGGGGTTGGCTGGAGGTTTGTGGTGAAAATGGAACTGTGTTTTTAGATGAGATCGGCGAACTCGAACATTCGATTCAAGTCAAGCTGCTTCGGGTATTGCAGACACAACAATTCTCGCGCGTGGGCGAAACCAAATCACGCAATTTTGAAGGCAAGTTTATCGCTGCTACCAATCGGGAGCTGGAGTTGGAAATGCAAATCGGTCGCTTTCGCGAGGATCTATACTATCGTTTGTGTGCCGATCGGATTCAAACACCGACGCTGCGCGAGCAACTGGCTGATCGTCCGGAGGATCTGATTGAACTGACTCGATTTATCGCTGCTCGACTTCTGCGGCAAGTCAAGGAGGAGGTTGATGCGCTGGCCTCCGAAGCGGTCGCGTGGATCGAGCAAAATATTGGCTCTGACTACGCCTGGCCTGGAAACATTCGCGAACTCGAACAGTGTGTTAGGAACGTGCTGATTCGAAAGTCCTACCTGCCAGCAAATCGCTCTATAGTAAGCAGCGTGACGGTCGGCAGTTCGACTAAGGACGCGGGTTCGGACGAGCATTTTGTTAAAGCGTTGTTGGCCGGTGAACTTACAATGGACGAGGTCACGCAAGGGTATGCATCACACGTTTATAGCCAACTTGGACGTTATGATCTGGCAGCCAACAAGTTGGGAGTGAACTGGCGAACTGTCCGAAGCAAGGTCCGTCAGTACAGCAAGCAGAATTCATCTAACCGTCCATGAGACGCATTCATGGACTATGCAGCGGACTCAGCCCGCTGTTAAGTAATTGTGGGATAGGCTTCCAGCCTGTTGCATTGAAATTGACAGGCTGGAAGCCTATCCCACGTCAGAAATCGGATATTTATTGATCGACTGACCCCCTTAGGCGAGCGGCAGGCTGTGTTTTACCGGTCGTAGTTTGGGACCATTGTCCCGAACGAATCAGCGGACGGGACATTTGCGTTTTTAGCCCAACGGGCTTAAACATTATGGCCCAGGGCGGCGGGAGTTAGGCTAAAATTGTGTCTAAGTCCACCCAGCCAAAAACATTCCCACCTTCCATTGCAATACTATGCTTGATCGCCTGGCTCTCAATTGCTTTCCGACAAACGATTGCCAAAGCGCGTCGCGAAATGCACTTGGACTTGGACTTGCGATCTGTTTTTTCTCTGTTATCCCTGCGTTGACACCATTGCAGGCTCAGGAATCGTTCGATTCTGTTATTCGTCCCTTCCTGCAGTCGCATTGTGTTGAATGCCACACGGGTGCCGAATCGCAGGGGAAATTGGATATGACAGAGCTCGATTTTCGCTCGTCTATCTCCAATCGTTTCACCGATTGGAAGAGCATTCAGCGGCGTGTTTCGGACGGTAGCATGCCACCAAAGGATGCTTCCTCGACGCCGACCGAAAATGAAAGAAAGATTTTTGCGAAACTTTCGAGAGAACTTTCTCGTGAAGCGGCGGTTCGGCTAGCTGGTGATCCGGGTCTTGTTTCCGTCCGCCGACTGAGCAACGCTGAATACAACAACTCGATACGAGACTTGACTCTCGTGGACTTGCGACCCGCAAAAGAATTCCCAGTCGACCCGGCGAACGAAGCTGGCTTTGACAACTCCGGGGAGTCGCTTTCCATGTCTACCGCTTTGCTCAATAAGTATCTGGCGTCTGCTCGGTCCATATCGACTCACATGGTGCTGACTCCTACTGGCATTTCTTTCGCCGCGCACTCAGTGGCAACGGACACGGACCGAGACAAGTATTGCGTTCAACGCATCGTTGATTTTTACGATAGGCAGCCGACCGATCTCGCTGACTATTTGTTCGCAGCATGGAAGACTCGATCGATGCCCCTTGAAGATCCCAACCTACGCTTAGTACGGATTGCCAAGTCGGATCAGATTAGTTCGCGGTATCTGGCAACCCTCGTGCGCGTCCTTAACGAGGATAAAATAAGCGGAGAACGAACGAACTTGTTTCCTATGGAAGAGGTTCGCCGTCGCTGGCGAGCTTTGCCCAACGAGAACGAAAAGTTGGTCCGGTTGGAATGCGAGGCGATTCGGGAATTTATTCTCGACGTTCGACGGCAGCTTGAACCCAAATACAATCTTCGTCTCAAAGGTATTCACGATGGTGCACAAGCGTTTGTCCTCTGGAAGAATCGGCAGTGTGCAACGCATCGACAATCGTTTGTACCCGAAACACTCAAAGAAATCGATATTAAGAAGATCCCAACGGATATCGCAAACTTTTTGACGACGCCATTGGATGATGCATTGCTTTCAGATCAGCAACAGGATTTGGAGCTTTTTTGCAAAACGTTTCCGGATGCCTTTTTCATTTCCGAGCGAGGACGCGATTATCTTGGTGTTGCAAAGGACAAACAGGAAAAAGGGCGACTGCTAAGTGCTGGCTTCCACAGCATGATGGGTTACTTCAGAGATGATCAGCCACTTTATGATCTGGTGCTCGACGATGCAGGCCGGATTGAGCTGGACCAACTATGGCAAGAACTTGATTTCGTTACTAACGCCCCGATCCGCCAGTACCAAGGATTCCTTTGGTTCGAACGAACCGATCACAATTTCCTCCGCGATGAAAAATTCGATTTCGCTAGACCTGAGAACAAAGAAGCCCTATCGGAGCGAAGCATTGAGAAGCTTTCGGAGTTGTACCTTGAGAAAGCGAAAGGAATGAAAGCGACCAGCGAACATCTGCTCGCGATCAGCGAATTTTTTGTGGGCATAAACAGACAGATTCGGTGGGTGGATCAATCGCGGACCAGCTCAGAACAGCTTCATGTCGACGCGATCATTCGTTTTGCAGATCGCGCCAGTCGGGGATTTCAAACACCCGTTCAGCCAGCCGAGATCAAAGCGGTTTATGCCAAACTTCGTCAAAGCGAAAACTTGTCGCACGAAGAGGCGATCCAGGATCTACTTGTATCGGTACTTATGTCGCCAGAGTTCTGTTACCGCGTGGATCTCGGCTCAGGATCTTCAGTGAAGCGTCCGCTTGACCAATTGGAACTTGCGAATCGGCTTAGCTATTTCCTTTGGTCGAGCATGCCGGACGAACGTTTGCTTGAGAAGGCTCGCAACGGAAACTTAAGCGACCCAGTTGGTTTGCTGGCCGAGGTCGATCGAATGCTTCGCGATGATCGGACGCGTAGCCTTGCGACGGAGTTCGGTTCGCAGTGGTTGGATTTTCAAAGATTCCAGGAGCACAACAGTGTTGACCGAACGCGGTTCCCTCAGTTCACCGACGCATTGCGAGAGTCCATGTATCAAGAGCCCGTGCGATTTCTGGTCGACATGATACAACAGAACCGTTCCGTCCTAAGTTGCTTAGATGCCAAGCATACATTCGTGAATCACGAACTTGCAAAACACTATGGCATGAGCATCGCTACGGACGTTGGTGCAGGAGAGTGGTGGCGAGCGACCGACTTGCCTCAATCGGATCGCGGTGGCCTGTTACCGATGGCCGTTTTCATGACTCAGAATGCACCGGGACTGAGAACCAGTCCCGTGAAGCGTGGATACTGGGTCATTCGTCGTCTGTTGGGCGAGCAGATCCCACCTCCGCCTCCCAACGTTCCTGAGTTGCCAGCGGACGAAGCCGATTTGGGAGAGTTGAGTTTGCGACAGACACTTGAAAAGCACAGGCAGCTCGAAAGTTGTGCGGTTTGCCATGATCGCTTTGATTCCATTGGACTCGCATTCGAAAGTTATGGTCCTATCGGCGAACGACGTCAAAAGGATCTTGGCGGCAAGTCCATCGATGACTCCAGCCAGTTTCCGAACGGTACTACGGGAGTTGGCATTGACGGGCTACGAGAATATTTGATGGAGGACCGAAAGGCCGACTTCATCGAGAATCTTTCTCGCAAACTATTGGCTTTTGGATTGGGGCGAACCCTGCGCCTCTCCGATGAACTGCTTATCGAGGCGATGGGAACCGAGCTGGAATCTCAGGACTATCGATTCGGAGCCTTGATCAAGACAATTGTGTTGAGCCCACAGTTTTTAGAGAAACGCGGAACGAACGAAACGGAGACGAATCATGGCGAGTGACAAACGAGTATCACGACGCGTACTTTTGCAAGGTGCTGGAGTTTCGATGACCTTACCCTGGCTGCAATCGCTGCCTGTTTGGGGGGAGGATGCAACATCCGGTATCGATGCACCTGAATTTCCAAAGCGGTTCGGCGTGCTCTTTATGGCGTGCGGCGTCAACCCAGATCACTGGTGGGCTAAACAGTCTGAGAACGGAATGGAATTGGGCAAGTCTCTCGCCCCTCTCGAATCCTTGAAGCCAAAGCTCAACGTCATCAACGGTCTGTTTAACAAAAACGCAACCGGAGTTGGCATTCACCCAGGTCAGACCGGTAACATACTTTCCGGCGCTTCGCTAAAGAAAGGTGCCGAACTCGGAGGTGGCATCAGCATAGATCAATTGCTGGCCAATCGTGTTGGCAGCGAAACCATTCAATCGAGTCTTGTGCTCGGCTGCGAGCAACCGGTGACCGGTTATCATGAGACCAACTTCTCGATGGCTTATAGCTCCCACATTTCTTGGCAGAATGCGACTTCACCGGTCCCAATGGAAGTTTACCCGGCATTGGCATTTGATAGCCTCTTCGAAAATCGCGGTGCGCGACGCAATCAAAGCGTTCTTGATCGCATTGGCGAACATGCCTCGGATCTGCGCCGACAAGCGAGCATGGATGACCGGCGGAAACTGGATGAGTTTCTGTCCAGTGTACGCGAAGTCGAAAAGCGGATCGAGCAGCAGCGGTTGGCCCAAGAAAAGGCAAATGCCCGCACAGATGGAGATCCTCGCATGCTGGCTACGATGGTTCGTCCTGATAACGGCCTACCTGAGGACATTCGAGAGCACATGCGATTGATGTGCGACATTGTTGCAATGGCATTCCAAACGAATAAGACTCGGATTGCAACGCTGCTACTTTGTCGAGACATTTCCGGGCTGTTCTATCCGTTCTTGGATGCACGGAACGCTCACCATTCCGCTTCGCACAACGATCGATCGGACGAATTCGAACGCATCTCAACTTACTACTGCAGTCAATTCGCTTATCTCGCTAAGAAGATGGACGAAATGCAGGAAGGCGATGGAACGGTCCTGGACCACTCGTGCCTGATGTTTGTAAATAACATGTGGTCAGGCAGCGCCCACAATTCCCAGAAAGTACCATTGCTGACGGCGGGCGGATTGAGCGGGCAATTCGAAACGGGGCGAGTTCTGGACTACGAAAAACGACCCGATTCCGAGCGCAAACTTTGCAGTCTGTATTTGTCATTGGCCAACAAGATGGGAGTATCGCTCGATAAGTTTGGCGATGCGGATGGTCCGTTAGCCGATTTATGATTTTACTTAGATCGCTAGCGACCCCTCATCTCATCTCATCTCATCTCATTGGATTTGAAAAAAACCAATCCGATATCTTCCCCTCGCCCCTTTTTAGGGGAGAGGCGGTCGGGGGGTGAGGGGTCGAGCTCTGACTTGTACGTCTCCGGTTCAGTGATTTGTTTATTTTTACAGAACGAGGCTAGGCATTAAATTCACGATCGGAAATCCAATGAAAACGCTGTGCAAAACCCCTCACCCCCAGCCCCCAGCCCCTCTCCCCTAAAAAGGCTAAAAAGGGGCGAGGGGGGCAAGCACAAAGATGTCGGCTCGCGCCTTGCAGATCGTAGGATGGACTTCCAGTCCGTCTTTTTTCGGACGGACTGGAAGTCCATCCTACGGCCAATTACGGAATTTATTTCGTGGACAATTAGAATCAATCTCATTGGTTGAGCGGCGTGAAGAGAACAATCTAACCCATGACTATGGAATTCAAACGTTCAAACGAGTTGCGAATCAAAGCACATGACCTGATTCCTGGCGGCTGCCACACTTATGCAAAGGGTGACGATCAGTATCCTGAATTGTCGCCAGGGTTCATCGTTCGCGGCAAAGGCTGCCACGTCTGGGATGTCGATGGCAATGAGTTCATCGAATATGGAACCGGAAATCGTAGCGTTGGGTTGGGGCATGCCTATCCAGACGTGATTGAGGCAGTTCAACGGCAGCTTGCCAATGGCGCTAACTTCTCACGAGCAGCCGCGATTGAACTGGAGGCCGCAGAAGCGTTGTTGAGCATGGTCCCAAGCGCTGAGATGGTGAAGTTTTGTAAAGACGGTTCGGATGCTACGACTGCCGCTCTGACCTTGGCACGAGCGGCTACCGGTCGCAATCTGGTTGCTTGCTGCCGAGACCAGCCATTCTTTGCAACCAACGATTGGTTTATGGGGACGACGCCACTCGATGCTGGAATTCCAAAGTGCATCAAGGCGATGACGCTGACCTTTCCGTACAATGATCTAGCCAGTGTAGAAAGTCTTTTTTCAAAGCACCCGAATCGCATCGCATGCTTGATCATGGAAGGGGCCAAGTACGTGGACCCACCAGCTGGTTACTTGAATTCTGTAAAAGAGATTTGCCATCGGAATGGGGCCTTGTTCATCCTCGATGAAATGATAACCGGCTTTCGATGGCACAACGGAGGAGCGCAAGCGAGCTACGGAGTCGATCCGGATCTTTCCTGTTGGGGCAAGGCGCTTGGGAACGGATTTTCGGTGTCTGCTTTGACCGGGAAGCGCAAGTACATGGAACTCGGTGGATTGAGACATAGTTCAGAAAGAATTTTTCTCTTATCCACAACGCATGGCGGGGAGACCCATGGCTTGGCAGCGGCTATTGCCACCATGAACGTGTATCAGCGGGAACCGGTAATCGAAACACTTTATCAACGTGGCCAACGGTTAAAAACCGAAGGCACACAGCTGATTGAACGGCATGGACTGACCAAGACCATACAGATTCAAGGGAAGCCGTGTTGCCTTATTTTCAGTACAGTGGACGAATTGGGAAATCCATCGCAAGCGCTCCGAACCCTTTTCTTGCAAGAGACTATCAAGCGAGGGATCTTGATGACATCGCTCGTCGTGAGCTATACGCACTCCAACGAGGATATCGATCGCACGCTGGACGCTTTCGACGGTGCATTGGGTGTGATTCGAAACGCATTAGAAAATGGAATAGATCGCTATTTGATCGGCAAGCCTTCGCAGAGTGTCTATCGAAAGTACAATTTCCCCAGCGGGACGCCCCACACTACGTAAGTACGTTATGCTGAAATCAATCGAGTCACTATCACCCAGCGGCAAACGAACCAAGTGTCGTCATTGCAATGCCCCTTTGCAACACAGCGTCGTCGATCTCGGAGTTCAACCGCCCTGCGAAGGCTACGTTGCAGCAGATCGATTTAACGAGGCGGAGCTGTTTTATCCGTTGCATGCCATGGTGTGCCAGCAGTGCCTGTTAGTGCAACTCGAAACAGACGTTTCGCCAGAGTCGATCTACACCGAGTATGCGTATTTTTCTTCGTTTTCAGACAGTTGGCTGGAACACTGTCGGCTTTTTTCGGAGGAGATTATTTCTCGTTTAGGACTGACCCAGAACAGTTTGGTAGTCGAACTTGCAAGCAACGATGGCTACTTGCTAAAAAACTTTGTCGAGAAAGGCATACCTACGTATGGAGTAGAACCTGCGGCAAACATTGCCAAGGTCGCGGAACAAAAAGGAGTCCAAACTGTCGTAGCATTTTTCGGTGTCGAGACCGCAACTGAGTTGGCCGGCCAGGGTCGCACCGCCGACCTCATCATTGCGAATAATGTGTTCGGACATATCCCGGATATCAATGATTTTGTTGGCGGAATAAAGATCCTGCTGCGAGCGAAAGGGACTGTCTCGATTGAGATACCGCACTTCATGCGACTCATGGAGCACAATCAGTTCGACACGATTTATCATGAGCATTACTGTTACCACACGCTGCTTGCCGACGTCAGAATCTTTCACGCTTTTGGTTTGCGATTGTTTGATGTTCAGGAGTTGCCAACGCATGGTGGCTCGATACGCATGCTGGTCTGTCACGACGATGATCCGAGAGAAACCACTGCTGCAGTTAAATCTCTGTTAGCATTGGAGCGAGCACGTGGACTCGATCGCGTTGAAACCTACGCTGCGTTCGGTGAAAAAGTTCGAGAGACCAAGAGGAAACTACTTACGTTCCTCATTGACGCTAAGCGATCCGGAAAATCAGTCGCTGGCTATGGTGCCCCAGGCAAAGGAAACACGCTGCTAAACTACTGTGGCATTCGAACAGACTTCATCGACTTTGTGGTCGATCGCAATCCGTACAAACAGGGCAAGTTTCTGCCAGGCTCTCGAATCCCAATTTATTCACCAGCCAAGATTGACGAGATGCGACCCGATTATGTGCTGATACTCCCTTGGAATATCAAGGAAGAAGTCATGAAGCAGATGTCCCATGTTACCACTTGGGGCGGGGCGTTCGTTGTCCCCATTCCGGAAGTGAAAGTGATTTCGTGATTTTCACCGAAACCAAGCTTGCTGGGGCCTTTATCATTGATATCGAGCGACGGGAAGACCCACGAGGATTTTTTGCACGCACTTATTGCGATCAGGAGTTTGAGTCAAATGGCTTGCTCAAGATGGGGACACAGTGCAATATAGCCCACAATGCTCGAGCCGGTACATTGCGCGGCATGCATTGGCGCGCCCTACCTTCCTCAGAGGCAAAACTGGTGCGAGTTGTTCGCGGTGCTATCGTCGATGTGATCATAGACTTGCGAACTGAATCCCCGACGTACTTGCAACATGTGGCGGTTGAACTCACTTCGGAAAATCAAAGAGCTCTGTATGTTCCTGAAATGTTTGCGCACGGATTCCAAACTTTGGTAGATGAAACGGAGCTCTTCTATCTGATGAGCGCGGTTTACTCCCCTCAACTTGAACGCGCAGCGCGCTGGAATGACCCTGCTTTTGGCATTCGGTGGCCAATTTCAAATCCAATCATGAGCGAACGCGACAGAACGTATGAGGATTTTCTACCGTGAGCTTAGAGAATATAGAAGAAATTGGCCAAGCAATGCATGCAAGACTAACGTCCTTGTATCCGATTTGCCGCAGCATTACTGGCGATGGGGTGCGTCAGACGCTTGCCGAGCTGCAGACAACCATTCCGCTCGTCTTACATGAAGTGCCAAGCGGAACGAAAGTCTTTGATTGGACAGTTCCCAACGAATGGAACATCCGAGACGCTTGGATCAAGAATTCAAACGGTCAACGCGTGGTGGACTTCAAGCATTCGAATTTGCACGTAGTAAGTTACAGTACGCCAATTCATGCGATCGTGCCGCTGAGTGAGCTCAAATCGCATTTGCATAGTCTGCCAGACCGACCGGATGCCGTTCCGAATCGGACATCTTACTACAAAGAGTCCTGGGGGTTTTGTCTTAGTCATAACACGTTGAACGCGATGGAGGACGGGGACTACGAGGTTTGCATCGACTCGACTTTGGCACCTGGAAGTTTGACTTATGGCGAGCTCCTGGTGGCTGGCGAATCGAGCGATGAAGTGTTGTTTTCGGCTCACATTTGCCACCCTTCGTTGGCGAACGACAATTTATCTGGCATTGTCGTCGCAGCTCAGTTGGCGGCAGAAATAGCTTCGCGAACCAAGCTCCGGTACAGTTACCGTTTCCTTTTCGTTCCCGCTTCCGTTGGTGTTATCACTTGGTTGGCACGCAATGAGAAGCGGGTCGATCGAATCCAGCATGGGCTGGTACTAAGCGGAATTGGAGATAGTGGTGCGATAACGTATAAACGCAGTCGGCAGGGCGGTGCGGAGATCGACCGGGTAGTGGAGTTTGTTCTTGCGAGCAGCGGAGTGCCTTATGCTATTCAGGATTTTTCGCCATTGGGATACGATGAGCGCCAGTACTGTTCACCTGGCTTCAATCTGGCCGTCGGTCGATTTTCACGAACCCCGTATGGAACGTACCCGCAGTACCACACCTCCGATGACAATCCAGATTTTGTAAAGGCGGATTCACTCTCCGAATCGCTTCGAATG
>Ga0163144_10028197_pt1 | contig 10840 bp, 11 predicted proteins | sample OliLak19BULKMAT1_FD_123175 | JGI IMG/M metagenome (GOLD analysis project Ga0163144, IMG submission 123175) | Freshwater microbial mat bacterial communities from Lake Vanda, McMurdo Dry Valleys, Antarctica - Oligotrophic Lake LV.19.BULKMAT1 | ecosystem: Environmental > Aquatic > Freshwater >... | reverse complement strand
GTAAGCGTCACGCTGGGTGCCTTGTTGACAGAGGATGAGCAGAGTCTCCGTAAACGTCAGAGATCTATGCTCTGACGTTTATGATGCCTTGGCCGTGGCTTTGGTATGTTGCGCCTTGGCCCAGGCTTCGGGGGTCACTTCGGGGATTTGCCGGTTGGTCATAGTAGGCAGGCGCGTGAGGATGTCGCGCAGGTAGGCAAAGGGGTCGATCCCGCGCCGGCGGCAGCTTTCGATCACGGTGTAGATGATCGCGCTGCGTTCTCCGGCCTCGGCGCCGCCGATGAAGAGCCAGTTTTTCTTGCCGATGGCGGTCGGGCGTATGGCGTTTTCGACGAGGTTGTTGTCGATCTCCACGCGGCCGTCGTGGAGGAAGATGGTCAGGGTGGACCATTGGCCCAGGGTGTAGCCGATGGCCTGGCCGAGTAAACTTTGAGGAAGATATCGGCCGTTGGCTTTGAGGCGCACGAGGGCTTTGTGCAATCGCTCGACGATGGGCTGGCTCTGGTGCGCGCGCACGGCTTGGCGCAGTCGTGGCCCGGCGCGATGTTCACGCAGTTGGGCTTCGACGCGGTAGAGGTGCTGGATCTGGCGCAAGAGCCAGCCGGCGGTGCGCGGGCTTTGTTCCAACGCGTCGTGGAACTTTCTGCGCACATGCGCCCAGCAGCCGGCCAGGGTGATCGGGCCTGCCTGGCTTTGCCGCCGGTCGGCGAAGGCGCCATAGCCGGCGTAGCCGTCGCATTGAATGGTGCCGGTAAAATCCACAGGCACGAGGTTGTCCAAACACACGGCGGCGCGGCTGGTTTCCCAGCGGTAGAGCACGTCGCCGCGCGGGCGGTGGGCCGTCCACAGGTAGCCTTGTTTGGTTTGGCCGTGGCCCGGGGCCAGGTAGCGGATCGGGGTTTCGTCGATCTGCACGTAGCCGCCGGCCATGACGCCGGTGCGGATGGTTTCGTAGATCGGTTTCAACCAGTCGGCGGCCAGTTCCACCCAGCGGGCGAGCGTCTGCCGGGGCAGCTGCACCCGATGGCGGCGGGCGAAGATTTGTTCCTGCCGATACAACGGAAGGTGATCGCAGTATTTGCTGACGAGCAGGTGCGCGAGCAAACCCGGCGCGGCCAGCCCGCGTTCGCGCAGGCAGGCGGGCAGCGGCGCGATGATGGGTGCCAGGTCGGCGTCGGTGCGGTGCACGTATTTGCGGCGGATGGTGCGCCGGCGCAGGAAGCGGCCGGGCTCGTAGTCGAGTTGCTCGTTCACTTCCTGGCCGATGCAGCGCCAGGCGGCGGGCTGCGTTTGCACCGGCTCGGGTTCGAGGATGACTTCGATGAGCGGAAGATTTTCCGGCAGCCGCGGCGTGGGATCTTTGCGGGCGCGAGGGGCGCGCGCTGCGGACAGGGGTGGCAGCGGTTGGGCGGTCGGCGTGGCGGCAGCAGAGTGGCCGTCGGCCAGGAGCAGTTCGAGCTGCGCCGGATCGATGGCTTCGCTGCTCGCGCCGAAGACGCGGCGCACAAGCGCATCGACCTTCTGGCGCAGGAGCGTGTTCTCCTGCTGCGCGGCCAGGAGCGCGGCTTCCAGCGTGACGACGCGCGCGCGCAACTGGGTCAGTTCATTCTGTGGATCGGCGCGCATCGTGCGCCAGATCGGATCGACGCGGACCCCGGATTATTCAATGGGGTGTAAAATATTTTCTGAAAACTTTTTACAGGCCGTCGCGCCTGTTTTCACGCGCCGTCGCGCTGATACCACGGGCGCAGCTTGGGCCCGCGCAGATCAACCCCATCGGTGAGCAACGCCAGCGCCTCCGGCGAGAGACGCAGTTTCGTCGTCTGCGGCTCCGCACTTTTTGGCCAGGAGAAAGTGCCCTGCTCCAGCCGCTTGGTGCAGACCCACAAGCCCGTGCCGTCCCAGCAAAGAATCTTGAGGCGCGAACGCCGCCGGTTGGTGAAGACGAAGAGCGCGCCCGCGCGCGGATCCTCGCCCAGCTTCTCGGTCACCAGCGCATGCAGGCCGTTGAACCCCTTGCGCATGTCGCACGGTTCCAGGGCCACGAACACCTTCAAGCTGCCCGCAAAGCTCAACATGCCGGCGCGGCCTTCTCCCACGCCCGCAACAACGCCGCCGCCACCGCGGCCTGGGCCGGCGCCGCGATGGCAAAACGCGCCCCGCCCGGCAGCTCGACCACCAGGGCTGAGGATCCCGCCGTGGGTTGAGCCAGGGATTTGTCCACCACCGCCTCCAGCCAGCGCACCGTGGCCGCAGAGTCCCCGGCGGGCGGGGCTGAATCAGTCCGGCCACCCTTGCGTCGGCGCAGAACCCAGGAGGCAAAGGTCGGATACTTGATCCCGACCAGGGCGGCGAACTTGGCCCCGGACAAACCGCTCTGCTCAAACTCATCCAGCACGGCCTCCTGCCGGGCCCGGGGCGTGCGCACCCGTCCGCGCGTGTCGGACTTGAGAAGTTTTGGCGTCTCTTTCGTAGATGTCATAGCCCCTATGCTATGACGCCTTTGCCCCAATCATCCAGTGGCTCTACCGGTGACGCTTACGGACTTCGATGGCCTGCGCAGTTTCGCCGACTTTCTTCTGGCCTTCAAGGAGACGGGAACCGAGGACGGCGAGAAGACGTTCATCGCGGTCCATCGCACGCTCGAAGGTTTCCAAGCCTTGCCCGGTGAATTCGAGGAAGCCAGCCGTTGCACCGGGAGTTTCTGTCACCCAAGCCGTGCTGCTGCCAATGCGGAGTGAGGATGCCTTATCGAAGCCACTCACCCAGGCAGTCGGCAGCGCGGTGAAGTGGATGCCGTGCTTGTAGTCGGCATCAAGGCGGTAGTGGTCGAGATTGACGGTGATGATGTCAGCCAGGGGAAGCTTCTCGACGGCAGGTTGTGAGTGGCGCGGGCCGTGGAAGATGAACGGCAGGAGCGGCAGGGGTTTTCCAAGACGGAGAGGGATGCGCGTCTCGATGAGTTTCCAGTCGTTCTTCTCCTTGCGGGATTTCCTTTCCTCGCGCTGCCAGATTTCGACGATGCAGGAGTAGGGACGTTTCTTCGTCTCCGGGGCGGCCTCGCCCGGCACGAGTTTCAAGACACGGATTTGTTCACGGGTCATCGTGCCGAAGGAGTCGCCATCCTGACCCGGAGAAGGACGCGCGCCGGTCGGTTCATAGAGGACGACCATCGTGGGGATGTTGCGCCCATTGATTCTCTCGACGCGCCAGTTGAGGATGTTTTCGGCGGCGTAGAGGGAGACATACACGCGGTTCTCAACTTCGTCCTCCCAATCCATCAGCGTCCCGGCGCGGCCCACGGACATGATTTCATTCACGACGTTCTTCGCGTAGCTGACGAGGGGAGTGCCGAGCATGTCGGCGTCGTTCTTGAATTCGGAGAGGGCGGCACCGAGGGCGGACTTGTCCTCCGGCGTTTTGATGAAGGGAGGACGGCGGAAGATGAGGCCGACGTATCCTTCGGCAGTCCGGGACGTGGCGTTGAAGAAGGAAGCGCGCTCGGTGTAGGCGGCGTATTCGTCATCGGTCTGCGAATCGAGACGCGGGAGATAGCGGGCACCGGCAGCTTTCACAGCGTCCTCCCCGGCGATGACATCACGGGCGCGCGACCACGCAACTAGGTTGGCGTCGTAATCAGGATGCGTCGAATTGACTGGCATGACGCCACTCATACCACGACCAACACGAGGCCGGACGACACCGGCGAGGTTGCACACGCAGGTTCGCGCATGACACCACCGCTCCCATGCACACACCCGCAACCCTGGACGCTGGAAACTCCTTGACGACTTTTGCGGCGTGCCAATGAGAATCCCACCGCGCTCGTAATGCGGACGGTTCAGGTGCCGCGCCAGCCAGCCCGAAGTTAGAGGAATGGGCATGGACTGGCGCGGCAGAGCTTCGCCAATGCTGATGCGATGGTGTGCGCAGGACGGTTTCGGAACTACGACCGCCAGCCGTGTGCGCCCCGGATGGCTCAACTCAACTTCGCTTCGTGCTGGCAATTTCAAATTAGGCAGGGGAGAGGAAGGAGGTCGCGGGTGCTTCGGTGTCCACTGGCGATACCGCGTCACACCCTGTATGTCTCGTATGTGCCACAGAGTTGTGATGGCACATACGAGACATACAGGGCGCGCCGCTTGGCTTTGGTATCACATGGTCACACTGAGGTTGCGGCGGCGTCAGCAGGCTCGGGCGGCGCGTCGTTGGCAGCAGTCAGCGGGTCTTCGGTTTCTCGCGGCGTGCGGTGTTCGTCCGGTCCCCAGCAGGTTCGAGCGGTTCGTCACAGCGGTCTTCGAGCTTTTCGAGAGCGAGTTCGAGCGGTCGCGTCACGAGTTGCGGGCGCAGCGGCAGCTTGAGCGTTCCACCAGGCATCTGTGGCCCAGCCGCTATCGGTAGGCGGTTCGCGCCGTCGGGCCGCCCCTATGGGGCTGGAATTGTCGCGCCCTTTCAGGGCTTCACACTACTTCCAACAAGAGGCGGGGATGTTTCGCCGCGATGCGCAGCAACACCCTCGCTGCGCCAGTCGGTTCACGTCGCCCTTGCTCCCAATTTTGCAACGTGTCCGCACTGATGCCGAGAATGGCCGCAAACTTCGACTGCGACAGACCGAGCTTGCCGCGCACCTTCACGATGTCGTTCTTCGGGTCGATTTTGAAAACCCGCGACGGCTTCATTTCACCACGGTGAATCTTGCCCGCTTCGCGGAGGCTCTGCGTCAGTTGCTCAAACAGTTCGTTCTTCATAACAAAAATTCTTCCACCAGGATTTTCAGTTGCCGCACCTGGTCGCGCGACAGGTCTTCCCGCTCACTTTTCGGATACGCCAGCAGCATCCAGATGATGTCATCGGCAACCTGCCAGTAGTAGATGACGCGCAGACCGCCGCGCTTCCCGCGACCACTCCCCGCCCAGCGCGCCTTGCGAATCCCACCGCTGCCCGGAATGACCTTCCCCAAGTCGGGACGCAGGGCCAGCGCCGCTTGCAGCTTCGCGTAGTCGTCATCTTCCAACAGGTCCAACACCAACTTCGTGAACGTCGGCGTCTCGATGAATTCCATTCGGGATACCTATACGCCATTGGCGGATATTGTCAACCATCGCCATCCTGTGCGTTCAACGCCCCTACGGCTTCGCCAACCACGACGCGCCACGATGCGCGGAACGACGCCGACAATCCAATACGTCTCGCGTGCGCCCGGACAATGTTTGCTCGCGTTGCTCGGAGGAAAAGTCAGTTCGCACGCCGCTCGCCGACTCGCTCTGGGCTCAGAAAATTGGAAGCGCGCCAAGGGGAACGCCCTCCACTTCCAACGCTGGTCGCCGCGCGCGGACGCCGACGCTCATGCCGGGGCGGTCGCTAACGCGACCATGCCCCGGCACCGGCACGCCATCACTGGTTATCGAACGTCGCGGTCGGCGTGCCTTTCGCTACAGCGCGCGCGGATTACCCGTCTCGACGCTCGAACGTCGCGGTTCCAGCCAACCCGTCTCTACGCTTGAACGGTTCCATGCGCGCTGTCGGCGTCACAACCTCGCCGCTTCGCGGCTCGTCTTGGAACTCGCGCTTCGCGCTCGCACACGGCATCGAGTCTGCCGCCTGCTTTTCGACCTTCGCCCACGGCTGGCACAGTCTTCCGCAGAGCCGTCAGACCGGCCAGCCGTCGCAGACGGCAGAGTGTGTTTCGATTGCCGTCCAAGACCCGCGAGCGTGCGCTCGCTGTCGCTCACGCTCCGCGTGCCTTCGGCACCGCGCACCATCGCGGGACTTGTCCGGCGTGGCAGCCTGACTCCCGCCTGAACCGGCACGTCCACTCCGCTTTCGCGGACGCTCCGCAAGCTGCGCGACCGCTTCGCTGCGTTCCCGGCGCGTCTCAGTCGGGAGACAGGCGAGGCACCGCTCCGCGAGCACGGCTCCGCGCCGGCCTCGCTCCGCTCACAGACATTCGAGGCGGCGAGTGCATCGGATGCACACGCCGCAGAGCGCGGCCCCCGCGACCCAAACGAGGACAGGTGATGCTCGATGACTCGCACGCTTCGCGTATCGTGTGGATGCGAACAGGGGAGCCGCGACCGCGCTTTCCAAACTTCGCTCCGTTCGGCGGATGGCATGACGGAACGGCCAAGTGCTACGATGCTCGCTCGTCCCTCGCTGCGCGTCTGGGCACTTGGCCTTGCTTCATTTCTCAGACACAAGGGGTGTTATGTGTCGTGCCTCCCCAGCACCGGCACCCGCTGCGCAGGACCCCCGGTGCCGGGTCCCCGCCGCCTCCCACCTGCCCCGCCTTCCCATCCGGCGGCCCGGTTCACGAAACATAACAGCGCCTTGTGTCCCAAGAAAACGGCGAGCCTGTCACGCTCACTGCTATTCCCGCCCTCGCGCTCGGCGGGGCAGTGCGCGCGCCAGTCTCGACGGCATCCTTCACGCCATCCGCCTGCCACTGCGCTGATTGATTCAGAGTGAGCGGGGGCGCTGCCCCAAATCCCCCACCCACCCCATGTGCTCGCCCCCTCCAGTCCCCAGGGGGCTGCGCCCGGAAACATTCCAAGGCTTTCAGGCTCTTTTTTGCTCCGCGCCTCATGCCGTCCGATCCCATCGCCCTCCGGTGAGCGCCGGAAAGTCGTGGCGTCCTTTGCCGGTGCCCTCTGAAGACCACTCCCGGCAGGAAGCCACGAGGGCGCTCAACTCTAATGCGAAGGGCGATGGGAACGGGACGGCAATCATCAAAAAAAAGCCATGAAAACCAAATCACACAAGACCAAGTCAGCGCCAGGGCTCCGAGTCCAGTCCAGCAATCATCAATCAAACCAGACACCGGAGACAGCACCCGCAACTTCCGTTGCGAGCACACCCGCACCGACACCGCCGACGCCGGAGCGTCCACCGTTGCCGAGGATTAACTTCTCCCGCAGGCGCGCGAATCGCGCCCTGACCACCGAGCGCGTCATCCTTCTTTTGCAGAAGGAAGCCCCCGCCTTTTTCAACTTGGCGCAGGTTGTCGGCAAGTGGGTTTGGGTTCAGTTCAAGGAGCGGCAGCCCCGCGAAGTCACCGCCGGACTCGCCCAGCTTGGTTTCCATTGGAACAATAAGCGGCAGGTCTGGCAGCACCCGTGCGGCGCACTCACCGAAGGCACCGAGAGCGACCCCCGCGAGAAGTATCCCACTTACTTCCCGTCCGACGTGAAGCCCGCCTGATTCAACACGGGCGCGGTTTCACCGCCGCGCCCATTTCCTCATCATTCCATGAAAACAGAATCACCATTCGGCTCGGTCATCTACAGTTACACGCGAAAGCAGGCCGTCGCCGACGGCTTCCAACTCGAAGTCAGCACGACCGCCCGCGAAGCGGGAATCACCTTCCCCGTGTATCTCACGCGCAGCGTGTTCGAGCAGTTCGTTGCCGTCCCGCCCGGTGTCACCGGCCAGGACAAAGCCGGACGGCTTTGGGATATTGTCTGGATGCTCCGCTTCGCCATCCGCCGGAGCCGTGCCGGGGCCGCGCGCATCCCCGTTGCGCTCTACGTTCGCAACTCAGACACCATGCGCCCGCGCCTTGTGAAGCTGGTTGCAACTTGCGGCCCACTCGACATCGACGACCCGCAGCCGGCCATCACCATCATGTTGCCCGGCGAGGATTGAACCACCGGCCCGGTTGCGTGATGAACGCGACCGGGCTGTTTTGTGGGGAGGCGACTTCCTCCCCACGCCCCGCCCGCCAAAGGCTTCGCCTCTGGACTCATCACCTTGCCTGTAGCCCTCTGGCCGGGCAGGCCGTCATCACCGCCCCAGGCGGCGCGCTTCGCGTGCAACCGCAAGCCGCTTGATGTAGGATTGCCGGATGCGTCTATCCGAGTTGCTTCAATGCGTTCATCCACTGCTTTTTGAAGACGGCGGCGAGGGGTTTGAATACACTGGCGGCGGAACGTTCTTCTTTGCGCGCCACAGTGGAAAATACTACGGCATCACCGCCAAGCATTGCCTTAAACTCCGCGACAAAGAGACAATCCGCCTATTCGTCGAAGATGCGTCGGACGGAAGCGACTTCATTCCCGTTCGGCAGCTTCACACCATCGACGAGCCAATTGACGGGAACAGCGATTGGTCTGACTTAGCATTCATGGAACTTCGTGATGAAATGTTGGGCGAGAAACAAAAGACCGCTCATTGGTTCGTCGATTGTGATTACCTGATGGCGCACGACGTCACATTTTCCGAAGGCGACCAGTTGGTGACGCGAGGTTGCCCCAACTGCATCGGGGAGATTGATTACGAAATCGCAAAAATCCGAAACGGTTATTTTGCCGTGGACGGCCACTACGCCGGGAAGAGCTACGAGCCGCACATTCACAGGTTTCAAGTATCCGATTACTCGCAAATCAAAGGGCCGGACGGCATGAGCGGCTCACCCGTGTTCAAGGTCAAAAAGTGGGCGCTTGGAATGGACTACTGGTTCGCAGGGGTAGTCCTGCGTTCCACCAAAGAATCTCAAATCGCGCACTTCGTAGATTCCGGCGTCGTCTTCCACGCGTTGACCGTTCTCGCAAAGCGGAAGCCATAAGAATTGCCAGTTACAGCCCACTCAGCTTGCGTTGTCTGACTTCCCGCGACCGCGTCGCCACCAGGTAGCGCAGCGCGTCGGCGGTGTCATCGCCGCCCACGCCGTCTTCGTCGGCGTCCACCTTCACCACGTCTTCCGGGCGGTTCGGGTCGTGTTGCAAGGCCGGCAGACATTCCAGCAACCGGCCGCATCGGCGGTGAATGAACAGCGTCGGGCGGATGCCCGCCTCGACGTCGCCAAAGCGTTGCAGGATTTCTGCCCAGCCGTTCACCCGTTCCGTGTTCGCGCACGTCAGCCGGATGCCGAGCCGCCCATACTGCGCCGCGACGGTGGACCCGTCGCTTTGCCGGCTGAACACATCCGCGCCGGCCACGAACCGCTTCAAGTCCGCGACCGTCAGCGGTCGCTGGTTCTTGCCCACGCCGACCGTGTGCCGCGCGAGCATCGCCTTGATTGCCGCCGCGTGCCGTTGCGGCAGCCAAAGGCGCTCCGCGTGTTCGTCCACGACGAACATATTGCCGTCGCCATCAGTGCAGCCGACCAACGCAACGGTGTAGTGCGTGAACCCGTAGTCGAGCGCGACGAACCACTCGCGGGCGCGCGTGTCGTCGAATTCCTCGATGCCGTGGACTTCACTCCGAAACGTCGTGAAGAACTGACCGGCAGTGATGTCCCAGGAGCCGTCAAACCACGCCCGCTTCTGCCACCCGCTCAGGTTCGACAGGACTTTCCTGTATTCGGGATTGTTGAAACGGTTGTCGCCCACGCGCGCCGGGATGAAGCGCGTGTCGCGTTCCTCGCCGCGCTCAAATGGCAGCACGAACTTCGTTCGATACCAGGCATGACCAATCCCGCCGGGATTGCTCGTCGAGTAAATGCGCGGTCGCCAGTTCGCTTTCGACGTGCGGCAGCACGTCGAGATGTCGGAATGTTTGCGGCTGGAAAGGGTCGTCGCTTCTTCGATGCCCACCACGTCGTATTCCAGGCCGAGGTAGGCGTCGATGTCCTTCTCCGCTTGGAAGTGTCCGGCGATGATGCGCGAGCCGTTGCGGAACGTGAGCGTGCCACGGTGCGCGGAAAACTCATGCGGCAGGTGAACGAACAGGCGGCGGCGCAGGTCATCGAACGATTCCATGACCGACTTACCGACCTTGCGGAGCAGAAGACATTTCAAGCCGCGCACCCGCTGCGAATCGTCCACGCCCATTTGCGCGAGCAGCCAATGCGATTTGCCGCCGCCGCGAGCGCCGCCGTAGCCAACCGCCGTTGGCCCGTCGGCGCGGTCGCAGAGCCGCGCCGCCGCGCTCGCCGCGAGTTGACGCGGTTGCAGCACGACGCCCGCGCGAACGAAGTTGTCCATCTGCCCACGCGGGCAAGCCGCCACATGGCCGGCGGCAAGGTATCGTTCCAGCGCAGTCATTGCGCGGCCTCCACGAGTTGCGTGGGCGGAACGGGCGTCGCCTCCACGTCCACGACTTCGCCGTAAATCTTGTTCAGCGCCGCCGCCAACTCGACGCGAATTGGCCCGCCGTCCTCGCCGGTCACTTCCGTCTTGTCCGTCGCCATACCGGACGCGAGGCGACCGAGCTTGGACGCCACTTCCAGCATCCGCGCAATGTCCGCGAGGTTCGCATACACCTTTTCGCGTTCCATGAACGCCTTCAAGCCGCGCTCCGCAGCCGCGATGCACTTTTCGTGCATCGTCCATTCGCGTTCGCGAAGCTCTTGCTGGCGCTTGAGCCATTCCGCCGACTTGCCGCGCGCCAGCGCCTCGCTGGCCTCGCGCTCGACTGCGGCGAAGTGCGCCGCGTGCGCGGTCACGCGCTCAGTCCATCGCCAGCGAGCCGACCAGCGGCGCACAAGCTGTTCACTCTTGGTCAACTTAGTTGCCACCGCCGCCGTGGACCGCTCCGACCCCATGCTCAGGTAAAGCGCGAAGGCGGCGAACGCTTTGTCGGATTCCTTCGCCTGCTGTTCAAACGTGAGTGCCATGAGCTTCCTTTCCTCCTGCCGCCGCCATCCACGACTCTACTTCCGCCCGTGTATCGGCGACCGATTGCCCGCCCTTCCACCAATGAAACCGTTCGGGCGCGTCGAAAGGGATGCCCAGCACACCGCCCGGCGTCAGGTAGGGCTTCCGTCCCGCCGCTGGCGGGTTTGGGACGCTTGGGACGCCACTTTCAAAGTCCTTACACGTATGCGTGTCATCATGTCTGATTCCGTCATCTACTCTCGCGTATGCGCGAGACATCAAAATAGGCGTCCCAAGCGTCCCAAATG
>Ga0163144_10028195_pt1 | contig 10841 bp, 9 predicted proteins | sample OliLak19BULKMAT1_FD_123175 | JGI IMG/M metagenome (GOLD analysis project Ga0163144, IMG submission 123175) | Freshwater microbial mat bacterial communities from Lake Vanda, McMurdo Dry Valleys, Antarctica - Oligotrophic Lake LV.19.BULKMAT1 | ecosystem: Environmental > Aquatic > Freshwater > Lake... | reverse complement strand
GGCATAGGCGGCGAGGCCGTAGCGCAAGGAATTGGCGATCCGCACTGCGTCTTCGATCGCATCAAACGGGACGATCCCGGCAATTGGGCCGAACGGCTCTTCGGTCATGAAGCGGCTGTCGGGCGCCGGGTTGGCGATCACGGTAGGCTGGAAGAAGAACCCCGCGCCTGCGATTATCGAACCGCCGGTTACCACCTCGCCGCGATTGCCGCCGGCATCTGCCACCACGGCCTCCATCGCTGCAATCCGGCGTGGGTGGGCGAGCGGGCCCATGTCGACGCTTTCATCCGCGCCCGGATCACCAACCTTGATGTTGCCTGCGCGGGCTGCGAATTCGGCGACGAAGCGGTCGTAGACTTCGCGTGCAACCAGGAAGCGGGTCGGCGAAACGCAGACCTGCCCGGCATTGCGAAACTTGGTCGCAGCGCACATCTCCACCGCCCGATCGAGTTCGGCGTGCTTGCTGACGATCACCGGGGCATGGCCACCAAGTTCCGGGGTGAAGCGCTTCATGTGACTCGCAGCCAGCGCGCCCAATTGCTTGCCAACCGCTGTCGATCCGGTGAAGCTCACCTTGCGCGTCACCGGCGAGGCGATCAGGTGTTCGGACACCGGTCCGGGATCGCCATAGACGAGGCCCAGCACGCCTTTGGGCAGGCCCGCATCGACAAAGCATTCGACCAGCAATTGCGCCGATGCCGGCGTGTTTTCCGCCGGCTTCAGGATCGCGGTGCAGCCCGCCGCCAATGCGCCAGCGATCTTCTTGGCGGGGAGGTGCACGGGGAAATTCCACGGGGTCAGCAGCACGCAGGGGCCGACGGGTTCATGCGTCACCATCTGCGCAATCAGGTTCGCCCCCCGCGTCGGGATCAAGCGCCCACCGCGCCGCTTGGCCTCCTCGCCAAGAAAGTCGATCAGGTCGCCAGTTGAGGCGATCTCACCCACCGCTTGGGCGCGCGGCTTGCCCATTTCGGCGGTCACCACAGTGGCGATGGTGGGCGCGCGTTCGCGCAGCAGCTCAGCCGCGCGGCGCAGGATCATGTAGCGCTCTGCGCCGGGAGTTCTGCTCCATGTGAGAAAAGCTTCGTCGGCAGCGGCGAGCGCGGCGTCGAGCTGGCCGGGGGAGGCCTTGGGACATTGCCCGATCACCTGCCCGGTCGCCGGGTTGATCACATCCATCGCCCCCGCCTCGCCATCCGCGGTCCATTCGCCGTTGATGAGCATTTTGACGCTCGGATACTGGGGGGGATAGGCGGTCATCGGACTGTTCCTTGCTTGCAATCGACCTTGCGCGATCTTGTAATTATATTGCGTCTACCCTAGCGATGTTTCCGCTTCATCGCGAGGAGAGAATCATGCTGGTCGGCGTTCCCAAGGAAATCAAGCCGAGCGAGTTTCGCGTCGGCCTTACCCCCGAAGCCGTGCGCGAATATGTCACCGCCGGGCACCGCGTCATCGTGGAAACCGGGGCTGGGCTCGGCATTGACAAGAACGATGATGTCTATCGCAAAGCGGGTGCCGAGGTGGTGAACACCGCCGCCGAAGTCTTCGCGCGCGCCGATATGATCGTGAAGGTCAAGGAACCGCAGCCGGCCGAGTGGGTGCAGCTGCGTGAAGGCCAAATCCTGTTTACTTACCTGCACTTGGCCCCTGACCCTGATCAGGCACGCGGGCTGATGGCATCGGGCGTTTCGGCCATTGCCTACGAGACGGTGACCGGTCCCGGCGGCGCGCTGCCGCTGCTTGCGCCGATGAGCGAAGTGGCTGGCAGGCTCGCGATTGAGGCGGGGGCATTGGCGCTGCGCGCGAACACGGGCGGGCGGGGCACCTTGATGGGCGGGGTTCCCGGCGTGCTCCCCGCGCGGGTGGTGATCCTTGGCGGCGGGGTGGTCGGCACGCAGGCGGCGCGGATGGCGGTCGGACTGGGGGCGACGGTGGAGATTTTCGACCGCTCGCTGCCGCGCCTGCGCCAATTGGACGAGATGTTCCAAGGCCGCGTCATCACCCGCTTTTCCACTGCGGGCACGATCGAACAGGCGGTGTCCCAAGCCGACGTGGTGATCGGCGCGGTTCTGATTCCCGGGGCAAGCGCGCCGCATCTCGTCACCCGTGCGATGCTGCCCGATATGAAGCGCCGTGCGGTGCTGGTGGATGTGGCGATTGATCAGGGCGGCTGCTTTGAAACATCGCATGCAACCACGCACGAAAACCCGACTTACGAGGTCGACGGGATCATCCATTACTGCGTTGCCAATATGCCCGGCGCGGTGCCGCTGACGAGTAGCTACGCTCTCAACAACGCGACCCTGCCGTTCGGATTGGCGCTAGCGAACAAAGGCTTAAAGGCTTGTGAGGACGATCCGCACCTCGCCCCCGGGCTGAATGTGCATCAGGGCAAGATTGTGAATTCTGCAGTCGCCGAGAGCTTGGGCTTCTGACGCTTGCATTTTTTGGTACAAATGATGTCGCCTATTCGCGGGTAATCCGGCCCCTTGATCAGTATCTGGAGGCATCAGGAAAGGTGCCCCATGAAACCGTTCGATACCCGTCCGCTTATCCGTCAGATCAACCCTGATGTGATCATTGAAACCCACGTCGCGCCGCAATCTGGCAGCGACAGGGTGGCGTTCGCTTTCGTGAAGCTGCTGCGGTTTTTCGCCGACCGGTTCTTTGCCAAGCGGTACGGCCACCGCGCGGTGATATTGGAAACCGTGGCGGCGGTGCCGGGCATGGTTGGCGGGCTTTTGCAGCACCTCAATGCGCTGCGCACGATGCGCGATGATGAAGGCTGGATCCGCACGCTGCTGGACGAAGCCGAGAACGAGCGGATGCATCTGATGACCTTCATCGAGATCGCACAACCCAATGCATTTGAACGCTTTCTGGTGATCGCGGTGCAGCTGGTGTTCTACAACTTCTACTTCTTTCTCTACCTGTTCGCCCCGCGCACCGCGCACCGGGTGGTGGCCTATTTCGAAGAGGAAGCGGTCTACAGCTACACCCAATACCTGGCCGAGGTGGATGCCGGGCGGCTGGAGAATGTGTCTGCCCCGCAGCTCGCGATTGATTATTGGCAGCTGCCCCAAAGCGCCCGGTTGCGCGATGTGATCCTCGCCGTGCGGGCCGATGAGGCGGAGCATCGCGATGTGAACCACTACTTCGTCAGCGAGCTGGATCAGCGGCGAATGTTTCGCGTGAAACAATCGCAAGACGAGGGCAATCAGGGCCTAGAACAGGCCTAGAAGGGGTCTAACCGGGGTCTAACCGGGGTCTAGAAGGGGTCTAAACCGCCCCCCAAAACCCCGGCTGGCCTCAAGCCGCCACCACCTGCTGTTCAATCGCGCCGAATATCGAATGGTTGTGATCATCGCGCATTTCGATCCGCACCGTGTCACCGGCTTGCATGAACGGCGTCACCGCAGCGCCGCCAGCGATGGTTTCGATCATGCGGATTTCGGCGATGCACGAATAGCCCGCGCCGCCTGCTGACACCGGCGTACCTGCACCGCCATCCGCGCCCTTGTTCGATACTGTGCCCGAGCCGATGATCGTGCCCGCGCCAAGCTGCCGCGTCTTCGCCGCATGGGTAACCAATTGCGCAAGGTTGAAGATCGCATCCTTGCCCGCATTGGCCCGCCCGAACGGCGCGCCATTCAGATCGACCATCAGCGGCAGGTGGATCAGGCAATCGGCCCACGCCGCGCCAAGTTCATCGGGGGTCACCGCCACGGGCGAGAACGCACTGGCAGGCTTGGACTGGAAGAAGCCGAAGCCTTTCTCCAGTTCCGCCGGGATCAGACCGCGCAGGCTCACATCATTGACCAGCATCAGCAGCTTGATGTGCCCCGCCGCATCTTCGACGCTGACGCCCATCGGCACATCATCGGTGATGCATGCAATCTCGCCCTCCATGTCGCAGCCCCACGCGGGATCACCCAGCGATATGTCGGTGCGCGGCGGTAGGAAAGCGTCGGAGCCGCCCTGATACATCAGCGGATCGGCGTAAAAGCTGGCCGGAACCTCGGCCCCGCGCGCCCTACGCACCAGTTCGACATGGTTGATATAGGCGCTGCCATCGGCCCATTGATACGCGCGCGGCAGCGGCGAATGGGCCTGGCGTTCGTGAAAGCGTTCGCATGGCACCGTTTCATGTTCGACATCGCGGGCGAGCAGTTCGAGTTCGGGCGCAACCCGCTCCCAATTGTCGAGCGCGGCTTGCAGCGTGGGTGCGATGTATCCCGTCGCGCTGCACCGGGTCAGGTCTTTTGACACGACGACCAGCATGCCGTCGCGCGTGCCATTGTTGAGGGTGGCGAGCTTCATTGTGGGTTCCTCTCCCGGCTTTTGATTATTGGGCCAATATCAAGTGGCGTCGATTTGGTTGTCAGGGTGCGCCGCAGCAAAGGCGGGCAGGGCAAGGCAAGCGGCCTCAATCCGGGTCATATGCGGACTATCGCTGAGATCGTAGGCAAACCGCCGCGCATTGGCGATCTGCGGGATCAGCAGCACCTCGAACAATCCCGGCGCATCACCGTGCAGAAAGTCGCCTGCATTAAGCTGCGCCAGCCGCGCCTCAACCGGGTCCAACGTACGCGCGAGCCAGTGGCGATACCATGTATCGATTTCATCCTGCGCGTGGCCGAGCGGGTCTTTGAGGTATTTCAGCACCGGCAGGTTGTTGACCGCATGAATCTCGGTCGCGATGGCATAGGCGAGTTCGCGCACCGTATAGCGCGCCTCGATATCGGCGGGCAGGAACGCGGGCGTCGGATAGGCTTCGTCCAGCCATTCAAGCAGCGCCATCGACTGCGCCCGGTCGCGCCCGTCGGCTTCCAGCATCGGGAGTGATCCGAACGGGTTGCGGTTGGTGAAGGCGGGGTCTTTGTTCTCGGCGGTGACAAGGTTCACCGGGATATTCTCGAACGCCAACCCCTTGAGGTTCAGCGCGATCCGCAAGCGGTATGAGGTCGAACTGCGGTAGTAGCCGTAGAGCTTCATTGTACTCATGCCGCAGCCATCGCAGGCTTCACCCGGCTGGGCAAGGGTGAGCACGCTGCTGCGATAAAGCGACGTGCCCATTCCATGTCACCGACGTCGCCCTGAAGGCGCCGCGCAGACCCGATCGCAGATCAAGCAGGCGCGAGCACCCGGCTGATAACATTCAGCATATCGGCTGGCGGGCAGGGCTTGGTCACGGTAATTGCGCGCGGAAAGCGAGCGGCCAACTCGCTTGCCTCAGCACGTTCCGAATGCAGGATCACCGGCACATTATCGTCGAGCAATTTCTGCGCGAGTTCGTAGGTCAACCCATCGACCAGTTCGATATCGAGGATCGCAAGATCGGGTTTTTCCTTCTGACAGGCGAGCATGGCAGAGCAGATTCCGGCGTGTGGCCCTTCGACTTCGTAGCCTGCTTCTTCAAAAGTATCGCACAGATCAAAGGCGGTGACGAATTCGTCTTCGGCTAGCAAAATGCGTAAGCTCATCGCTTGTCTCCCCGTCCCACCGAGTCGGTATAACATGGAATAGACGTCACGTTTTGCTGATTTTTATCCGTTGCTGCCGTATTTGTTGATGAAGGCAGTTTCATCGCCCGCTGCCAACAACTTGGCCTGTTCAATCCACTGATCGCGGGTGATGCGGCCCTTGAATCGCCCAAGCTGCGCGTCGATGCGCTCCACATCGGCATCCGACCAGGCGGCGATCTGTGCGAAGGTGGTGACGCCAAGTTCGCCCAGCAATGCCACCAATTTGGGGCCAACGCCTTTGATCCGGGCGATGTCGTCTGCCGAAGCCGTGGCCGCCGGGGTAGGCGCCGGTGCTGGCACAGGGGCTTCCGCAATTGGCACAGGAGCTGGTGCAGCTATCGGCTCCGGGGCCGGTGCCGGTACTGGCTCGCGTGCTGGCACTTCCTTCAAGGCTGCGGGCGCCGCATCGATCAGCGCCTGATTGCGCTGTGCGGGCGCCGCCCCTTCGTCGAGCACATCGCGGGCGAGGGTCGGCGCGCTGCCATCCTTCACCACCTTGGCCTTGCGGTTCAGGCGGACAAGCAGCCACACCCCCAGCACCAGCAGAGCAAGACCGATCAGGATCAACGGCAAGGAAGCAGACATATCGGCAGGCATGGCGCGGCAATCTCCGGACAAGGAATCGATTGCCTGTGCGTTTAGCCGCCCTTCATGCTGCCTGCCAGTTCATTGAGCTGAAGGAATTCCTGCCGCCAGAAATTGTCTTGGCTTCCCGCAAGGCCGCCGATGTCGTCAAACCCGTAGCCCTGCATCAGTTCGTCCCCGCGCAGCACCTGCCCAAACGCGGCGACGGCGGCGGCGAAGGCGAAATCGCCCTTGGGCGCGGCGGCGTTGGAGAAGGCGCTTGATGCCACCACCTGCTCGATCAGTTTGGAGGTATCGCCGTCCGGCAGCTTGTACCGCAGCTTGACATTGGCGGCCTCGGCCAATCGCGAGGCGGCGGCTGCGGCGGGCGCATCTTCATATTTGCGCGGGGCGATCCAGCCCTTGCCGCCGACCGGTACGACTTCGTAAAATGCGGTGACCTGATGGCCAGCGCCAATGTCGCCCGCATCGACCAGATCATTGTCGAAATCCTGTTCGCGCAGCGCCCGGTTTTCATAGCCGACAAGGCGGTATTGCGCGATCACGGCGGGGTTGAATTCGACCTGGATTTTCACATCCTTGGCGATGGTGAACAGCGTGCTGGACATCTCATCACCCAGCACCTTTTTGGCTTCGAGCGCAGTGTCGATATAGGCATAGTTGCCGTTGCCGTGGTTGGCGACCTGCTCCATCAACGCTTCGTTGTAATTGCCTTGGCCAAAGCCCAGCGTGGTGAGGGTGATGCCAGAATCGCGCTTTTTCTCGATCAGTTCGATCAGCGCCTTGGTGTCCGACAGGCCGACATTGAAATCGCCATCGGTGGCAAGGATCACGCGGTTGACCCCGCCCTTGATGAAATTGTCCTCGGCGATCCGGTAAGCCAGTTCGATGCCCGCGCCGCCAGCGGTTGATCCGCCGGCATTGAGGCTGTCGAGCGCGCGGCGGATTTTGGCGGTGTCGTTGGTGGGTTCAAGCACCAGCCCAGCCGCGCCCGCGTAGACCACGATCGAGACGGTATCCTTGGGCGACAACTCTCCCGCCAGCCCGGCCAACGCGGTCTTGACCAGCGGCAGCTTGTCGGATGCGGCCATCGATCCGGACACATCCATCAGGAACACAAGATTGGCAGGCGGGCGTTCCGCGGTGTCGATATCGTAACCGCGCAGGCCAATCCGCATCAGATAGGTGCCGGGGTTCCACGGCGTTTTCGCCACATCGGTGGTGACGGTGAAGGGCTGCGAACGGTCTTTCGGCTTGGCATAGTCATAGCGGAAATAGTTGATCATCTCCTCGGTCCGCACCGCGTCTTGCGGGGGCATCGCGCCGCCTGTCAGGAACCGGCGGGCATTGGCATAGGCCCCGGTATCGACATCGACCGAGAAGGTGGAGACCGGTTCGGCGGTGGTCAGTTTGACGGGGGACACGTCCTCGCCAGCATATTTCTCGCGGCCCGGATCGGTTGGGATCACGATGGGCGGAACGAATGATCTGTTGGCCGCACTTGCATCAACGAAGCCGCGCATAGCCTCGCCCCCGACCCTCGAACCCGTAACCACAAGAGGCGCGCTGGGCGAAACACTGGGCAGCGGCGGTGGTGGCGGGGGGGGCGGCGGAGCGACCACCAGCGGCGGGGGCGGGGCAGGGGCTTTGGCGAGGTCTCCGGGCGCATCCTTTGCGCAACCCGCAATCACGGCGCACAGCGCCACCATTCCAACCAAGCGTGCTGTTTTCATCGCCGTTCTCCCCGCAATCACTGCGAGGCGAAAATCGATTCGCGGCCGTGAATAGCGACTGAACGCGGATCAGCGTCGTTTGGGCTTATGCCAAGTCGGTCGCCGGATCGGGCACCACCTGCTTGCGGAACAGCGCCTTGTCGCCATCATCAAACCCGCGCCGCCAGATCACCAGCGCATAGGTGGCCAGGATCGCGGGTACGCCGAAAACCAGCTCCATCCATTCGGGCAACCACGTGAAGGCATAGCCCACCACCACGGCGGGCGCGGCGGCGTAAACCAGCGCCCAGCGCCAATTGCTGACCGGAGCTTTCAGCAGATGCTTGAGCAGCAACGCCTTCACCACGCTCGACACCGCCAGCGCGATCATCAGTGCGCCCGCTGCGCTCGCCGTTTCGTAGCCTTTGCCGAGGCCGTAGATTTCCGCCGCCTCGATCAGCGCGATCGTGATTGTCGCTTGCAACGCGATCACCCCGACCGAAATCGCCAGATTGCGTTTGCGCGCGATGTAAACCAGCACGCTTTCGGAGACGACCGCCATCGATGCCGTCACCTCTGCCGCCAGCAAAAGCGTAAGCGCCGCCGTGCCCGCGACATAATCCGGCCCCCACAGCCCCATAATGGCCTCGCCCGGGATGCCGAGCACCAGCGCAATTCCCAGTTGCACCGCGATGATCCAGAACCCGACCTGCCGCACCTGCGCGGCGATCGCGCCCATGTTGCCGATCCGCAGGTTCTTGGTGATGACGGGCGAGAGGATCGGCTCGAAACTCGTTTTCAGCTTCTGCGGCAAGCTCGCGATTTGCTGCGCGGCATAATAAATGCCGACCGCTTGCGGCGGAGCGAGCAGGCCGAGGATAAAGATATCGAGCAGACGGGTGCCGCGCTCAATCGCGTCGGCCCCCACCAACGGGAAGGCCCGGCTCGACATTGCCAGCATCGCGCGGCCCTGCGGGTGCCAGCCCTTGGGCAAGCCGTAGCTGCGCAGGAACGGCCAGAGCGCAGTCAGCAGCCCGGCATAGATTGAGGTGATGAAGGCCAGCGCCAGCCCCCCATCGCGGGTGGCGGGAATGAAGAAATACACGCCCGCGCCAATCGAAATCGTCCATGGTTCGACAATCGCCCGCGCCCGCACGGCGGTGGCAATGTCGAAGCGGTAGGCTTGCGCAGCGAGCAGGATTTCGGTCAGCGCAAAGGCGGGGATGGCCGCGACCAACCAGATATCCCACGCGCTGTTCATGCCGTTGGGAAACATCGGTTCGGGGAAGGACAGCAGCAGCAGCGCGGCGACCGCAGCGTAAAGCAGCGCCAACAGCAGTGCGTCATAGACAAGGTTTGTCTCGGCGCTGCGGTTATCACCCGCACCATCTGACAGGCGCTGTGCCAGCCCGCGCTTTTCCCCCAACGAACAAATCAGCGCGACTATCTCGATCAGCACCAGTGCTGAGGCAAAGCGGCCCAACGCCTCGGCCCCATACAGGCGGGTGGCAATGATCAGGAACGGGATGCGCGCCAATAGCCGTATTGCGAAGCCGAGCGTGATGGTGCGCCCGCCTTTGGCCAGCGCGGCGAGGTCTTCGGCGTCGCCTGCCGTTTGATTGGTGGCCGATGGGCTCACGCGCCAGCTTCCAGTTCGGCCTTGAGCGGGCGGGCGAGCAGATCGGCGACCACCTTGCGCGCGTCCGCTCCGCCCAGGATTGCAGTGACGCCGGCGACAATCGGCATAGCCACGCCGCGCTTGACGGCAAGGTCGGCGAGCACCGGCGCGGTGTGCGCGCCTTCGGCCACGGTGCGGCGGTCAGCCAGCAGGGCGGCGGCGGAGGCGCCTTCGCCTCCCAATTCGCCAAGCGCTTTTCCGAGCGAGAAATTGCGGCTCGCGGTCGAAGAACAGGTCAGCACCAGATCGCCCAGCCCGCACAGGCCTGCCAGCGTTTCGGTCCGCGCGCCCAATGCCTCGCCAAAGCGCAGCATTTCGGCATAGCCGCGCGCGATCAAAGCGGCGCGCGCGTTCTGGCCGAGCGCCAATCCGTCCACCACCCCGCAAGCGATGGCGAGCACGTTCTTGACCGCGCCGCCAATCTCCGCGCCGGTGACATCGTCAGAGTAATAAGGGCGAAACGCGGGGCGGGCGATGGCGGGGGCCAGCCGGTCCCACTGCGCCGCGCCGCCGCCGCATGCCAGCGTCACGGCAGTGGGCAGCCCGGCGGCAACCTCGTGCGCGAACGTCGGCCCAGACAGGACGGCGATTTCGCTCCCCGGCGAAGCGTCGCGCGCGACGTGGTTCATCAGCCGGCCCGTGCCCGCCTCGATCCCCTTGGAACACAGCACCAGATCGCGCGGGGGCTTGACAAGGCCCGCCAGCACCCGGCCCAGCACCTGTGCCGGGGTGACCACCAGTGCGGTTTCGATCGCGACGAAATCACTAAGGTCGCCGGTCGCACGGATATTCGGTGAGAGCGTGGCGGAGGGCAGGTAGAGCGGGTTGCGGTGTTCGGCATTGATCGCGGCGACCACGTCTGGCTCATAGGCCCACAGCAGCACATCGCGCCCATCGCGGCTGAGCATTTGCGCCAGCGCGGTGCCCCATGCGCCCGCGCCGATGACTCCGATGGCCAGTTGCGCCGTCATCCCTTCACTCCCGCCCCGCGCACCAATTCGGCATCTGCATCCAGCGGCCAGCGCGGGCGTGCGACGAAATCGAGCGGGTCGCCGGTGAAGCCCTCTCCGGCGCCCCAGCCTTCTGCGGCCAGCCGCTCGCACCCTGCCCAGGCGATCATCGCGGCATTATCGGTGCACAGCGCCAGCGGCGGCGCGGTGAAGCGCATCGCGTGACGGGCGGCGAAGCCTTCGAGCGCACCGCGCACGATCTGGTTGGCCGCGACTCCGCCTGCGACGACCAGCGCGGGGAAGGGGCCAGCGCGGGTCAGCGCCAGTTCGAGCCGGTCAAGCAGGCACTCGACAGCGGCCTGCTGGAAACTGGCGGCGATATCGGTGG
>Ga0163144_10028194_pt1 | contig 10841 bp, 6 predicted proteins | sample OliLak19BULKMAT1_FD_123175 | JGI IMG/M metagenome (GOLD analysis project Ga0163144, IMG submission 123175) | Freshwater microbial mat bacterial communities from Lake Vanda, McMurdo Dry Valleys, Antarctica - Oligotrophic Lake LV.19.BULKMAT1 | ecosystem: Environmental > Aquatic > Freshwater > Lake... | reverse complement strand
GATTTCGAGGTAGTTGAGGATGCTCTGGCTGAGGAGGCTGAGCTGGGCTTGGAACTGGGCCGCGCCTTCGGTTTTCGCGAGTTCATTGCGGCGGTAGTCCGCGCCGAAGTTGACCTCGCCGATGCCCGTGAAGAGCGGCAGCGCGTGATTCGTCATGCGCCACGCCGCATCGATCGTGGAGTAGTCGCCGAGGGTGACGAAGCGGCCCACGCCGCCGCGATGAACCAGCACGCGGTCGTAGAACTCGTCGGGCGGCCCGAAGACCTGCGTGTCGCGCAGCGGATTGTAGCGGCCTTCGTCGACCATCGTCTGCCAGCGCACGTAGTCGGCGCCGGCGATGCCGCGGTATTTGGCGATGTTGCGGCCGTATTGGGCGTCGACGAGCAGGCGCCACTCGCGGGGCAGCTTGAACAACGCGCTGAACACGCCGGCGCCGAACTCCAGGCGGGCCTCGCTGTGATTTTCGCCGAAACGCGGCGCCATTTCGTTGAGCGACACGTTCGCTTCCTGGCCGAACGGATTGAAGGGCGATTCGGCGCGCAGGCGCAGGTCGACGCCCAGCACGTCGTAGCCGCGGTTCAGCACCGTGCGGGTGAACGTGCCATCGAAGCCGAGCTGCAGCCACGGGGTGATGTCATGGACCGCCGAGCCGAAATACGCGGCGCGCACCTGTTCGCGGCCGTAGGGATAATCGATGCTCTCGAGCGACGACGCCAAGCCGCCGGGAGAGTCGAAGAAGGCGAAATTGCGCAGGCCCTGCCGGCCTTGAAACGCAGCGAGGCCACCGGTCCCATCGGCGCCAGGGGCGACGGAAGTGACGGTGGCCGTGCCGGGCCCGAAGAGTGGGGGCGGCGGTCCCGGGGGATCGTTGGTGGGCTTGCCTTCGACGTCGGTGGGAAGGAGGGCGAGGCTGCGCACATTGGGCGTGCCGCGATAGAGCGAGATGCTTTGCGGCAGAGTGGTCACGCTATGCCGCCGGCGGTAGCCCAACTCGGCCTCGGTCGGTGGCGTGGTGCGGGTGTAGCTCGCGTTGATGCGCACCTTGAGCGCGCCGTTCAGGAGCGAGCGGCTGTGGAGGAAGGAGGCGGAGGACTGCGCGGCATCGTATCCGGAAAGCGCATTCGTATAAGTGAGCGCGATCTCGGTGGCCTCGGCGTCGACACCGGGACGAAGCACGATGTTGATGATGCCGCCGACGGCGTTGCCGCTGTAGAGGGCCGCGGCGGAGACGGGCAGGACCTCGACCTGCTGCACGAGGCTGAGCGGGATGAAATTCACGTCGGGCGTCTGCACGGCGCCGTTGGGGTCGTTGTTGACGAGTGCCTCGGGGAGGCGGCGACCGTTCACCAGAATGATCGTCTGATCGGAGCCGAAGCCGCGGAGATTCAGGTTGGTGCTGCCGGCCAGAAAAGTCTGCGCGGCGCCGTCCTGCTCGGGTGGGCGGACATTGGCGTCGGCGTCGAGCAGTTCGCGTTGGAGAAACTCGTTCAGGTTCACGACGCCGCTGCGCGCGATCTGGTCGCGGTTGTAGACGTTGAAGGGCAGCGGATCGTTTTCGGAGCGGGCGAGGTCGAGATTGGAGCCGGCGGTGCGCGGGCCGCGCTGGGCCTCGCTGCGGTCGAAGGGATCGCGGCGCGTGGTGCGATCCTGCACGAGAAACGGCGCAAGCTGCGTGGGATCGTCGGTGAGTTGGAGGGTCCGCGGCGCGAGGGCGAGCGTGCGCTCGGCTTCGATTTCGATGGCACTGAACTGCAGCGAGTGGAAGCCGTCGGCGGTGGCGATGAGGTCGTGGGTGCCGGCTTCGAGCGCGGGGAACGAGAACTCGCCTTTATGATTCGTCACGGCCGCCTGGCGTGTGCCAGGGAGCGTGACGTGGGCGGCGCGCACGGGACTGCCGTCGGGGGCTAGCAGCCGGCCCTTCAGCGCGCCGGTCTTGCGGGTATCGGGGGCGACCACGAATTTCTCCCGGCCATTGGGCTTGGCGTAGAAGCCGGTGCCTTCGAGCAGGCGCTTCAGCGCTTCCGCGGGCTCGAAGCGGCCTTGCACTTCCTTCGAGCGGGGCGGGCGCAGGGCGCTGAAGGAGAAGAGGACCTCGATGTTGCTCTGTTTGGAAAAGGCCAGCAGCGCATCGGCCGCCGATTGGGACGGGAGATTGAACTCCATTTCCCGGGCGGATCGCGTGGCCGGCGTCGCGGCGGTGCGGCTGGGCTCGGCGGTCAGGGGCGCGAGCAGCGCGCCGCTCACGACGAGGGCGAGGCGAAAATGGGCGAACAGGCGGCGCACGTGGAATCAGCGGAAGGTGATCGCGCCGCTGTGGTCGTAGCTGTATTTCGCCCCGAAAGCGGACTCGAGGGCGGAGAGAAAGCCGCCCAAATCGTCGATGCTGTGGTGGCCGCCAATGGTCTCGCGTTCCAGCGCGGCCGAGAGCGTGATGCTGCGGCCGTGATGGCGGGCGAAGCGCGCGGCAGCCTCGGGCACTGGCACGTTGCGGAAAACAATCTGACCATGCCGCCAGGCGAGGATGTCATCCAGCTCCGCCGCGGAGAGCGCGCGCGTCTCGACGTCCTGGGTGCGGGCGCGCAGATAATCGCTGGCCTGGAGCGGCACCGGACCACCGGCGACTTCGCGCGGGCGGACCTCGACTGAGCCCTCGACCACCGTCACTTCGAGCAGCGCATCGGTTGCTTCCGTGCGGACATTGAAGGTCGTGCCCGTGACGCGCACCGACCCGGTCGGCGTCTCGACGATGAACGGGCGCGAGCGGTCCGGGGTGACCATGAAAATGGCCTCGCCGCCCGCCAGCCGGGCGCGGCGCTCGGTCTTCGTATTCTCAAAGCGGAGACTGGTCTGGGCGTTGAGTTCGACGCGTGTGCCGTCCGCGAGGGTGTGGGCGGAGCGTTGAGCGCCACCGGTCACGACGGTCTCGACCGGCGGAGCGGGACGCACCGCCCATCCGCCGACGGCGAGGGCGGCGGCCGCGGCGAGCGCGAGGCTCGCGACGCGGGGGAAGGTGAGGACTTTGCCGCGGCGCTTGCCCGGGGTGGGCATCCGCACGGCGCCGGCGGCCACCAACACGGGCAGTTGTTCCTCGAGATCGGCGGAGAATTGGCAATAGCCGGAGAGCGCGGCGCGGTGGGCGGGAGACTGGGCGAGCCAGGCATCGAGGGCGGCGCGTTCGCCGGCCTCCAGCACATCGCCATCCAGGCGGGCGGCCCAGGTGGCGGCCTGCTCGTCGATGGCGAGGTCGTGGCGGGAAGGGGAGGAGTTCATGAGCTGGCCTTTGCGTCCGCGCGGTTGCCGGCGGAAGCGTGGGTGCTGCGCTCTGAGTCGGCAGGCATCGCGGCTCGCAGGAGCCGGAGCGCGCGCACGTGTTGTTTTTCGACGGTGCTGATGGAGATGCCGAGACGATCGGCGATCTCGCGGTGGGAGAGGAGCTCGACTTTGCGGAGGAGGAGAACGTTGCGACAGCCTGCGGGCAACTGGGCGATGGCGGCCTCGAGGAGCTTGAGTTCCTGGCGGGCCATCACTTGTTGCGCGACGCCCGGGGTGGCAGAGGCGGCGGTGTCGTAGCTGGCGGTTTCGTTCGAGATGGGAGAGATGCTGCGGCGCTTCAGCCGGTTGATCGCGAGCCGGCGGGCGGTCGTGTAGAGGACGGCCTCGGGTTGGAGGATGTTCGGATTGTCGGCCTGCGGATAGACGCGGATGTAAGCATCGTGGGCGACGTCCTGGGCCTCGGCGCTGTTGCCGAGCAGACGGGTCAGGTAGCGGCGGAGCGGCGCCACCGTGTTCCGGTAGAGCGTGGCAAAGTCCGGGCGCGACGGCGGTTCGTCAGGCATGGTGACACGCGGCATTTCCGACGGCGGACCGGCGAAGCTCAGCGGGGGTGAAGTAAGACTGGATTTCACTGCTGAGCATGGTGACAACCGATAGTCAGAAACCCGCTATTGTCGCCCGAGAAATAATTGGGGGCTGCGCGGGTCATGGTGCGGAACGGCTTCCCGTTCCGACGGAGCCGGAAGCGGATCCGCTACGCCAAAAGCCCTAACATTTCTCTTTTAAGTTGAGCGCTGGGAATCGAGAATTCCCAGAGACAATGTAACCTAATAGGTTACATTGTAATTTGGGCGTTTCTGCGAGGGACGTAACGGAGTAATACTAAACTGAAAAAATCACACCTGAATCAGCCAAGACATGAGCCACAGAGGACACGGAGCTCGGACACAGAGACCACGGAGCAAGACAGCGTGATTGGCCCGGTGAACTTTGTATCCGAGCTCTGTGCGCTCTGTGACAACAAAATCTTTCAAGAAAAGTGTGATTGATGCGGTTCAATCCGGCCGGATCTCGCGGTTGAGGAAATCCATGATTCGCGTCTGCTGCCGGAGGCGGATCATCGGATCGCTGATCATGTGGGTGCCCATCATCGGCAGCAGTTCGTAGGGTTTGCCCGCCATGTAGAGCGCATCGGCGAGTTGGAGCGTGTGTTGAAAGTAGACGTTGTCGTCGGTCACGCCGTGGATGAGCAGAAGCGGTCGCGAGGATTGCGCGGCATAGGTGGTGACGTTGCTCACGCGGTAGGCTTCGGGCGATTTATCAGGCAGGCCGAGGTAACGCTCGGTGTAGTGGGTGTCGTAATTCTCCCACGTGATCACGGGCGCGCCGACGATCGCGGCGCGAAAAATGTCCGGGCGGCGAATCGCGGCCATCGCGGAAAAATAGCCGCCGAACGACCAGCCGCTCACGGCGACGCGCGCGAGATCGATCTCGGGATGTTGCTGGGCGAGTCCCTGCAGGCCGGCGATTTGATCCTCGAGCGCGATGTCGATGAAGTTGCCCTTGATGGCGCGCTCCCAATCGCGGCCGCGCCAGGGCGTGCCACGGCCGTCGATCCGAACGACGACATAACCCTGATCGGCCATCCATTGATCGGTGAAATAACTGCGGATGTTCGCATTGACCATCTTGCTGGTCGGGCCGGCGTAGACGGAAAGGATGGTCCGATATTTTTTGCCCGGCTGAAAATTGCGCGGGCGTGTGATCGTCGCGTCGAAGCCGCTGATCGTGCGCGTGAGCTCGGTGCGCGGCCATTGGGCGGGTGATTCCGCGATCGAGGGAAGTTGGGCGACCAGGCGGGCGTCGTCGGCGGAGATGATTTCGCTGCGATACGAGCCGTCGAAGTTGTCGATCGTGCGCACGAGCAGTCGTGATTCCGGGAAGTAGGATGCGTTGTGCTGACCGCGCTCACGGGTGAGGCGCACGCCGGCGCCGCCGGTCAGCGGGAATTTCCAGACGTGAATCTCACGCGAGTCGTCGCCGCCGCGCACGTAGAAGCCACCGCCTTCATCGTCGAGGCCGATGAGGCCGCGATAGTTCCACGTCACCGGCGTGAGCTCGCGCCCGAGTTTCCCGGTGGCATCGCGCAGCTCGACCTGCCACGTGCCGCGGCGCTCGGTGGTCCACAGGAAGTGCGAGCCGTCCTTGAACCAGAACGGCGGCCGGCGATCGCCGGAGGAGCCCGCGGCGTTGTCGTCGAGATTGAGCCAGGCGGCGTCGGTCTCGCGCAGGAGTTCGCCGGTCTGGCCGGTGGTGAGATTGACGGCGAGCAGGCGCTCGTCGGTCTGCTCGCGATTCTGCACGAGGATCGTGAGCGGGCCGTGGCGCGGCCAAGTGACGTGGGCGAGGTAGGGGAAGGCGGCGTTGTCCCAGGAGACGGCGATGGGAGCGGATTTGCCTGTGCGCGAAACGAGCCTGAGCCGGACGATGGCGTTGGGCGTGCCGGCGCGCGGGTAGAAGAATTTCGTCGGCGCCACTTCCGGATGGAGCGGATCGGCAACATAGCGGACTTCGACGGGCGACTCGTCGGTCTCCTGCACGAGCAACGACTGCGCATCCGGCGCCCACCAATAGCCGGTGTTGCGGCTCATCTCCTCCTGCGCGACAAATTCCGCGGTGCCATGTGAGATCGTGGCCGTCGCACCGGTGGTGATGGCGCGCTCCGTCGGCGTCGCGCCTGTGAGATCGATCACGTGCAGCTCGCGATCGGCGCCGGCGGCGGCGACGAAATTTCCATCCGGCGAAAACCGCGGATCGATCCACCCGGTGCCGGGCAGCTCGGTGACTTGCAGCGAAGCGCGACCGACCAGGTAGAGTTTGCCGGACAATGTGACGAGGAGGCGCGAACCGTCTTTCGACATCTGGAACGCGGTGAAACCCTTCAAGCTCTGTCGCTGCCGCTCGCGGCGCGCCTTTTCCTCGGCGCTGAGTTTCTCCGCGGAGCCGCCGAGGAGCTGGGCGGGTGTGAGCAACTCGCGTTCGCGACCCGTGGCCAGGTCCAGCTCGAACAGTCGCAGCGTCGGATCGCGGGGGAGCGAGCGCAGGAAGATGGCGTGCTTGCCATCGGGCGTGAGCTTGGGCGCCACGGGGCGGCCGAGCGTGTAGTTCCGCGTCTCGGCGAGGTCGCGGAAGTATATCAGGTTGGCATCTTCGGAGGGAACCGCCGCCAGACACGAGGCGGTCGCGGCCACGCCGAGCAACAACGTGATCAGAAGGCGATGAGGCATCGCGCCATCACACCCATCGGCACTCGCGAGTCGATGCCAAGAAGCGGTTTGCTGGTCTGCGAGATCGGGGATTTCCACCGGGGCCACGCCCTTGTGCCGTCGGCAGAGGCGACGTCCAGGGCAGTGAACCATTGAGCAACGTGACCGGAGCGGCCGTGACACTAAACGTGTCCTCCGACCTAGCGTGAGTTGAAAGATGAAAGTTGAAGGTTGAAAGCCGGGAAATCCCCCTGAAGCGACGTGTCGCCGTGAAGGCCTCTGCTCGCTCACTGAGAGGTGAACCGTTCTTTCCGCCATGAATAGTGGCCAATCTGCTGAGGTCCCGATCTTTCAACTTTCACCCTTCAACTTTCAACTGCAGGGACGCGGCTCAGAACGGCGAGCGCGGCACCTGCAGGGAATCGCCCGGCACCAGCTTTGGGTCCTGGGCGGGATTCTTCTGCGCGAGCTTCACGTCGATGGGGTAGGCGTTCTTCTCGCGGACGAGGCTCACGGCCGTCTCCTTCGCGTAGAGCGTGAATCCGCCGGCGGACTGGATCGCCTTGGCCACCGTGAGATCGGGCGTCCAGATGATCCGGCCGGGCCGCTGCACCTCGCCGCCGACGTAGATGAAGCGTTCGGTCACGCTGACCGAGACATCGACCGTCGTGTAGATTTTCTTGGCAAGGTAGGTCTCCCGTATCCGCTGCGACAATTCGGCGGTGCCGAGGCCCGCCGCGGTCATGGTGCCGACGTAGGGCAGGCTGATCAGGCCCTGTTCGTCGATCTGCACGGTGTTGGTGGTGGGATCGGGCACGCCTTGCAGCGCGATGTTCAGGCTGTCGCCGGGGCGAAGCTGCGCGATCGAGGTGGCGCTGGGGATCTCCGGATTCGACGCCTTGGCCTTTTCCGTGCCGCATCCGCTCACGAGCGCCAGCAGCGGAAAGGCGAGGGTGGAGAGCCAGAGTCGACGGAGTGAAAGCATGCGCGGTGCTTCGTTGGCACAACGCCTCGAAAAGGCAACGCCGCTGGTGCCCGAGAAGGATGCCGCGGATTCAGACAGAATGAACCGATTCGAAAAGACGTAGGGCAGCAATGGTTGGGCCCATTTTGTCCATTCGGTTCATTCTGTCCAAAAACAGGACGACCAGGTAGCGCAAAAAAAACGGCAGCCTCGAAAGGCTGCCGTGGAAATCATCCCGCTGCGCGACGCTCAGTGCTTACCCTTGGTCTTCTTCTTGGGCTTCTCGTCCTCGTCCTCCGACTCCTCGTCGTCATCATCCTCATCCTCCTCGTCGTCATCCTCATCCTCGTCGTCGTCATCGTCCTTGCCTTCGGCTTTCTTCTTTTCTCCGCCTTCGGCGCTCTTGCCCTCCTTGCTGGCTTCCTCCTCGTCCTCGTCCCACTTGAGCGACTCGTCGTTCTTCAGTTTCTCTTCCTCGGCTTCATCGAGCTCGGGCAGATCGTCGCCATCGTCCTCGACTTCCTTCGCGGGCGCTTCCTCGTCGGTGTCGTAGCCGGCGGGCATGTAATCCAGAATCGAGGTGAGTTCCTCGAAGGTGTGGACGGCTTTGCCCTGGATGAAATTGCTGTTCTGGTCCTCGCGGATCTCGTCCTCGACCTCGTCGACGCCGAGCTTGGATTCGAAGTTGAAGAGATCGTTGAGCATCTTCACGCGGCAGCGCGTGAAATGATCGAGCAGGTCGGCGTAGGGCCCGTTCTCCTCGTCGATGATGTCGGGGAGGGCGAAGAGTTTTTCGTCGGACTCGAAGAGCGACTCCTTCATCCGCTTGAGCCGGATCTTCGCGTTGCCGAGATCCTTGTCGATGCGAAACGGGATGAACGCCGCCTCGAAAATATCCTGATCGAAACCGTAGTCGCGCAGGGGATCGACGAGCTCGATCAGATGCTGGAGCTGGCGGGGATCGATGATGCTGAGACCGTCCACGTCCCAACGGACGGGGTCGCTTGTCTCCGCGACCCACCAGTTATGATCGTCGCCGAGACGAACGATGCACCAGTCGAGAGTGGAAATTGCTTTTGCCATGAAAAGTCGGGTGGAATTTTTTCGCAGCGTGCGAGCGGAGGTTGAAAAAACAAGCACAAAAGCAGCGTTCGTGCCGCACGCGTTTGCGTGCTTGTTTTCGAGTGAAAATCCTCGCATTGCGCGATTTCAGGTGCGCCCGACTCTTGCCAAATTTCAAGCGGGATTTAACCGTCCCGTCACATGGGGAAATACTACGAGACGTTGTTCCGGCCCGCGTTCTTCCGGCGCGATTCCGAGCGGGCGCACGAGTTGGGGGTCGAAGCGATGGCGTTGCTGGCCGCGCTGCCGCCGCTGCGCGGCGCGCTCGAGTGCTGGCATCGGCTGGGCGATGGCGCGCACCGGCCCGTCGAGGCGTTTGGGCTGCGCTTTCCCAATGCGATCGGGCTGGCGGCCGGTTTTGACAAGAATGCCCGGGCGTGGCCCGCGGCGGCGGCGATGGGCTTCGGCCATGTGGAGATCGGGACCGTCACGGCGCTGGCGCAGCCGGGCAACCCGAAGCCGCGGATGTTTCGCTATCCGGCGCAAGAGGCGGTCATAAATCGGATGGGATTCAACAACGAGGGCTCCGAGGCCGTCGCGGCGCGATTGGCGAAGCAGCCCGGTCCGGGCCAGCGGCGCATCCCGCTCGGCGTGAACCTCGGCAAATCGAAGGTGACCGAAATCGAGCGCGCGACGGAGGACTACCTGACGAGTTTCCGGCGGCTGGCCGACTATGCGGATTATCTCGTGCTCAACGTTTCGAGCCCGAACACCCCGAACCTGCGGCAACTCCAGGACGAAGCGCGCTTGCGCGAGCTGCTGGGTGCGGTGACCGCCGCGAATCGCGAGCGGGCCACGACAACGGGCCGCGTGCGGGTGCCGATCCTCTTGAAGATCGCGCCGGACCTGACCTGGCCGCAAATCGACGCCGTGCTCGGGGTGATCGCGGAGCACAACCTCGACGGCATCATCGCCACGAATACGACGCTGGCGCGGCCCGGAGTGTTTGCGACGGTCAACGAAGCCGGCGGGCTCAGCGGCGCGCCGCTGCGGCGGCGCTCGACGGAGATTGTCGCCTACATCGCGCGCGCCACGGGCGGCCGGCTGCCGATCATCGGCGTCGGTGGCATCGTCGACGCGGAAAGCGCGGCGGAGAAACTCGATGCGGGCGCCACGCTGGTGCAGCTCTACACCGGCATGATCTATCGGGGACCGTTCTTCGCGGCGGAACTGGCCCGGGCGTTGGTCGAACGCCAGCGGCGATGAGGGACGGAGGGGAGTGGTCATTTCCCATGGGCTATCGCTTGTCCGATCATTGTTCGTCGCGGGCTGCGGTGACCACGCGAGTTCGGCACGGTGGTCCCGGAAGCGATAACCAATGTCGCATAACAAATCTCCCAAATCCCGCTTTACTTCGCGCGGCCGATTGCTCTTAGTCCGCCTTCCGCTTTTCCCAATGCTCGGGTGGTGGAACTGGTAGACACACATGTTTGAGGTGCATGTGCCGCAAGGCGTGCAGGTTCGAGTCCTGTCCCGAGCACCAAATTGGAACGGAGAAAAGCGCGGCACCGGCGGTGCGCGAAGAGCGAAAGAAGTCCTTAGCCTGCCACGCGCCGAGTGGCCGGCGAGCAGCGGTCAACGCTGCCGCCTCCGAGCCCATGCGCGATTCTGGACGAGATGAGCGGACGTGGGCATGTCGTTTGACAGCACGAATCGGCGCGGACGTTCATCGGCGCGGAGAATCCGAGTGCTTCACGGATGTTCCCGTTCCCACCGCCGTCAGCTTGTTGAAGTTCCGCCGGCTCCTCTCTTCCCATGCCCACTTCGTCGCGTTGTTTCAGCCTCGTCTGTTCGCGAATCCGTCTCGTCCGCGCGGCCCTGGCCGCCGCCAGTTTGTTTTTCCTGCCATCGTCGGTCGAGGCCGCGACTCCGCGTTCCAGCGGCTCCGTCTCGGGTCGCGTCGAGAATTCGGCGACCGGCCAGTATCTCAACAACGCGCGCGTGAGCGTCGTCGGCACCGAGGTCGTGGGCTTCACCGATCAATCGGGCACCTTCCACCTCGCCGGCGTCCCGAGCGGCGCGATCACGCTGCGCGTGTTCTACACCGGCCTCGAGCCGCAGGACGTGACGGTCACCGTGCCGGCGGGCGGCAGCGCGACGCAGGACGTGAATCTCGGCGGCTCGCCCGGAACGGGCGGGGTGGTGCGCCTCGGGAAATTCGTCGTCGCCGACAACCAGGAGATGGACGCCGAGGCGATCGCGATCAACGAGAAGCG
>Ga0163144_10028192_pt1 | contig 10841 bp, 9 predicted proteins | sample OliLak19BULKMAT1_FD_123175 | JGI IMG/M metagenome (GOLD analysis project Ga0163144, IMG submission 123175) | Freshwater microbial mat bacterial communities from Lake Vanda, McMurdo Dry Valleys, Antarctica - Oligotrophic Lake LV.19.BULKMAT1 | ecosystem: Environmental > Aquatic > Freshwater > Lake... | reverse complement strand
GAAGGCGTCGATCACGCTGGATAGCGCCAAGGCCTCATCCAGCAGCGGATCGCTGCCCGCCCGGTACGCCCCCATCAGCACCAGATCGCGGTTATCCTCACGCGCGGCGATCAGCGCCCGCAATCGGCGCGCGGCGGCGGCGATGGCGGGCGGGACGAGATCGTCCATCACCCGGCTGAGGCTCGCGGGCACATCGATCGCGGGATAATGCCCGCGTTGCGCCAGCGCACGGCTCAGCACGATATGTCCATCCAGAATAGCGCGCGCGGTATCGACCACCGGATCATTGGCATCATCGCCATCCGCCAGCACGGTGTAGACCCCGGTGACCGCGCCGCCGGTGCGCGCCGAATTGCCTGCACGCTCGACAATCCGGGTCACTGCCGCCAGCGCGGACGGCGGATAGCCCCGCGCCGCGCCGGGTTCGCCCAGCACCAGCGCCAGTTCGCGCGCGGCGTGGGCCACGCGGGTCAGGCTGTCGAGAATCAGCAGCACCCGTTTGCCCTGGGCGCGGAAATATTCGGCAATCGCGCTGGCATATTGCGCCGCGCGCAGCCGCAGATTGGGGGCGTGATCGGCAGGAACGGCGACCACTACGATCCCGCCGCGCCGATGCCCCGCCATGTGCCGTTGCACAAAGTCCGAAACCTCGCGCGCGCGCTCCCCGATCAAGGCTACCACGGTGACATCGGCAACGGCATGGCCCGCGATAGTATCGACCAGCACCGACTTACCGACGCCCGACCCGGCCATGATGCCGAGCCTTTGGCCCACCCCCATCGTGGCGAGCGAATTGATCGCCCGCACCCCGCAATCAAACGGCACATGCACGCTCGCACGCTCCAGCGCGCCTTCGCGTTGCCCGGCGAGCGGCCAAGCCTGTTTAAGGTCAAGCCGCGGCCCGCCATCAATCGGATCGCCCAGCGCATCGACCGCGCGGCCCAGCAGCGCGGGGCCAACCCGCACCTCGCCCGGATTGCCCAGCGCCCGCACCCGCGCTTTGGGACGCAGCAGCATCGCATCGCCCAGCAGCATCATCAGCGAATGGCCTGCACGAAAACCGATCACCTCGGCGAGGCATTCCGCCCCCGCATCATTCTCGATCAGGCCGAGCGAACCGACTGGCAGCGGCAGGCCTTCCACCTCGATCAAGCCGCCATCGCAGGTCACCACGCGGCCTGTCAGCACCGGGCCGCTCGCCACTGGCGCGGCACGCATCCGGGCGAGGTCGAGCTGCAGTTCCGCGATCATCCGCGCACCGCCGCTGCAATCGCACGGCGCCATTCGGCCGGGCCATCGCTAACCACGCCGTCGGTGCCTTCGATCAACACTGTGCCGCGCTCCAGCGCAGGGTCGGGCATCACCTGCCAGCCGCTCAGGGCATCAGGCCCCAGCATCGCGGCATCATCAGGATGGAGATGCAGGACCAGCGTCTCTGCCGCCCCGCCAATCCGCTTGGCCGCCACATCGCAGCGCGCCAGCAGCGCAGCGCGATCAATCGCACAATCGGCCAGCGTCGCATCGCACAGCGCCATCACGGTCGCGGCGAGGTCATCGCTCAGCACCTGCGCGGTAACTTCATCGAGCGAACGGAACGCCAGCCGCAGCGCCCGTTGGCGGGTCGCGGCAGCGTCCGCCTCTGCCCCGGCGGCGGCGCGCCCGGCGGCCTCCCCATCGGCAAAGGCGCGGGTTAGCGCAGCGGCAGCGGGATCGGGTTGCGGCGCGGAGTGCGGCGGCGGGGTATCCACCTCTGCCTCACCATAGGCCAACGCCTCGCGGAATTCCGCTGGTTCGCCGAGCAGCGCCAGCCAGCGCGGAGGCTCTTGGGACTGCGGCGTTCCCTGCGGCTGCGCAGCTAAGCCCAGCCAATCAGACGAATTCGCCATTGCCGCTCCCGATCACGATTTCGCCGGCATCGGCAAGCCCGCGGGCAATTTCGACAATCGCCTTCTGCGCAGCGGCGACGTCGCTCTTGGACAGCCGGCCGCGCAGTTCGATCTCGTCCTTGACCCCGTCGGCCGCACGGCTCGACATGGCGGCGAAGAACGGCCCGCGCTCGGGTTCCTTGAGACCTTTGAGCGCATCGACCAGTTTCTCGCTGTCGACATCGCGCAGCAACCGGCCCATCGACATCGGATCGAGCGCAAACAGCATTTCGAAGGTGAACAGCTCCTCCTCGATCCTCTCGGCCAGCGGGCCATCGCGGCTCGCAATCGTCGGCAGCACAGTGTTGCGCAGCTCACCTGCGGCCAGATTAATAAGGTTCGCCGCGTCACGCGGTCCGCCCAGCACCAGCGCTGCGGTGCCGAAGGTCGCGCTGATGCGCTGAGTCAGCAGTGTGTCGATCGTGGCAATCGCCTGGCCCGATATAGCCCCGCTGCGGGCGACGCGTTCAACCACCAGCGATTGCAGGTCGAGCGGGAGCATGGCGAGAATTTCCGCCGCCGGTTCGGGTTCGATCAACAGCAGCAGCGCCGCGATCACCTGCGGGTGTTCATCAAGGATCAGCTTGACCAGCACCGTGGGCGCCAGCCAGCGCGCCATTTCGAGCGTGCGCGGCGCGGCATCAGGTTCGATCCGCTGCATCATGCTTTCGGCGCGGGTGGGGCCAAGCGCCTTGTCGAGCAGCGCTCGCACCCTGTCATTGCGGCCGCGTTGGGGCAGCATTTCGCGTGACGCCTCGCCCGCGAAATCGGCCAGCGCCTCGGCCATGCGCGATTGATCGATTTCGCCCAGCGCCATCATCGCTGCGCCCAGCTTTTCCAGCTCGGCAGGCGACAGGCGGCCCAGCAAGCTGGTCGCCTCGTCATCGCCGAGCAGCATCAGGAACACGGCGGCGCGGTCGACCCGGCTTAGCAGCGCATCGTGCGCGCCGGTGGTGGCGGTTTCAGTTTCTGCCTCGGCAAGATCTGTGTCCAAACTCATGACGCGCGTGCCTCCGGGTTGCGTGGTTCGGGGGCTTCGAGCATCCGCTGCAAGGCTTCGACCGCGCGTTCGGGCTGTTGTGAGGCCAAGCGCCGCGCGAGTTCGACCTGCTTGGGCAAATCACCTATCGGGGTGCCGCTGTCGGATTGGGTCAGCATGACGCTGCTTGCGCCAGTCGCACCCCCCGCGCCGGTCATTGCCTGCGGCGCGCCATCGGCTGCGGGCGGCGCTTTCTCGCCCTTGCCGCGCAGCTTGCCAATCAGCGGGCGCACGGCGAGCAGCAGCACCAGCAGCACTGCGATCAAGGCCGTGCCGTACCGCACCAGCATCGCGAACCATGGCTCTTCGTAAAAGGCGGGAGGTTCAAGGTTCACGGGTTCAAACTTGCTCGCCACCACTTCGATCTGGTCGCCGCGCTGGGTATTCGCGCCAACGGCGGCGCTGACCAATGCTTCGAGCTGGGCGGCGGTCATCGGCTTGGCGGCTTTCAAAGCCGCATCGCTGACCGCGACCGCAACCGACAGTTTCTTCAGCGCGCCCGGACGCGCCGTGGTGACCGCGACTTCGCGTCCAAGCTCGTAATTGCGGTCAGTCGCGGTTTCAGTGTCGGTCGGGCCGGCGCCTGCCGCAGGGGCTGCGGGCTGCGGCGGGCCGTCGACCAGCGTCGCATCGGGCGGCGGGGTGTTGGCCGGCACCCCCGGCACACCGCCCACCGGCGCTGCCCCGGTGCGGGTCGCGTTGCGTTCGCTTTCTGTGCGAACCACGCCTTCTTTCTCGTAGGTTTCACGCGCCGAGGTGACTTCGCTCGTGTCGAGTTCGACCTGCACTTGCGCGGAAAAATTGCCTTCCCCCAGCAACGGCAACAGCAATGCGTCGATCTGTTCGCGCAGCTTGGCTTCGTGTTCGCGTTGCAGGTTCAGGCCTTCGCCTTCTGCCTCGCGCGGGTCGGACAGCAGGCGGCCGTTCTGATCGACCACCCGCACGGCATCGGCGCTCAGCCCCGGCACCGATGCGCCGACGAGGTTGACGATCGCTTCGACCTGACCCTGTGACAGGCTGCGCCCGCTGACCAGCCTCACCATCACCGAGGCGGTGGGCGCATTGTTTTCGCGCACGAACACCGACCGTTCTGGTGTGGCAAGGTGGACGCGGACAGATTCGATCCCGTCAATCTCGCGGATGGTCAGCATCAGATCGCGTTCCCGCGCCAGCCGCAGGCGCTCGCCCTCCAAGGTGCGCGAGGTGCCGAGCGGCATCGCGTCGAGCATCTCGCTCGCCCCTTCGGGTGCGGCGATCCCGGCATCGCTGGCAACCAGCATCCGCGCCCGGTAGACATCGTTCTCGGCCACCGACAGCGCGCCGGTGGAATTGTCGATGGCATAGGCGATTCCGCCGGTATCCAGCGCCTCTACCACCTTGGCACGCTCGGCATCGGTCAGGCTGGTGTAGAGCACCCGGTCAGGGCCGTTCGCCAGCGTGGTCCACAACATGGCAGCCGCCGCCAAGGCGCCGACGCCCGCCAAAGCGGGGAGCGCGCGCGACAAGGCGGGCTGCGCGGCGAATTCGGCGAGCGGGCCGGGCAGCATCGCGCGCCACCCCGCTGCAGGGTTCGCGGCGGGCAGGCCCGCACCGTTGCCAGAGGCATCGGCAGGAACCGTAAGGCTGTTGTCGGCCATTGATTAGCCCCCCATCCGCATAATGTCTTGATAGGCTTCGAGCAGGCGGTTGCGCACCTGCAAGGTCGCTTCGAACGCGACCCCGGCTTCCTGCCGGGCCAGCATCACCTGCGCGATGTCAGTCACCTGCCCGCGTTCATAGGCGACCTGCATGTCACCCGAATGCTCCTGCACCGCGCTCACCTGCCGCAGCGCATTGTTGAGCGTGTCGGCAAACCCGCCGCCGGGTGGCTGCGCCGGGGCAACTCCTTGCCCCGCCTCGCTCGCCGAGCGCACATCGCGCAGGGCGCTGCTGCGGGCGAGCACTTGGCTGCGCAGCGCCATCACGTCGGACACGCCGAGGGAAACGCCCAGCCCGTTCATGCCGCGCCTCCCACGGCGAGCATGCCTGCGCCGCGCATCGAGGCGAGGCGGTAGCGCAAGGTGCGTTCCGATATGCCGAGGCTGCGCGCAGTCGCGGCGCGGTTGCCGCAATGGTTGGCGAGGCCTTCAAGGATCGCGCGTGCTTCCGAGGCAAACGCCACATCCGACAATGAACGCGCTGAATTGGCCGAAAGCGCGGCCGCAAACGGATTGGCGGCAGCAGCAGGAGCTTCCGCCACCGGGCGCACCGCCGTATCGAACACGATATGGTCGGCGCCAATCACCGCCGCGCCGTCCGCCAGCAAGATCGCACGGCGGACGACATTTTCCAGTTCGCGGACATTGCCGGGCCAGGTGTGGGCTTCGAGCAGGCTGAGCGCCGCGCGGTCAATCCACCCCGGCTGCCCCGGCGCAGACGCGTGCCGCAGCAGCATCCCGAACGTTAGCGCAGCAATATCCCCCGCCCGGTCGCGCAGTGCGGGCAACCGCAATGGGAAGACGTTGAGGCGGTAGAGCAGATCCTCGCGGAACCGGCCCGCCTCAACCTCGGCAGCAAGGTGCCGGTTGGTGGCGGCAACCACCCGCACATCGACTGTGATCGGACGGGTTGCGCCCAGCGGCAAGATCTCGCCTTCCTGCAAGGCGCGCAGCAGCTTGGCCTGCAAGGCGAGCGGCAGTTCGCCGATCTCGTCGAGCAGCAGCGTGCCCTTGTCCGCCGCGCGGAACAGACCTTCACCCGCCTCCGCCGCGCCGGTGAACGCGCCTTTCTTGTGGCCGAACAGCAGGGCTTCGAGCATCGCTTCGGGCATGGCGGCGCAATTGACCGCGACAAATGGCCCGGTATCGCGCGCCGAAAGCCGGTGGATGAACTGCGCCAGCACTTCTTTGCCGGTGCCGGTCGGCCCTTCAAGCAGCACCGGAATCTCGCTGGCAGCAATGCGTTCGGCCAACGTCAGCAGCGCCAGCGATTGCGGATCGGCGGCAATCGGCCAGCCGCCTTGCGCCGACGCAGCGATCAAGGCCGCGCGCGCATCAGGCAGGCTGTCGGGATTATAGGCCAGTGCCACGCGGGCGGGCGCTGTCAGGCGCAGCGCGGGGATGGCCGCATGGCACAGATCAATCGCGACATTGCCGCTGCGCGCGATTCCGGCGGCCATTGCGGGCGGAATACGCGTCCCCAGCACGATCCGGTCACGCTGCCAGCGCCCGCCCATCAACGGCACGGTCATGCCGATCAGCGTCGCGTGGTCGGAATCGCCGCGCCCGGCTTTGGTCGCCGGAGTCGTGCTCGCCGGTGTTGTCATATTGGCCCCTGTGGTCTTGGTCTGTGGTCTTGGTCTGTGGTCTGCGGGCCTGGTCTTGAACCGCAGTCTTTTTTGGTCTCGGCAATCTTCTGCCGTCCCCACGCTGCATATGTGGCAAATTTAAGCCCCCGTAGCATTCCCTATGCCGCGCAGATCATGGTTGGGGGGCGATCAGGCAATTTGCCTCAGCCAATCGGATGAGAGATTTCTATACAATTGAAATTACGAGATATATTTTATCGCTTAAACATCCCGCCGGACAGCCGATCTATTGGCCAGCAGCGACGGGCTTGTTCGTCCTGCCTGACCATTCAGGAGTTTCGACAATGAACGTGATCAACACCAATATCTCAGCCCTTCGTGCCACCAATGCCGGCAACGAAGCCACCAAGATGCTTGGCCAGGCGGCTGAACGCCTGTCGACCGGCAAGCGCATCAACAACGCCGCTGACGACGCCGCAGGCCTTGCCATTGCCGCTTCGTTCACTTCGCAGATCCGCGGCATCGCCCAGGGCGTCCGCAACGCCAACGACGGCATTTCGCTGGCGCAGACCGCTGAAGGTTCGCTCGACGAGATCACCAACATCCTGCAGCGCAGCCGCGAATTGGCCGTGCAAAAGGCCAACGGTACCTATTCAACCGAAGACGTCGCCAACATCGAAACCGAACAGAACGCGCTCGCTGCGCAGCTGAACCAGATTGTCGAGAACACCGAGTTCAACGGCATCAACCTGTTCTCGACCGCTACCAACACCGTGACCATCCAGGCCGGTGCGCAGACCGCTGACACGATCGACATCGATCTGCCTGAACTCGATGTGGCTGCCGGCGATCTGTCAGCCGTGGTGACCTTCGGTGCAACCCCGGCAGCGGTCACGACGGCGACGCTGGACGATTACGACACCGCAATCGGTTCGGTCACCTCGGCCCGTGCTGATCTGGGTGCGGTGCAGAACCGTCTGCAATCGGCGGTGAGCAACCTCACCAACGTGTCAACCAACCTGACCGACGCCCGTTCGCGGATCGAAGACACCGACTATTCGGCTGAAACGACCGCACTCGCCAAGGCGCAGATCCTTGGCCAGGCGTCGACCGCGATGTTGGCGCAGGCCAACCAGTCGCAGCAGAACGTGCTGTCGCTGCTGCGTTAATCCGCACACCCGCGTCGCTTCCCCCGGCCTCCCCCCGTCCTCCCCTTGCCCCCTGAGGGGCGGATCAGCGAAGCCCGGAACCGAAAGGTTCCGGGCTTTTGCTGTTATCGGCGGTCTTGGTTAGCGTCGCGGGTCAGAGCGATGGGGATAGCTTGCGTCAGGCGGTTGGTTACTCTGCGCAGAATCGGCAACAACTATTCATACACGGCAGGAGACGACGGATGTTCAACAGCAACGCATTGACGATGGCGGCAGCCATAGCGATTGCCGCCGCTCTACCGATTGCCCCGGCCCATGCCGACAACGCGGCCATGGCGGCCCTACCCGCGCCGCTTCCCGAACAGCTCTATGCGCAGCTCGACAGCGAATATGACCGGGTGATCGCCGATCTGATCCGCATCACCGAAACCCCGGCTCCGCCGTTCAAGGAACGCGCCCGCGCCGAACTGTTCGCCGCAATGCTGCGCGATGCCGGGCTTAATGATGTGACCATCGATGACGAAGGCAATGTGCTTGCGCTGCGTCCGGGGAAGCAGAACAGCAAGGTATTCGTTGTCTCCGCGCATCTGGACACGGTGTTTCCCGAAGGCACCCCGATCAAGGTAACCCGCGAGGGCGACCGCTTGATGGCGCCGGGCATCGGCGATGATAGCCTTGGCCTCGCCTCGATTCTGGCGTGGGTGCGGCTGCTGGAGGCAAACCGCATCACCACCAACCAGCCAATCCTGTTCGTGGCAACAGTTGGCGAAGAAGGGCCGGGCGACCTGCGCGGTGTGCGTCACCTGTTCACCGAAGGTGCGTATGCCGGCCAAATTGGCGCCTTCATGTCGATCGACAATGCCGATGCCGGGCGGATCGTCCACGCAGCGGTCGGATCGCGGCGCTATCGGATCGCCTTCAACGGGCCGGGCGGGCACAGCTACGGCGCGTTCGGGATCGTCAACCCGATGGCGGCGATGGCCGGGGCGGTGCGCGGGATATACGCCATTCAGGTGCCCTCCGATCCCAAGACCACCTATGCGGCGAGCGTGGTCAGCGGCGGCACCTCGGTCAATTCGATCCCCAACCAGATACTGCTCGAAGTGGATATGCGGTCGGGCGATCCGGCGGTGCTGGCGCAGCTCGAACGGGCCGTGCTGGCCGCAGCGCAGGCGGCGGTCGAGGGCGAGAACGTGGCGCGATCAACCCGCGCGGGCAGCATCACGCTCGATCCGCAGCTGACCGGAGACCGGCCCGCCGGAACGACGCCGGCCGACCAGCCGCTGGTAAGCGCCGCCATCGCTGCTTCACAAGCGGCAGGGTTTGCGGCCCGGCTCGACGAATCCTCGACCGATTCCAATATTCCGATGAGCCTTGGCATCCCGGCGATCACGATCGGCACCGGCGCGGGCGGCGGACGCACCCACAGCGTTGACGAATACCTCGAAACCGGGCGCGAACGGTTCGTCGCAGGGCTTTCGGTCGGGCTCGGCGTGATTTTGGCCCAAACACAGGCTACGCCGCAAACTCCGGCACAGACTACGCCGCAGCCCTAAGGCCGCTCACCTTATTGCAGCGTCGTGATTTCCTCGCTGCCATCGGTGCGGCCGAAGAACTGCATCAGCTGCACCAGCAATTCGCAGCGGTCGGTCAATGTCTCGGCCTCCAGCAGCGCCTGCTTTGACGCTGGATCGAATGGCGCAATCTGCGAGACCCCGTTGATCAGCGAGCGATCATCGAGCCGCTCAACCGAACCCCAATCAACGCTATACCCCTGCGCATCGGCGAACCGCCGCGCCTCACGCTCGAACCCGCCGCGCTGGGCGTGGGTCAGGGTTTCGTCGTGGTCCTCGTCGTAGATATCGGCTTCGATCTGGCGAAAGGCGGTGGTCACATCCAGTTCGCGCAGCAGCCGGAACCGCGTCACCCCTTCGAGGATGATGTTGTAGCGCCCGTCTTCCATCGCCTGCACTTCGCCAATCCGACCGACGCAGCCGACGCTGTAGAGCGGCGAACCGTCTTCGGGGCGTTTCGGCTGGATCATCGCAATTTGGCGGTCACGGATCAGCGCATCGCTGACCAGCGCGCGGTAACGCGGTTCGAAAAGATGAAGCGGCAGCTGCATCCCGGGAAACAGCACCGCGCCGGTCAGCGGGAAGATCGAAAGGCGTTTGGACATGATGTTTGGGTTCATCCAAACAATACGCGCGACAAGCGGCGGCGGACGCCGACCACCCATTCATCTTCGAGCCCGGTGGCTTCGAAAATCTTGACCAATAGCGCGCGGGCCGCGCCGTCGTTCCATTCGCGGTCGGCGGCGACCATGGCGAGCAGCGTGTCGGCAGCCTCGTCGCGGTGCCCGGCGGCAAAGGCGGCTTCGGCAAAGGCGAAACCCGCTTCCATGTTGGCGGGATCGGCTTGCGCCGCTGCACGCAGCGCGGCGAGCTCGCTGTCGTCAACCTTGGTGCTGGCGAGTTCGAGCGCGCTTTTCGCCGCAGCCATCACCGGGTCGGCAGCAAGGCGCGGGTCGGAATCGATCACTGCCATCACCTGATGCGCTTCTTCCACTTCGCCCAATTGCACCAAGGCGCGCACCAACCCTGCGTGGGCGGGCGCATTTTCGGGCGCGAATTCGGTGATCTGGGCGAAGATGCTGACCGCGCGTTGCGGATCGGCGGCGGCGAGCGCGTCTTCGCCCAGCTTGATAAACTGCACTATTTCCTCAGGCGAAGGGCCTTGGGGCGCTCCGGGTTCTGCGGCAGTACCCGGCTGCACCGGTAATTGCGTCAGCAGCTGATCAATCGCCGCTTTCAGCTGCGATTCGCTGCGCGCACTGGTCAGATCGGCGACCGGCTGGCCCTGAAACATGGCATAGACCGCCGGGATTGATCGCACCTGAAACTGCGCGGCGATGAATTGTTCTTCATCGACGTTGATCTTGGCCAGCACCACGCCCTTATCGGCGTATTCGGCGGCGACCTTTTCCAGCACAGGGGTCAGCGCCTTGCACGGCCCGCACCATTCGGCCCAGAAATCGAGGATGACGAGGCTGTTCTGCGACGGATCGACCACGTCCTTGCGGAAACGTTCGACTGCCTTTTGTTCGTCAATGCTCAATCCCATGCTGGCCAAGGGTATGCTCCTGTGTGTTGCGGCGGGGGTGCGCCGGTCTCGCCCCAATGTGGGGCGTAGCGCGCCAATGTGAAGCGCGCCGTGTGTCTGATTGTGTGCTGAAGGCTTGGGCCGCTGCGATCAAGCCCCAATTGGCCCAATTTTGCGCTTGCAGGCATCACAAGGCGCTGCTAACCGCGCCACCTCTCCGGCAGAGACCGCGTTTGTTTCGGTTCCTGCCAGCGCCAGTGAGCGGGCGTAGCTCAGGGGTAGAGCACAACCTTGCCAAGGTTGGGGTCGAGGGTTCGAATCCCTTCGCCCGCTCCAGTTTT